>Ga0222633_1001559_pt1 | contig 11753 bp, 8 predicted proteins | sample AntAcemetageno48_FD_179816 | JGI IMG/M metagenome (GOLD analysis project Ga0222633, IMG submission 179816) | Saline water microbial communities from Ace Lake, Antarctica - #48 | ecosystem: Environmental > Aquatic > Non-marine Saline and Alkaline > Saline | place: Antarctica: Ace Lake | collected... | reverse complement strand
ATCGCCGATCGTTATGTTGATAGTGAGTTTGGTACTGGCGTGGTTAAGATCACGCCAGCGCACGACTTTAACGACTATGAAATGGGTCGCCGTCACGATCTGGAATTGATCAATATTTTTAATCCTGACGCGAGTCTCAGCGACGATGTACCTGAAGCTTATCGAGGTTTAGATCGGTTTGAAGCTCGCAGGCGCATCATTAAAGACATGGACGCCCTGGGCCTGCTGCATAAGATCGACGATCATAGGTTAGCAATACCGAGAGGTGAAAAATCCGGCGCAGTCATTGAGCCCTACTTAAGCGACCAGTGGTTTATGGCCATGAAAGATCTGGCTGAGCCTGCAATCCGGGCCGTCGAAGAAGGTGATATCGAATTTGTCCCTAAGGCTTACGAGAACAACTACCTAGTCTGGATGCGAGAAATTCAGGACTGGTGTATCTCACGACAGCAGTGGTGGGGCCACCGTATTCCGGCCTGGTACGATGAGGCTGGCAATGTTTATGTGGGCCGCAATGAGGCAGAAGTACGGTCAAAGAAAGGCTTGTCTGGGGATCTGGTTCTGACCCGAGATGATGATGTGCTCGACACCTGGTTCTCCTCGGCGCTGTGGACTTTCGGAACTCTGGGTTGGCCCGAAAAAACTCAAGAACTTGAAGAATTTCACAGCACCGATGTCATGGTGACTGGCCACGACATTATTACCTTCTGGGTTTCACGCATGATTATGATGACCCTGAAGTTTACCGGTGAGATTCCTTTTAAGAAGGTTTACATCACGGGGCTTGTGACCGATTCAGAAGGCCAGAAGATGTCAAAGTCAAAAGGCAACGGCCTTGACCCTCTGGATATTGTCGACGGAATTTCTCTAGACGCCTTAATTGCAAAACGCACCAGCAATATGTTGCAACCCAAAATGGCCGCTCGAATCGAAAAGGCGACTCGCAAAGAGTTCCCAGATGGGATTGATGCCTACGGTACCGACGCGTTGCGTTTTACTTTTTACTCCATCGCCACCAGTAGCCGCACGATTCGCTTCGACATGAAACGGGTCGAAGGTTATCGCAACTTCTGCAATAAACTCTGGAACGCGGCGAATTTTGTCATGATGAATACGCTTCCTCTGGCGCCAGATACGGTCAGTGGTGAGAAGTCCTTGTCTGTTGTGGATCGCTGGATTGTGTCTGAGTTTCAAAAGACCGCTGCCGCGGTTGAACGAGCGATGCAAACCTATCGCTATGATCTAGCAGCTAAGGCCATTTACGAGTTTGTCTGGGATGAGCTTTGCGACTGGTATTTAGAACTGACTAAGCCTGTGTTGACGAGTGAGGCAGCATCGCCCGAGTCAGTCCGCGCGACCCGATTCACGCTGATATCGGTACTTGAAGCAACCTTAAGGTTAGCCCACCCTTTTCTACCTTTTATGACCGAGGAAATCTGGCAACAACTGCCGGTTGAAATACGCAGCGGCGGTGACACAATTATGCTGCAACGCTTCCCAGAAGCTGACAAAGACCTGATCAACGACGACGCAAGCGCCGACGTTGCGTGGCTAAAAGCCGTCGTTACGGCCTGTCGAAATATCCGTGGTGAAATGGATATCTCCTTCGCCAAACCAATCCCCATCCTGTTCAAAAATGGTAACAATTTTGATAAGGCGCGGCTTGATCAGTACAGGTCACTGCTTAACTTTTTGATTAAGCCAGAATCACTCACTTGGCTTAATGCTAAGGATGAAACTCCAGTATCCGCTACACACCTGGTTGGCGATATGCAGGTGCTGGTACCTATGAGCGGGTTGATCGACAAGGACGCTGAGGTTGCTCGGCTCAACCGGGAGATCGATCGCAAAGAAAAGGAGCAAGCCCGGGCCGAAGGCAAGATCAACAATCCGAGTTTTGTCGACAAGGCACCCGCAGATGTTGTGCAGAAAGAGAAGGACAAGGTGGTTGACCTAGGAGCCGCACTGCAACAATTAATTACGCAGCGCGAAAGGGTCGATAGCCTATAAGTTGAATAAGCTCTGTTTATAGCAGAGCACCGCAACATCACCCAAACAACACCCAAACAACACCCAAACAGCACCACTTTGTTGCGCTGTTTGGGTGAGAGTTGTACGACGATTGCAATACAGACCCCGCTGCTTCCAGAAAAACCTTGCACTATTATGGGGAATTGGTCTTAATCGTAGCGATGCCAACGACCCGAAGAGGTTCGGCATTGCTGGCCACAAACCGGCACAAAACCATACAACAATAATAAGAAGCTAAAATTGCGAAACAGCAATTAGCAACAATAAGTAAAGAGGGACTGGCTATGTCGGACAGACAATCAGGAACCGTTAAATGGTTCAACGATGCCAAAGGATTCGGTTTTATAGAAAGAGAAGCTGGCGAAGATGTTTTTGTACATTTTCGCTCTATTCGCGGCGAGGGATATCGCACCTTGAAACAAGGCGCGATAGTTGAATTCGAACTTTCCGAAACTGAGAAAGGCTTTCAAGCCGAAGATGTGTCAGAAGCTTAGCTAACCTCTGAGCCCAACCTGGAAACCTCCCGGCATGACAGCGAAATTTCCAGGACCATCACATCAAAAATCTTGCTCACCCCGCCGCTATTGTGCGACGGACAAGATCACCTTGCCGATTGTTTTATCACTGGCAACAAGTTCATGAGCAGCATCTGTCTCTTCAATAGGGAATACCGTATCTACTATCGGTTTAATCTCGGCTGTTTCAATCTTTGGCCAGACCTTTTCTTTGAGCTGCGCCATAATTTCCGTCTTTTCATGTAACGGTCTGGCTCGAAGTGTCGATCCAATCACTCTCAAACGCTTCATCATCATCAGGCCTAAATTGACCTCAGTCTGGGCGCCGCCCATTAGCCCAATGAGTACTAGTCTGCCGCCTAATCCCAACAGATCCAAATTGTCGCTCAGATAGGAGCCGCCAACGGGATCCAAAATTACTCCTACCCCCTCGGGCGCAAAGGCTTTAGCTTTTTCTGCAAAGGATCCTTCATGGCGGTTACAGCCTGCTGCGGCGCCCAAATCAAGACAGGCGTTAAGCTTGGCTTGGTTACCGACGGTCACAAAGGTTTCGCTACCAAAGGCCTGGCAAAGTTGAATCGCTGCGGTGCCAACACCACTGGCGCCGGCATGCAAAATGACCTTCTCGCCGGGCTTCAGCCCCGCTTCCATAAATATATTCAACCAGGCTGTGGCAAAAACTTCTGGCAATGCAGCACCGTGGGCCATCGATAGACCTTTGGGTAATGGCAGAACACTGCCCGCATCAACCGTCACCACCTCGGCGTAGCCGCCTCCAGCCAGCAGTGCACAGACTCGATCACCTTTTTTAAAACCCTTAACCTTGCGGCCAAAACCCATCACTTCACCGGCACATTCCAAACCCATAATGTCACTCGCTCCTGGTGGGGGCGGGTACATCCCACGGCGCTGCATCAAGTCGGCGCGATTGATGGCCGAGGCAAACACCTTAATTTGAACTTCATTATCTTTGGGTTCGGGAGTTGTGACTTCCTCCCAGGCGAGCGTACCATCGCCTTTGACTTGGATTGCATGCATGTTTGATTCCTATACTAACTTTTTAATAATGGGGCGGAGGTGGCTCTGGCGTATCCGGAGCGTGAGTCTCCAGAGACTTAAACTCCGACTGGAGAACTCTGAGTTGTAATTGCAATTCACTGATTTGCTTCTGCTGGGCAATCAAAGCGTCGTCCAGCTGTTGAATTAGCTCTTCCTGAAAGGCGAGCTTAGTTTCTATCACTTCAAAACGAGATTCACTCATGCTGGGAAACCATTACCTTGTATATAGCCTTATAAAGAGCCGTTGAAAATGGCTTAGTGGTTCAATCGAACCTTAACACCCTTGTCATGCAGCCAGCGCTTTAGGCCCGACACGGTATATTCACCATAATGCACCATAGAAGCTACCAGCGCGGCATCAGCCTTGCCTTGTGTCAAAACTTCAAGCAAATGCTCCGGCTTTCCGGCACCACCAGAGGCAATCACCGGAATAGAAACCGCTTCGGCGATCATTCGCGTCAAATTGATTTCATATCCTGCTCTGGTGCCATCAGCATCAATTGAGTTAACCACAAGCTCTCCTGCTCCCATTTCTTCACCCTGAAGGGCCCAGGTCAGCGCATCAATCCCCGTTGGAGTTCGGCCACCATTGATGACGACTTCGTAGCCGCTGGGAAAATCGCGATTGGTTTCGACCTTTAGAATGTCCATTGAAAGCACAACGTTTTGACTTCCAAATGCTCGGGCACACTCGGCGATTAACGCAGGGCGTCCCACCGCTGCGGAATTCACATTAATTTTTTCTGCACCGGCCCACAGTAGCCGGTTCGCATCAGCCACGGATCGAATGCCGCCACCCACGGAGAAGGGTATGAATATTTTCTCGGCAACCGATTCCACCACGTCGAGCATGATATCGCGTTTGTCACTCGAGGCCGTGATGTCATAGAAGACCAGCTCATCTAGACCGTCTTCATAGTACTCAGCAGCCTTCTCCACAGGATCACCAATATCCTTGGTGTCGACGAACTTGATACTCTTGGCGAGTTTGCCTGCCCTTACATCGAGACAGGCTATAATTCTTTTGCTTAGCATGATTCTGTACCATCCCAATCTCGAAAAGCATCCAGGATGGCGAGACCTTTCCGCCCACTTTTTTCCAAATGAAATTGAGTCGCGAACAAATTACCGCGGGCTAGTACAGAACAAAACCGATGACCATATTCGGTCATCGCCACGATATGGGGCTCGGTCGGTCGATTGAAGTAGGAATGAACAAAATAGAACTCGTCACCGTCCTGAACATTTTTAAGCATCGGATGGGGGCGCTGAATTTCGATCTGGTTCCAACCGATATGCGGCACCTTGTACTGCCGATCCGCATAATCAAATCGCTCGCAGCATCCTGGCACGATTCCAAGACAATCTTTATCGCCCTCGTCGGTATGCTCAAGCAAGATCTGACTACCTAAACAAATACCCAGAAAGGGTTTTCCTGAAGCATAAAAATCGAGCAATGCATCAAATAGACCGCGGGCATGGAGTGTGTCCACTGCACTTTCCGCAGAACCAACTCCCGGGAAAATCACCTTGTCGGCGGATCGGATTTGGTCCGGATCAGCCGTAATAACACCGTTGATGCCAACCTCCTGGCAAGCACGGCGCACACTTCCTAGATTACCGGCGTCGTAGTCGACTATGGCCACTCGAGGAGCTGATGGCATGGTATCCCCTTTTTTGGGCGGGCGTTGAAGAGCGCGCATTATAGAAGAAAGATGAGCCAAAAGGAGACAGAATTGAGTGTCCTTATAGATACGCTGTCTGTATCATTATTGTGATACAGAAAACCTTGAGCCAGCCATGAACTTGACCATCGACCCAGAACAAAACACCCCGGTTTTTCAACAAATCATCGATCAAATTCACTTCGCCATTAATACCGGCGAACTCGTGCCCGGGCACAAATTACCCAGCATACGAGCTGTCGCCGCCGACTACGAAATTGCCACCAACACGGTTGCCAAAGCCTATCGCCAGCTTGAGTTTCGCGGTGTGATAAGCTCCAGAGACCGCTCCGGGTTTGTTGTCAGTGAACCCACCAGCCAAAGCCGTTATCAGTCCCGGGGGGTCAGTTCAGACAAGTCCGAGGTTCACGATGTGGTCGACAAAATGGATCACGGCGCTATTGCCGGCACCTTCTGCAAGATCACCGAGGACTACCTTTCCGGCGACCCGGAAAAATGCAATATCATTCATGCCGACGGCAGTGGTACTAAGTCCATCATTGCTTATCTGCAGTACAAGGAGTCCGGTGACCCGAGCGTTTTCCATGGGATTGCCCAGGACAGCATTGTGATGAATCTGGACGACCTACTTTGCGTGGGTATCAACAGCCGAATCCTGATTTCAAATACTATCAATCGAAATGCGCTAAATTGCCCTGCCGAGGTGGTGTCTGCATTGATTGAAGGCAGTGAAAGCTTTATGGCAACCCTTCGGGATCAGGGTGTACAGATTTATTCCGGTGGGGGTGAAACAGCCGATGTCGGTGATCTAACAGGCACGGTAGTGGTCGACAGCTGCGCCGTGGCGATCATGAAAAAGGCTGATGTTGTTCGAAACGACATTGGCGCCGGACTCGCCATTGTTGGGCTCTCCTCAACGGGCATCGCAAGCTACGAGACAATAGAGAATAGCGGCATTGGCAGCAACGGGCTGACCAGTGCTCGCCATGACATGCTGAACCAGACCTATGCGGAGAAATACCCGGAATCTTTTGATCCAAATGTACCAAAGGATCTGGTCTACTGCGGACCTTACGCCCTTGATGACGCCCTACCAGGATCGCCTCTGACCGTTGGCCAGGCAATCCTGAGCCCGACGCGAAGCTATGCGCCCGTGATCCAAAGAATTCTTGCGGAACTTAAGGGCGAGGTGCAGGGTTTGATCCATTGCTCCGGTGGTGCTCAAACCAAATGTTTAAAGTTCGGTCGTAACGTACATTTTATCAAAGACAACCTATTTGCAACGCCGCCCCTTTTTGCCGCCATCCAGCAGGCGTCCAACACGGGCTGGGATGAAATGTACAAGGTCTTCAATATGGGCCACCGTATGGAAGTTTATGTTCCACCAGCCCGAGTTCAAGAAGTCATCGATATAGCCCGTAGCTTTAACATTGACGCTCAGCAAATTGGCTTTACCGATTCAGCCGAGCAGAATCACTTGACGCTGACAAACCCAGATGGACTCACCTACCATTATTAGGCGCGGTCTGTCACTGACGCCAATGGGTGACGATGAAAATTAGGCCATCTGCCAGGCTATCCCACAGTGCCACTATCCAAACGTTTCATTAACGCTTGGAAGAAAGTACTGACCATGGGTAACGCATAGGTAGATTTTCGAGCCACAAATCTTACTGGGCGACGCAGCCCCTTCTCGCCTAGATTGAGCATGATTTTCTCCGGAACATTGAGCGTTCGAGCAACCCCAATCGGCACCAGTCCATGGCCAAAACCTGCGATGGCCATTTGAGCCACGCCAAAGAAACTTTCCAGGGAAACCTCTCGATGAATGTTGAGACGTTCCGCCTCGCCTTTAAACGATCGCCAAGCACCCGAGTGGTCTTCAATGGTGATCACGCTCAGAGGTTGGTTCTCTGGCCACTGCAAAGTTGTTAGGCCGCTGGGAATGATGACCATCGGCTCGTAACCAAGCACTTCGGATTGAAGATCCTTGTCCAGAGTATCAGACCCAGTGCAGACCCCTGCCATAAACTCGCCGGAACGAATTCGATCTAGCACCACCGGTGTACGGTGGGTATGAAAGGAAAAACTGACATCGGGCATGCCCTTCTGAATCTCAAAGAAGGCTTTGGGCCCCCAGGATGACAAGATGGCTTCCGATACGCCGATCACCAACTCGCCACTACCGGAACCGCGATCCTCAACAAACAAATCCCGAAGTTCGGACAGAATAGGAGAGATCTTGTCCACCAATTGTTGCCCGTGACGGGTTAGCTCAACCCGGCGGCCCTTCTTTTGAATCAGCTTTTTGTCGTAGTACTTTTCTAGCGTCGCAATTCGTTTGCTCACCGCGGACTGCGATACCCTGAGTTCCGTGCTGGCTTCCAGCATCGTGCCGGTTCTCGACAGTGCCAACAGAGTTTCAAGATTTTCGATCATGGGCTTAGTATCATTCCAATAAGGGATACATTGTATTCTTTCGATTCGTTTTTATCATCATTCAAATCTCTAGAGAATGACCGGAGGCATGATCCTGATGGGCATCTTTGGTCTGTTTCTTTCAATTCCAACCGCGATGGTACTCAACGGTATCGCCCAGGCGGTGTCTAATGGCTCAAGAATCTTATTGCGATTACGCTAGTACCTAACAAGGGACGGGTGTTTTTCCTGATTGGACTGTTCTGAAAGCAGGCCAGGAATGGGGGTTCTATTAACGTTAGTTAAGAAAGGCGCTATTGAGCGCCGAGGCCAAAAAACTTGACCCCCTATTGAGCAGCGGACTCGATCGCTACTGGCTTAACGACGAACAGCAGGTCCCCTTCGTTTACCTGCTGGCCGGTCGTCAGATTAACCCGGGTGACCTGATACTTTCGGTCTGAACTATAGAGTTCACCATCGTCGCTGGAGAAGGAATTCAAGCTCATCGGTGTAAACATTTTCATCGCTTCGAGTTGACACATGGTGGTTTCGGTAGAAATTACATCTCCAACAGCGACGTATTCTGGCTCGGACGGCGATGGTGTACGGTAGAACACACCGGTCGACGGAGACAGCACCTTGATCTCATCACTACCTTCGATTTTCAGCATCTCCATATCGATAGCCTTGCCATCATTACCAGAAGCCTCATCAATTTCACGAATCAGCTCATCGATATCAATACGCTTCAAAAACTTGGGTAAATACGTTGTATCGTAAATGCCATCAATAAACTCCTGATCCTTGAGGATACGTTTGATCAGGCTAATGTTGGTGCAAATGCCGGTAATTTTAACCTTGTCGAGATAGGCCAACATCTTCGCAATTGTATCGTTACGATCTTTACCGTAGCAGATGATCTGAATGATCAGGCTGTCATAAAACGGTGAAATAACTTTGCCTTCCCCCGCCATCGAAATTAGCCGAATGTCGTCTGCTTCTGGTAATTCACAGCCAGTGATGAGCCCAGGTGTTGGATTAAACGACACCTTGCCTTCAGAGTTCACAATCGCTTTTTCAGCGTTAACCCGAACTTCTAGACCGTAGCCCTTTTCGCTCGGCACTAGATCAGCAATGGATGCCCCCGAGGCTATTTCAAACTGCTTTTGTACAATGTCGATCCCGGTGACAACTTCCGTTACTGGATGCTCCACCTGAAGACGCGTATTCATCTCCATAAAGTAGACCGCTTTGCTCGGCACATCGTAGATAAACTCGACTGTACCGGCGCCAATGTAATTAACAGCATCGGCAATTTTCTCAGCGTACTGACAGACAAGATCCCGTAGTTCTTGAGGCAGCATCGTCGAGCCTGACTCTTCCATGAGTTTTTGGTTGTTTCGCTGAACACTACAATCACGAATACCTAGCACCCGGGTATTTCCATGAGTATCCCGCAAAATCTGCGCTTCTATATGGCGCAGGGATGTAACGAACTTTTCTATATAGACGTCGCCATTACCGAAAGCCGCTTTCGCTTCAGCGGTAACACGTTGGAACAAGCTATGAAGTTGCTCTGGACGTTCAACAACTTGAATGCCTTTACCGCCGCCGCCGTGTACCGCTTTTAGTAGAATCGGATACACCACCGTCTCAGCAATCTCCGCAGCCTGCGCAGCGGTATTGACGATACCGTGACTACCTGGCACAACCGGCACATCAATGCTCATAGTGGTATTGATTGCATTTGATTTGTTACCCATCGTTTCCATACTGGCAACGCTGGGACCTATAAAGTTAATACCACGCTGACGAACGATGCGAGCAAAATTCGGATCTTCTGACAGGAAGCCGATACCCGGGTGCAGTGAATCTACACCTTCGATATCCGCGATATTCAAGACACTTAAGGCGTTCAGATAACTCTCATCAGAAGTGTTGCCCCCGATACACACAAGTGCATGTTTACTATCGGACCGAACCATATCAGCTGGTACCGATTCCATATCGGGATCCGATTGAACGAGAACTACCTCGTAACCAAATTCGATCGCCTTGCTCACCAGTTTGACCGCAGTACAGCCTCGCGCGTGAATCAGCGTGCGTTTCACTGGCCTGATCAGCTCGGCTTCCGATGCTTCTTTCGTCTCAATAATAGGTTCTGCAGCGGTCAGTATGCCGGACATAATCCGTTCAACTACTTCATCAACCCGCTCGGTTGGCATTGGCAGCGCTGGGTCTACTTCGAGCAGTTGCGCATCCAACTGATCAGCAAATGGGTGAATAACCAACCCATTCATTGAATCAGGTATAACAGACAAATAGTTACTCAGCAGGCAGGTAAACGGCAGATTTGATTCAACAACAGTTTGGCCAGCAAAGGGCATGCTGGTGCCCGAGAAATAGTAGGTTTGTGCAAGAGGGTGGGTGACAAAACTGGCCTGAGCACCACCCGTGCAGTCACCATAGCCAAACATAATGATGGGCAAGTCATTATCGCGAACAAAACGGGTAATCCGATCATTTATGACAGCCATCGTAAATAGTGCGGCCGCACCTTCTTTGGTTTGCATACCACCAGAGGAGATAAAACATACAACAGGTAAGCGCTGCTTGGCACATTCCACTAGCAGCTTGCAGAACCGGACGCAGTCTGAATTATCGATACTACCTGCCTGAAATGCCACGTTGGATATCACCAGCCCAGCACGGTAGCAACCACCTTCAGTTTTAAAATCACCGATACCCGTGATCAAACCATGAGGACGAATCTTGTTCTTAAGAGCGGATTCAATCGAGGGCCGAAAGGTGGGAAAAGCAACAGGGTTAGCCGACATCAGCGTACTGTTGAGTTCTCCAAAGTTCTCGACATAGCGTTCAATCAAGGTATCAAACGTCGTATTCTTGCTACGTTTTTCTCGAGTTAGTATTTCATGGAACAGCAAATCACGATAAGCAATTGTCAGTCGATTCCAGAAATCTTTTCGGCGACCAATTCGAACGGGCTCAACCTTACCTTCATAACGTTTGGTACCCAGAGTCGCTCCATAGTACTCCGGCAATAGTTTTTCGAAGAAGAAACTTACGACAACAAATAGCGTGTCGGATTTGTCTCTGTGGACCACGCGAATCCATTCTTCAACAGACTTAAGGAAATTCGAGCTTTTACCACTAGCAGCCAACTCTCCAATCCAGACTGCGAACCTATCTTTCAAGTCTTCTTTGCTCAGACCTTCAAACGAAGGTTGGGCTAGAACATTATCAACCGATCGGTCCAACAACTGGGTAATAAAATCCATCGATAGAGTTCGGGATTCATGAGCCTGCTTCGCCACAGAAACCAGATCGGTGATCAGGTTGTCATACACGTAGCCAAAGGTGATGAGGTTTTGACACTCCTGAACAAAATCGTCACGAATATCTTCATCCAAAATCAGATCAAGGATGGTGCGATCCTGATCGGACACTTTACGAACTTCATCCGTCTTACGTTCAACCAAACCCCAGAGCGAGTCTTCAAGTAATCTTCGATTAAGAGGTGCCGACAGCGCAGTGGTGTCAGTTCGAGCAGCAATCAACTGAGTCGAGAACTCTGACAGATTGGTATCTTGCAGGAGGTCATTGTTAAAAAGATCACGGGACTCAACGATCAAGTTCAGCTCAGTCACTAGAGCTAGGCACAAAAAGCTATCTGACTTTTCTTCAACCAGCTCTGCCCCAAATAGCTTGCGGCCTTCGTGGCTGAAGCTAGACTTCAGACGGATTATGAAATCGTCATTCGAGTCTGCCATCCTGTTGAGGAGCGATTTCACATTCTTGACATCATTCATCTGAAGCAAATAGCTGTTGGTTTCTGGATCGGTAATGAAGTCGATCAGGGCATTTAAATTATCCCGGGATCCAGCTTTCCAACGATTATAGAGATGCAAACCCGAGACCAGACATAGCTCCCGTTTCGCGCCTTGGTAGTTCTTGGTGGGCTCACCGAAAATTAGCTGTGCTATACGACCTCGAGCATCACCGACTACCGCCTTCTTGTCGACAT
>Ga0222633_1001556_pt1 | contig 11761 bp, 11 predicted proteins | sample AntAcemetageno48_FD_179816 | JGI IMG/M metagenome (GOLD analysis project Ga0222633, IMG submission 179816) | Saline water microbial communities from Ace Lake, Antarctica - #48 | ecosystem: Environmental > Aquatic > Non-marine Saline and Alkaline > Saline | place: Antarctica: Ace Lake | collected... | reverse complement strand
GCATCGACATGACCCTGCACAAAATGTCCGCTGAGCCGGTCGCCGATCCGCAGGGACCGCTCCAGATTGACGGGATCCCCCGCTGCCAGGTCATCGAGATTGGTGAGCCGCAAGGTCTCGTGCAGTAGATCGAAACGCATCGCGCCATCGACGACTTCGGTCACGGTGAGGCACGCTCCATTGACCGCGACACTTTCTCCGAGCGCGACATCGCCGCCGAAACTTGATCGCACGCGCAGAACCGCGCCCGTTTCGACTGGCGTGAGATCCGCAACTTCGCCGCACTCTTCTACAATTCCCGTAAACATAGTCGGCGAATCTAGCATGATTCACTGAGGAATCATGGTCTCCGACGGCAGTTTGAGAAAATCGTCTACCACTCGAGTTCGAAACTTTATCCGCGAGAAGGCGTCAGCGCTGCGTGGCTTGCCCAAAATCCCGGGAACTTCCAGAGCTGCGGGGATCTCAGGCTCGTCAGGCACAGTGGGAATTTTCTCCGACTTACCATCGTTGTAGGCGTCGACGTCAGCATTGTATTTTCGGAGATCGGTATTGAATTGATCCACGTCCGCGTTAAACCCGGAAATCTGCGCCTCGATCGCCTTGCGATGGCTCTTATAGGTCGCATCATATTCGTGCAGATAACGGTTCCGATCCCATTCGAATTCGAGATGCGCGAAGAGATATTTGCGGAGGGCAGCTTCCTCACCTGTTTTTATGAAATGGTGGACCAACAACATCGAGGCAACGTATCGAGTGACCACTTCAGGCCCTGATTCGTCCGGCGGCTCAATCGGCGGAATCATCTCGGCCATCTCCTTTTCAGGTGCGACCATCTCAACAGGTTCATCGGCCTCTTCCTTTTCCTCTTCGCCGTTTTTCACAACCGAGATCTGAAACGGCTCAAGGGGTTCTAAAACCACCACCTGCTCGACGGGTTCCGGTTTTGCCATGAATTCCCAATCCCCTGTCACCACGAGAGTTTGCGGATCGGGCAGGCGAAACGAACCGGGACGGCCACCCAGTTTCCGCATCACCTGCGCGACAATGCCTTCGTCAATACGGTCGAAATCCATGACGCCGTCTTCGTAGGGAATCGCCGCGACATACTCAGCAATCCCTTCAATAAACCAGAGCGGAACACGGTTGAGCCATTGATGGGTCAAGGCGTGCGTCGTTTCGTGGATCAGCGTTCTCGGGTCGAAATTTCTCGCTTTGCGAAAACCTCGCGGACCTTTCACCAACCCGAGAGAGGAGAGCGGAACCAGCATGTTACGCTCTGCGATCAAATACATACCTGCTGCCGAAGCATCCCCGCCCGCTGCAAAGTAATCAGCATCCTGAGAGAAGAGGCGGACGCTAAATTTCCCATCCGCCGGATCGGCAATCGCGAGCGCAAGCGGGTTCGCTTGCACCGCAAGATAAGTCGCCTCAAACATCCGGCTGAAGTCGCGGACTACTTCAGCATGAAGCACCGCATCGCACTCGAAACGGAAATGACGCGTCTCGTGAATTTTCCCCTCCTTGGCGAAAGCACCGTCGCGAATACCTGCCTCGACCGTGTTGGCGATGCTCCGGTTAGGCAGGTAGCCCGGGGCAAAGTAAACGGAAACAGCCTTCCACTCTGCAACGAAGCGGCGATCCTCTTCGGAGAGCCTCTCCAGCGGAACCGTCGTTTTTTTCCCATCGGCCAATTGAAAAACACCGGACACGTCGTCCGCTTCGATCAACTTCGCAGAGAGTGCGCGGCCATCGGTGGACTTCCAATTACGCTGCGGATTCCAGTCTTGCAGAGGATCGCCCGTTTTCAGAAACTCAAGCTGATCGAGTGACTCAAAAGGGGCCGTGAATTCAGCCGGTTCATCATGGGAAAATGCGGGAACGACGGCGAACAGGATCGCGCCGATCGCAGCCCTGCATCTTTGTTTCCCAAACCGACTCATCAGGTGAAGATTACGACAAAGACACCCCCCGTGACAAGACCATCATGAAGTTTCGAATCCTAGTTTTGCTATTCATCCCACTTGCGATTTTCGCAGAAAAGGAACCACGCGCCGCCTCCATCGTGTGGGTAAACGAACTCCCGGCGAAGAAGGAACTGCCGACCAACACGACCCACCGCACATTTTTTTCAGAAGCCGCCGGACAGGACGTCGGCTACTGCCTCTACCTCCCACCCGGCTATGAAGAGGACACGGAGAAACGCTATCCGGTGATCTACAATCTCCACGGCAACGGCGGGAACGAATTCCACAGCTTCGAGGACGTGGCGGTGCTCCACGCCGGCATCGTCGCAGGGAAGTGCCCCCCCATGATCATGGCGCTACCGAATGGAGGAACGAGCACCTTTTACAAAGACTCGCACGACGGCGAATTCCCAATCGAGACGATGTTCATCACCGAGTTCATTCCACACATCGACGAAACGCTGCGCACGATCCCTGAGCGGAAGGGCCGCTGCATCGAAGGCTTTTCCATGGGTGGGCGCGGCTCGCTTCGCCTCGCCATGAAATATCCCGACATGTTTTGCTCGCTGTTTTGTCAGGCCGGGAATGTGCCGCGCACAGCCCAAAACTTCGACGATGCCGAAGACTGGCACGATGTCATCGGTGGCTATCTCGGTCCTGACCGCGAGAACTACGTCGACAACGACGCCTTTCTCCTGCTTGAGAAAAATCTAAAGAAGATCAAAAACAAACTCCGCATCCAGATCGCATGCGGCACGAAGGATGGCGGGCACCTTCCCACGATACGTGAATTCCATGCCCACCTCGTCGCGAACGGCGTTGATCACACCTACATTGAATTGGAGAACCTCGCCCATCGCCGCACCGAAATGATCGAGCTTCTCGAGCCGGTCTGGTTCGATTACCATGTGGACTCATTGCGTCTCGCGGAGGAAAAAGGCACAGCGAAGTAGCCGGTCTGCGACGTAACTGTTTATCATGAAAATCCCAGCATTCCTTTCCCTTGCTCTCATTGCCACTGCAGGTGCCGCCCAAGCTGAAATCATTGGCAAAGCGGTCGAATATCAATCCGCCGACGCCACCTGCGAAGGCTGGCACGCCTACGATGACAGCATCGAAGGCGAACGCCCTGCCGTGCTGATCGTGCATCAGTGGACAGGATTGACTGACTACGAAAAAATGCGGGCCGATAGGCTTGCCAAACTCGGTTACAACGTTTTCGCTCTCGACATTTACGGGAAAGGCATTCGCCCCCAGCCACCGGAATCCGGAAAGATGGCCGGAAAGTTCAAGGAGGACCGCGCTCTCTACCGGACACGTCTCAACGACGGATTGAAGATGCTGCTCGACTCCCCCCAAACAGATAAGCACAATGTCTCTGCAATCGGTTACTGCTTCGGGGGAACCGGCGTTCTAGAGCTCGCGCGAAGCGGTGCTGAGATCAACGGAGTTGTCAGTTTCCACGGCGGACTCGGAACCCCGACACCGGAAGATGCGAAGAACATTCAATGCGAAATTTTGGTTCTCCATGGTGCCGACGATCCCTTTGTCCCACCCGCTGAAGTCGAAGCGTTCGAAGAGGAGATGGGCTCGGCCGAGGTCGACTTTGAATTTATCGCCTACCCCGGAGCGGTCCACGCCTTCACCCAGAAGTTTGCCGGCGATGACCCCTCAAAAGGCGCCGCCTACAACGCGGAAGCCGATCAGAAATCCTGGAAAGCGATGAAGAAATTCTTCGACGAGATTTTTGTGGAATAGTCCCGTTTTCTCTGTGTTACGGCAATCAGCCGGTAACATTCTCCTCCCGCTTCCCGCCAGGAGATTGCTTCCCGGTGCCCAATTACCCTTTCGTGAACCATAACTTCATGGTTTATGGTTTATGGTATGAATTTCGACATTCTTACGGAGAAGAAACAAGCTCTCGACGATTTCCGACCACTGCCGGATACACTCGTGAGGAATCTCGACGAATGGTTCAGGGTCGAGCTCACCTACACCAGCAATGCGATCGAGGGCAATACCCTCACGCGTCGGGAGACCGCCCTGGTGGTGGAAAAAGGGCTCACCGTCGGCGGCAAATCATTGATCGAACACTTAGAGGCGACCAATCATGCGCGTGCACTCGATTGGGTCAGGACAACGGTCGAAAGCAAAAACAAAGAGCTAACCGGGCAAGATATCATGGCGATTCACGAAACGATTCTCCGGGGCATCGACGATGGTCATTGCGGAAGCTACCGGTCGGTACCGGTGCGAATTTCCGGCTCCCGCGTCGCTCTGCCGAATCCACTCAATGTTCCGCACTTGATGGACAATTTCTGCGACTAGCTTTCATCGGGCCGGCAGGTCCACCCAGTTGAGTTCGCTGCAGAAGCTCACTACCGGCTCGTCACCATCCATCCGTTCGTCGATGGCAACGGTCGCACCGCCCGGTTGCTGATGAACATGCTCCTCCTCAAGGCTGGCTATCCTCCCGCGATCATTCGCAAACGAAACCGGCTTGCCTACATCGAATCTCTCGAGAAGGCTCAAACAGGAGGATCGCAGAACGATTACCTGAAGCTGATCGCCGATGCAGTGAGTCGATCACTCGATATCTACCTGAAAGCCGTTCGCAACGAGGAGGCGGAACCCGAACCCGAGGAAGAAGCCCTTCTAAAAATCGGACAGTTGGCCAGGTTGGTCGGGAAGAACAATTCCACGATCCGTTACTGGACGAAGAATGGTTTGTTATCAGTGGCGGCAACAACGGAAGCTGGATACCAGCTCTACGCACCCGAATCCGTTGATCGCGCAAAACAGATTATGGAACTTCAGAATCGGCGTTTAACGCTGGAAGAAATTCGCCAGGAGTTCGAGTGATATCGGGAATACCATGACGATATTGAAAAGCGAGGACATCATCAGCCCCATCAGGTCATGCGGGGAGTTGAAATGCGAAATCATCTGGAAACAATATCCGCAACAAGTCTCCGGATCTACACAGCGTAGCGAAAGCTCATTCTCACCTCTCCAACAGAAAAATCACTGAAAGCAACCCGAGCAGAATCACAGCCAGGAAAGCGGTCACGCCGATCGGGAACGCCCCCCGCTTGGCCCGCTTGAACAAGCTCTGCTGCTGCTCCTCGATTTGCTTGGCGTCAAAACCCTGCAACGCCCATATCGGAGTCATGAGGTGGGCGGCGATCCGCGATGCGCCGGACTCGAAAAAGTTGCACACGCCACGTGTCACTTTACCAAGGAAAAAATCGGATGCAGCAGCGTTGACGCCATTGAGTGATTTGTCGAGCGCACGGGTGAAAGGCGGGATCCCTTTCCGGTAAAACCAATCGAAATCGAGCGAGATCGTCGGCGTCCGCTTCAGCATGGGAAGGAAGAGGAAGAAAACCAGCGCCGAGAACAGCAGCAGCTGCATCTGAGTGACGATGTGGCTCCACGTATAAGCATTGTAGTCGACGGTGTAGGGCAGTATGTCGTAGAGCGGCTGCGGGTAGACACCGAAGAAAATGCAGAGGAAGGAAAGAATGGCCATGGCGGCAAGCATGGGGCCGGGCGCTTCCCTGGGACGCAGTCCGCGGTCGACGTTGAAAAAGACGAAGTAAGGAAACTTGATTCCGGCGTGGAGAAAAACGCCCGCGGAGGCAGCTTCGAGGATCAGCCACGGCCAGAAGAGATGTTGGGTCTCGGCAGCGTGAAGGATGATCGTTTTACTCGTGAAGCCACTCGTCCCCGGCACGGCCGAAATCGCGAGCGCGCCGATAGTGCCAAAGATCAGGGTCAGCGGCATCGTTTTATAAAGACCACCGAGTTCGGTACATTTGCTTTTTCCAACCCGATAGAGAACTGCTCCCGCCGACATCCAGAGCAGCGATTTGTAGATGATGTGGCAGAACGCGTGAGCCGTCGCCCCGCTGATGGCCTCGGGCGTTCCGATCCCGGCAGCGCAGACCATGAAGCCGACCTGGTTGATAATGGAGTAGGCCAAAATTCGCCTCATGTCATTTTCCAACAGGGCATAGATAATCCCGTAGACGGACATGATGCAGCCAATCCAGATGAGAGGCTCCCATCCGGGGTAGCCGCGCAACAACGCGTAGACCGCCGTTTTAGTCGTGTAGGCGCTGAGAATGAGCCCCCCGGTGACGCTGGCCTCCGGATACGAGTCAGGCAGCCAGGCGGAGATCGGAGGGACAGCGGCGTTGACAAGAATCCCGATTAGAATGAGCCAGGTTCCGGCGTGCTGTTCGGTGGCAAAATCAAAGCCGTTGAAGGCAATACTCCCGCCCTGATCGGCGATTGTCAGGACGATTCCGGCCAGTAAAAGCAAACCCCCGACCAGGTGAATCATGACATAACGGAAGGCCGCGCCTTTCGCCTTCTCCGTCTTGCGCGCAAGAATAACGAAGGTCGAGGTCACCGCCATCGACTCCCAGAAGACGTAGAGCGAGAGCAAATCCCCGGCGAAGACACAGCCGATGGCTCCCCCGATGTACATGAGCGCTGCGACGTGTTGGGTCGCCTTTTTCACATAGAATGCAAAGATGAAGGCGACGACTGCGTTGAGCGAAAAGATGATCCCGAAGGCTTTGGCCAGTTTATCGACGCGGAGGAATTCGACCGGATCTTCGGTGAAGCTGAAAATGTAGAACTGCCAGCTGTTTCCCAAGTCGAGCCGCAGGATGTAGATGAGCGCGAACAACGGCAAGGCGATGACATAAAACGACCGGACATTCCCTTTCAGAAACGGCACCAGCAGAGCGCCTAGAAACAGGATGAGCGCTGGAGGGAAATCAACGGATAGATTCATCGATGTCCTCCGGTAAAGTTTCTTCCTCAGGATCGCCGTAGTAGTTCTCCGGCTTCTTGAGGACTTTCCCCATCCACTTCGCGGCGTAGATCATCAGCGTGCAGGCAATGAAGCCGAGAATCGCGTAGAACATGAACATCCCGTCGATCCCGAAATACCCGTGTCGTCCGTGATCGAAAAGGAACGGCACCTCCGCCAATACGCTAACCACACACGCGCCGATGAGAAGACGCCAGAGCAGCCGCCGCGACTCGGGGCGATCGAACCAATCGAATTCTTTTTTTTCAGGTTCCATGTTTAATTCACTTCACGCTGTCGACGAAAATCTGGGCTAGCTCGAGCAGAAAGCCCGGGACGAAAAAGAGGCCAACGGTCAGGGTCGCGGTAATGCAGAGCGGCAACACACAGGCGAGTGGCGCTTCCTTCACTCCCGCCCATGAGAATTTCACATCGACGAGATCGCCTTCTGAGTTCTTCGTCGGGAAAAAAGCCTGATAGACGATCGGCAAAAAGTAAGCTGCGTTGAGAATGGTCGAGACAAGAAAGACAACCACGAGTGCTACTTGCCCGCTCTCAGCCGCGCCGAGGACGAGGTGGAATTTCGAGATCAGGCCAATCGAAGGTGGCAACCCGATCACGCCGAGCGATCCGAGAAAGAATGCAGCGAAGGTGAATGGCATCTGTTTTCCGAGTCCCGCCATCTGGCTGATATACTTTTTCCCGGTCGCCACAAAAATGGCTCCGGCGCAAAAGAATAGCGTAATCTTGCCCACTGCGTGTGCGGCGATGTGGAGAACACTGCCTTTGATCGCCAGCTCGTTCAGCAACGAAACGCCGAGGATAATGTAGGAGAGCTGGCCAATCGTGGAAAAGGCGAGGCGTCGCTTTAAGTTATCCTGTGACAAAGCGATCAGCGACGAGGTGATCACGGTGAAAGCCGCGACCCAACAGAGAACAAGGTTCGCCCCGAGCCTTTCTAACATCACCACACCGAAGACTCCCGTCACGACGCGAATGACGCAGAAGACGCCCACTTTCACAACGGCAACAGCGTGGAGCAGCGCCGATACGGGAGTCGGCGCGACCATCGCTCCCGGCAGCCACGAGTGAAACGGCATCATCCCCGCTTTGGAAAAGCCGAAGGCGAAACCGAGCAACAAAATGACAGCGGGCCAGTAACCCATGTCGCTTTCATGAAGAATCGCATCACCCGCAAACGAGAGATCGCCGCCGGACTCGATGTAGGTAAAAATAACCGCCGGGAGGGCAAAAGCGACCGACGTGCCGAGCAGATAGGAGAGATAGGTGCGCCCGCCAGTACGAGCCTCCTTGTCTTGATGGTGTGTCACCAGCGGCCAGGTCGACAGCGACAGCATCTCGTAAAACAAATAGAGCGTCAGGAGGTTGCCGGAAAAGGCGACTCCCATTGTAGCCGAGAGCGAGAGCGCGAAGAATGCAAAGAAGCGCGTCTGCGAATGCTCCTTCAACCCGCGCATGTAACCGACGGCGTAGAGCGAAGTCAGAATCCAAAGCGACGAAGCAACGAGCGCGAAAATCATCCCGAGGGCGTCGACGCGGAAGATGATCGGCACATTGATCCCGCCGATGCCCCCGACGAACGTGTGGACGATCACTTTGCCTTCGTAAATGATCGGCAGCATTGCGAGGACAAAGGCCAACTTGGCGAATCCGGCGGTGAAGGTGACGGCTTCACGCAGAAATATTTCTTTTCGAAAAAGCACGATCAGCGGCACCGCGAGCAGCGATGCCAGGCAGGCCCACACGGGCAGGAGGCTGTCGACCGTTTCTTCCATCAGAGAGCAGGGAGTCCTTCCAACGCGCCTCGGATCAGCGCAACGATGGGTCCGTTGAAAATGCCGAGCAGAAGAATAATCGCGGCCGCAGCGAGCAGCGGAAAGAGCGCTGTGGCCGGGGCTTCGCGGCTCAACAGGCCGGTGCCCAACGGGTTTTGGCCGGATACTGAACCCTGTTGGGCACCGCCCTGTTCGGTCTCTTCGTGATGCCCGTGGTCATGCCCTTCGGCGGGCTTGTTGCCGAAATACGCGATTTCAAAGATACGGAAAAAGAGCACGGCGTTGACCAGGCTTGAAATGAGCAAGGCGATCACATACTCCCAATGTCCGCCTTCGATTCCACCTCGAATGAGATAAAATTTACTGAAGAATCCGCAGGTCGGCGGAACACCAATCATGGCGAGCGCGCCAACGACGAAACCAATACTGGTTAGCGGCATTTTTTTAAAAAGCCCTTCGAGATCCGATATCTGGACGGCGCCCAGCCGCTTCGCGAATATGCCGGCGGCAAGGAAGAGGCACAGCGTCATCATCGCATCCGCAAGGATGTGGTAGATGGCTCCCGTGAATCCCCAGTGATCGGGATCGGCAATCCACGCGCCGCCCACCATGTAGCCAACTTCGGCGACAATGAGATAGCAAAGCATCCGCTTTATCTCCCTCTGCGCGAGCGCGAGAACGGACCCGGAAAGGATCGCAATGACGGCAAGCCAGACCACGAGATCACTCCAGCCCTCATGTTGGAAGACCCACTCGTAGCCGAAAACTCCGAGCATGACCCGGATCATGACGTAAACCGAAACCTTGGTCATGAGCGGCGCGAGAGTGCATGCTGTCGTCGACGGGCAATAGCTGTAGGCATTAGGCAGCCACCCGTAGAGCGGGAAAAACGCCATTTTTATCCAGATGCCAACGAGGATAAACAGGAAGGCGATCGTGACAGCTTTGGACTCGGCTACGGCGGAGTTGGTCGCAAGGATCGTGTGGATATCCTGCATGTTAAGCGACCCGGTCTTCAGGAAGAGATACCCGACGCCAAGAAGGTAGAACGAGGCCCCGACCGTCCCCATCAGTACGTAGTTAAATGCCGCGAAAGTCCCGCGACGCGAGCTGCCCATTGCGATAAGCCCATAGCTGGTCAGTGATGAAATCTCGACGAGAACGAAAAGGTTGAACGTATCGCCCGCGATGGTGATGCCGAACAACCCGACGCAAAGCAGTTGGTAGAGAATGTAAAACTGCGGTGTCTTTTCGGTGTCCTCCGCGCCGAAGCGCCTCACCGAGAAAAAGGTGACTAACCAAACTACAACAGCAATGGCACACAGGACGAGGGCATTGATCCCGTCGATCCGGAGATGGATGCCGATACCGAGAGGCTCTTCCCAACCGCCCATAAAATAATCGATGGTGCCATTGGTGAATACCTGATGGGCAGACAGGAATGCGGTGATCAGCGTGAGCGTGAGCGTAACAATCACGATCGGAAAGCAGGCACGCGGGTCCTTCGTCCCGAAGAGACCGACCAGCATGGCGCCGAAGACAGGCGTCAGAACGAGGATGGCGGGCAACTGCTCAATCATCGGTATTGCCTGCTTTGAGCTGCTCCAGGATTTCGTTTTCTTCGAGGGTCCCGAATTCTTTGAAGACCATCTGTGAAATGGATAGAGCAACCCCGAGGGTGGCGACGCCGACGACGATCGCGGTCAGCATGAGAACGTGCGGGAGCGGGTTGGCAATGGTGTCAGCCAAGGCATGACGCCCACCGTTGGCCGGCCCGATTTCATGGCCGGGCACGAGTTCGACGCCATGCTCGGCCTCTTCCGCATGTTCGGCCATTTCGACCTCCTCTGCGTGGTGGTCGAGAATAGGAATGGTGGCTCCGTCTTTCACCCCGAGCGATACGTAGAGCAGAATGATCGCCGTCTGGAAGATGGAGAGCCCGATCAGTTTTTTGATGAGGTTGTTTTTCGCGATGACTGCCCACAAGCCGATCATCATCAGGATCACATAGATCCAAAAGTTGAAGTGCGGCTGAATTGTTTCGCGAATGAAGTCCATTTTATAAACCGTCTTTCAGCGTGCCACGGCTGGCGAGGTTGGCGTAGATAGCGAACATGATCGCTGTGACGGTGCAGGCGACGCCGACTTCCACACCGAGCATGGCATGGGAGCGAGCCATCTCGGGTCCATCGGTTAGGAAGACTTTCTGCAGAACGCCGTAGTCGAGGAAGTTGCGGTCGAGCGCCATACAAAGAACTCCGAAGCCGCCGTAAATGAGGATTCCGATACTGGCGAGCAGCATGTAGCTGCGCTCGCTGAATCGCTCCAGAGCAGTACTCAAATTTCCGGCGAGCGCAATCAGAATGAAACTGGAGCCAAGGATGACGCCACCCTGGAATCCACCGCCCGGACTGTGATGTCCATGCGCGACGACGTAGAGCGCGAACAGCTGCACCACCGGCACAACGATACGGACCGTGGTGCCGACGATGATGCGACTGTGATCGCCGTTGACGCTTGTGTTCATCTGCGGATGGACTGGACGCGCGTCCTTATCGGTCCCCACAGCTCCGAGAATCGCGAAAATTGCCATACCCGCCGCGAAGATAACGACCGTCTCGAACATCGTGTCATAACTCCGGTAATCGGCGAGGACGGAAGTGACGAGGTTAGGCACCTTCGTGTCGTTATAGCTTTCGTTAATGTAATACAGCGGCGCCGACGGTGCTCCACCTTCGACCCCGGCATTCGCAGGAGAATCCGGGTCGCCAAAAGCCGGGAAATCTGTGATTCCGTAGAGCAGCAGCGAGCCCGTGATGACGACTGCGATGGTGGCAAAAACCTTGGCAAACATCAGTCCGAAGATTTCCTCCTGGTGTTGTAAACCGTCGCGATGAAAAAGACCGCGCTGACTCCTGCGCCGACCGATGCTTCGGTGAAAGCAACGTCGACCGCTCCCATCTCCGCCCAGAGTAGACAGATGAGGAATCCGTAAATTCCGTAGACCATCGCCGCGCTGAGCAGGTCCTTCACGCTCAGCGAGATCAGCGCCGCCACGACGAGAAAGACCAATAGAATGATGTCGAATGAGAAAATCACGGGGCGGAAAATGTCAGAAGTTGTCGCAGTCTTCGGAGAGGTGATCAGGTCGGCCTTCTTCCAGAACCGGCTTC
>Ga0222633_1001552_pt1 | contig 11784 bp, 12 predicted proteins | sample AntAcemetageno48_FD_179816 | JGI IMG/M metagenome (GOLD analysis project Ga0222633, IMG submission 179816) | Saline water microbial communities from Ace Lake, Antarctica - #48 | ecosystem: Environmental > Aquatic > Non-marine Saline and Alkaline > Saline | place: Antarctica: Ace Lake | collected... | reverse complement strand
CAGGTTTATGGAATCCGGCTTTCAGATCTGGTTTTCGGAAGAAGATTTCCAGATGGCTCGTCCAGTCACCCATTGGTTCTCAATGAGGTTCCATATTGTCTCCATGTTTAATTGATATCGTTGTTCCACACGGCTCGTCCCCCGAATGCAGAGCGCGTGTAAAGCTCTAACACTACCCCTCCCCCCGACGGGTGTTAGGGCTTTTTTTTGCGGACCGTTTAACCAGGAACCTTAAAGAGCTTAGTTAGCAGTACTGGGACTTTTGTGTTGTTTTGAATCACGATAGATTGGAAGCATCACCTTGATGCTAACGCCTTTACCGTCAAAAAGATTGGTCGCCTTCACCGATCCGCCATGATGCTCTGCGATGATTCGAACCACGTAAAGTCCCATGCCGAAATGGAGCCGGTTGTCAGGGTTTGTTTCCCTGATAGAGACCATGGAGTCAAAGACATTGTCCACCATGTCGTCCTCAATGACAGGACCCTGGTTGGTCACAAAGAGTGTCAGGTTTCTGGCATCCGCGTTGATGCCAACGGTGATGGTTGAACCCGGGTCAGAAAAGTCGATGGCGTTGTCGATCAACTTGTCCAGGAGTTGCTCGACGCGAAAGTCAGAGACCTCGGTCAGGATTCCCTCGTTAATACCCTGGTATTTAAACACTCGATCCGCGTGGATGGTGCTGCAATTCGTCAGGTAGTTCTGGACCAGCTCGTAAAGGTTAATAATCTCAAGTTCTTCAGCCGCAAGCGCATCTTCCAGACTTGCCGCATCTGCCAGGTTTTGAACGATCATGCCAATTCGCGTCACGCCACGCTTTGCCGCATCCAGGTATTTCTGTCGTGCTTCTTCGGACTCTTCTACTTCAAGATTCTGCAACGACGTAGAAAGTGTGTTCAACGGGTTGTTGATTTCGTGGCGAAGTGTTCTAGGCATGTTCTCGAGAAACTGGTTGTGCTGGTGCAATCTGGAGAGCATCCCGGAAATGCTGCGCGCCAGGTCCCCGATTTCATCACCAGATTGGGTTTCCGCTGTCAGCTGGTTAGTCTTCAGCCGTCCGTAAACATCAATCGCACTGGTTGCCTCGCTTTCAAGCTTGCGGATCCGACTGGCGAGCCTGAGAGAAAAAACAAGAATCAAGGCGACGAAAATCAGTAGTGAGATGACGGAAAAACTGACGATACGCTGCAAGGCATCCCGGCGAAGCTCGAGGATCCTTTCTGTATTTTGCTTCAGGAGTACTGTACCGATGATCTCATTCTGGGCAATGATGGGATGGGCGGCTACGATGACTTCGCCATCTTCATCGGAGTACCGTCTCTGGTAAGTGGGTCGGCCGGCAAGGGAGTCTTTAATGACTTTATCGTCAGCCAGGGGGGACGCTCTGAGGTTTGTTTCAATAATGTCGTAGAGCGGGTCCATCAACAGGCCAACCATGGAGAACCAGCCGTCGGTCCAGTCTTCACCAGCGTCAATCTTCTGGGTCGGGCTGGCCTCGTAACTTCCAACCTCTGCGCGAACTCTTCGCTGTGCGTCAATGACCTGGATGTTGGCGCCGGAATACCCCAGTCCCTCGATAATTCGAAGCACCTCGGGAGACTTCAGGAGAACCAGTCCGTAGGCTTCCCTTCCAGCCGAGGGCAGTGTGCCCGTGATCGATTCGATTGCGCGTGTTTCCGGATTATCGACGTCTACCACGGCGAGACCGAATTGCCGTGTAGATCCGAGAAGCTCGAGCGGTATACGAAACTCAACCGCATATCCGTCTTCTGCTTTGGTCATGAACCCCGGTATCCGGTTTTCTGGTTCGCCCTGTATGGCGTATCGCCAATCGTTGTCGATCAGGTAGGCCGTGGTGACGCCTGGTTCCGTCATCGTCAGGACAACTTTTTTGATGGTTTCGTCCTGTCCGGTGAAGGTGATCCTAAGATGATCGGAAAGATCGAGCCTCAGAATATTTCTATCTCGAAAGACCAGAGCATCGTCTTTGACAGTGACCAGCGCATAAATCTGGTCGTTGTGTTCCCCTAGCACCAGGTAGAACTGGTTCAGTGAAGGGTCTGTTTCGTTGACGCCATCCAGGGTGCCGAAGCCTATGCTGTACTCGAGCACTTCTTCCCAATCATTATCACGCCCATCGATCCGGATCGGGCCTTTCAGGGGGTGAGCGTAAAGTTGTTCGTAACCCTCCGGTGACAGGGGCAGTTCATTAAACAGGTCAGACCTGCCGTTCAATAGCGTAGAGATACCTTCCGCGGTCAATAACTGTGCATTGGCCTGGCTATCGACGAGGAAATCTTCCATCTCGGAAAGATACAGGTAGCCGAACCATGGAATAACGACCAGGGCAAAACTCATCAGTATCAGGAGCTTGGTCCCGAGCCTGGGACCTCTTACATGGGGAATTGCCAAGGCTAGTGACCAGACCTATTTATTTGACCAACGATACCCATAGCCATATTCACTTTTGATGCAATCGAAATCCGGGTCGATGCTCTCAAACTTTTTGCGGATATTTCTCATGTGGGTATTGATTGTGTTGTTGGTAACTAACGATTGCATGGTGGCATTCATCAGGGTGTCGTAGGAAACGGCATGGCCGGGTACGCGTACGAGTTTTGCGAGCATTCGAAACTCGGTGCCGGACAGGTTGATGGGTTGTCCCTTCCAGCTGACCAGCAAGGCTTCCTGGTCAATCGACATGTCGCCCACTATTTTTGCGGTGTTGGGGTTGCCGCTTGATTCGATCCGGGCGGTGTTGATGCGAAGCAGGGAGCTTATCCGTTCTGCCAGGTAATTAAGTGAGATGGGTTTTGGTAAATAGTCCCAGGCGCCCAGACGAAGACCTGAAATCTTGTCGATCTCGGTTATTCGTTCAGTCAGGAAAATGACCGGGAGTGAAGGTGATCGAACCAAAAGATCACGACAAATCTCAAAGCCTGCATCCACCTCATCGCCCAGGATAATGTCCAGAATAGCGAGGTCAGGTAACTCCCGGTCGAATCCTGCGAGCGCTTCGGCCCGGCTGCTATAGGCCACCACGTTGTAGCCTTTTTTCGTGATGGCATCGACGTAATTGCCCCTTTGATCAGGGTCATCTTCAACAATGGCAATACTTTTTGCCATAACTACTCCTTGGTTGTGGTGTTGCTGTCACCATCAGACAGCAGAAAATTCGAATAATCCAACTCAACTTACTAATTGGTGTAAAAAATCCAATGAATTCATTGGTTCTCCACATTAGTTCCGTGGAACTTTCATTTTTCTTCAAGCTCTGGTTGCTGATTGTGAGGTCAAATGAGGGTCGTGATTTAGTAATCCCTCCGCGCCTAGGAGGGTAAAACACTGGGGAGAAGAGGGTAACCATGAAAGTATTTATTCCTATGTCTGACGAAGTCCTTGGCGACAATGGCGAGGTGTGTCAGAGCTTAATTCCGTTTGACCTGTCATTTCTCGGAAGTACCCGGGAGCCCGTTGAAGGCAAAAAACCCAGCAATTGGGTGTCTGATTCTAATGGGGACCAGGCTCGCCGGCGCCTGTTCGCCGCCCAGGGATAGACCTTCCGTCCTGTCGGCCCGGGTAATACGGGCCGAATGCATGACGGTTTCAACGCTTGTCTCAACGCTTGTCTCAACATCGCGCAGAAATTCCGTGCCGTGTTCCCGCACATTATAGATGAAGTCACGCTGGTTGAGAGGCGGGCATAATTCTAGAGTTCATCCAGTACAGGAATTGATGTTGCAGCACCTGCACGCGTAACACACACCGCAGCGGCTCTCGTTGCCAGGGCCATACAATCCTTTGTTGAGTTCCCTGCGCTGTAGCCCGCCAGAAAGAACCCGACAAACGTATCGCCTGCAGCGGTGGTGTCCTTCGTTTCCACCTGCTCCGCTGCCTGAAACAGCGAATCACCATTGCCTGCATAAATTGAACCTGCGGCGCCCAGTGTAAGCAGAACATTTGTGGACGGGAAGCGGGATGACAGTGTCGCGATGATCTCTTCAGGTTCCGTTTTGGTGGTCAGCTCGAAGCCTTCGATTTCATTGATGACGAGTAACTCGATTGCTTCCAGAGGCAATGCGGCGACAGCGGCTGTCATGGGGGCTGCATTGAACACAATGCGCATCTTTTTCTCACTGGCTCTGTCGATGAGATAATCGAGGGCGCTGATCTCGTTCTGGATCAATAGAAACTCGCCGGGCTTGACGCCTTCAAGAATTCCATCAATATCTGATTCAGTAATGGTTCGGTTGGCGCCCCCGAACAAAACAATCGAGTTCTCGCCTTCAGGTGTGACCTGAATATTGGCGTGACCGGTAGGGCCTGTATCAACTTTCATCAGGCTGACATCAATGTTCTTTGATGACATGAGGTCCAGCAGCCATCGACCATCTTCCCCGACTTTCCCTGCGTGCCTGACCTTCGCCCCGGCCGCTGCCATGGCAATAGACTGGTTCAGGCCCTTGCCGCCGGGGTGCACCTGATAGTCGCTGCACGGAAGTGTTTCACCTGGAGCTGCAAAATGCGGAACGGAATAGACGTGGTCTATACAACATGAGCCAAAGTTTAGTACGGGCATTGATGTCACCTTGATTCAATTCTCGGAAATCGAAGATTTCCTTCTCCGATCCAACCCAAAAACTTGCTAGGATAGCGATGAGTCGGGGTGTAGCTCAGCCTGGTAGAGCACTGTCTTCGGGAGGCAGGGGTCGTGAGTTCAATTCTCGCCATCCCGACCATGTTATTCAGGCGCTGTAGACCTTTGGCTGATTTTTTATAGTGTAGGAAAACCAAGTTAAGTCCACAGTAAGTCCACAGTAAGTCCAATTCTTTTCTTTTTTCAAATCAGATCACGAATATCATCAAATAATGGAAACTCCGGCTTGGTTCAATCTTAAATATTATTCTTCAGAGAAGGATCCAGCCTACTGGGCATCTGCGATTTCTTCAAGGCTCAAGCTGCAGCACCTCGTCTATTCTCAGTTCCGAACTGAGAACTACCGAGACCGGATGGAGAAAGCTTTCCAAGATGTCGTGCATAACCACTCAGAAAACGAGTTGAGTATCAATGAGGTGGAATCTCGATCTGTAAAAAAGGGAACAATCGAACAGCTTGAGTATTATGTATTCATTACTCAAGAGTTCAGCTCCAATCCTGCGCCGTACCTTTCAGTGGACCTCTCACAAGATGATAAAACACTGGTAATGGACTTCATAAATCTAGTGAAAAAGTTGAGGGAAGAAGAAGGCATAAGTGCGAAGAAACGCAGTGTAAGTGACAGCGACATTGCTAGGTGGAATTCACACAGCATTCTTCCGTGTCAAGATCTAATTCTCTGGAAAATAGTAACGAAAGAAACACTTATTCATGATGAACTCGCCGGACTAGTTGGCTTAAAAGGGTACAACACAGGCGAGCGGATACGGAAAACAGTACTTCCAACAATAGCCGAGGTATTCACACCTACAATGCTCTCTCGCGTTAGAAATATCGCAGCTAAGGAGTCGAATACTAACCGGTAAGGTTTTCAGCCATTTTCTTTCCGGTAACAATACGCATCAAAAACCTACCGGTATAAATTTCCATAATTCTGTTCCCGCGACGAAGCATCGACTCTCCGGAATAATTGCTGGACCTTTTAATCACTCAGCAAGGAATTATTATGGAAAACCTTAACGAACTTGAACTAGATTCACTTCTAACGACTGTCGAAAGTGCGCGCATTGTTGGAGCTGAACCGTCGAGCCTAAAGCAGTCGCGACACACAGGAATCTTATTCGGAAAAGCTGCTCCAATTTTCCTAAAAATGGGGCGAAGCACCAGATATAGACTATCGAAGCTTCTAGAATTCAGAGACCAATTCCCTCAGTACCAGAACACTTCTGAAATCCTCGATCAGGAGGAGTCATGAGTAACTTTATTTTTACAATCTGGTCTTCCTCAAGGACGGTAGGCAAGAAATACGAACATAAAGACGGCTGCGCAGATTCGAACAGGAGCAAGCAAGATTTCGGTGAGCAGCAATGAACGAAACAGAATTCAAGCCTGATTTTCAAGCCGCAGAGAATTTTCTCTCTCTGCTTGATTTCCTAGAGGATGACTTTACCTTCCAGACATTTGACGATAATCAGGATCGTAAGGCTCCATCACTCACCCGAGTTCTACATGGTGATCTTGAGCAACACTGGGATGATCTTGTTCGCCTTAATCACGCAGGTGCGGGGATCTTTGTTTGCATCAACCGAACTGACCTTAAAGGCAGAACAAACACCAATATCACCGGCGTGCGTGCTGTCTGGCAAGAAGATGACTCAGGTCACGCTCCAGAGTTGCCCATCAAACCTAATATTGTTGTCGAGTCTTCTCCCAACAAGTTCCACAGGTACATCTTAGTAGATGCAGATCGTTGCCCAACCCCAGCTGAATTTCGAGCAGTTGAGGAGTGTTTGGTGCAGGATTACGGCTCTGACCCTGGTGCCAAAGATATCGCTCGAGTACTTCGCCTTCCCGGTTTCTGTCACCAAAAGGAAAACAGGAAAAAGGGATTAGATGGCAAGCCATTCATGGTTCATGTCGTTGAGACGAATGACACTGACACAGTCTCATGGGAAGAGATCGTCAAAATATTCTCACCAATCAAACATTGTGATGATCAAGCCTACGATGAAGACAAACCAACGCCGCAGACCATCTTGGATCTTCAGTCAGCACTACGCCATCTTGAAAACTCGGCTGATGATCGCAGTACCTGGATTAAATTTGGGCATGCCCTGAAAACCCTCGGTCCCATTGGTAAGGCTTTGTGGATGGAATGGAGTGTATACAGCGATAAGTTTGATCAAGAGGATGCAGAACGCACTTGGCGGTCATTTGAGCCTACAACGATAGGATACAAGGCGATTTTCGCAGAAGCTCAGAAACAGAGCTGGATAAATCCAGGGTCACGTTATCTCGGCGTTGACGTTGTCACTGAATTCAATAGTGAAGGCGCAGAAGATGGTCTTGCTACCGCAAGTTCTGGCGATGTCAAAAAAACGGCTATGCCTCCCGAGTTACTTAACCCGCCAGGATTAGTAGGGCGAATTGCTGACTATAGCAACGGTGCAGCACTTCGTGATCAACCCTTGATGGGAGTTTTAGCTGGGTTGATCGCTGTATCTTCACTCATAGATAACCAAGTTGTGGTAGGCCCCTGGCGAACGACACTGAACTTGTATGTAATTCTCGTAGCTGATACAGGAGAAGGAAAGGAAGCACCACGAAAAGCAGTTAAGGCTTGCCTGGATTCTGTCCATCAGCTTAGTCATGTGAAAGAGGCAGTTTCCTCCGGACCAGCATTACTAAGAGCACTAAGTGATTCCAATCGGATTACTCTTCTGTTCGATGAGTTTGGGCGACTGCTGCGAGTGGCATCGAATCCAACATCTGGCCACCTCTACGAACTTATGACCGAGATCACCAAATTTTACGGTTTGGCTGATAGTTCTCATGGGGGAAAAGCCTACGCAAAGAAATCAGATAATGTGCCACCGATACCTCGTCCTTATGTGGTTGTCTTTGCTACTACAACAGAGAGGTCGCTAACAGATGCACTGAGCCACGGTGATGTTGTTGACGGTACGCTTAATCGATATCTGGTTGTTAGAACAGACAATCGTCAGCCAGATTACCGGGACCCAGATTCGAACATGTCAGAGGAACTATTGAAAGCGCTAAAATACTCTGTGTCGATGTTCGAATTTTCAGACTCTAGCTCTGAGCATACAGCCATGGCGGTTTCCGAAGAGGCTAAAAGTACCCTGATCGAGTTCCGTACCGAGGCGGATAACAAACGTGTTGCTGATCCAATTCTTGGTCCGCTCTGGGCGCGAGCATTTGAAAATGCCGTTAAAGTAGCCGGAATCCTGGCTTTTGGTTTAGCTGCGACGAAGGAATCACCCCTGGAAGAGTTGGCACTAGACATTGAATGTGCTAATTGGGGGATCTTATTTACACGCTGGTGTATCGAGGGCATGGTGGATCTCGCTGCAGATCAGGTAGCAGATACAGAGGTAGAGCGAGTTCAAAATCAGATGATGGGTTATTTCCGTGATATGACTACGAACCCTGTGAAGCACGGCGCCAAAAGAGACAAACAATGGTTACTTAACAATAAACAGGGGCTAGTTTCACTATCCCAAATAACGAAACGTTTTCAAAAAGTTCCTCTAAATATTAGAAGAGACGCGTTGGCGACATTGGTTGAATCAGAAGACATTTACTTTCAACCAGGAGTGGTTGGCGGTTCCAAATTCTACAAACTCAGGCATTACGGGTGAAATTCACCACTAATTCATCGACTCAGGAGGAACTCCCGCAATGGTTACAGGCCTTTGTTTATAGAGGTTTTAAATATATTTACTATCTTATTCCTCTCTATATCTCTACCCTCTCACTCCACCAATATTGCAGGTTCCCTCCCATAGGGTCGGGTGAAAAGGTGAACTCCATAATCTCATCGGTTTCATAATACAAACGCAGTGAAATTAACTCGTCGTACTACAATGACAAGAAGTAGATCTAAACCCCAGTGACTGAGATAATACACGCATGGTGCTTAATCCCTGTAAAACCCGTTATATCAGCCCTGGCGATTAAATGATTTTTTTCAATTAGTTTTGGTAAATCGAGAATTGAGCATTGAACCGCATCAAATCCAGCGTAAGCAAGATAGCCTCGCGCGGGCGCACACGAGATGTATTTCAGTTAACTTATTCATCGAGAGTCCTGTCGCTATTGTTCAGTGGTTCGACATCTAGGAATAGCCAAAACAGCTAGATTAGCTGACAGTAGATTATAAGTCCTATGCAACGGTCAGGTCACCTGGGAGAAAATGTGATGAAAGCATTGAGTCTAATCTGCCAAAGAATCCCAATGCAGGTCCTTTTGGTGGTTGTGATGTTTCTATCTGGTTGCGTCAACCCAATTGTCAAGTCTGTCGACAATGGAGATGTAGATGCAGTAAAGAAATCGTTAGCGAACGGGGCTAGTGTCGAAGGAAGCATGATGTCTGGGTCCTTGACTCTCAGGGCAATAAATAATGATGATTTAGCTATGCTCCAGTTGCTACGTGATAATGGAGCCAAGATTCGCGTCACAGACCTTGGAATGGCTAGCCAGGCTGGTGCGATAAGTACTTATCAATATCTATTGGAAAATGGATCCGGCTTGCAAGCATGTGTTCTCGATCAAGGCCCTGGTTTTTGGAATTTTGGGTTCAACACTTCCCCTCCCTTGGGATCGGCTATTAGGCGCAATAACTTACCATCGGTTTCGAAATTGTTAGAACTGGGCGCGAGAGTCATCACTCGATGTAACGTCCCCAATGGGTTAGGGGGGGATTACAATTTCTCCGCAATTCTTGTTGCTGCACACTTCGGTGATCCTGAAATAATACGACTACTTGTTGAAGAAGGTGCGAATCCGAATGCCTTATCTCTGACCGGTCTTACCCCTATCTCTATCGCCGCCGAGAATGGTCACTATGATGCTGTTGGTGTCTTGCTCGAGAAGGGTGCATTTCATACTTATTCAACCGATCTGAAGTTGCCAATCGAAATCGCGAATGATTCGGGGCACGGTGATATTGTGGAAATGCTTCAAAATGCGGGTGCGGCATTTCCTCGACGAACAAGTCCTCCTAAAATATTGGGTAGGACGCTTGCCAATACGATTGTAGAAGGAGTGGTTGTAGCAGCGTCTATCTATCTTGTCGTGGAAGGAATTAGTTATTCCATGAGATCTGAAGTTCCTGGCAGAAACGAAAACCAGTCTTCTGTGAGCGCTTCACAAAGGCAAGAGGAGACATGTAGAAGCGACTACCAATGCTCACCCATAAAAATTTGTATTAAGAAATTTGGATCGCTAGTCGGAAGATGCATCCTTGACCCCAAAGTTAGAGGGCCAAGACCGGGAAGCATTGGCCTTCCCGAGATTTGTGATCCCGGCGCAATAGGCAACATATTGTATGAGAGGTGCGGGAGCAGGTCGGAAGGTGTCAACCTCATATGGACAGTCATTTCAAAGATAACATCGATTTCACATAACCCGCTGCGGTTAGCGTCGGGAAGTTGACGCGATCATCAATGATGACACCATCTTCATCCGGCATGATCGGGTTAATGGCGACGCTAGCCGGAGGCATGGAGACTCGCGGTGGTCCTTTGACAAAACGCTCAGGGTTGCTGGCATAACGTTCATCCAGGGCCTGCTGTTTGCTTCTGGCCACGTCAAGATAACGTCCCGTAAATACCTGCTCTGGCGTAAATCCGGCCAGGCCACTGTGATGATGCTTGAAGTTATACCAGTCAAAGTAATCTTCACACCAGTTGCGAGCGTGCGCTGGATGGTCAAACCGCCCCGGATAGTCCGGCTGATACTTTTGCGTCTTGAACTGACTCTCGCTGAAGGCATTGTCATTGCTCACTCTCGGTCGGCTATGACTGCAAGTGACATCAAGACTTTGCATCAGATCAAGATAACCATGCGCGATCATCGGTGAACCGCGATCCTGATGGATGGTGAGCTGACCTGGGGCAATGTTGTAACGGGCTGTAGCCTCATCCATGAGCTGACTTGAGAGCGCGCTGTTCTCCTTAACAGAGACCATCCACGCGACGACAAACCGGCTGAACAAATCAAGTACGACGTACAGTGACAGATAAATACCTCGGCGCACGAGCGGCAATTTCGTGATATCCCAGGACCACACCTCGTTCGGCGCAGTCGCTAACAATCGTGGGATAGCATGATGTTGTGCAGGCCTTTGATGACGACGGTCTCCAGATTCTTTGACGCTTCTGAGCAGTCGATGCATCGTACTGATAGAACACAGGTAACGGTTCTTCTCAAGCAGACTATGATAGACCGCGGCCGGTGGCTGATCACAGTGGTCCGCGCTGTGCAGTGTCTCGATAACCGTGGCGCGTTCTTGTGCACTTAACGCGCGTGGCTGCACTGCATCCACGCGAGAGCGATTGATCGGTTCATCATTGGCAGCACGATGTCGGCGTGCATACAACGTGCTGCGATTCAGCGCGAGCACCTGGCAGGCTTGCGTCATGGGTAGGCTATCGGGTCGTTGTTTCAACACGGCGTTCACACATCGCTCCCATTGCGCAAACGATCGAGCATCGCCAAGGCTTTTTTTTGGAGGTCCAGACAGTCATTGGCAATATCCAGCTTGTGTGCCAGTCGTTTGTTTTCTTTCTCCAGTTGATCAATACGCCGTTGATCCGGGGTCTTCGATGCAACAGGACCGGGCGCACTCTTGGCCAACCCGGCAACACCGCGCGCGGCATACTCGTGCCGCCAGTCAGACAATTGGTTGCTGTAGAGATTCTCGCGTCTAAGCAACGCACCAAGTTCGCCATATTGGCAGGCATCTGCTTCAGCAATAATGCGTAACTTGTACTCTGTGGTGAACTTCCTCCGGGTGCGTTTTTCCAGCGCGGGTTCCGGTGTAATCTGGGTGCTACTTGTATCTGAAACGGGTTTTGGCATTTCTATAAATCCTGATTTATCACCCTGAAAACTATGTTATCTCAAACAGCTAGTGTCTGGGATCAGGTTGACACACAGGGGGTGACTAAAAAACTAGTTGACCTTCCTTAGCTCGAGGTTAACTATTCAAGAGCTGATTTGAAATCGAGCCTGTAAATATTTCTGTGTAACTGCCAGGGGTTAAACATAGTCTGCCAGTCGTTCTTCAAACATGATCATAAACCGGTTCAGCGCGAGCTTCC
>Ga0222633_1001548_pt1 | contig 11834 bp, 6 predicted proteins | sample AntAcemetageno48_FD_179816 | JGI IMG/M metagenome (GOLD analysis project Ga0222633, IMG submission 179816) | Saline water microbial communities from Ace Lake, Antarctica - #48 | ecosystem: Environmental > Aquatic > Non-marine Saline and Alkaline > Saline | place: Antarctica: Ace Lake | collected... | reverse complement strand
ACGCCTCCTTTAGACCCGTTTTGACTGGAGCCGTTACCAATCGGTCCCGCGGTGTCATCACTGTTGAGACCGGTGCATTATCATCTTCGACATACCAAATGTCACGACTCGTGACCATCCCGACCAGAACGCCGGCACCATCGACCACTGGAAATCCGTTGACCCCGCGCTCGTCCATTACCTGCTGCAACGTCGCGAGAGTGATGTCAGCAGAGGTCGTGAATGGATCGCTGATGACCGTATTCTCGGAGCGCTTCACCTTGGCCACCATGTCCGCTTGATCCTGGACAGGCATGTTGCGGTGGACTACGCCGATTCCACCTTCGCGAGCCAGAGCGATCGCGAGGCCGTCTTCCGTCACCGTATCCATCGCCGAGGAGACGATGGGAATATTCAGCGGAATGCCCGCAGTCAGGCGGGTGGAGACATCTACCTCCGCCGGTAGGACGCCGCTGCGTTGCGGCACGAGAAGAACGTCGTCGAAACTGAGACCGAGAGAAAGATCACCCATAGATAATGTTTAGGAGGATAGCCCGTCCGATCAAGCGAAAGTTTGAAAATTGACGAATCGGAGGAACAAATTTTTCGCCACGTTCCGCTGGTTCAGTGGCCGTTCCCGCCTAAATTCACCCGATATGCTCTCCTTCCGCCTTTTTGGTTACCCCATCCACGTCCAATGGATGTTCTGGCTGCTCTGCATCCTGCTGGGAATGAATTATCTCGACGAGCCGGGTCCTGAATCGCTCGGGAGGTTCCTGATAATGACTGCGGTCATCTTCGGGTCCATCATCTGGCACGAGTTGGGCCACGCCTGGGCCCGCAAAAAGAGCGGCGCTGCCTATTCCGAGATTACGCTGCACGGCTTCGGGGGCCTTTGCAGCGGTCCGGGCACGTTCACTCGAGGCGAATCGATCTTTATCTCAGCGGCGGGACCAGCTGCAAACTTGATTCTCGGCGGGGCAACTTGGTTATTAACACTAACGCCGGGCATGGAAAACATGTGGGTGCGCCAGTTCGTCGGCAATATGCTTTGGCTCAACTTCGCATTGGCCCTCTTGAATTTGCTCCCGATTCTGCCACTCGATGGGGGACGGATTCTGGAAAGTATCTCCGGGCCACGCAATTTTCGGAAAGTCGTCTGGTGCAGTCTCATTCTAGCCGCAACGCTTGCAGTCCTGTCTCTAACTTTCACGGGGCGGCTTTTCGGCGCAGTGCTTTTTGGCTACCTCGCCTTCTCAAACTGGCAACTCCTCCAGGGCCAGCGAACACGTTTCCGGTGAAGACCTCTCCTACGAAGAAAGGTTGACCCAACAGATTCGGAACGGACTGGAGAAAGACAACCGGGCAACGCGAGATAGGTGCTACAAGGGAGCAAGCGAAGCGTCCAAAGCAAAGCGAAGTCAATCAGGTCACTCTCTCAAAACTGTTTAGTCGCTCACAAATCAACGCAGCAGATACTTCTCGACCAGTTGCAGAGTCACTCGGCCGGAAATTTCCAGACTCTGCGGGCTGATCTGCTCCAGCGTGTCCCCCGGCGTATGCCACGGCTTGTAGTCGAAATCGATGAGATCGATGGTCGGGATCCCGGCGGAAACATTCAGCGGGACATGATCGTCCACAATGTAATCGCCACTAATTCCAACGTAAGAACGGAAATCAAGATCGTCAGCGGCAGAAAGCAGATCGCGGGACATTGTATTCAAGGCAGCGTCAATCGCCTCCATATCCACTTTATAGCCACTTTCTTCGTCGGCGGCCAATTCACGCAGAGAGGCTCGCGGAATGCGGACGCCGGCACGAATGTTTAAATCCTTGTCGCCAATCATGTCAAGAAGCACGCCCCAAACCGGCCGCTGCTTCGGCTGGACCAAGAGCATCTCGTTTGCGTAATGCTTGCTCCCGTATAGTCCATCGGTCGGTGTAATGTTAGGACCAAAGGCCTCTTCACCATCGAAAAAGACGAGCTCAATTTTGGACGCCACGTCCGGTTTCTCTGCAAGCACCCGGGCCAATTCGATCAGTAAACCAGTGCTCGATCCCCCATCATTCGCTCCGACAAAAGTGAAGCCGCTGTATGGCTTGGTGTCGTAGTGCGAACAAAGTAACCCTTTCACCCGGGCTCCCCAATCGGGCACCTCACCGAATCGCGCCCGGAGATTGACAAACTCGACATTTCCTTCGGGCGTTTTCGTCGTGAATGTCTGCCGCTGCATCGACCAGCCAAATCCCTGCAATTGCTCTTCGATGTATTTTCGCGAGGCCTCAAGCGCATCGGAACCGGCGGGACGCGGCCCAAAGCCAACGATCTGCTCCACATGAGTGAAGGCCTTTGCTCCGGACACATCTGCCTGTAACGCGGTCGCGTTGTCGAATTCAACCAGCTCTTCTGTACAGCCGATGATGAAAAACGAAACGGCAGCGAAAGAAAGGAACAGAAATTTCATAGCGGCCCCGGGCGACTTAATCGAGGCTCACGCCCATCAATTCGAGGATACGCCCGAGATCTTCGTTACCGTAATATTCGATCTCGATTTTGCCGCGCTTGTCTGTGTGTTGGATCGCAACATTGGTTGCATAACGGCTGCGCAACTCATCCTGGATCTGCCGAATGTAGGCCTCAGCCTGCGGCGACAACTTGGATGTTTTTGGCTTTTTCGAAACCGTCTTCCCGTTGATCTGCTCGGAGACGAGCTTCTCGGTCTCGCGAACGTTGAGCTTCTTTTTGATCACCATGTCTGCGACGAGGCGCTGCTCGGCCTTGGTCTTGATCCCGAGAATCGCCTTGGCATGGCCGGAACTGATCATCTTCTGCGAAACGAGTCCCTGAACCTGCTCGTCGAGGTCAAGGAGACGAATCGCGTTAGAAACGGTGGCTCGGTTTTTGCCGACCCGGCGCGCGATCTCGTCCTGCTTCAGCCCGAATTCCCTGGCCAACCGCGCGTAGGCTTCGGCCTCTTCCAGTGGATCGAGATCCTCACGCTGGAGGTTCTCGATCAACGCCATCTCCAAGACGTCGCGGTCGGACGCTTCGCGGAGAATGACAGGCACTTCGTCGAGTTGAAGGCGGGTCGAGGCACGCCAGCGGCGCTCCCCGGCAATTAGCTCGTAATTGCCGTCAACCTCGCGGACAATGAGCGGCTGGATAACACCGTGCTCGCGAATCGAGTCGACAAGTTCCTCAAGATTTTCCTGATTAAACCGCTTTCGCGGCTGCAGGGGCGAAGGCACGACGCGGTCGAGCGCCACCTTCAACACGCGATCACCCAGCGCGATCGACTCGGCAACCGGCTTAGCTGCAGCAGCCTCGCCTGCCGGAGCCTTGATGAGTGCATTCAAGCCTCTCCCGAGGCCTTTTCTGGGCTTGTCGCTTGGAGGCATCACGCGGAACGGAAAATGCGGATGCTATTCGATGATGCGAACATTTGGCGCGCCGCCAGCGAGATTCGCGCGGGCTGCTACCTCCATCGCTGCGTGCTCTTCGTCAGTGCAGGCCGAGTCGATAGGCGCATCCGGTTGCTCTTCGCTTTTTGCGAGAACATCGTTGTCGGTCAACCACTTCTCGACTTCCTCACCACTCACGTCAGCGAGCATGTTGCCATTGACGATGACGCAGGGAGAAAGCGGTTGTCCGCTTTTCTGCTCCATTTCCCAGCGGAAAGCGGGATTCTTGATAATGTCCTTCTCTTCGAAGTCGAGGTCGTACTTGCGAAAGATCGCGCGAATTCCTTCGCTCCAACCGCAGAAGGTTTTCAGATATGCTGTGATTTCAGGTGATTGATTTGCCATATTTAAACAGGTTAAAACTCCCCTCTTCCATAAGCCACGCCACGGCAGTTCGCAAATCTGATTGCTGGGCGCCACGCGCCGCCGCTGAGCCGCCGAATTCACGGTTTAAAAGCCACCGAATCCGCCTATATTTATAGTGAATCAATGAACGGAAATCCCTCACCCCTCTTCCGCACCTCCCGATGGCTCCTCGCCATCGGTGTCGCGGCCATGCCGTTTTTCATGAGCTGCGAGAAAGCAGCTCCGTATCTCGAGAAAATTAAGCAAACGCTCGATCGCGAAACGACGGCCGAAGGAGATGCCGCCGCAGGAGAAGTCGCAGCAGCCTATATCCCCCCGCCGCCGCCACCTGTCAAAATGGAGCCGGTCGTGAACAAGGAGGCCCGCGTTTCCATTCTCGGATATCACGATTTCACTGAAGGCACCTCGACCAACGACATGATCCTGAATGTCGAGGACTTCCGTCGCCAGTTGCAGTCAATCAAAGACTCTGAGCTTCCCGTCATCACAATGCGAGAGTATCTCGATTGGAAACAGGGAAAGGCAAACGTTCCCGAAGAGTGTGTCATGATCACGATGGATGATGGTTGGAAGGCAACTCACACGCTGGCTATGGGCGTGCTGAAAGAGTTCGGTTATCCCTTCACTGTTTTTCTCTACAAAAACTACATTGGTGTCGGTGGCCGCTCGATGACTCACGAGGAAATTCGCGAACTGGCCGCGAACGGAGCCACCATTTCCAGCCACTCGGTCAGCCACCAGAACATGTCGAGCCGCAGCGGGAAATCACCGGAAGAATACGAAGCCTGGATCAAGGAAGAGCTCGAAGAGTCGCTCCGTTTTCTCGTCGAGAACTTCGGAGATACGGGAGCGGTCGAAAAGACATTCGCCTTCCCGTATGGCATCTACAACGATCAGATTATCCAAATGGCGCACGATGTTGGCTACGAAGCCTGCTTCACAGTCAACGGCAAGAAGACCACTTGGGATACGGAAGACATGGAGGTCGGACGCTACATTGTGCATGGAACCACACTGGCTAACTTCGATCCTGCGTTGAACTTCGGCGGTGGAAACGTCACCTCTTCGGGTCGCAAGCTGATGTCCGAATCAAAATCCGATGGCGGCGAATCGGAAGCCCCGCTTGTGACGGTAAGCCCACCCGACAACTCCACCATCGGCGACCGTCTTCCGCTAATCGAAGTTGATCTCTCCAAACTGCAGGACGTTGAGCCTGACAGCATCTCGATGCGGATCAGTGGATTTGGAAAAGTGCCGCCTGATTACGATCCAGCTACCGGCATGCTGACCTACCAGATTCCTCAGCGACTGCGCCTCGAAGCCTACGGCGTGCAAGTCAGCTTCCGTCACGGAGGTAGCAGTGACAACGAAGCGATCGCCTGGAATTTCCAAATCAACCGGCTCGCCGATTATTTGTCGGTCGTCGACGGAGACTCGGAAGCGGAGTCAATGGTGAATAGTCAGTAGTGAATAGTCGCTGCCATCCTCACTATTTACTACTCACTACCAACTATTTGCTAGAATATGTTCAATTCCCTCTCCGACAATCTCCAGGAAACCTTTAAAAAGCTCCGCGGCCACGGCAAGCTCTCCGAGAAAAATATTTCCGACGCTCTCCGTGAAGTCCGGCTCGCGCTGCTTGAAGCCGATGTCGAATTCTCCGTCGCGAAGAAGTTCATTGCTGACGTAAAGGATAAGGCCCTTGGCGAAACGGTGACGAAGAGCATTAAGCCCGGTCAGCAGATCGTCAAAATCTTCAACGACGAACTGGCCGAGCTACTCGGTGGAGATGCTGCCCCGATCGACTTGGATCCGCCCGCCCGGGTCCTCATGGTCGGTCTCAACGGTGCAGGTAAGACGACTACTTCGGCAAAGCTCGCATTGCATTTGCGAAAAGAAGGGCGTCGCCCTCTGCTGATCGCATGTGACCTTTATCGCCCCGCTGCGGTCGAGCAGCTCGTTCAACTCGGCAAGCAAATCGACATCCCGGTTTTTGCACCAGAGCCCGGCGAAACCGATGTTCTCAAAGTCGCCAAAGCTGCCGTGAAATGGGCTGAGGAGAAGGGCGGCACGGTTACGATTTTCGATACCGCCGGTCGCCAGGAGGTCGACGACGCGCTCATCGCCGAGCTGAAAGGACTGCGTAATTTCCTCGATCCCCGTGAGACTTTACTCGTAGCCGACTCTGCGACCGGTCAGCAGGCTGTCAGTGTCGCCAAGACATTCGACGAAGCCGTCGGAGTAACTGGACTTATTCTGACAAAACTCGACGGCGACGCCCGTGGTGGAGCCGCGCTCTCGATGCGAAGCGTGACCGGCAAGCCGATCAAGTTTGCCGGAACGGGAGAAAAGCTCTCCGACTTCGAGGCCTTCGTTCCCGACCGCATGGCCGGACGCATTCTCGGCATGGGCGATGTGGTCGGATTGGTCGAGGCCGCCGCAGGTGCCTTCGATGAAAACGAAGCCCTCCGCATGGCGGAGAAAATGAAGAAGTCAGGCTTCGATTTCGACGACTTCCTTTCTCAAATGCGGATGATGGCGAAAATGGGCGGCATCCAGAGCATCATGGGAATGATCCCCGGTATGGCCGATAAGATGAAAGGCGCCAACATGGATGAAAAGCGCATGAAGCACGTTGAGGCCATCGTTCTTTCCATGACCCCGAAAGAGCGCAAACGTCCCGAGATCATCAAAGCTTCCCGCCGCAAGCGCATCGCAGCTGGCAGCGGAACTACCGTCACCCAGGTTAACGGCCTGCTGAAACAGTTCGGACAGATGCGCAAAATGATGCGCAACAAGGGCAAGATGAACCAGATGATGAAGCAGTTCGGCGGTGGTGGTGGTGGTGGAATGCCTTTTTGATAGATTTGGCAGATTCAGTCCGCTCCAGAGGTATAACGTTCGCTCCGCTATCAAGTAAGAAGGAGAGAAGCGTCATCGCAATGTGAGGTTCACAAATTTTGCCTCAATTTACTCCCCGGTGAGGGGGCACTCGAAAAGCATCGTCGCGAGTTCGCGGAAGGTTCAATCCGCCGTGGAGGGGCGACTGTTCGCTCTTAAGCTGGTCTGCTGGCTTTACCTGTTTCAATCCGCGCCCCCGTGAAGGGGCGACCCATTGCATCCATCCCGACCGCGATGCCATGCGATGTTTCAATCCGCGCCCCCGTGAAGGGGCGACCTTGCGATTGAACCTGTTGATCTTCTTCTCACGTTTGTTTCAATCCGCGCCCCCGTGAAGGGGCGACCGGAAAATTCAAACTGCACCTCCTTCAAGTTGAGCGTTTCAATCCGCGCCCCCGTGAAGGGGCGACCCCGTCAAGGTCGTCGAATTCTTTCGGGAGCTGCAAGTTTCAATCCGCGCCCCCGTGAAGGGGCGACCGATGGTCACGTCGCTCCATCGCGGCACTGAAACCGTTTCAATCCGCGCCCCCGTGAAGGGGCGACCTTGTCATAGCTTGCTGGTTCTTGTCCATTTTTACGTTTCAATCCGCGCCCCCGTGAAGGGGCGACCCTTGAGGTCGGCAGTGTCCGCCAATGGGAACGTGTTTCAATCCGCGCCCCCGTGAAGGGGCGACCTCGTCGGGACCGCGGGAACGAGCGACTATCCGGCGTTTCAATCCGCGCCCCCGTGAAGGGGCGACCCAGCCAGCATCTCGGCATAGCCTGCGATGTTCTGTTTCAATCCGCGCCCCCGTGAAGGGGCGACCGCTCGCACGATTGAAGCCAATCCCGCCCCTAGTGTTTCAATCCGCGCCCCCGTGAAGGGGCGACCTTGCCGCAAGGCAAGCGATAACAATACCAACCTATGTTTCAATCCGCGCCCCCGTGAAGGGGCGACAAGAAGTATCCTCCGCCGTCGCTGACAGCATGAGGTTTCAATCCGCGCCCCCGTGAAGGGGCGACCAAAGCACGGAAAACGTGTTGCTGAAAAGAGCGGAGTTTCAATCCGCGCCCCCGTGAAGGGGCGACCGAAGAGCGAGAATTCCGACGCTCTCCTGGCTCGTGTTTCAATCCGCGCCCCCGTGAAGGGGCGACCAATGCTGATCAGTTCCTTCTCCAGTGCCTCCGATGTTTCAATCCGCGCCCCCGTGAAGGGGCGACCGAATCTTCATCGCAAATTTGCGCCACTCATCTCCGTTTCAATCCGCGCCCCCGTGAAGGGGCGACTCATTTTAATGATTTGTTAGTGTTGGATTTAATTGTTTCAATCCGCGCCCCCGTGAAGGGGCGACCAGGCAGCATCCCTCGGGAGGCACTGTAGCGCCCGGTTTCAATCCGCGCCCCCGTGAAGGGGCGACCCTCCGGTTGTCTTGAAGTGTTTGTTGTACCAACTGTTTCAATCCGCGCCCCCGTGAAGGGGCGACCTCCAAGGCAGGATTATACTGAGTGATCAGGTTCTTGTTTCAATCCGCGCCCCCGTGAAGGGGCGACCTTTTCATCATTCCAGAACCATTCACCTTTCTCCTGTTTCAATCCGCGCCCCCGTGAAGGGGCGACCCTCAGATTATGCGGTATTACCTGAGTTACCCTCAGTTTCAATCCGCGCCCCCGTGAAGGGGCGACCATTCCCTCACTGGCATCTGCTCGCAGTTCCTCCAGTTTCAATCCGCGCCCCCGTGAAGGGGCGACCCCGGATCCATCAGCTTCTGAATCCCTTTGGCGATGTTTCAATCCGCGCCCCCGTGAAGGGGCGACCGCGAGCCTCCTCCGAAAAAGGACAAGCGGGCCTGTTTCAATCCGCGCCCCCGTGAAGGGGCGACTATGACCGCGAAAAATGTATAATCGGTCGTCATTGTTTCAATCCGCGCCCCCGTGAAGGGGCGACCGGTCGTATTCTCTCCGGAAAATCTCGTAATACATGTTTCAATCCGCGCCCCCGTGAAGGGGCGACCCCTTACTGCTAGTGCAGTCGGAACCTGGTTGACGTTTCAATCCGCGCCCCCGTGAAGGGGCGACCCGGTATCGCAGGACTGCAAGCCGCGCTCGACGTGTTTCAATCCGCGCCCCCGTGAAGGGGCGACCTCTTCTTAGAGATCCATCCGCCGATGATGACAGGTTTCAATCCGCGCCCCCGTGAAGGGGCGACCGCGTCTCCGGGTTCGCCAGGCTCTCCCTGAGTCCCGTTTCAATCCGCGCCCCCGTGAAGGGGCGACCAGCGATGCGGTGCTCTCGGTCGCGGGACTGACCGGTTTCAATCCGCGCCCCCGTGAAGGGGCGACTCCAGCGGGACGTTCTCGACGGGTCCCTTGCGGAGTTTCAATCCGCGCCCCCGTGAAGGGGCGACCCAGTGCAAGAGTGGCACGATCAGAGCGCCACGGGGTTTCAATCCGCGCCCCCGTGAAGGGGCGACCGACCGCCAGGGGTGGAGGGACCGCTGCTAATATTGTTTCAATCCGCGCCCCCGTGAAGGGGCGACCTAGATACGGATTGTAAACCCGTAGGGCATCTATGTTTCAATCCGCGCCCCCGTGAAGGGGCGACCAAAGGGGAATCAATGCAAAGGACCCCGGTAGATGTTTCAATCCGCGCCCCCGTGAAGGGGCGACCCGTCGTAGAGTCCGAGCGATTTCAGCCCGTGTTGTTTCAATCCGCGCCCCCGTGAAGGGGCGACCCCGCTCATGGGCTTCACGGTTCACGAAGTCGCCAGTTTCAATCCGCGCCCCCGTGAAGGGGCGACCTAGACGTTGGCGTAGTATTGCCGGGGAGACGTTTTGTTTCAATCCGCGCCCCCGTGAAGGGGCGACCACCCGTGGCAGTATCCGCGGGCGTGTCTAAAAAAGTTTCAATCCGCGCCCCCGTGAAGGGGCGACCGAAACTAGTTTAGGCTGCGCCGTGCTGGTGGCCTGTTTCAATCCGCGCCCCCGTGAAGGGGCGACCTAGAGTTCCCGGAATCCGTCAACCGACCACGCCAGTTTCAATCCGCGCCCCCGTGAAGGGGCGACCTTTCAGGTGGCGGCGATACAAGCGGGCATCAAGAGTTTCAATCCGCGCCCCCGTGAAGGGGCGACCCGCCCACCTTGCGACCGCGCTTTTCCTGAACGAGTTTCAATCCGCGCCCCCGTGAAGGGGCGACCATGGACAAGTGGAGGGGAGAGAATGCCACGCATGTTTCAATCCGCGCCCCCGTGAAGGGGCGACCCCGCAAATACAGAGGGTGGTGATGATTAGGAGTAGTTTCAATCCGCGCCCCCGTGAAGGGGCGACCACGAGGGGTTGGTGTCCATGCCCCTAGCGTGGTTGTTTCAATCCGCGCCCCCGTGAAGGGGCGACCTACGCCGGTCGTGATCGTGCCGAGCGTCGTAATGGTTTCAATCCGCGCCCCCGTGAAGGGGCGACCAGCTTACCGCCTCTACAATACCTACAGCGGGGCGTTTCAATCCGCGCCCCCGTGAAGGGGCGACCAAACTACCTATGCCGGGATTCCAAGTGCCCTTCAGTTTCAATCCGCGCCCCCGTGAAGGGGCGACCCTGCACTATCCTCCACATTAAGTGCTGTGAGTAGTGTTTCAATCCGCGCCCCCGTGAAGGGGCGACCCCGCGTTCACCTCCTGCTGCCCCGCAGAGCGAAAGTTTCAATCCGCGCCCCCGTGAAGGGGCGACCGGAAGTGGGTGCCGGGGCAGTTGCCACATTAAGAGTTTCAATCCGCGCCCCCGTGAAGGGGCGACCCAACCGTTGCGTTATTTGGGCTGGCTTCTCTAAGTTTCAATCCGCGCCCCCGTGAAGGGGCGACTCGTAGTCGATAGTGCCATAGGTCACGTTACCATTGTTTCAATCCGCGCCCCCGTGAAGGGGCGACACTTTCAACATCGAACTTTGAACATTGAACATTGTTTCAATCCGCGCCCCCGTGAAGGGGCGACCACGTAGCCCTCTGGATCGGAGACTTCCCCGAAGTGTTTCAATCCGCGCCCCCGTGAAGGGGCGACCTGCAGATGTCTCGCCACGCGGCGAGCATGAACGTTTCAATCCGCGCCCCCGTGAAGGGGCGACCCGCTGACGCGGCGCTATCTGGCTGACCAGGCGACGTTTCAATCCGCGCCCCCGTGAAGGGGCGACCTGCCCCGGCGGGCTCGGTGCTGACGGACTGGAAGGTTTCAATCCGCGCCCCCGTGAAGGGGCGACCCGGTGCTGACGGACTGGAAGGAACTGGGCACGCTGGTTTCAATCCGCGCCCCCGTGAAGGGGCGACCTCGTAGTCGATAGTGCCATAGGTCACACTACCATTGTTTCAATCCGCGCCCCCGTGAAGGGGCGACCAATGGGAATCTGATCTTTCTATATCTACTCGTGAAGTTTCAATCCGCGCCCCCGTGAAGGGGCGACCCAGAATCCTACTCGCCGATCCGGCTGAGTTTGTGTTTCAATCCGCGCCCCCGTGAAGGGGCGACCTCCTCGAGCGCCTTACCCATCGCAGCCGACAGCGTTTCAATCCGCGCCCCCGTGAAGGGGCGACCCCTCGTCGGCAGCGCTTCCGCGCGTCCCGAGCAAGTTTCAATCCGCGCCCCCGTGAAGGGGCGACCGGGATGTCGTGATCGAGCGGCAGCATGATTTCCTGTTTCAATCCGCGCCCCCGTGAAGGGGCGACCGAGTGGGGTGGGGAGAGTTGCAGGCATGATATAAGTTTCAATCCGCGCCCCCGTGAAGGGGCGACCGCTATCGCCGATAGCATCGCTCGGTTGCTTCTTGGTTTCAATCCGCGCCCCCGTGAAGGGGCGACCCAGCACGATAATCGAAAGCAGTGTCCCCGTAGAGTTTCAATCCGCGCCCCCGTGAAGGGGCGACCGGAGCAGCAGCAGGTGAACGCGGACCAGATCGCTGTTTCAATCCGCGCCCCCGTGAAGGGGCGACCCGGCGTCGTCCTCGGGTACGCCGAGGGTGAGCTTGTTTCAATCCGCGCCCCCGTGAAGGGGCGACCATACCCGCCCTGTGGATGTGGTTGCAGTGCTAGTGTTTCAATCCGCGCCCCCGTGAAGGGGCGACCGGGGACGGATATCTCGCTGGATGAGCTGCGCAAGGTTTCAATCCG
>Ga0222633_1001546_pt1 | contig 11842 bp, 10 predicted proteins | sample AntAcemetageno48_FD_179816 | JGI IMG/M metagenome (GOLD analysis project Ga0222633, IMG submission 179816) | Saline water microbial communities from Ace Lake, Antarctica - #48 | ecosystem: Environmental > Aquatic > Non-marine Saline and Alkaline > Saline | place: Antarctica: Ace Lake | collected... | reverse complement strand
CAACAAACTCAAGCAGTTTCGCCGTATCGCGACTCGATACGAGAAACACGCTTTCACCTTTCTAGCCATGATTCATATCGTCTCCGCTTTCATTTCGGCTCGGAATTAGTAAACAGCTCCTAGCCCGGGGCAACAGCAACAGGTTGGCGGATCCGGTAAGGATGAAACGGCCCGGCTGGCGATTTGCGTCCACCGCGACCTTGAGTGCCCGCAGGATCTCGGGCACGCGCTGCACCTCGTCGAGGGTGACACGATCCGGAAGTCCGCGCACGAAACCCGCCGGATCCGCCAGCGCGGTTTCGGCGAGGGCATCGTTGTCCAAATCGAAGTAGGCTCGGTCCGGTGCCAAACCGCGGGCCAACGTGCTTTTGCCGCACTGACGCGGACCCAGTATACAAACCACCGGTGTATCCTGCAATGCCTCCTCCAAGCTGGTGCGTAGTCCTCGTACAAGAATGGAATTAGGTCCGGCCATTTGTGGATTAGGATCCCGGCAGATTGCGGGTTACACAAGCGGCAAATTGCGGGTTAGATACCCGATCATTTGCGGACTTGTCTCGATCGACCGGCCCCTTACTGAAAGTTGTCTCTTGGTCGCGGATTCACTCCACCGTTCCGGGCTCACCGGGACCGGCTACATCCAAGCCGAGCAAGCTTCGGAGTATTAGGCCCAAGAGAATAAGTGATTTCAACTCAGCCGCGCGGGACCGCTGGCGGCAGGACTTGTCTTTGCGTTAATCGGGAATTGGAAAAGGAAGCATAATGCTTCCTTTATGGAATTATGCCTACTTTGGTCATCAAATCGTTTCCGCCGAAGCTTCACGCGAAATTGAAACGAATTGCTGCTGCACATCGTCGTTCGGTTACTCAGGAGACGATGTATTTGTTGGAGAAAGCCCTTGCCGCCGAAGAGCACACGGAGTCCCTCGCCGTTCGCGAAGGTCCGTCTTACTGGGGCTCCCGGCCGTTCACCCCCGCCTATCGCAACGCCGTAAAGTCGGGTGCCTTTGTCCACGACGAGGATTCGACAACCGACATTTCGAACGAACGCGATGATCGATGATCGCGGCCTACTACGATACCGCGTTTCTGCTCAAACTGTATTGGTCTGAAATTGGCAGTAACGACGTCCGGGCGCACGCCGCAGACATTGATGTGATCGTTTGCTCACTCCACGGAAAGGCCGAACTGATCGCCGCCGCCCACCGCAAGTTCCGCGAGGGAAGTGCCACCAAAGCGCAAATGAAAGCACTCCTCGAACAGATCGAAACGGATCATCGGGCAGGAGCGCTACACTGGCTCCCGATCACCGACCAAAACCTGCAACGAGTTTCTCGGGCCTTTGCCAAAGCTCCCGCCGATTCTTTTTTACGTGCCGCCGACGCGCTTCACCTCGCGAGCGCGGCAGAGGAACGTTTTCTGGAAATCTATTCCAACGATTGCCATCTCCTAGCGAACGCCCCGTTGTTCGGATTAAAAGGAACCAATATGATCCAATCTCTCACACCTTGATAGTCGTGATGACGTAGTCGCCCTCGCTAAAAAGATGCCAGCCGGTTGCACCGCCTCGAGGATACTAAAACTCAAAGCGCCCGGATCCGGATCTGCTTAAACCAAAGCCGATCACCATGATCTTGCAGGATTATCTGCCCATCGACCTGCTTCGCGAAATCTTTCAACACCGCGTATTTGCTGTCGGCCACCAGTTCATCCCACTCCGCCGCCGCGGTATCTTCCACGACGATCCGCTTCCCGTTCAACCAGTGCTCAATGCGGGAACCATTCACCACAATTCGACCGTGGTTCCACGTCATCGGCGCACGTGCCATCATCTCGGACGCCGCGATGAGATCATACAAGTCTCCCGCGCGATGGGTGTCGATCAACCCCTCTTCATGAGCGGTGTTGTCCAACAACTGATACTCCAGCCCCGTGTGCCACGGTTTCTCGTAGTTGGGGCCTTCCACCGATTTGTAGAACACTCCCCCGTTCGCGCCGGGGGCAACTTTCCAATCGAACTCGAGTTCGAAATTACGGTAGCCTCGATTGGAAATCACGAGGTCTTCCTTAGCTCGAAAATCGGGGTTCTCCTTGCGACTTGCCAGCGTGAGAACATCGCCCATCACCGTCCAACGCTCGGGTGTTTCGCCCGCCTCGTTGTAGAGATGAAAATCTGCGAGCTGCTCCGACTTACCATCAAACAACGTATGCCACTCACCACTCTGAGCAGCTCGTCGATTCGCCGCCACGGGATGAGCGACTAGCACGTCTTCGTTGGTGACCTTTCCGTCCACTGAACGGTGCTGCACGCGCGCTTGCACCGCGCCATTAATGTTTTCCACTGATACCTGCAGGAAGCCGCCGCCAATGCGCAGGAAGGTTTGTTCCGGCGTGCGTCGATTCATGCTCCAACCGCCTGCGTGCGAGTCTGAACCCGCCCCCGCCCCAAACTCACGCAGCCCACGGGTCGGATCAATCGACGCGTACTGCCAGTGCCGATCCCCACAGATCACAAACGCATCTTCCTGTGATGCCAGAAAATCGCGAATCTCCTGACTTTCATGACTAAATCCTTCGTTGGCATGGTTGTCGTTTTTGTTTTCCCGATCCGGTCCCAGCACCGGCGTAGGGCTAATCAAGATCCGAAAAGTCGCATCCGACGCCGCAAAGGTCTCAAAAAACCACGCCTTTTGCTCCGCTCCCCAAATACTCTTGTCCGGACCATCCGGCGCTTTGTTGGGACTGCGAAATTCTCGACCCTCGGTGAGCCAGATCTGCACGTGCTTACCCCATCGCACCGTCCGGTAGGGACGCGCGCCCGTCGGAGTCTGCTCCTTAAAAATACCCAGTCCTTCATCCCAGGTCAGCTCCCCGTAGGTGTCTCCCGGCCCAGCATCGTTGCGGAGGATATCGTGATCGTCTTTTTCAAAATAGACTGCCGTCGATCCGTAAAAGTCCTTCTGAAACGGCAGTCCGAAAATACGGTTCCACTTGTAGCGCGCGAGCTCAGCCGACTTCGCCCAAGGACCCGGCTTATCGTAGTATTCGACGTCGCCCGCATGCACCATGAAGTCGGGATCAAGCTTGGCCATCGACGGATAGATCTGGTGGCCGTTGGCCATATCATCCCGGCGGATAAAATCGTGGCAGGTTACCACCGTAAAATTGACCGATTCATCCATGTCCTCCGTCGGCGCCGTGCGAAAACCCCCGTGAAATCCCACTACGGGCCCGGGTAAAGACTCCGTGCGCACATGCACCTCGACGGAGTAGTCTTGCGCGGGAACCAACCCAACCAACGTGACCTGCGCGGTATGATCATGATCCTTCCGCACCGGCACCCAGGGTGCCCAGGTCTTCTGACCAATCTGGCCTACCGGCCAATACACCACGCGGATTTCACCCGCCGCCCCCGGTAAACTGTAACGCATGTCATTGAGCACCCGGCCCGCTGGGATCGCTTCATCGTCAGGTTTAAACTCCGTGCCGGTTAGATTATACTCCGCCCGCTCCGTGAGCCGCGTCCACACGATGGCCGAGGTGGAGGTCACTTCCCCAATCTTAATGCCATTACCGAGCGCAGCACCGTGCACAACCAAAGTGGGAGTAAGTCCGAGCAGAACCAGACCGAACGTAATAAGACGCATAAACTTCATCATAAGAATGGGGTAATCGAGAGCTAAACCGCCGAAGCACAAAGCGAAACCCCGCGATCAATCCGAGGCAAGCCAACCCAACGACCTACGCGATGATCCGGTCCCGTAACTGTTCCACCGCGCTTGAATCTAATCGTCCCCCTGTTGGTGACTACCGAAACAAACGAAGGGCGCGGAGGTGAAACCGGACCCGGTCGTTTTGTGAAATCGTTTCGGCCATCTACCTGGCAAGTCGAGGCGGGCTTTTCTAAATCCCTTTAACCGGTCGAACGTGGTTATCTTCGTTTCCTTCGGTAAACCGAGGTTGATCAGTTGAGTTATCGTGAGCCTCGTTTCCCGCGACTTCGGTCGATCCGAACTCACCCCGAAAGAGCGGGCTCGTGCAGATCTTAACGATCAAGTCCTTGAACCCAGCGGCACTCCGCACGTTTTCCATCGCAATGTCATCGGCCACAATTCGCTCCCCCACCGATAACGGATGACCCAGCGCATAAGTGAACAACTTCTCCGTGATCGCTCGCCCAAACTGATCAGACCGTCCCGCCAAAACCTGTTTCATTTCTTCGGATCCCGAGAAAGCAGTTCCCGATACACTCCCGCGCGCGTCAATCGGTTGCCCGCCACGATACTTGGACCGGAAGGCCCCCACCGCATCAAAATGCTCCAAACCAAAGCCCCACGGATCAATGCTCATGTGACAATCGCGACAGGATTCGACATCGCGATGTTTGGCCAACATCTCGGGAATTGTTTTACTCCCCCGCACGTCCGGTTCAATCGGCTGCACGTCGGCCGGTGGCGGTGACGGCGGATCTCCCAAAATATTCTCCAACACCCACACCCCGCGCACCACCGGCGACGTGCGCGTGCCATTGGAGGTCAGCTTCAGCACACTCGCCTGCCCCAGCAGTCCCCCGCGCGGGCTATCAACGGGCAACTTCACTTTGCGGAACTCATTCCCCCGCACCCCGGCGATTTCATAATGGTTCGCCAGCCGCTCATTAATCACCACGAACTCGGAATCCAAAAACGTTTTGAGGGGGAGATTCTCCTGCAGCACCAACTCAAAGAAGTTCTCGCTCTCCTCCCGCATCAACGACTCCAACAACGGATCGTAATGCCGATAGAGTTTCGGATCTGGCCTCATCAACTCGATGTGATTGAGACCCAACCACTGGCCGGAAAAATCCGTCACAAACCGGCGTGCCTTCTTATCGGCCAACATCCGCCGCGCTTGCGCCTCCAACACCTCAGGCCGTCCGAGCTCTCCCCTCTCCGCGAGTGTCAGCAGCTCGTCGTCCGGCATCGAATTCCATAAGAAATAGGACAATCGATTCGCCAGTGCCCAAACATCTCCTCGCTCGCCTTGATCATAATTAAACAAGAACCGCGGAGAGCATAACACCCCCGCGACCACATTGCGCATGGACTCCTCTGTGCTCAGCCCCTGATCGAGCCCCACTCGATAAAGTCGTTGAAAATTCGCGACCGTGCTCTCCGGCACCGGACGCCGAAACGCGCGCAGCAAAAAGGCTCCGATTTGCGCGCCCACTTCCTCGCCGAGACCCGTCGAGTCACCTAGCAATTGTCGGTGGGCCGGGGACGGCCAAGTCTGAATATTGGGGCCGGAGACCTGAATCGATTTCACCTCCAACAAATCAGCCACCAATCGGTCTTCGCCCGCCACCTCCGCAATCGGCGACGCATTGAGCACCGACGCCGAGGTGTAGTGAATCATGATGTTCTCGCCCGCATTCAGCCGCACATCGACGCTCTGTGACTCCAGCGTCTCCCCGACATAAAAATACCCGACCCGGCGCCCCGGCACACTCGCCGCATCCATGTGTCGCGCTTCCGCTGCCTGAATGGCGATGATCGCAACCAACCCTCGCTCGTGGGCCTCGCGACGCTTCTTCGTCTTCAGGCTCTTTTCATAACTCTCGTCCTTGTAGGTGTAGTCGATTCCATCTCGCTCGAGTTCAGTGCGAAGGTCCCGGACCAACCCGTCCACCTTCACGCGATAGACGCCTTTTTGTGGCGCCACGAAATCCTGCGGCCACATCACATGTTTTCGGTCCCGACTCGAAGCCGTGATCACAAACTCCCCCCGTTCCTCCACGTTGTAGCCGTGACCGATCGTGCCGATCGTGTAGACGCGATCCCCGCGCACATCTGGTCCACTCGCGATCGCGAGCTCCGCGATATGCTGGGCATTATCCTGCAATTTGAGCACCATCTCAGGATTGGCATCAAGCGTCACCGCGAGATTTTCGAACCCATCGATCTCAGGATCGGCGGGCAGGTTTTCCGATAACTGTAAATCGATCCCGAGCAAATCAACGACCGTGTTATCGAGTGCGGTATGACTAAGACGGCGGATCGCAATCCGCCCATGGTTTCCGTTCGCTGCCACCGCCGCGCGCAGCCGCTTATCGATCGCCCCAATCACTGCCGCCAATGCATCGGCATCAGGTCGAACTTCATCTTCTGGGGGCATGTCCCCAATCACCAACATGTCTGAAACATCCTGCCATGAAATCGCGTTCTGGGCGTTCGATAGATCAAGGCTCAGCGTATCCAGCCGGATGTCTCCCTTCTGCTTTTCTTCCCCGTGACACTTAAAACAATGCTGCTCCATGAAAGGCGGCAGCAATTGCTCAAAATCCTCCGCGATCCCGACCGCGGGTTGGAGCAGCAAACTGAGCCCGAGCACCCACCAGCGCGGGGGCGGGAGGGTTCGGCGATTAGCGCGTCGATTCATCGAAATTCGGGGTAGATTAACCAGCCACTCGCCGCGGGCTAGCTCAACTCATTGTTGATATTTCCGGTGCTCCCCGCGAATCGTTCCTCTTCGATACCCATGCTTTGCAACAGGGTGACGAACAGGTTGCTCAGCGGTATCGCGCCGGCTTCGAAAATCAAATCCTGCCCCGTGTGCTTAAGGTCTCCGCCGGCGACCAATACCGGTAGGTTCTTATTCGAGTGCGAACTTCCGTTGCCCAGCCCGCTGCCAAACAAAATCTGGGTCCGATCAAACAAACTCGCCCCGCCATCATCGATGCCTTTGAGACGGGTGATAAACTTCGACAGCGAACGCGTGTGCATCTGCTCGATCCGCACCAGCTCGTTAACCACCGCGGGATCTTTGCCATGATGCGACTGCCCGTGATAGCCCGATAGTTGTGCCCCGCCTAATGTAATTGGCAATCCGCCCGCGGGCAGTTCGATCGACGCGACCCGGGTCGAATCATGCTGTAAAGCCAAGGCCGTGAGCTCGAACATCAGATCCAAATTAGCGTGGAAAGTCGTCGGCCGCTCGAGCAACGGCGGCACGCCCGGTTTCGGCGTATTCACCCACTGCTGTTGGCGTTCAATCCGTTTCTCGACATCGCGAATGGAAGAAAAATAGGCGTCCACTTTTTCGCGGTCTTCATAATCAATTTCCCGCTGCAACGCGCGCGCATCTTCCGCCACCAAGTCCAACACACTGCGCTTAAATCCCATCGCCCGATCCGCCGCGGCCGGATTCAGGTCATTCACAAACAGTTTTTCAAACGCCTTCACCGGATCAGCCTGCGGCAAGAGCGGCACCCCGTTTTCGTCCCACGATAGCGTCTGCGAGGGCTTGCCCTCCGACGCCCCTAACTGCAGCGAATGAAAGCGGCTGTTCACGCTCAGGTGTTTCGCCGCAAGTTGATCAAGCGTGATCTGGTTTCGCACCATGATCGACTCCCCAATATACTCCGGTTGATAGACCCCCGAGAGAAAGGATGGCGTGCCTTTGTGCCCACCGTTGATCCCGTGATCGACCCCCGAAACCACCGTAAAATCATTCCGATGCTCCATCAACGGCTCCAAGAGTTTAGGCACCCGCGAACTCCCTCGCTCCGGATGCCACTCCCCCGGATACATCCCCAGAAACGTGCCCACGCAAACCAGTCGTTTACGGGATGCCACCAGAGGCTTCGCCGCGGCTCCCAGCGAGCCCGGCATCGAGCTCAAAAAAGGCAAGGCCATGAAACCACTTGCTCCCCGTAGAAACTGTCTCCGATTAAAATGGGCAAATTTTTTCATGAGCGGGGTAAAGCAACGGAGGGTAGCGCAAGGACACTGTCGATCTCACGCAATTCGCATTCATCTAAAACGTACACCAAATTATCGCAAACTCGACCATTTGATCCAGTCCAAAATTCCCTCCGCCGTTGTTGCGTCAAGGTAGGGACGGACCGCCGGGCCGTCCGCCCCTCCGCCATTGCGCCGTGCTTCAGCCGGCGTCCCCTGCCCCTGGGTTATTGGAATTAGCTCCTCCGCCATCCTGCACCCTGCTGACAGCCAGCGTTCCTACCGCAGCAAATCGACCACATCATGGTGGAGACCCTGCATCGCTGAATCCAATGTCAGCACGCGCCCTCGATTTTGACGGGCGAGTGCCGCGATACGTGCATCGGTCACTTGTTTCGCGCCTTGAAGATTGCGATGAGGCACTTCCGCCCACGCAAGTTCATCAGCCCAAAACTTGTGTCGTGGGTGCTCCCGGAGAGAAGCCAGACTCCGCCACGCCGCGGCTGCGGATCGATCAGCGGCAGCACTCATATGGACCCGCAGCAATGTGCCCTCGGTAAGCAGCGTGGTCGCAAATAAGTGGGGGTGATCCCGAAACCAAGATCTGACCACCGAATGATGAACGTGGGAATCGATCAATAAAGCGACCAAGACATTTCCATCGAGCAGATAGATCATGCGTTTTCAGCTTCGATCCGATCTACGTCCGCGGTGGTGAGTGGACGCGCGCCCTTCACGATGGGCAATCCGTCCTCAGCGACAACCAGTTCAGACTGCCTCGGCTGCACTCCGCGCCGAATTAATTCATTAATCGCGCGGTTGAGACTGGTATCCCGATCCTTCGCAAATGATCTCACAATCGGTTCGATATCTGGTTCCAATGATACACTCATTCGCATCAACACACCACTGGTGTATTGGTGATAAAAAGTCAATCCGTGCTCGTCCCGATTCACTGCCTCACAAGTGCGAAAGATAGGGACGTTCCGCGCTACACGCCGACGGCCTCAAACCCGCCGGCGTTTTTTACGAAATCACGACGTGGTTTTCAAACCGCCCGTTTGAGGTGATCTTCACCCCGCCGCTCGCAGCCCTTACCCCTCCGCCGTTGCGCCGTGCTTCAGCCGGTGTCTCCTGCCCCTCAGCCACCCTCCCCAAAAACGACCCATTCACCTCAGGAACAGGAGTTGGCCAAAAAGATCACGGAGGCAACAAATCAACCTATCGATAATCGGCCTTCACTCCCTACGCAAAAACGACCTGTTTCCCGTTCGATTTCACCACCACCACTCCGTGAACGCTTTGCTATCCTCCGTGATCTCCGTGACCCAATCCTAGTGCGGACATTGGGTTTCACCGATCCCTACTCCCCCCAGACCTATGGCTGAGCGGTGACCGGAAGATCATTATCCCTCACCTCCCGGAGTTTCGCCGCCAACTTCGTCTTGAATCGAGCAACCACCGATCGATAAGCAGGATCGTCGACGAGGTTGGTGTATTGCTTGGGGTCGTTGTGGGTATCGAAAAGTTCAATGCCTCGCGCTGCGTCCTCCCCGTATTGGATGTAAGCATAGCGTTCCTCGCGGAGGAGAAATCCTTCGCGCATGGGCGCGACACTGAACGCGGTGTCACGCACCTCGAGGTCCGGGTCATCGAGCAGGTTGGCGATGCTCTTGCCTTGCACATTACTCGGGATACCCAAGCCGCATAAGTCAGCCAACGTCGGATAAAGATCGAGCAGCTCCACCAACGAATCGCTCACCCCCGGTGCCTTGCCGGGCACCGAAATGATGAGCGGCACCCCCGCCGATTCATCGCGCAAACTCACCTTGGCCCAGAAGTCGTGTTCGCCGAGATGGTAGCCGTGATCGCTCGTAAAAATGATGATCGTCTTGTCCGCCAGACCTTCCTCTTCCAACGCATCCAGCACCTTGCCGACCTGCGCATCCAGGTAGGCGACGGACGCATAGTAGCCACCGACGGCCTTCTTTTGCCGGCGAATATCCATCTGCATATTCTCACTGGTTTTGTAGTTGATCCCCGCCTTCGGAATATCGTCCCAATTGCCGGGGACTTTTTCGGGCAGCACCATTTTATCGTAAGGTTTGTAAGGCGCGTAGTAACGACGCGGGGCCACGAACGGGACGTGAGGTCGCACAAACCCGACCCCGAGCCAAAACGGTTTATCTCGGTGCTGCCGGATCAACTCCACGGCCTTGGCCGCAGTTTTACCGTCGGAGTGCACCAGGTCATCCCCGTCGGCCTCGACCACCACAAACGTGTTACCACCCACCGCAGGTTTTTTCCCATCCGGATTAGACTCAAGCGTCTCACCCTCTCCGGGAGCCTTCCATTCGGGACCCGGACTATTGAAACGCTCCGTCCACGAGAGCGCATCATCCGCCCCGTGGTCGCCCGCTTCAATGCCGCCCGGCACGCCCATGTGAAAGATTTTACTCACCCGCGCCGTGTAGTAGCCGCGGTCCTTGAAATACTGCGACCACATCGGCCGATCTCCGATCTGCGGCCGAGGGTTATCATAGCCCAACGCACCCGTTGCGTGCGGGTAGTAACCCGACATAAACGAAGCCCGCGAAGGTCCGCAGTAGGTCCCCTGGCAATACGCCTTGGTAAACCGAACACCCCGTCCCGCCAACCGATCAATATTGGGCGTTTGGCTGACCGTATTTCCATAACACGAAAGCGCGGTGTAAGTCAGATCATCCGAGATGATGAATAGAACATTGTATTTCGATTCATCAGCGGAAGAGACGAGCGCTATAAAATTGAACAGCACGGCAACCCATCGAGCGTGCAAAATAAGGTGGGGTCTTAACATCGTCAGGAAACAGGGGTGAATTCAAAGCGGCCGCGTCGGGAAACCGTGATGATCGTCAAAGCTCCGGGTAATATCCACCGCAAAACAAAAAACCATCCTCACCCACAAAGCGATGGAACGATCCAATCCAAAGACGATCCGCCCCTCACCACCGGACATAATGATCCGACTTCGGCCCCGGCGGAAACCCTGTAATCTACGCGACAAAAATCACGCCAAAAACGACCTATCAGCGGCCGGCCCGAAATACGTAGTATGTTTACGATAGGTATTTTAGACATCTTTTACCACTAATCCAAAATGACAGGAAACAGTGGGGTATGATCCGAGGACATAGGTTACAGATCTTCTAAGGACATCGGTTACACATAGGCAGCATAAGGGGTCAAACGCTTAATATCAACATCACTCCCGGTTTACCAACAAACTCACATGGTTTCGGTGCCCCATCGACAATCGCTCTGCGATCCACGGATTTCCGACCGTCGTCTCCCGCCGCAGTCTCTTGGCAATCGCCACCTTCCACGGCGCTCCCTTGAGATCCTGATCTATATCGAACTCAGCCTTGCCACTCCGAGTCATCTCTTCTCGGACGATATTCTCCCAACGCGCTTCGTTGAGTGATCGTTGATCCGCCCCATCCCTTTCCACCCAGGGATTAGCCTTAACAAGCTCCTTGGCTAATTCCCGCTTGGCGGTGGGCGACCCTAAAAACCACCCCCGACAGTAGCGCTGGAACAACACCTTGCGTTGTTTCGGATCCGCTTCCTCGGCCAGCTCCAGTCTCTCGCGGTATTTTCGCATGCCCGCTTTGCTACGGGGCAACCCATAGTAACTTAAGGTCGCCTCACGACTCAGGCCCGCACAGCCGCTAGTGCGCTGCCAGAACTTCGCGTAACTCGACAACTGGTGTTCCTCCAAATTCTCGATTCGCTTCATTTTCGCCCGCACTGGATTGAGGTGAATATAATCCACCAATCCCATCAACGGTTGGTCCTCTGTCACTATCAGGGATTTGTAACGACCCTCAAAGACGTGACCGCGTTCACCCGCGAATCGATTGAACCGCGTCGCGAAGGTGCTTTGCAGCCATTTCATCCCTGCCACCAAATTCGCTTCTGGGGTGCGCACCGCCAAATGGTAGTGATTACTCATGATCACATAAGCCAACAACTCCCACCCGCACCGCTCCACCGTTTCAAACAACGCACGTTCGAACGCCGCACCGCTCTCCCCGACCGTAAACAAGTCCTTTCGGTAATGCCCTCGGCTGATCACGTGATAA
>Ga0222633_1001545_pt1 | contig 11852 bp, 7 predicted proteins | sample AntAcemetageno48_FD_179816 | JGI IMG/M metagenome (GOLD analysis project Ga0222633, IMG submission 179816) | Saline water microbial communities from Ace Lake, Antarctica - #48 | ecosystem: Environmental > Aquatic > Non-marine Saline and Alkaline > Saline | place: Antarctica: Ace Lake | collected... | reverse complement strand
AAAATCGAAATCGACCGTATGCCAACCGAGTCCGTCGAGAGAATCCACACCGGCGGACTCGGTTGGCATACGGTCGATTTCGATTTTGCTTCTGACGATGATGTCGACCGGCTCGGCGAATCCCTCTCGGAGAAAATCGGAACCCGTGCCGGACAGGATCTGCTGCTGCTGACCTTGCGCGGCTCACTCGGAATTGCCGCAGCGACCCGCCTCGACGAGTTGCTCGAGACTTGGCGATCGCGCCTTCTGCGAGTCAAGGAGAGTAACACCGTTCGCCTTTCCCCTTCCGAAGAGGAAATCGAAGGCCTGACCCTCCGTAGCGGAGACCCGCTCATTGCCAATGTCGCGACATCGCTGATGACCGAAACCGAATCTGATGGCGAAACTGCCGAGATCGCCCGCGTGGCTCTGCGCGAACTTTACGGAGCAGTCAATCGATAGTAATCCGACCACTCGTGGGCGCCAGCCCGCCATTTCTAAACCTTTCACTTTTCACTTTCCCACTTTTCACCCGCAGAATGCGCCTGCTATCCGCCACGGTCAGAAATTACCGAATCCACCGCGAAACGGCGGTGGATTTCGCCGACTCGCTCAACGTCATCGGCGGGCCGAACGAGTCGGGTAAAAGCACACTCGCCGAGGCGATTCATCGTGCCTTGTTCTTGAAATCCACCATCGGCGGCAAAGTGCAGGAGTCCATGGTCTCCGACACGCACCAGGGCCATCCCGAGGTCGAGGTGCGCTTTTCTGTGTCCGGAAAAAACTACGAGATCAGAAAGACGTTCAGCAAAGCGAGTGGCAAAGCAACCCTCAGCGAAACGGGAGGCGAAACCCTCCATGGAGCAGACGCCGAGTTGAAGCTGGCGGCATTGCTCAGAGTCGAGGAATCCGGAGGAGGCACCGGCGGCGCGAACAAATCACTCGCTCAATGGGGGCACCTTTGGGTATGGCAGGGACAGGGTGGAGCCGATCCATCAGAACACGCCGCGCCGCAGCGGGACGCGCTACTTTCCCGACTCAAAGACGAGGGCGGTGGCGCCGCGATGCAGTCAGCACTCGACAGCGCGGTCGCCGCGGAGATCGAGACAAAATACGCAGAAACTTTTACCGGAGGTGGCAGTGTCAAAGCAGGGTCCGATTTGCGACGAGCCGAGGAAGAAAAAGCGAACGCAGAGGAGGCAACGGCGAAAGCTGAAAGCATTTTCGTACGGCTTGAGCAAGCCGTACGCGACTTCGGACAGGCTGACGTCACAATCCGTTCGCACAAAGAAAAGAGTGCTGGTCTCTCCCGCGATCTTGAGACCGCCCGCAAGGCTCTCAAGACGGTCGGCGAGCTACGTCATCATCAGGAAATCACGGAGCGAAATTTCAACGAAGCCGATACCAAATTTCGGCAACTGGAGACGAATATCAGTGAAGTCGCCAAATTGCAGGCGCAGGTGGATTCACTCTCGGAACAGCTGAAACCGGCAGCGGGAAACGCCAGGTTGCTCGAAGAGACAGCCAAAACAAAAAAGGCTGAGTTCAACAAAGCAGAAAGCGCCTTGGAAAAAATCGTCGCCTCAATCGATCAAATTCGCACCGAAGCTGAACTCGCCGGCGCATGGGTAGAGCTCCTCGAAGCTCGGGACGGGTTGAAGTCTGTCACTGAGCGCAAGGCTGAGATCGACAATCTCTTCACCGAACGGAAACAGCACGACGCCAAACGCGCAGCACTTCCAGCGGTCACTCCAGACACCTTGTCAACGATGCGTGAAACAGGGTCTAGCCTTGCCAAAGCGGAGGCAGTGTTGAAGGCAACTTCGACCGGCATCGAAGTCATTCGTTCTGCCGGTGACGTGAAAGCAGGAACCGCCGTTCTCTCTGAGGGCACCGAACATGTCATCGACCGCGAAACGCTCCTGACAGTGGGCGACACCATCGAGTTGAAAATCACACCCGGAGGAGGTGCCGGACTCGCTGAAGCCCGCCGCGAAGTCGCCGATCTCAGCGAACGAATAAAAGAACTTTTTTCCAAGTCGGGAGTCGATTCCACCGAGGAGGCCGCCACAATCCTGACAAACCGTCAAACTCTCGCTTCGCGCATTCGTGAACTGGATGCGGAGCTGTCCGGTCGCAACGCAAACGCCATCGCTGAGCAAAGCGACGAAGCCAACCGCCAACTCGCGGCGACTGAAGCGGAGGTGAAACGTCGCTCAAAGAAATCTCCCGCTTTTCAAGAACCCACCGACCTGAACGAAGCGAACGACCACCTCTCCGAGCTGCGGGCCAAAACCGAGCACCGCGATAGCGAAATTGTCAGAGCCAAAGCCCAACGAGCTGCTGCCGCCGACTCTCTCGCCACTGCCGAAGCGGAATCCGAGCGAGCCAAAGCATCCAGCCGTGAAGCCGAACTCCAGCTCAACGAGCTGAAGACCCGGCTCGCCACAAAATCGGAGCCGCTGGGATCGCCTGACGTACGCGAGACAAAACGAAAGCAACTCCGTGACGAGCGAGAGCAGGCCAAAACGAAGCTCGATGAAACGCGCCAAAAACTCGCCGCCCTCCAACCCGACAGCCTCGAAGCCGACGTGAGTCGTCTCACCCGCGCCATTGAGATCGGCAAATCCGAACACGAAGCAGCTATCGGTAAAAAGGCGGCAGCGCAGAGTATTCTTCAATCCGACGGAACCACTGACCCTGCCAGCGATCTGGCAATCGCCCGTGCCCGGCTTGAGTCAGCCTCCGAACGGCACACGAGTCTGGAACGTCGCGCCAACGCGATCAAGCTGCTCCACGAAAAATTTTCCGCGGAGCAGCAGAAACTGTCCGACCGATTTTCCCGCCCACTCGCGGAGAAAGTCTCGAGTTATCTCCAGCAAATCTTTGGTCCAACTGCGACCGCTACCGTCTCTGTGGAAGACGGCGTTATCGGCGGTTGGACAATGTCGCGCGAGGGCGGCACCTTCGACTTCGACAAACTGAGTGGCGGCACGCGCGAGCAAGTTGCCGCCGCCGTTCGTCTTGCCATGGCCGAAATTCTCGCAGCCGATCATGATGAATCGCTGCCCATTGTGTTCGACGACGCGTTCACAAATTCCGACCCCGAACGCATTCTGAGTCTCCAACGCATGCTTGACCTCGCCGCGCGGCGCCAACTTCAGGTGATTCTGCTCACCTGCCAGCCAGAGAGCTACACCGGGCTCGGGGCTACCACGGTAACGCTCGGGTCGGTGACTACTTCATGATCCGATATTCATTCTTGCCATCGGCAGGAACGCGAAAGCTCGACCAGATGTAGTCGAACTCGTATTCGCTTCCCTCCTCTTCCTTCGGCCAGATGATTTGGAGTCGGTTTGCACGCGTGCTCTTCCAATCTGCCTCGCCCTTCAACTTCGGTCCGGCCAGTCTGCCGTTCGGGTGAAATTGAATTTCCCCTCGCGGTCCTTGCCAGCGTGTTCCGATGATCCACTCTGCGAGTTCGGCGGCGTCCTGCGGACCATAGAAACTCTCCGGAAGGATGTGCTCGCTCTCGTTGCGGTGCTGCTCGCGACGAACGCCGTCTTTCATGAAAACGATGTGCAGTCCCTTGTTCCAATGCGGATTAGGATCGACTCCGAGATGGCCGGGATTTGCAGCAAAGAAAGCGCGCTTTTCCTCGACGAACTCGCGCACTTTTTCGGTGACATCGGCGTTCTTTCCACCGGTGCCGTATATCGCCGAGACAATTTGGACAGGCCGCCGCTTCGGATTGGTGATCGCAAGCTCCGGCGGAAGGGACTCGCCCGCTACCACAAGGGGGGTCACCTCGTCCTCAACGATTGGAGTCGCTGATCCATCCCGGTTCGGCACGACATACTTGATCCATGTTGATGGCGCTGATCCCCAGATCGCATCGCCACGAAATCTGCGCTCCGCAAATTTTTCCATGAACTTTCGGCCTTCGCCCCACGGTTGGGCGATCTTGATCGCACGTGCTTCGGTGCCCGCTTCGCGGAAATAGATGAAGTCATGCACCAACCCGGGATTGTCACACACGCTCCAGTCTTCCGAATCTGCCTTGGAAACGAAGCCGACCCGCTTGTCGTCGAGATGCCCGGTGACCGCGAAATACTTCGACCCGCCATGCCGAAGCCGGTTGTGAGCGACGTGAAAGACGAGCCAATCGCCCGCCTTAACTTCGACATCCACTTTTTCCACCGTCGATCCGAAACGGTCGAGCACCATCTTTCGCTCCTTTTCGGTGAGACGCCTACCATTGTGATAAATCTCGGTCACGAAATCCTTCGCGACGACGGTGAGGCTCCGGGCATATACGTCGGAGTCCACTGGCAGCGGCCGAATCTCAAGCGCCTCGATCTCCAGCGGCGGCTCATAGGGACTCCGGGCGAGGATGCCGTCGCGCTTTCGATGCCGCAACAAGCCGGAAGGGATTGGCCCGAATTCGCGCTGCCCGGGCGGTTTCCATTCGACCAAAAGCCCGGATTCTCCGCGCCCATTAACGTAGCCAACCGCCTCGATCGGGACAGTTCCCTTTTTCAACTCGATCGACGCGCTCGTCTCCGTTCCGTCGCGAAAGGCGCAAACCGTCTCGCCATTTACGAGGAGCATATTCCTGTCATAGAAACTGTCGGTGCGGAAGTGATACGTTCCCGACTTCTTAACGACAAGTTCGCCGCTCGCCACCGCGTTGCGGTCCTGTCCATGCTTCCAGCGTTCGAGCGACTCGATCACAAAAGCATCGCCGATCGGTTTTCCGAACTCCTCCGGCTCCAGAAACGTTTTGTCGTTGCTCGTCTGGGAATCGTTGCGGGGATATTCCTCGACGATCAATCCTGGAGAGGTGGGCGGCTTTTCGGCGTAGGCCGATGACGAAAAAAACAGCAAAAGCAAAACGGAAGCCGCAGAAGATCGAAGGAAGCTCATGATCACAGCCTATTTGTAAACCCGATAGCTGACGATACGGAAGTTGTAAAACTTTTGGAGGTCCGAGCCCCGTCCTGGCGAACTAATATTGTCAGGAAATTTGCAATTCGCGACTTACCCTTTCCGCAACATCATCATCAGGAATCTTCCGGGCGCAGCGGAAATTTCCAAATCGAGCAATGCTCCAGCTGCTTTCGCAGCTGTGTGAAGAGTCGACGACTCAGCCGGCCCACCCCAGGTATACCACGAGCCTCCTTCGAATTGTAGCGCATAGCCCCACCCGTCGACACGTATCGCCTTCCCGACGCGGAGATCTTCGGGAACGTGGATTATGGGGCTCTCTCCATCTCCGATCGAGCCCCCTTCGAGTGATCCATCTTCAAGAAGAACAAGGTAAGCGGATCGTCCGCCGCCGAAGCTGACGATCTGCTCATGGTGACCGATTTTCTCGGGCTGCAGACCATTCCGCCATGAATACACATCGCCGTTTTTGTCTACCGCCCAGGCAATATTCTCGGATGCCCCGACGAATCGAACCGATTCAAACTGATTCTCAATTGCTTCGCGATCCTCCTCTGTCGGATACATCTGTCCCCAAACCCTTACCTTTCCTTCCGCAGAAAGTGCAATTCCACTCCCACGATCGAGCTCAAACCGGGTAATTTGCCGCAGGTCATCCGGAGGGCTGTCTGCAGGACTGCCCACTTCGCCATAGACGGTGTGGCTGCCGTCAGGATGAAAAGCAACGACGACCCCGGCGCCCACACGGAACCAGATGACCGGCTTGTGATCCTCGGGAATCCCGTTCCCTTCGAGCGGCGATGAAATTAGCTTACCATCGCTTTTCAGGGCAGCCCATGTCTCCCAGTTTCCGTCCATTTCAACGACGTCCTCATGCTGAGACCCAATCGGCTGGACAACATCCATCTGTGGACCCGCTGTCATGACGGCCATGATTCCCGATTCTTTTTCTGCAGGATCCCCGTCCGGAGAAAGGTCGGTCATCGATGCTTCTACCCGAACGATGGCGGGTCCGGCACCGAGAAGAATCTGGATGCGGTCAGAATCGCCGGAAATTCCGTCGAACTTTGCGATCTCCGCCTTTGTCGAAACCGCCTCGTCGATTTTGTTGTCCTTCGTCGCCCGTTGAACAACCTCCGCCAACGCCCGCAGGTAAGCATCCGTCAAGGTAACCAACTTGGCAGAGTTCTCCGACTCCCACTTTTCTTTGAAAACGCGGTACGACGTCTGCAGTTTCGCCAACTCTTCGAACGTTGAAACGTCCGATCGCATGACTGTGCGGAAAGACTCACGCTCCGCTTTGACGGCTTCCGCTTTGCCCTCGGCAGTGAGCTTTTCCTCAAGAGACCGGAGTGCGCCTTCATATTGAGTGTTGAGCCGTGCGTAGCCTGCGATCCAATTCTGGAGGGCGTCGTGGAACGTGGCCTTCGTTTCTTCCAATCCCGGCAACAGCCCGTTCGCGACGCGGAAGCTTTCCGGCAGATTCGCGAGATCGACGGTGGCGATGCCTCCCGAGTGAGAGAGGATTGCCTGGCCTTTCTCGACCCGCACTACTTTCACTGCAGAATACGAAGTTCCGTCCACAGTGGTCAATTCGACAGGTTCCTGCGCGGTTGCGAGTAAAGAAAAGCAAGCGATGACGATCCGGAAAAGGAGATTGCGGTCCATGGAGATAGAGGTTGGTAAAAGTATATTCTCTCGTCCTTGTCTACGAAATCTAACCGGTCATGACAAGATGCGTCTGCATCTGATTGCGGTGGGAATGCCCTTGATACATGACTCGGAAATCTCTACTCTCGACTGCATCTGAATATTCTCACTCGGTCGCATGAAGCGAAAGCTGCCCCTCTACTGCCTTCTTCTTGCTTCCCTTGTCGGCGATGCGTTTGCTGGTGCAACTATTCAACTCGCCGACGGAACCACCTATAACAACGCGGAAGTGAAGACCGTGGAATCCGGCTCCGTGCTTCTGATGCATAGTGGGGGCATCGCCCGTATCCCCTTCGAAAAACTGACCCGCGAAAATCGCGCGCTGCTCGATCTAAAGCCGACCCCGGACATCGCAAAGCTAGATTTCTCCACCAATGTCGAAGCTCTGAGAGAAAGCGCTGACATTCTCCAAAAGACTTATGGCGACACTCTTCAAGGGCTGGAGAACAAGGCCATCGCCGCAGGCGAGGTTGATGCTGTCGTGGAGATCAGGGAGGCAATTGCCAATCTTCCCGACATCAAGCCAGAATCAGAGATTCAGTTTCATGACCTTCGCCAAGCCCGAAAGGAACACGCAGCCCGGTCGTCCACCAAGCAATTCGAGCTCGCAGTTCTGCTTCAGGAACTTCTAGAAAAATATCGCGAAACGCTCCAATCCATCGCCGACGATCTCGTCGCGTCCGGAAGAGGAGTCGAAGCCGCATCGTTGAAAAGTGAGATCAACCGGATCGCGGCCATGGCAGCCGCTCCGGAGATCGCTTTGGTTAAGTTCGGGATCACTCCTAGCTCCATAGCAACAGTGGACCCGGGTCCCGCCCCACCGGAAACGCGTCTCGGTCGAATCGTCATTCTGCCGATCACCGAGACCGCGAAAACGGATTCTGCACCTGCCACATTCGCCGCTGTGGAAACCGCGAACCGCAGCGATATCGTCAGTATCGGGCGAACATCGTTTCCTAATATCGGGGCGATCCTGGCGGATGGGAATCTTGTGTATTGGGACAGAACCACACAGACCGTCCATATGATCTCCGGGGCCAATACGCAATGCGCCCAATCTCACGATTTACCGTTGATCGGTCTGGACCGGGACGGGACCTTGAATTTCACTTCCGACGCTGATGCCGACACCCTATCCAAATTGGCCGCGCAAAGTGGGGTCGTCGACATGGCAGCAACGATCGGAGCCATTGCCTTCGTTTTGAACGACGGCCGGGTTTCCGTAGCCGGTCCCCGCGACGACCACGAGCACTGCCTGCTTCTTGAAGAGATGGAGAACGTCCGAGCCGTCGGTTTCTCTGGACTCGGGTTCGTCACGGTCCTGAAGCGCGACGGATCAGTCACGAAGATCAGGAAAGGCGAAGCGAACGAGATGAGCGGAATCGGCCACATCGCGAAACTCCCTAGCGATGGCATCGGCGAAACAAAAGATGGCTCACTCGTCAACCTCGGCGGAACCCCGCAATCGTTTCTCGACGCCGTCGGACCGAATCCACGTCAAATTTTCCGCGAAAATTCACTCTTCTGCGCGATCGGGGCGGACGGGAAATTTCATTGCACACTACGCGGCGAGAACAACCAATTTAATCGTGCGGAAAGCCTGCAGATAGCGTTGGCGGGCGCACTTGGCTTCGCGCCCTTCTATGGCCCTGATGACGCGGTCTGGATCGCTGCACTTCTGCCATCCGAACAAATCGAGCGATCCGGTCTTTGGGAAGTGGAGGATTTGATTGCGGCAAGACGTTGAAAAACAGCGCCGAACGAACGATCAATCTGGAATGAAACATGTTGCGCTTCTTTCCGTTGCCTTGGCGGTCACCTTATTCACCGTCTCCGCCGCTGACAAACCAAACATCGTTTTCATCCTCGCCGACGATCTCGGTTACGGCGATCTCGGGTGCTTCGGCCAGAAAACGCTCGCTACACCACACATCGACCAACTCGCCGCCGACGGGATGAAGCTAACGCGCCACTACGCCGGCTCAACCGTGTGCGCGCCCTCGCGTTGTGTGCTGATGACAGGATTCCATACCGGCCACTCTACGGTGCGGGGAAACGGGGAAGTGGTTCTGAAACCCGACGACGTCACCATCGCGATGCGACTGCAGGAAGCCGGCTACCGCACTGGTTGCTTTGGCAAATGGGGCCTCGGCAGTCCGCCTCCGCGCACAGATCCGAACGACTACGGCTTCGACGAATTCTACGGCTACGTGAACATGTATCACGCTCATAACTTCTATCCCGAATTCATGATCCGGAACGGCAAGATCGAGCAACTCGACAACGTGCTGGACGATCCGTGGCGGGAAGAAGAAGGCTACGAAATGGGCGGACCGAAAGAAGGGGCCGGAGTTGCCAAGGTAAAGAACGACTACGCTCCCAATCTGATCGCCGACGAAGCGATCCAGTTCATCGAGGACAGCGCCGATGAACCCTTTTTTCTCTACTTCGCTCTCAACATTCCCCACGCGAATAACGAAGCCGGGCGCCCGCCTTACAACGACGGCATGGAAGTGCCCGACCACGGCGATTTCGCGAAAGAAGATTGGCCCGATCCGGAGAAAGGCTTCGCCGAAATGATCCGCCTGATTGACAGCTACGTCGGACGTATCGTTGCAAAACTCAACGAACTCGACCTTGCAGAGAACACTCTCGTCGTTTTTTCCAGCGACAACGGACCACACGCCGAGGGCAACCACGAGATGGAGTTCTTCGACTCCAACGGAGACCTTCGCGGCATGAAGCGCGACCTCTTCGACGGTGGCGTCCGCGTTCCCACCATCGCAACGTGGCCGGGCGTGATTGAAGCAGGTAGCAAATCCGATCAGCTGTCCGGATTCCAGGACTGGTTCCCCACTTTCGAAAACCTGGCTGACATCGATCCCAACCGGGGTCTCGACGGATTTTCACTGACACCCATTCTCAAAGGCGAAACGGACAACATCGCCGGGCGTGATTTCCTCTATTGGGAGTTTCTCGAACGGGGAGGCAGGAAGGCCGTCACAACCAGAAAATGGAAAGCCGTCCAGCTCGACACGATGAAGAAGCAATGGCCAACCGAACTCTACGATCTCGAAAACGATCCCGGCGAGAAAACGAATGTAGCCAAAGAGCATCCAGAAGTGGTAGAGAAGCTGGAAGCATGGATCGAATCGAGCCATACTGAACCCTGACACAAAACCCTGCCTGCCCTCCGAAGCCTCGGCGAAGGAGAGTTAACTCACCGATCCAACCCTGTTAAATGAAACAAATTCTATCCCTACTCGTCGCCATACCAATCCTCCTCCAGGCCGAAGAGCCCGGCGAATGGATCGAACTTTTCAACGGCAAAAATCTCGACGGCTGGGTTCAGCGCGGCGGCGAGGCAAACTACACGATTGAAGATGGAGCCATCGTCGGCACCACCGTTCCGAAGACACCCAACTCTTTTCTCTGCACCGAAAAAGACTACGGAAATTTCATCCTCGAAGTGGAGTGCAAAGTCGATCCGACGCTCAATTGTGGTATCCAGATCCGCTCGCTGAGCACACCCGATTACAAGGACGGTCGCGTCCACGGCTATCAGGTCGAAATCGATCCTTCCGATCGCGGTTGGGCTGGCGGCATCTATGACGAAGGCCGCAACGGCTGGCTCAATGATCTCTCCGGCAATCCGGCTGCGGGCTATGCATTCAAGCAAGACGATTGGAACAACTATCGTGTCGAGGCCGTTGGGAATCGCATCCGCACCTGGGTCAACGGCGTACCCGCCGCCGACTTGACCGACGATACGACGGCAAAAGGTTTCATCGCGCTACAAGTTCACGGAATCGGTGACCGCGATGAGAAGCTGCAAGTGCGTTATCGTAATGTCAGAGTCCAAGACCTTGGTGACGATACCGCCTACACGATCGCCGAAGCGAAACCGTATTCTCTCGATGGTCCATTGGTAAAAGACGGCGCCGAATTCCGTAAACTTGCCGGAGATTTTAAATTCACCGAAGGCCCTGCCCTCGCTCCCGACGGCAAAATTTACTTCAACGACATCCCCAACGAACGCACCCACGCCTACGATCCCCAGTCCGGTGAAACGACGATTTACCGCGAGCCAAGCGGACGCGCCAACGGGCTTTTCTTTACCCCGGCCGGAGCGTTGATCGCTTGTGAGGGCGGAGCCCGCCAGGTCACCCGCACCGATTACGCAGGAGAAGTGACCGTCCTGGCCGACAGCTTCGACGGCAAGAAGCTCAACAGTCCCAACGACGTCGTCCCGGACCGATTCGGCGGTTTCTACTTCACTGATCCGAGCTACGGCAAAGCCGACAATCGTGAACTCGATATCGAAGCCGTTTACTACATCGACCGAAAAGGCAAAGTTACCCAGGTCGCCGCCGATCTCACGAAGCCAAATGGGATTATCGTTTCACCCGACGCCAAGATTCTCTACGTTGCCGACCCCGGTGCCGAAACGATCTGGGCCTACGACATCACCGCTCCCGGAAATATTGAGAACAAGCGCAAGTTCGCCCCCGTCGGCAGCGATGGCATGACGATCGACAAGCTCGGCAATGTCTACGTGACATCGACCGACATCATCGCATTTTCTCCCGAAGGGAAAGAAGTCCTGCGCGTTACCCCCCCAGAGAGGCCCGCCAATTGCCTGCTCGTCGGTAACACGCTTTACGTGACGGCAAGAAAAGGATTCTATGCGATCGATTTGGAAGTCGAAGGTGTGCAGTAATCTAGAGCGAAGCCAAAAACTTCTCCGCCCGCTCGACGTGGGCGGCGCGCTTGTCGCCGTCCATCTTTTCCAGATTCCGAGCCATCATGCCGAGGCGGTATTGGCTTTTAAAATAGTCGTAGTGCCTGTCGATGAAGCTCCAGAAAAGACCGTCCCAAATCTCGCACCAATCGCCCTTGGTGTAGTCGGACATTTTCCGGAGATAGTTCGACCCGGATATATACGGTTTGGTCGTGAACATTCCGCCGTCGGCAAATTGGCTCATGCCATAAACATTCGGCACCATGACCCAGTCGTAGGCGTCGATGAACAGTTCCATGAACCAATCACAAACCTGATCGGGCTTGAAGTTGCAGAGCAGCATAAAATTCCCCAGCACCATGAGCCGCTCGATGTGGTGGGCGTAACCGGTTTCCAGCACGCGATTGATGACAAGGTCGATGGGCGCCACACCGGTCTCGGCGGTCCAGAATCCATTGGGGACATGACGGCGATG
>Ga0222633_1001541_pt1 | contig 11870 bp, 8 predicted proteins | sample AntAcemetageno48_FD_179816 | JGI IMG/M metagenome (GOLD analysis project Ga0222633, IMG submission 179816) | Saline water microbial communities from Ace Lake, Antarctica - #48 | ecosystem: Environmental > Aquatic > Non-marine Saline and Alkaline > Saline | place: Antarctica: Ace Lake | collected... | reverse complement strand
CCGCATCATGGGGGCATAGCTGGGATCCGCTCCGGGGCCGTAGAGAGGATTCCCGTCGGCTAAAAGGACCTGGCTTCCTGCTGATCTCGCCCGGTAACCCGTTGGCGGGGAGATCGGATCCCCCCTCGTCATCCCCTGCGGCCATGCGTCCGGATTCGCCCCGCAGAGCTTCGATATTCTGCCTTCGGTGAAATTACTATTCAGATCAAGTGGTCCAAAGTTGGAAACCCAGATGTTGTCCTCCCCGTCGACGGCGATTCCCCAGGGGCCATCGATTCCACCGCCGGTATAGGCACCAAGGGGTGAGTCGGCTCCAGTTGCGCGTGCGGGAAAAGCATAGACCATGCTGTCCCCCTGCGAAGCCAGCCAGCCGTTCCCCATGGAATCGGAGGCGATCACCTTGAGAGTGTTGCCGACCGGGCGGAAGAACGGTCGCTCAAGTACGCCCATGGCGTTCAATTCAAATCTCGCCACGCTACTCTGCGTGCCTCCCCCCAAACCACCTGAATTCGTGACCCACGCGCTCCCATCGGGCGTTGGCCCCACTCCAAAAGGGGCGCTGCCTGCATACTGGGGAAATCCTTGCGATAACAGATGATCCCCTTTTGGAAAAACAACCACACTATCGTTCCCGAAACTAGCCATCCAAATATTACCCAGCGCGTCGGGCTCGATGGCTTGCACCTTAAGAGTATCAGCGTAGTAACCATCGGCTGGTGAGATCGCAGATCCATCCGAGTACAACAGAGAAACGCTTCCATTGCCCGGAGGGGCGGCCGTGGGTTGATCCCCCGGTTTGTTGCCCCAACCAAAATTGCCGATCCATACCCGATCTTGAGCATCCACCGAGACTCCCCATCCAGCTCCCAGAATTCCGCCTCCGGAAACAGGCGATTTCGGGGTTCCATTGGTTCCGTCGGACGGTTTTCCGTTCGGCTGGAGCACCATGATATACCTCGAAGAATCAGGTGTCCCTTGAGTCACATTGTTCGCGATCCACGCATACCCTCTCGAGTCGAAAGCCACGTTGCCTGGACCACCAATTAGAATGCTGTCATTCCCCGAGTTGTTCACCTTTACCGTGACGGTCCATGCTTCAGGAGCCGTCTTGAGCGCCGGACGGTAGGGCTTTCCGAATCTAGCCAATTGATAAATCTTGGAGGGATCCTTACCGGGATTGCGAGCCAGATTCGCCAGAGCCTCCGCCGTATTCTTTGGCTTGCCTGTCTTGTCGTCTCTCGTCGCCCTCAGCAGGGACCTCGTCACAGAGACTCTGCCGGTCGCACAACGATTCAGTATATTGGCCAACGATCGCGTCATGCGTAGGGAATCAGTCTCATCCGCATTGGGGGAATTCCGCAGCACAGGCGAAGACTTCCCGGACTTCTGTCTCACAATATTGTCGTTCATGCCCGCCGCAAGCTGCAGCCGGAATCGATCGCCCGAGATTCTGCCGCTCCGGTAAAACTGCGCCATGGAATAGGAAGAGGCTACCGTAGTCAGTTCGTTGATCGTTGTCTTATTGGGCAATTTGGAACCGAGAACCGTGACGAATCGGACCTGGGAATCAAAATCTGCGGCCACAAAGAAAACCCCCTTGGACTTCCCCTTCGAGAATCGGATCGAGAACCGTCCGTTTCTGTCCGTTCTATCGTGCCCCAGCTTGATCGGCTTCGAATTTCCGGCCTCGTAAAGCGTGACCCTAACGCCGCTGACTCGCCAGGACGGTTTTGCATCGCCCAATTCGAGTTTTCCCTCCAGTTTAGAAGCACGAACCTCGCCGACGCCGGCCGCTGTATTCAGGAAAAGGATCAAACAGACGCACGCCCGTGTGGCGCCGCTTCGAAAAAGGCTCAGCGATTCTGTGCTGTAGCAGTTAATTGTCATTTTCGGCAAGCGGAATGGTGAATGCCCGAGGGATCACCATGGGTTAGAAACCTCCTGGGAAAAGCTAGTTGTCACCAGGCAAGGCACAAGGGTAAAAGGCGCTTCCCCGCACAATTGAAGGTCTAGCCCCGCCCAGGCCCTGAAGCCAACCGGTGTTTTCGGACTCGCCGGGCAACACCTCAATGACGCTACTCGTTTCTGGATCTGGAAAAAGTCTCTCCGCAGGGCTTCGTTTCACCTGTTATGATCCCACGATCTCTGCCGCTCTCGTTCGGTGTCCTGGAACTGATCGCTACGGCGTTGACGATCGTTCCCGCGGCAATTCTTCTGGCCAGGAGGAATTTCAGTGCCCGCTATTTTGTCGGTGCCGGCATTTCGATGGCCGTGGCGTCGATTGTGACGCCTGCCGACTTGTTCTCGACGGTTCTTCTCGCTTCCGTGTTCTTTGTGATGTTCCTCCTCGGGGGCAGAATGAGCGCGCCAGGAATGGAAAACGGACCCTGACCCGCGATGTGTCGGAATTTAATCCCACCGTAAGGCTGCCCGCGCCGCAGCGTCAGTAATGACCTATGAGCAACCAGACTGTCCAATCTCTCGCACCCGATCTCTCCACCGAATACCCGCGTAGCCCGCGCGAAACTGTCGGTGGCTATGTCGTCGCCGGACGCACTCTCGATAAATGCCGCGCCAGTCTCGCCGATACGCTGGGCGACTACCACTACGACTGCCCTCTCGACAATCTGTTCTTCGATTTTACCGGCATTTCGGCTGAGAGTTTTAAAACACAGGTCGCAACGGGCACTTCAGACGAGGAAATGAGCGCGTGGATCGAGGGAAACGCGAAGCAGACGGAGAAAATCGAGGTCATCAAATGGAACAACAACCTCCGTTACACGCGCATCAGCGAGATGCCGGACGAACTGCAGGAATTTCTCGAAGGTTACATCGCTGAATTCATTCCAAAGAATAAGATCGTTAACTACTGGTTCGACGTCTACGACATCGAAGAGGAGAGAATCTAATTTCTTCAACGGTTGTGGATATTCGACCGTTGACTTTAGCGGAATTGCCGCTTAAGTGCGCGCTCCTACAACTTTTCTATCCGCTATGGCAGTCCCAAAACGCAAAACGTCGAAAATGAAGAAACGCCTACGCCGCAACGGCTTCCGTTGGCGCGCGAGGAAGCTCAATGTTTGCTCGGAATGCGGTAGTGCCGCGCCGTCTCACATCGTTTGCCCGAGCTGCGGTTTCTACAACGGACGCCAGGTTATCACGGTCGACGATTTCTGATCGCCATTGCTTCGTCCATTTTATTTTGCGCAAAGTCACCTCATACGAGGTGACTTTGTTCGTTTTCAGTGTTGCATCGGCTCTCGCGATGTTCCTAGATTGCAGATCGTAACTCACCGATGAAAATTGCCTTGGATGTCATGGGAGGAGACAAAGCTCCCGCTGCCCTTATTGAAGGGGCCGCCGAGGCTCTGGAGGCTTACGGAAAAGACATTGAGCGTCTCTTTCTCATTGGAGACGAAGCCGCCATAGCAAACGAGCTGGATCGACTTTCCTACGCCCACTGCAAGATCGAGGTCGTGCACGCTTCGGAGGTGGTGGGAATGCACGAATCGGCAGTGAAGTCGGTTCGCTCAAAAAAGAACTCGTCCATCAGTGTGTGTGTGGATTTGGTGAAGAAAGGTTTTTGCGATGCCGTTGTCAGTGCCGGGAATACAGGGGCGGCTGTGGCTGCTGCGACGATCAAATGGCGCAATATCCCCGGTGTCGAGAGGGCCGGTATCGCTTCGCCTCTCCCGAACGAGTACGGTCCATGCAACATCATTGACGCGGGTGCGAACGTCGACGCAAAGCCGTCCCATTTGCTCGGCTACGCTTTGATGGGGACTGTCTATGCCCGCCACGTATTGGGGAAGAAGAACCCTGTGGTCGGTCTGATGTCGGTCGGTGAAGAGGAAGGCAAAGGGACCGATTTCACCCGCGAGGTGTTCGACTTGATCAAAAACACCGATTTGAATTTCTGCGGCAACGTCGAGGGACATGATCTGTTTGAGACGGAGCTGGATGTGGTTGTTTGCGACGGATTCGTAGGGAACGTCATTCTGAAATCGTGCGAAGCGACGGCCAAGGCAATGTTCAAGTGGCTGAAGCAGGACATCAAGGCCACGCCAATTCGCCAAATGGGTGCGCTGATCGCGAAAGATGCGTTCAAAGCGACAAAGGAACGCGGAAACTCCGAAACCTACGGAGGCAGCCCCTTGCTGGGGGTAAACGGGGTTTGTATCATCGCGCACGGTTCGAGTTCGCCAAGAGCGATCAGAAATGCGATACGTGTTGCTTCCGAGTCTGTAAAGCACCACGTAAATCCACACATTGAGGAAGAAATGACGCGCTACGCCTCTCTCCTCGGTTGAAATCCCCCTCTCCCGCTTCCATTTTGTGACCTGTATGACCGATTCTGTTCCAATTCCACCCGCCCCTGCCGTACCAGTGCGTATTGCGGGAACGGGCAGCTATTTGCCGGAAAGGGTCATGACGAATAATGAACTCGAGCGAATGGTCGACACCTCGGACGATTGGATCGCTTCCCGGACCGGAATCCGCGAGAGGCGCATCGCTGCGGACGATGAATTTACGAGCCACCTCGCAAGCAAAGCAGGCGCGAAGGCATTGAAGCAAGCGGGCATCGAGGCGGCAGATGTAGAACTCATCATCGTAGCGACGATCACGCCGGATACGTTGACGCCGGCGACTGCGTGCTATGTGCAGCAGCACCTCGGATGCTTGAAGGCTGTCGCATTCGACGTTTCTGCAGCGTGTTCCGGATTTCTCTACGCTTTGGAAATCGCAAGGCATACCGTCGGCGCAGGCGCTTTCAAAAATGCTCTCATCATTGGTGCTGAGAAGCTGAGTGCTTTTATCGATTGGGATGACAGGAATACATGCGTGCTTTTTGGCGATGGCGCCGGCGCTGCTGTATTAGTCCCGTCGACAAACGGCGGTGGCAAAATCCTCTCGTGCAATCTCGGAACGGATGGAGCCCAGGCTGATCTACTGAATATCCCGGTCGGCGGATCCCGCTGCCCCATCACGTTGGAGAATGCTGGAGAAATGCGAGCGGTTCTTGCCATGCAGGGGCGGGAGGTTTTCAAGCACGCTGTCAATGCGATGAAAAAGGCCAGCATTGACGGCATTTTTGCCGCTGGTCTAACGGCAAAAGACATCAAGCTACTCATCCCGCATCAGGCGAATCTGAGGATTATCGATGCCATCATGGAGCGACTCGATGTCGATCGGGAGGATGTCTTCATCAATCTCGACAAATACGGCAACACGTCGGCCGCTGCTGTGGCCATTGCTCTCGACGAGGCCAACAGACAAGGCCGTATCGAAAAGGGCGACAAGATCCTCCTCGTAGCGTTCGGTGCAGGCCTGACGTGGGCAAGCGCAGTGATCGAATGGTAATAACCGCGAGCAGATCGGCAATTGCGGTGTCTCACTCCGTAACGAGATGAAATTGCTGGCGGAAACTACATTCTCATTTGCCTACCCCTGGGTCTTGGCGCTCCTGCTGCTGATTCCAGTTTTGGCGATGCTGAAAAGCCGGTCGGGAAATCAGAGTGCTGTCGTTTTTTCCTCGCTTCACATTTTGCGACGACTCGGACCTGTCGCTCGCGGTCGTGCAGGAGGCTTTCGCCTGGCGAGCGCGTTCCTGTCGCTCAGCTGTTTGATTGTAGCTTTGGCGCGTCCACAATGGGTCAACAAGACCGAGCAGATCTCCGAAAGCGGCGTCGAACTTATCCTGGCGATTGATGTCTCACGATCGATGCAGGCCGAAGATCAATCGATCGGCGGAGTCACCGCGAATCGCCTTCAGGCAGCGCGCAAGGTAACGCGGGATTTCATCGAAAGCCGGGAAACAGACAGGATCGGAATTCTTGCTTTCGCGGGTAGACCCTATTTGGCCAGTCCTTTAACCCTATCGAAAGAATGGCTCATGGGGCCAAACGGGCTCGGACGTGTGAAAATCGGTCTGGTCGAGGATGGGACAGCGATCGGCTCGGCAATCGCGGCGTCGGCCAAGCGGTTGGATAAACGCTCCTCCAAAAGCAAGGTCATCGTCCTGCTGACCGATGGGGTGAACAATGCTGGTAAGCTCTCCCCCATCGAGGCAGCAAAACTGGCGAAGACCCTCGGCATTCGTGTTTACACCATTGCGGTGGGAACCTACGGCGACTACATCGTGCAGACCCCTGCCGGACCGCAGCGCCTGCGCGATGAGTTTGACGAAAAAACACTTCTGGAGATTGCTAAAATTTCGAACGGCCAATACATCCGTGCTCAGGATACGGCTGCACTGGAACGGGGATTCAAACTGATCGACGAGATGGAAAAAACCGAGGTGACCCGGCGGGTCCAGGTCGAGACCGATGAGATGTTTCACTGGTTCGCCGTCGCGGGGCTCGTTTTTGGTTTACTTACTGTCGTGGGAGACGAAACATTTTGGAGACGATTTCCGTAAACTTCCTTTAATGGAACTCACTTTTGCCAATCCAGTCTGGGCTTGGGGGTTGCTTCTGCTTCTCCCTCTGCTCGCGTTGCGCATCCGTTCACGGGTGCAGACTTCGCGTAAGCTTCCCGGGTTGGTGTCGCCCCGACTGATGAAGCGTCTTGTCAGCGGAAACAGCCATGCTGTTCGCTGGGTTGTCTTTGGCCTGCATTCCCTGGCCCTCGTCGGAATTCTTGCGGCGCTTGCTCGTCCCCGGTACGGCTTTGATGAAATTGAGACAGAAACCCAGAGTCGCAGTCTCATCGTCGCGATTGATACCTCGCGGAGCATGCTGGCCACCGATTTACCGCCGGATCGCCTTTCCCGCGCAAAACTGGCGGCAATCGATATCATGCTTTCTTTACCGGACGATCGGATCGGCTTGATCGCGTTCGCAGGCAAACCTTTTCTCCAGGCACCTCTCACAACAGATCACGAGGCGGTGATCGAGTCGATCGACCAGCTGGATACGGAAATCATTCCACGGGGAGGAACCAATCTTACGGCTGCTGCCCAACTGGCGCTGGATACCTTCGAGGAATCCGACATCGAAAAGAGCGCGCTGGTAGTATTTTCAGATGGAGAGGCACTCGAAGGGAGTGATGAGATCGAACAACTCCGCCAAAGCGCTCAGGAAGCTGGAATGTCCATCATTACGGTTGGCGTGGGAACCGCGAGCGGCTCGATCATTCCGGAGTTGGACGATACGGGGCGCCCCGTGCCTGGTGTTTTCATCAAGGATGACAGCGGGCAAGTCGTTCGCAGTCGCCTCGATCCAGCGGCATTGAAGGCGCTCGCATTGAACGGAGGCACTTATGTCCAACTCGGCGGGCAGGATTCTTTAACGAGAACAGTAGAACAGATCAAGAGCACGCTCGCTGCAACGCGAGCGGACGGGGGCACTCGTCTCCGCCCGATTGAGCGGTTCATGTGGCCACTGTCCATGTCCGTAGCGTGCCTCATTCTGGCGCATCTCGTTCCCCTGCTTTGGCTAAAGCCCCGCAGAAGGTCTTCACTAGCTGCCATCAGCGCTCCCGCTCGGTCAATAGCATTGACGTTTCTGCTCGGCATCCCCTTCACGTCGTTCGCACGAGATGGACTGTGGTCAGGCCAGGAGGCCTTTGAAAAGAAAGACTATGAAGGAGCCATTCAGGCCTATGAAGGGGCGCTTGCCGAAAATCCCTCGGCCACGGACCGAACACGGCTCGAAATGGCGATCGGGGCGGCTGCATTCCGCGAAGGCGACTATGAGCGAGCGGTTCAATCCTATGGACTGGCTCTCACAGGTGCCGATGAAAGGCTGCGAGAGCATGCTCACTACAATCTCGGCAATACACTTTTCCGCAAAGGCGAGTCAGCCCTGCAAGCGCGGGAAAAACCTGCAAATCCTGATGCGATCCAGACATTGTCCGGACCCGGCGAAGCCATAGATTCGACCATCGCGCAATGGGAGAGCGCCATCGAGCACTACGAATCGGCACTCGCACTCGACGAAGGAAATGAGCGCGTTGCTCACAATATTGAGATCGTCAAAAAGCGTCTCAAACAACTTAAAGAGCAAGAGCAGGAAAAACAGGAGCAAGAACAACAGAAAGAAGAACAAAAAGAGGAGGATAAGGAAGAAGACGAAAAGCAGGAGGAAGAAGAGCAAGACGAAAGTGGCGAGGACGAGAGTGGTGAGGACGAACAGGAGCAGGAAGAGAACAAGGAAGACGGCGAGAACGAGCAGGAAGAGAAAAGCGAGGACGGTGATTCAGGAGAAGAAGAGAAGGAGCAAGAGCAGGAAAACGAGGAGCAGAAGGATTCAGAGGGCGACCAAAACGAAGAGCAGAAAGATGGGCAAAACGACGATCAGCCTGAGAGCGGCCAGAAAGAGCCTGAGCAACCGCAAGAACCGCAGGATGGCGAGCTGGAGGCGAATGCTGACCAGCCCCAGCCTCCCCCACCTTCTATGACCCAGGCGGATATGCAGCAGAACCCGGAGACCGGCTACTCACCCAGCGAAGCACGGCAACTGCTCGAAGCACTGGCCGACGAAACCGAGGTGCGCCCCGTCCTGATGCCCGCCCGCAACGAGAAATACAAGAACTGGTGATGCCTCGTTTCCTACTCAGCCTGCTCGCGCTTTTTCTGATAGCCGGATCCGATGCGATCCGCGCCCAGAACTCAACGACTGGAGTGACCGCCAACGTGTTGATCCGACGCGTTCCCGTCGGCGAATTCGGAACTCTGTTCGTGAAAGTCTCGAGCGGTGATGCCGTTGTTCCCGAGAGCATTCCCGCAAATGGTTTAGAGATTCGGGCATCAGGATCCCAGTCGAATTTCGCCATCGAGAACGGCGTCCGAACTTTCGCCACAACCTACATTTACCGTTTTCGAGGCAATACTCCGGGCAAGTATACCATCCCTCCCATCGAGCTCACGATTCAGGGGCAGGCGTATTCGACAGCAGCAATCGAAATCGAAATTTTTAAGCCGGATCCGAACGAGGAGAAATCGAATCCAACCCGGGATCAATTTGCGAAACTTGAGCTGAGCAAAGACGAATTTTATGTCAACGAACTCATTCCGTTTACAGTGACAGCCTATGTCCGTGGCCGAAATGCTATCAGCCAAGTCGTCAGTCCTTCCATTTCGCACGAGAGCTTTGTGATTAAGCCATTTCGCGAAGTTCGCACGGATGGAGGCGAGTTGGGCAACACCTATTATTCGTCCGCCGTGATCGACTCGCATCTTTTCGCGTTAAAGCCCGGCAGTCACAGGCTCGGCCCGGGGGAAATCGGTGTGCGTGTTCTTGATTCGAGAGGTGGTGGCGGATTTCTCTCCATTTTCCCGAGAACAGTCATGCGCGAGCTGGCGACCGATGCGGTCGACGTGTCGGTCAAACCTCTCCCGGTCGACGCACCGGCCAGTTTTACTGGCGGAGTGGGTAGCTTCGAACTTTCCGTCATGCCGTCTACGACCGAAGTCGCGATTGGAGATCCGATCTCGATGGAGTTCGAAGTGAAGGGTGTCGGAAATCTTCGGACCATGGCCGCTCCCAGATTTTCGATTCAACAAACCGGTATTTGGAAAACCTACGATCCGAGTAAAACACTCACAGACGAAGAAGACTCAGATGGTTTCAAGAAAGGGCGCGCTCTTTTCTCACAAGTCATCATTCCCGAGGCCAGGGTCGACACTATCCCTTCCTACGAGCTGACCTACTTCGATCCTTCCACTGGCGAATACGTGACACGCAAGACGGTGCCGATCCCGATTGTCATGACGGCCGTGCAACGTGTTACGCCGACGACCGCGGCCAGCTTCCCTGCAGGAGGCGATTTGGCTGCGGGGACAGCCACGACGATGAAGCCTGTCGCCGAATACAACGACATCTTGTACATCCGCACGGGACCACCGCGCTGGCTGGGTGAAGTTCGTCCCGGTGCGACGGGCCCCCTCTTCACCCTGGTGCAAAGTATCCTCTCGCTTGCTTTCTTCGGTGTGCTTGGCATCGGTGCCGCGCGGTGGATTGGTTGGTTTCGCAACGAAAGATCGAAGGCTGATCCGGTCCTGACATTCGTCCAATCACTCAAACGCCTTCCGAAAAACGGGGCGACGCGCCACGGCTTTTATCATGCTGTTTCCACTTCCATCCTGCTGTGGAAGGCTGAGCACCCCGACGCCGTGCCTGAAATGACGGCAGTGGTTGATCGCGTCTCCGGCCGGTGCGAAACCCAACTCTACGGTGGAAAAAAGAGTGGCGACGAGCGCGTCCCCGATGCAGAAGCGGAAGAAATTCGATCCATTATTCGCCGGCTACCACGAAAATGATCCGGATATTTGCCATCGCTCTCTGCTGGGTATTCGTCTGTAATTCACAGGCGCAGGAAGACGATACTGTTTTCGCTTCGGCCAACTCTGATTTCGAGACGGGCGAATTCTCTTCTGCCTCACGGAAATATTTACGTCTCGCTGAAAACGGGCTGATTTCATCCGAGCTCTTTTTCAATCTCGGCACCGCACTCTACCGCGATGGAAAACCCGGCGAGGCGATGCTTTGGATGCGGCGGGCCGAGGTCGTCCGTCCCGGAATGCCTGAAGCGGAACAGAACCTGCGATTTCTCAGAGACCGTCTTGGCTTTCTCGAGTTTGGACAATCAAAAATGGACCGGGCGTTGCGCTCGTTGCCCCCCGCTTTCGGGAAGTGGCTTTTTTATTCGGCTCTCTGGCTGGGTCTGATTGCGTTTGCGGCTGCATTTTGCATTGTCCGGCTCCGGCCCAATCGGTCCGGTTTTATCACGCTCGCAGTAGTTTGTTTCATGTTTGCTGTCGTTGGCAATCGGATCACCGAATACGCGAAGACCCATTTGGCGCTGGAGAATTTCGCGACCATCACGGGAGACAGCGTCACAGCGCTTACTTCGCCGACTCCGGATGCCGAGGCGGTTATCGACTTGCCAGCCGGCTCCGAAGTCCGCATTCTCCAAGTCGCCGGGCAATGGATCTATGCCGATATCCCGGGCGAACTCCGCGGCTGGATTCGTCGTGAACAACTCGAGCAAGTCTGGCCCGTTTCCTTCAAAACATCATGAAAACCCTCCTCGCATTCATTCTTCTCGCTGCTTCTCTCAATGCCCACGCTGACAGGCTAGTCATTGGTGCTGAGGCGAAAAAAGGCGTCTCAGTTGTTGATCCTTCCGACGGAAACAAAGTTCTCTGGACCCACCCGGTCGGTGCGGTTCACGACGTGCACCTGCTGCCGAACGGAAATATTCTCACCCAGGACGGCTGGCCAAAGATCATCGAACTCGATCTCGATGGAAACGTTGTTTGGGAATACGACGCGAGCAAAGAGAATCGCGAAGACGGTATTCAGCGCATTGAGATCCATGCCTGCCAACGGCTGCCCAACGGAAACACCATGATCGCTGAGTCCGGCTCCAGTCGCATCATCGAGGTCACTCCCGGGAAGAAGATCGTAAAGCAGTTTCCTCTCGAAGTTTCCCAGGCAAACGCGCACTCCGATACCCGGCGAGTTCGCCAGCTCGAAAACGGGCACTATCTGGTCGCTCATGAAGCAGACCAGACGGTGAAAGAATACGACGCGGACGGCAAGGTTGTGTGGGAGTTCCCTGTTCCGCTCTTCGGAAACGAGGCGAAGAAGGGGCACGGCCCTGAAGCTTTCGGCGGGAAATGCTTCGCAGCCATCAAGGCGAAAAACGGGAACTACCTGATCACGACAGGCAATGGGCATAGCATTCTTGAAGTGACACCCGAAAAGGAAATCGTCTGGAAACTCGAACAGAACGACCTCGACGGCATCGTTCTCGCGTGGGTAACGACGATCGAAGAGCTCGACAACGGAAATCTTATTCTCGGCAACTGCCACGCCGGTCCTGAGAATCCCCAGATCGTCGAAATCACCCGGGAGAAAGAGGTC
>Ga0222633_1001539_pt1 | contig 11888 bp, 10 predicted proteins | sample AntAcemetageno48_FD_179816 | JGI IMG/M metagenome (GOLD analysis project Ga0222633, IMG submission 179816) | Saline water microbial communities from Ace Lake, Antarctica - #48 | ecosystem: Environmental > Aquatic > Non-marine Saline and Alkaline > Saline | place: Antarctica: Ace Lake | collected... | reverse complement strand
ATTCGTTCGCCAGCGTAACGATGGCCTGATCAAAGAAGCCATTCAGCGCGAACTCAATCGCGGCGGCCAGGTCTACTATTTGCATAATGAAGTCAAAACCATCGAGAACACCGCAGAAAAGCTCCGCGAGATAGTGCCGAACGCAAAAATTGCTATCGGTCACGGGCAAATGCGGGAACGACAGCTCGAACAGGTGATGTCAGACTTCTACCACAAGCGCGCCAATGTTCTGGTTTGCTCTACTATTATAGAAACCGGAATCGACATACCTAACGCGAACACCATCATAATGGACCGGGCCGACAAGTTTGGCCTGGCGCAAATTCACCAATTACGGGGCCGCGTCGGCAGGTCTCATCATCAGGCCTATGCATATTTACTGACGCCTCATCCCAAGGCAATTAGCGCCGATGCAAGAAAACGTCTAGATGCGATCAGTGAGGCTGAAGATCTTGGCTCTGGCTTTATACTCGCCAGTCACGACCTAGAAATTCGCGGTGCGGGGGAACTTCTGGGTGATGAACAAACCGGTAATATGCAAACCATCGGTTATTCCCTGTTTATGGAAATGTTGGACCGGGCGGTTAAGGCAATCAAGGACGGAAAAACACCCAACTTAGATCGCCCACTCGATGACGGAACCGAGGTTAACCTAAGACTACCCGCCCTGATTCCCGAAAGTTATCTGCCTGATGTTCACGGCCGCCTTGTGCTGTACAAGAGAATATCAAATGCCACCAACACTTTAGAATTGCGCGAACTACAGGTCGAAATGATTGATCGGTTTGGCCTATTGCCCGAATCAACCAAAACACTGTTTCGAATTACCGAACTCAAACTTCGAGCGGAGTCGCTCGGAATAAAGAAGGTAGATGCTGGCGAGAAGAGTGGCCGCTTAGAATTTGGTCAGGATACGCCGGTCGACCCGTTCAGCATTGTCCAGTTGGTCCAGTCTGAACCTCATCGCTATCGCCTTCCCACAGCAAATCAACTATCGTTCGAAGAAAATATGCAGAATCCAGAGACGAGATTCAAAAAAGTCGAGAGACTGCTTGAACGATTAGAGGAGAAAGTACTTGCCAATGCAAGTTAGAAACTGCCTGAGCATTTTTCTATTAGCTCTGTATTGCCACAATTTATTAGCTCAGGGCTCTTTATCGGCTCAGGGCTCTTTGTTAGCTGAGGGCTCTTTATTAGCTCAGGGCTCTTTATTAGCTCAGGGCTCTTTATTAGCTGAGGGCTCTTTATTAGCTGAGGGCTCTTTAATTGAACAGGATTATTCAGATTGGTATCAGGTTGAAGTCATTGTTTTTGCTAACAAGACTGCCGCTGCATTTGATGAGATTTGGCCTCTCACGCCTCTGCAGTATCCGGCACGCATGGTAAGTGTGAGCTCGAGTCCGGCCCCCTTCTCACTCGAACAAATGCAAGATACAGAAGCTTACTTAGCCTTGTTTGGCGGCACTCAAATCGACAATGCTCGCGCCGTTTCAAATGATGATTTTCTGTTTCAAAGCCGAAATCGATTCAAGGTACCCAAAACCCCAACAACTTCTGAAGCTGCCTTTGATGCAGAGAGTGGGGTTGAGACTGAGGAGATCAACTACGAGCAGCTGTTTATTTCCAATGCCCCTCGCCCCTTCGAGCCCCTTCCCTTTGATCGACGAGTACTCAACAGTCTTGCTCGCTCGATTAGCCGTTCCTCTCTCTATGAGCCACTTTACCATCACGCCTGGTTACAGCCCGTTGAGAGTGAAGCCAATGCATTTCCAGTGCTGGTCCAGGCCGGTCATCATTATGATGAGATGTATCAATTGGATGGCACTATCACGATTAGCCGGTCTCGTTTCTTACATGTCGATACGGACCTCTGGTACACAGAATTCACACCCCTCTACCAGACTGGTGATGCACCCTTGGCTACATCCGCAAATTTACTCTCACCGGAACTCAGAAACAGGTACCCAGAAGTCGCTGATTGGGAAGCAGCCCGCGGCCAAAACTTAAAGATACATACCCATCAATTAAAACAATCCAGAAGAATGCGCAGCTCAACGCTGCACTTTATCGATCACCCGCACTTCGGCATTCTGATTAGAATCGAAAGATTCGAAGCGCCTGTTTCTAATTAGGATGCAACTAAAGCGCGTGAGCATCAACGACGCCACGTAATACAGCCACGACCTTGGCCATGCTGGTCGTTAGGCTGGCGCTAATTTCTTCGAGATTCAACTCCCCGGCAAGACCCGCGCCTTTGTTTACAACAACCGACAAACCCGCATAGACGAGAGCGGCTTCTCGAGCGAGGGACGCTTCCGGCATCGCTGTCATGCCGACAATTGTGCAGCCATCAAATTGGAGTCGCTGAATTTCTGCAGCGGACTCCAATCTCGGGCCATTAGTACAACCATAGGTGCCGAAAGGAACACAATTCACGCCTGATATAGCCTTTGCGGAATCAATAATCTGCTGACCGAGCCCCTTATCAAACGGATAAGTAAAGTCGATGTGGCTAATCTGATTGTCAAAAAACGTCTGTTCGCGACCAGATGTGTAGTCGATGATTTGATCGGGTACGACAAAATCACCGACCTCGAGATCCGGTGCCACACTACCCACCGCGGTAACCGCCAAGACCCGGGTCACGCCTATTTGCTTGAGTGCCTGAATGTTCGCGCGATAATTGATTCGATGGGGGGGGTGCACAGCTGGCTGGCCGTGCCTGGGCATAAAGGCGACTCGTTGATCCCCAAACAGCCCACGCTCAACAAAGGCGGAGCCGTAGGGGGTATAGACAAGTTCAGACTCAACACTTTGGAGTGAAGCGAGATCTCCGAGACCGGTGCCACCGATAATACCGAACACTGGTCTAGCTTCTCTTGGCTTTGGGTTTAGTCTTTGGCTCTGCGTCACCACTGGCTTTTGCAATTCGGTCGATCATTCGAGTCATATTACCCAGAGACATTAAGTGACAATATACCCATGCTAGTTCTCCTGATTTGAAAAACTCAAGGGCTTTGGCATCTTCAAGTTCCAGCAGTTTCTTTTCATCTACTGCCATAAGGCCTGTCAACGCGAACTGCTGGCCATCAGCCATATCCACCTGGGCATTCAAGGTCATCAACAGGTCCAATTCTTTGAGTCGATTAATAAACCGCTCAGTACGAATATATTGGCGTTGGTATTCTTCCAGAAAGTCGATCGCCTTTTGCAGCACTGGCGTCGGCGCTTCGTTATCAAATAGCGCTTCACCATCTTTCTCGCCAAACCCAGGAAATGATTCATCAATACAAACCATTCTCTGGCCTTCATCCCCAGTCTCAGCAAGCACGAAAGGATAACGACGAACGAATGCCGGGATGTACTTTGCGTCCCACTTACCCTTGCCATCAACAAACAAGTTCTCTTCGTTGCGAAGTCCTACTAGCGCGATAGGCACTAAACCTTCACCGGCTTGAGCAAATGCAATCGGGTATTCCTTGGCCGCCTCGGTAAACTCAACACCGGCCAGAATGACGGAGTTGGTATCTTTGGCAAACGTGAAGTTTGCATCAGATACCTTCAATTTAAGGTTTTTATGTTCTGACTTATTGAGTGCGACGGGTTTGTCGTAGAAAAGTAAACTTGTCATAGGAAATCCTGCTTGTTGATTATCAGCCAGAAATATCTATTTTTGACCATTACCAGCATCCTGCGTAATCAGGCTGATTCTGCCAAAACGTAAATACCTGGCCAATTGCGAAACTGACCTTCCATGTCCATACCGTAGCCAAAGACGTATTTGTCTGGGCAATCAAGCCCAATGACATCTGGCCGATAGTCTACCATTTTTCTATCATGCTGCTTGTCGAGTAGGATCGCTGTTTTAACCTTCTCAGCGCCAGCTTCCAGGCAATACTGGTATAATGCGTCTAGAGTTTTCCCCTCATCAAAAATGTCATCGATCAATAATACTTGCTTGTTCCGCAGGTCGGACTTGGGCTTTAGATGCCAGACCAGCTTATCACCTCGCTGGGTATTGTGATAACGGGTAACTTTCAAAGATTCCATTTGAACCGGAAATGACAAGAGACGAGTGAGATCAGCTGAAAAAAACAACCCGCCGGTTAGGACGCAGATGGCCAGCCACTCACCTTCACACTGCTGGTTTAGCTTCGCGGCAACAGACCCAACCGCAGCCGCAATCTCGCCCTCTGAAAATAACTGCTCAACAGCCGTATCCATCAATCATTAACCTCGTGTTCCGCACCCGATAGATGAACTGTCGTTGTCGGAAATGCGACCTCAGCACCGTGGGCTGTGATGATGTCGTGAATAGTCAAAAGCACAGATTGTTTGACACCATGAAATTCTACCCAGTTCGTGGTCTTAGTAAAACAGTAGATAAAAAAGTCCAGCGAGGAGGGACCAAAATTATTGAAATTGACCATGAGAGTTCTCTCCTGCTCAATTTCCTCATTGTTTTGTAGATAACTTTTGACTTCCTCGACAATACCTCGCACCCGATCAGCGTCGTCGTAACGCACGCCGATTGTCTCGTAAATCCGCCGGTTATGCATGCGAGAAGGATTTTCTAACGCGATGTTGGCAAACACGGAGTTGGGCACGTATAGCGGGCGCTGTTGAAACGTGCGGATGACCGTGAGGCGCCAGCCAATATTCTCGACCGTCCCCTCAATATCTCGATCGGGACTGCGCACCCAATCTCCAACGGCAAAAGGCCGGTCGAGATAAATCATTAGGCCGCCGAAAAAATTCGCTAAAAGGTCCTTTGCGGCGAAACCAACGGCAATACCCCCAACTCCGCCAAAAGCCAAAAGGCCTTGGATACTTACGCCAAGGGTCTGCAGCACGGTTAACGCGGCCGTAATGAAAATTGATATCCGCAGTAACTTGCTGATGGCGTTCGCTGTTGTGATGTCGGCGCCGTTATGGATAAAACCCTTTTCACATTCGCGAACAAAACTAATCGCAAAATAGGTGATGACGCCGATGATCAACGCATATCGAACGGGATCAATCAGCTTACTCAAACTCGATTCTGTTTGAGCTGAGATCACCTCAACTGCAAAGCCAATACCGATGATCCAGATCAACAGCGCCGCAGGACGCTGTGTGGCGCAAACCAATGCATCATCCCAAACCGTGCGGGTCTTGGAAACTCGCTCGTACAGCTTGCGAAAGAATTTTCGAACAAGATAATTTGCGACCACCGTAGCTACGACCACGGCGAACACCTGAAGCACCACTGGATGGCTAAAAAACGTCAGTAGATCTGTAATAACAATATCTTCCATTCAAAAAAAGGACCGTCAAAAAAGCTGTGCAGAGGATACCAGCCATCGCACCGGTAGAAAACGTTTAAGGCTTAACGGGCAATGATTCGACCTACCTCTGTTTGCATTTTTTCGGCAAGTTGCTGCACGGAATTTTCACCGCGAAAACAGCCAAACACCCAAAAGCCGGCCGCATAACTGCTCTGCATGACTCACTCCGCATTGAAGCGCGATGCCGAAAATAACCAACAAAGTTGTAAGGTTTTTACGCCTCAACACAGATCACTCTCCTGACTTTGAGTGACGACAATCTAGGTGCGGCAAACAAACAAGTCGAACCACGGATATCAAGGGTCAGGTAGTGAAAAAACTCTCAATACAGGTTGCCAATACAATTTACCTGTATATAATCCCAGTAACTGTATAAAAAAACATGTATCCCCATGATCAAACTGACAGCTCGCCAGCAAGAAGTTCTGGAATTTATCAAATCCCATATGGCCTCGACCGGTTACCCGCCGACCCGTGCCGACATTGCTCAGGAGCTTGGCTTTAAAAGCGCAAATGCCTCCGAGGAGCACCTTAAAGCCTTAGCACGCAAAGGTGCCATCGAAATGATTCCTGGTACTTCTAGAGGTATCAAATTACCAGAAGAAGAAGGTTTACCCATTGTGGGCCGTGTCGCAGCGGGCAGCCCTATACTGGCTCAAGAGCACATTGAAGACCACTGCCCTATTCCGGCAAGCTTTTTTCGCCCGCAAGCGGATTACCTGCTAACGGTTCATGGCGACAGTATGATTGAGTGCGGCATTCTCGATGGTGACCTGATCGCCGTGCATCGAACCCAGAATGTAAACAATGGCGATATTGTTGTTGCCCGCATCGATGACGAAGTCACTGTTAAGCGCTTGAAAAAGCACCGCAGCAAATACCAGATCACGCTGCTACCTGAGAACAAAGACTATTCGCCGATCGAAGTAGATTTACGTCACGAGTCTTTCGCCATTGAAGGGCTCATGGTCGGCGTTATTCGCCACTAGGCAATATTATTGAATTGAGAAAGCCACCCCATGCGGTGGCTTTTTTAAGCTGTGACTTTTTTTAAGCTGTGGCCTTCTTCACTGGTTTCTTCTTCGCTTTCTTTTTGGGCTTCTTCACAAGCTTCATTTTAGCTTCTTCGACCCAGACACCCTCCACGTAATCAGCTCGCCAACCTGAAGGTTTTCCATCCTCATTTTCAGTCGTGACATAGTGCTCTTTAGTCTTGCGACCGAACCTCACCATGCTACGACGACCGTCAGGATCCTCGACCGGGGCTCGCATGATGTGCGAGTACTTAGGGTCTATTTCATTTTGATGGGGAATCAATTCATCTATATAGGGCGCCCTGGTTTCTCGATTCTTTGGAAACTGACTGGCTGCAAGAAAAATTCCCGCCGCACCGTCCCGAAGAATATAGGTGTCTTCCACCTTGACGCATTGCAGCTCAGGCATTGGCACTGGGTCCATTTTTGGAGGTGCAGCCTCACCGCTACGAAGTAGCTTCCGAGTATTTTTACAGTCGTCAGAGGAGCACCCAAAATACTTACCAAAGCGGCCGGTTTTCAGCTGCATCTCGGCGCCACACTTATCGCACTCTAGTATTGGGCCGTCATAGCCCTTAATTTTAAACTCTCCTTTCTCAATTTCGAAACCATCGCAATCAGGATTGTTACCGCAGACATGCAACTTTCGCTCGGTGTCGATTAAATAACTACTCATCGCCGTTTGACACTTAGCGCAGCGCCTTTTGTTGAGAAGTATGCGCGACTCTTCCTCATCGTCACCGTTAACACTGACAACCTCATCGCCTGAAATCAGGTTGATTGTCTGTTTACAACGTTCCTTCGGCGGCAAGGCATAGCCGGAACAGCCCAAAAACACACCTGTGCTCGCTGTTCGGATCTGCATGTCACGCCCGCAGAGAGGGCATTTAATATCCGTCTTGGATGGCTCGTTGGTACGCATACCGTTATCGGACTTAGCGATTTCGAGCTGATTTTCGAAACCCTTGTAGAATTTGTTGAGTAGATCTTTCCAGCCAACCTTACCCTCGGACACTTCATCCAGAGACTCCTCAAGGCCAGCGGTGAAGCCGTAGTCCAGAAGCTCCTTAAAATTTTCGTCTAATCGATCTGTGACCAGCTCACCAATTTTCTCGGCATAGAAACGTCGGTTCTGTACGGTTGTGTAGCCTCTGTCCTGAATCGTGGTGATGATCGCTGCGTAGGTAGATGGTCGTCCAATACCGCGTTTTTCAAGCTCCTTAACGAGACTTGCTTCACCGAATCTGGCTGGTGGCTTGGTAAAATGCTGGGATGGCAACAACTCCATCAAGTCGAGTTTTTGGCCAACTTGATAATCCGGGAGCGGTGCTTCGTCCTCCTTTTTACTGGCTGGCGTCTGAACTTTGGTAAAGCCATCAAAGCGCAGGATTCGACCGCGAACCTTGAGTTCTAGATCTTCTACCTGCACCAAAACGCTGGTACTGGTGTATTCCGCATTCGGCATCTGACAAGCAACAAATTGCCGCCAAATCAATTCGTACAATCGTTCTGCGTCTCTCTCCATACCCGCAATAGAATTGGTTTTCACTGCCACGTCAGAAGGGCGAATCGCCTCATGGGCTTCTTGGGCGCCTTCTTTGCTGGAATAGCGCCTCGGCTCATCTGGCAGGTATTGCTTGCCAAAGTCGGACTGGATCAGCGCACGGCAAGCGGCAACGGCATCAGCACTCAAATTAGTTGAGTCCGTTCGCATATAGGTAATGTAACCTGCCTCGTAGAGCCGCTGAGCCATCATCATGGTTTTCTTCACCCCATAACCGAGGCGAGTACTCGCTGCTTGCTGCAGCGTCGAGGTGATATACGGCGCGGTAGGTTTGGTCTGGGTAGGTTTGTCTTCACGGCTATGCACTTCATAGTCGGCGCCGTTCAGCTTGCCGAGCGCAATATCCGTTTCTACTTTGCTGGTTGGCCTAAAGGCCTTGCCTGCTTGCTTCACAACTTGAAATTTCACAGCGTCAGCTTTCTTATCTTGCTCAGCCAAGTTGGCAAAAATATCCCAATACTCCTCGGGAATAAATGCTCGAATTTCGCGCTCTCGCTCTACGATCAGTTTCACCGCAACCGATTGGACCCGGCCGGCGGACAAACCTCGCGCGATCTTGGCCCAAAGCAGGGGTGACACCATAAAACCGACTACCCGATCAAGAAACCGTCGAGCCTGCTGCGCATTAACACGAGCAATATCGAGTTCACCGGGTTTTTCAAAGGCTGCCTTGATCGCTTTTTCGGTGATTTCATTAAAAACCACACGTCGATATCGGCTCTCATCCCCACCAATCGCTTCCCTCAAGTGCCAAGCAATTGCCTCTCCCTCGCGATCAAGGTCAGTTGCGAGAAATATTTCATCGGCGTCCTTTGCCAGTTTCCTTAGTTCAGCGACAACCTTCTCTTTGCTCGGTAGAATTTGATAGTCCGCTTCCCAGTCGTGATAGGGGTCCACGCCCATCCTGGCAATCAGCTGCTTTTGAGCCTTTTCTTTCTTGTAGGCTACCTTTTTGTCCGGATCCATCTTACGGGTCTTTGCCGCTTCCGCCGCTCTCGCTTTGGGATCACTTTTGCTAGAGCCACTGGTTGGCAAGTCGCGGATATGGCCGACACTAGACTTCACAATATAGTCCTTTCCGAGGTACTTATTGATCGTCTTGGCTTTTGCTGGCGACTCTACAATGACAAGGGACTTACCCATAAAACTTCTCTAATTTGGTTAAACGTGATTCGTTTAGGTCCGATTCACTCTGATTCGGAGGCGCGGCGGCGACATATATAGTGACAAAGTATCGAAGGGTCAAGCGCCAGCTGCCTTTTAGCTTAGCTGACTTTTAAGGCCTATTGTCAACCACCAATTGTAATCTACCCTCCCACAGTTGCCAGCCGAGGCCATTTTTACGGTCTTAGGTTTTGCCACATCGCTCAAGAAAATCAATCACTTCCTGCACTTCACCATCCTCATGCCAGTACAGTGAAATAAACTGATTTTTTTCTTCAACCTTGACGACATCAGCCGGTAATTGTGCCAATTTTTCGACTAAAAACTCTGAAACAGCTGCCAATTCGACTCCCGGAGCCGCCCCCTCCCAATACCAATTACCGACTAACGGAGCTCGATTTCGAGCAGCAAAGCGCACAACTGCCCAATTGGATTCCTGCTTAGCGCCCTGACCCAATAGTTTGGGCCTAGAAAGCCGATAGGCGGCACAAGATAATTTTCGCGCTAGCGGTTTGCCCGTCGATGAACGGTGCTTTTTTAAGTCTGGGTCTGGATCCTCGATGCTTGCTATTGTCACTGCGACCCCTAATCCCATGGCCTGCCGCCGCTTTACCATTCGCGCTTTATCCTGAGCATTGGGGAGCACAGCGATGATCGGTGCGGCAATCATAAGTAACGCAATGATAATAATCAGATAAGTCATAGTGATAATGCTCTAGGACATTAATAAGGATAACTTGTTGAGAATACCTTTTTTACGGTGTACATTTGCCAAAAAAAGCAATAACAATTACATTCTCAGGAGGTACGTATTATGGGTGAATATCAGCACATTCTCGTTGCGGTCGATCTGACGGAAGAATCCCATCATGTCGCGAACCGGGCCTGCAAGCTCCGCGTCTCCAATAATGCGAAAATTAGCTGCCTGCATGTCATCGAACCCTTAAGTCTGGCGTATGGTGGAGACATTCCGATGGATCTTTCATCTATTCAAGAGCAAATTCAGGAAACCGCAAAAACCCATCTCGCTGAATTTGCCAGAACCCTGTCAATTCCCGAGGAGAACCAACATCTCATTTTTGGCAGACCAGAAACAGAAATTCATGCAATGGCCAATCAAATTAATGCCGATTTGATTGTGGTGGGCAGCCACGGACGACACGGTCTTGCACTGCTGCTTGGCTCGACCGCCAACGGCGTATTGCACGGCGCGCCCTGCGATGTTCTGGCAGTCCGGGTCGGCAACTAGCCTTCGACAAACAAAATGGTTTACCTCCTTTTAGAAAACAGGCTAAGGTCTTGGACGTTGTTTGCGACACTCTAAAAGATGCATCTGCTTCGAATTTCTTCACTACTGGTTGTCCCCTTAGTTGTTCTCTGGGCCCTCGCTTCGACGGCCTTAGCGAGCTTTAATTTCAGCGGTGATCAAACCACAACAGAATCTCGATACGAGCAGCGAGAACGCTACAAAGCACTCCTGTATCAGATTAAGACCAACCAACATAGCCTCTACGAGTCCAACAAAACGGAGCTAGCAAACTACCCCCTATACCCTTACCTCGAATATCAAAGCTTAATTCATCGCCTATCACGTCAGTCATCAACAGATGTGAGCCGATTTGTTGACCAATACCGCGATACTCCTCTCGCCTCCCAGTTGACGCAAAACTGGCTCTACTCAATCGGCAAAAAAGGTGATTGGCCAACCTTCATTTCCCACTATGATGCGAAAGCCAAGAACACCAAGGAAAATGCCTGCTTCCACGCGTACGCGCTTTGGCGCAGCAATCAAGTTGAACTGGCCCTTCAAGCTGCGACGAACCTCTGGCTTGTTGCCTACTCCCAACCCGATGAATGTGATCCGATCTTCAAGGTCTGGCGAGACAATGGCGGGTTGACCCCGGAAATAGCCTGGCAGCGATATGAAACTGCGATCATGGCCAATGAGGTGACCTTGGCAAATTACCTTGAGAGGTTCATTTCAAAAGAAGACAGGAACACCGCTGCCCGACTGAAAAGATTTCATGTTCAACCAAAACGACTCATTTCCGAGACGGCCACTGGACCCGATACTGAGAGAGGCAGGCGCATTCTCGCTCATGGAATCGAACGGCTCGCTAAGCGGGATTCTGCCGCGGCACTCAAGGCGCTAAAAAATGTAGCGTCTCGATACCAATTCGACCCGGATGTCCTGACGCACCTATACAACTTGATTGGCGTCAGATTGGCTCGCAACATCGAAACTTTACCGCTGCTTGAGAGCCTGCCCATCGACTTGACGGAGGATCAAGATTTAGTTGCGGCTCAGCTTCTGACACAAATCAAACAGCTCAATTGGAGCTCCGCACTTATTTACCTAAACCTGCTCCCCGAGGAGGCCCAACAGTCACCTCGCTGGCAATACTGGCAGGGGCGAATCTTACTCGATTCCGGTTCGCAAGCAGATGTCCAACAGGGGCGAGGAATATTTCAGTCACTGGCAAAAGAACGAAGCTTCTACGGCTTCCTCGCAGCAGATGCACTCAAGCTACCTTACAGCTATGAGGATGCTCCAGAAACGATAACCCATGAACAGGTGCACGCCTTGGAAGAAACGCCGGGTGTACAACGAGCACTTGAGCTTTTTGCACTAGGTGAGATGACTCGCGCCCGGCGGGAATGGCGCTTTACTATCCGTGACTATTCAAATATCGAGCTTCGCATTGCTGCCCGCGTCGCCGAGAAATGGGGTTGGCACGAACAGGCGATCCGCGCGATGATTACCGCAAAAGCCTGGGATGACCTGGCGCCGCGTTTTCC
>Ga0222633_1001534_pt1 | contig 11935 bp, 9 predicted proteins | sample AntAcemetageno48_FD_179816 | JGI IMG/M metagenome (GOLD analysis project Ga0222633, IMG submission 179816) | Saline water microbial communities from Ace Lake, Antarctica - #48 | ecosystem: Environmental > Aquatic > Non-marine Saline and Alkaline > Saline | place: Antarctica: Ace Lake | collected... | reverse complement strand
CTGGAAGCGCTCAAACAAGGCAGCCCTACCTGGATCGGCATTAATTCAGAATATGCTGCCCGAATGGATCACCAGAATCGCTTCAAAACAGGCTTGGATATAGCACGCTACACGTCCGACGTTATGCGCAAAGATATGGCTGAATACGACGCTGACGTTTCTAAGTACACCCAGTCTCTCGGTTGCTGGCACGGTTTTACGGCCCAGCAGTTGGCTATGTCCGTCAAGAAGCACCGCGGCACAATGGACAAGAGCTACATCTACCTGAGTGGCTGGATGGTAGCAGCACTACGATCTTCATTTGGTCCGCTGCCTGACCAGAGCATGCACGAAAAGACGACAGTGCCAGCCTTGATCGAGGAAATTTACACGTTCCTCAAACAAGCTGATGCTCGTGAACTTCGCCATATCTTTGTCGAGCTAGACGAAGCTCGAGCCAATGGCGGCGATGTTGATGCCGCAATGGCCAAGATCAACAACTTCGAAACCCATGTCGTACCCATTATTGCTGACATCGACGCCGGGTTCGGTAACGAAGAAGCCACCTACCTGCTAGCTAAGAAGATGATTGAAGCTGGCGCCTGCGCGATCCAAGTTGAGAACCAGGTTTCTGATGCTAAGCAATGTGGTCACCAGGCCGGTAAAGTTACTGTTCCCCACGAAGACTTCCTGTCCAAGATCAATGCAATCCGTTACGCCTTCCTAGAACTCGGTGTCGACAACGGTATCATCGTGGCTCGTACAGATTCACTTGGTGCTAACCTGACTCAGAAAATACCAGTCTCTCGCGAAGTTGGTGATTTGGCCAGCCAGTACAACTCGTTCCTAGAAACCAAAGAAATCACTGACATCAAAGAACTTAAAGAAAACGATATCACCATCCATCAGAATGGCAAATTGGTCAAACCAATCCGTTTAGACAATGGTTTGTACTCTTTCCGCGAAGGCACCGGCTTTGACCGAGTTGTGCTGGACTGTGTGACCAGCCTGACTCACGGCGCTGATCTACTTTGGATCGAAACCGAAAAGCCCCACGTTGGCCAGATCGCTGAAATGGTGGACGCAGTTCGTCAGCACGTCCCTGATGCCAAATTGGTCTATAACAATTCTCCATCCTTCAACTGGACGCTGAACTTCCGTATCCAGGTATTTGATGAGTGGAAAGCGGCAGGCAAAGACCTATCTGCTTACCCCGATCCTGCAAAAGATGCCAAGGGTCTGATGGACGCCAAGTTCGATGCTTCCGATCTAGCACAAGAAGCCGATCGTTGGGTACAGTCCTTCCAGAGAGACTCTGCTCGCGAAGCAGGTATTTTCCACCACTTGATCACGTTACCGACGTACCACGAAACAGCATTGGGCACTGATATTCTGTCAGAAGGCTACTTCGGCGATCTGGGTATGTTGGCTTATGTTCGCGATGTTCAACGTCAAGAGATCCGACGTGACATGGCTTCCGTAAAACATCAGGATCTAGCAGGTTCAAACATAGGCGACGATCACAAAGAGTACTTCTCTGGTGATAACGCGCTTCTTGCCGGTGGCAAGGACAACACTATGAACCAGTTTTAAATGCTTCTCGTTCTGGACATCTTTAAGTCCAGAACGAATTTAGAACCAGTCCTAGATCCCGCTTAATCTTGATGGAGATTAAGCTTGATCAGCGAGACCGACGATTTACTTGAAGGCGATCGAATGATCGCCTTTTTTTTGCCTGTCATTTCTACTTGAACTCTCTACCTTTGTTCTCAGCCTCTATTCTCGCCTTTTATTGGCAAAGTCAGTCCGCTGATGCCTCGAGTGGATTATTGAAATAGGGCAGCGGGGCAGGGACCCGGCTAAGCACACCGCTCAGCACCAGCTGTTCGGCAATATGGCCAATATTGGTATTAAGGTAGTCGAGCAGTATCTGGTCTTTTTTTGGTTGCCAATCAAAGGCGCGCATTTCGGCCACTGCTTCTTCAGCCGATAGACCTTGCACCAGAGTTCGATAGGCGGCAAGAACTCCGCCTGTTCGTTGGGATCCCGCTGCACAGTGAATCAGCACCGGTACGCCACTTTCTCTGGCTTGATGGAGAGCAAGCATGGCTTTCACATAATGGTTCACGTCTCCCGTGCCATTGCCGTTTAAGGGAAACCGCTCGATCTCAATTCGAAGAGTTGATGCGGCTTCTCGCTCCGCTATCAACCCAGGCTTCTCCTCCCAGTACTGAAGGTCAATGATCTTCTCGACGCCGTTGCTTTTTAAAGTTTCTGACACTAGCGCAGGGTGCAATTGGCCAGAACGAAAAACCAAACCGGACTCAACCTCTCCCCAGCGTTTAGGTAGAATACGATCTTTAATGACGTGCTCAAAGCCAAGATAGCTGGCCAAGATCAGGGCCAATGCCAGGGCCAATGCCCATTTCTGGCGATTGTCAGTGTCGGATCCTTGCTGCATGCTCTGTATCCGTAGTTCGTTCAATCACTAAGGATAACATCGCAACACCTTTCGGGAGAATCAGACATGAACATCCAAGTTGACAAAATTGCGACCTTGCTCGTCACGATATTAGTTGCTGTGCTTGGCGCGCGCGCTGAGGCAATGAGCAGCGAGAGCGACGCACTCTCGGCATTTATGGCGGCTAAATACGAAGTCGCCAGGGAAGGGTTTCAACAGTTGCATAAAGTTAATCCAAAAGACCCACAATTAGCCTTCTACCTGGCGCGAAGCCTTTACCTGCACCAGGAGCTAGAAGCAGCGGAAGCACTACTGCTCAAATCTCTAAAACAGCATCCCGAACATGTCGAGAGCCAATACTTGCTGGGTTCTGTTCAATTGTCTCGTGTTGCCGAAGTGAACATCTTTCGAAAAGCCGGTCTCGCTAGTTCCGCCGTTGAAGCCTGGGAGCAGGCTGTAAGCCTTGATCCCACCCACGCCGAAGCCCTTTATGGTGTTGCGAGCTTTTACTTTTCAGCACCGAGTATCGCAGGAGGTGACAAACGCTTGGGGACAAAAAAACTCGCGGATCTCGAAGCATTAAGCCCCGCCTGGGCGCAACTCACACGGGTTTCCATTGTGATGCGAGACGAAAACTACACTGAAGCTGAGCAGCTGCTAAAACAAGCAATTGAAGGTATCCCAGACCGCGCATTCCCGACCTTGATGTTAGCCAACATATATTTGAAGCAAGAAAACTTTCCTCTGGCACTCGCAACGCTTCTGACCTATCAAGCCAGGCAAAAGACCTGGAACGACCCTGGGCCTGCTCAGACATCACTGCTTGCGGGAAAAATTTATGAAGGCTTAGACCGCAAGCAAGCAGCGATCGACTCCTATCAAGTGGTCCTTGATGAAGTCGCAAATCTTCAACTTAAAAAGCAAGCTACGGCAGCTCTGGACAAGCTTCACTCTCGGTAAGTTTGAAAGGCCAGCGCAACCCCAAAGCCGCCAAGACTAAAACCTAATACTCGATCAATACTCTGACCAATCGATTGGTCCCGCAACCAGGTACGCATTCGGTCTGCGCTTGTCGCGACGATGCTCAGCCATACAATACTGATCGCAAAATGTAAGGCTGCTAATTGAAGACTCTGACCGAGGGCCGAGCCTTCTGGATGTATAAATTGGGGCAGCAATGCCATGTAAAAAACGATAGGTTTGGGGTTTAAAACGTTACTGAGTAAACCTTCTCTTAAAGATCGTGCAGCTCTAAATACTCCCGCATCTGCGGAAGCAACAATACTCTTTGAGCTCGACCGCGAATCTCTTAAGGTTGAGTAACCTAGGTAAAGCAAGTAGCCAGCACCTAGGTACTTGAGTCCTGTAAAAAGCATCGCCGACTGTAAAATAACTAACGAAATTCCAACCGCAGAAACTGTCGCATGAACAAATAGGCCTGAACAAATTCCGAGAGTCGTGATCACACCGTCTATCACGCCTGCCCGCAGCGAGTTGCGAATGACAAGAACCGTGTCAGCGCCCGGCGCAATAGTCAACAACGTGATCGCGACAATAAAAGCAGCGAGGCTATCCACCCTCCAGCCCATCCAAGATCACATCCAAATCAAAATAGTCGTCCCAACGTCGATCCAATCGAGCTTCCGCCTCTTTCAACGACCGAGTCGCTATGGCTCCGGTCGAGTCTTCAACCGCTAGGTCTAGATCGAGGAGCTTATGGAAGGCATCCTCGACTTCGGCGTCATCCACCAATGACGGCAGGGACACCGAGCACCAACTTATCAATCGGCCTCATGCCTAACCTCGTATTCGGAAATAGCATTTCGACATGATCTTTGAGAACGTCTTGGAACAGCTTTAGAGTAGTGCTGTCTGGCCTGTTAAAATTGTTCTGAGGTAATGACTTCGAAAAATGAACAACGAGTTGTGTTCAAGAGCTTGCTCAAGCTCAGCCGATATGACTGTAGCAAACCATACCAGATTGATTAGATAGTTTAATCTAGGTCAGCAAAGAATGCCGAGAGGAATCAGGCATCAATTAAGTGGATCAGTCGCTAATGCGCCCGACTAACATCAAGTAGGATAAACCTGAAATCTTAATGCTAGAAGTCGATAAAGCTACGAAGCTGTTCTGATCGAGCAGGATGGCGCAGCTTTCTCAGCGCCTTGGCTTCAATTTGCCGAATTCGCTCGCGAGTCACGGAGAACTGTCGACCAACCTCCTCCAGCGTGTGATCTGTATTCATATCAATACCAAACCGCATGCGGAGAACTTTCGCTTCTCTGTCGGTAAGTGCTGTAAGGACATTCGTTGTCGTTTCTCTTAAACCCTCATCCGTTGCGTGATCCATCGGGGACTCAGCTGAGGCATCACTGACCAGGTTCCACATTGTGGAGTCATCGTCGTCGCCGACGGGTGTTTCAAGGGAGATAGGCTGCTTGGCCACATCCAGAGCTTTCAAGACCTTATCTTCGGGAAGGTCCATCTTCAAGCTCAGTTCTTCGATGTTCGGTGCTCGACCTAGCTCCTGAATGAGTTGGCGGGTCATTCGATTCAGTTTGTTCACCGTTTCCATCATATGCACCGGTACGCGAATCGTTCGCGCGAGGTCAGATATCGATCGAGTAATCGCCTGCCGAATCCACCATGTAGCGTATGTAGAAAACTTAAAGCCACGCCGATACTCAAACTTATCAACGGCTTTCATTAAACCGATATTACCTTCCTGAATCAGGTCGAGGAAGTGTAAGCCGCGATTCGTATATTTTTTGGCAATGGAGATCACGAGTCGCAAATTGGCTTCAATCATGTCCTTCTTCGCCGCACGAGTTTTACCAACGGCAACAAATAGTTGCCGGTTGATGTCTTTAATTTCGCTGATATTTAGCCCTGTTCTTTGAGCGATCCGGCGAATGCTCTTTTGACCGTGGCGAATAGATACGCGGTGATTTGTCAGCTTGTCCGCATAGGGAACCTCGGCCGCAATCAGCTCATCGATCCACTCCACTCGATCTTCCTGACCGACGAAGCCCTCAAGGAATTCATCTTTCGGCATATGACAACGCTCCACCATCAACTGGCGGATAGCTTTTTCTTGCAAACGAATTTGCGCCATATCCACTCGAACATATTCGAGTAGCGCATCCAACTGGGCCGGTATTAGCTTCAAGGAAGAGAACACATCAGACAATTCTGCCTGGGCTACAACTGCCTTCTTATGATTTCGTCCGTCACTTGCGAGCAGTTTTTGGAGCTTAGCATGATGTTTGACGATGAGCTTAAAACGCCGATTGGCTTCTACTTCATCTAGCCCTTTCTTCTCTTCGTTGTCTTCTTCCTGATAGTTGCCGGAGGATTTTGCCTCTGCAACCTGAGACATGTCGGGAATACTGTCCTCGGGATCGAGATAACCGCTAATAATCAGCGCAAGGGATCCTTCTTCAAGCTCAGCCTCATAGGACTCAATAATCTTCTCTACAACACCAGGGTAGTGGGACAGTGTCGCCATTGATTCCCGCATTCCATCCTCTATGCGTTTAGCAATGACAATTTCTCCTTCTCTGGTGAGGAGGGGTACCGTGCCCATTTCCCGCATATACATGCGAACCGGGTCCATCGTTTTACCGGCGAGGGAATCCGCCGCAGCTATTGCCGCAGCATCAATATTGAGCTCTTCGCCATTGTTGTCTTTCAGATCATTGTTGTCTGGCGCCTGATCAACAATATTGATATTTAAATCACCGAACATCTGCGCAATATTTTCGAAGGCATCGCTCTCGGTAATATTGGCGGGTAGCACTTCGGTCAATTGATCAAAAGTGAGGTAACCCTGTTCTTTGCCACGATCCAGCAACGCCTTGATCCGCGTTTCATCGCTTTCATCAGATTCTTCGTCGAGGTGTTCTGTAAGAGCGGCAAGAGCATCCAGCTCAGGGCTGGATTCATCAAGAGAATCGTCCTCCAGAATAGATTCGAAATCACCTTCACGAGTTGTGGTCATAATGCTGCTCCAACATGTTGCTTATTGCAGGATAAGTTTTGGCGTAATGGAAAAACTAGACCTCCTTTGATGAAACCCCTCGATTCATTAACTAACTTTAAGAACCTTAGTATTAAAAACCTTTGTCTTAAAAACCTTTGTCTTAAACGCCTTAAAAGTCTTAAACGCCTTAAAAGTCTTAAAAACTTAAGCCGATGCTCAAGATGTTTGAATACTGATTTCAGCCGCTGCCTAAATGCGGTTGCCATTGGAGCAAAAAGCGGTGAAGGCTTCACATGATCACATTCACAGAAGTAATAGTAAAAAATCACCTACTTTCATTATCATAACGAGATCTCTTTTTGTCCATAACTATTTCAATAAAAAGGGAAATCACCGTCCAGCGATGCAGAATTAACCACCGCTGGTTGGATTTGGCCTAAGTCTCACCGTTAGAAATCTATTATTTTTGAATTCATGACGTTACCGTGAGTTTCTAAAAGTCAACAGAGAACCGGTGTAGGATTCTCCATTTTTGATTCCTTCCCATCTGGATTTTTTCGGCGTATATTGGACTCCTCGCTAGCCAAGCTGTATGTATATACAGTATTCTCCTCGGCAGGAAGGATGCGCGTACAGCTTGGCTAGCCGAGACCAACACCTTAGAAGATTTCACCAAACCCAGAGTAAAATCTCAGGATTCGTTGATGATCGATCGCCAATCAACGCTGGAATCAGCAAAAACTAAAAAGTGCGGGTTCAGAATATTCTCTTTTGCGTTGTAATCGAGCGGTTCAAAACTCAAATTAACGACCTGACCCCCCGCCGCAACGACCAAGGCCTGAGCCGCTCCGGTATCCCACTCGGAAGTGGGAGCAAATCGCGGGTACAGATCTGCTTTTCCCTCGGCGATCAGACAGAACTTCAAAGAACTGCCAACACTTTCAGTGGCTACTTCGAAACGCGCCGCAAGGCTTGTCATCAACGATTGAAGGGCGTCACCTCCATGTCGGCGACTAGCAACAACATTAATCCGTTTGTTGGTCACAGGGCGAACCTGAATCGGCTCAGACTCTCCACCTTCTATTCTCCGGGCTTCACCGGCCTCAACATCGCCCAAGTAGAGCTTGTCTTGGACTGGCACGTAAACGGCGCCGAGAACGGGTTTGTGCGCCTCAATCAGGGCGATGTTAACGGTGAACTCGCCATTTCGGTTAATAAACTCTTTGGTACCATCCAGCGGGTCGACCAGAAAATAGCGGCCCCAACTTGATCTCTCAGCGAACGAAATATGGTCCGATTCCTCTGAAAGTACCGGGATGTCAGGCGCCAGATCTGCCAATGCAGCAACGATAATCCTATGGGCCGCGAGATCAGCAGCCGTCAAAGGTGAATCGTCTGCCTTGGATTGAACATCAAAATCTGCTCGCTCGTAGACTTCCAAAATTGCCGCACCCGCATCAATGGCGATTTTCGCCATACCGCTCAAAAGTTCGTCATTATTCATTCCAAAACACCCAAAATTGACCTAACTGAATATTATTCAAAATATTCAGTTTTAAGAATTTCTATATCGCTTTTACTATCAAAAGCTTAAGTTTCGAACGATGTCGCTACCTGTTACAAGTGATTAGCTAGTATCTAGGCAGCAAGTACGCAAAAATTGTAAAATTAGGTCAGTCTGTGCGAAAAAATAACGTAAATAGCGAAACTAACCAAGCTAGAAGCAGTTGACCGCTCCGTTCTGGATGCCGATCATAACAGCAACGGACGGGGTATGACCTATGACCAAAGTAAGACTGGACAAGTGGCTCTGGGCTGCGCGTTTTTTTAAAACTCGAGCCAAGGCCAAGGAAGCGATCGATGGCGGCAAGATCCATATTGATGGCAATCGCAGCCGGCCCAGCAAAGAACTCAAACTCGAAGAGGTCATTCAACTTCGCCTGGGGTGGGACGAAAAGACGGTAGTGGTAAAGGCACTCTCTGACATGAGACGAGGCGCGCCAGAAGCAGCCCTACTTTACGAGGAAACTGCAGCGAGCATCGAAAAAAGACTTAAGATAGTAGAACAACGAAAAGCTGCAGGTATCCACGCAAACTCAGACGGCAGACCCAGCAAAAAGGATCGACGGCAAATTCACCGATTCAAGGAGCAAAACCCCAACTAGCGGGGTTAATCCTAAGGCAAATTGGTTAAACCCTGTAAACTTTTCGGTGCGACGCCTCTCATCTCTTCATGGGCTCGCGTTTGTTTGGCATACTCCCGCCCGAAGCTGTCCGCCTGAGACAGGCCAATCGCAGCCATTTTTTTATCGGACAATTAACATGACAGACCAGGACGACAAACGCTTTGCCGACCACATTTGCGCACTTCAATCGTCAGAACTGACCTTTAAGCGAGGTATAGAACGTGAAGGTCTTAGGGTAGACACCCATGGCAATCTGTCGCGTAAGCCACATCCCCAAGCTTTCGGATCCAAGCTCTGCCACCCAACGATCACAACAGACTTCGCCGAGGCTCAGCTCGAATTAATTACACCGGCCTCTACAGATATCAACGACACTTTCGGTTTGATGGAACGCATCCACAGCTACGTGACCCAAAACTTGGGTGACGAGACACTTTGGGCTGCCAGCATGCCCTGCGTCCTGCAAGGAGATACGACAATTCCCCTCGCCTACTACGGTGATTCCAACCTCGGCAAATTGAAGACAACCTATCGCAACGGCCTCGGAAACCGCTACGGCCGGTCGATGCAGACGATATGTGCGGTCCATTATAATTTTTCGTTTCCGCCTATGCTTTGGCAAACTCTGGCCAATATAGAAGGAGAAACAAACGGTCAGGAATACCAAACTCGTCGATATTTCGATTTGATGAGAAATTTTCGACGCTTTTCCTGGCTTCTACTTTACCTATTTGGCGCATCGCCTGCAGTTTGTAATAGCTTTGTTAAGGGCCGCGAGCATGGTCTAGAGCCTTTTGATGAAGGCACTCTACATTTGCCCTATGCGACATCATTGCGGAGCGGAAATCTCGGTTATCAAAGTGACGCCCAGTCAGACGCAATCAACATTTGCTACAACAATCTGAATAACTACGTCTCCACTCTCGCCAACGCCGTCAGAACGCCCTACAAGGCTTACGGAGAACTAGGCATCAAACAAGGTGGCGAATATTTGCAACTTAACGATTGCATCTTACAGTCCGAGGCCGAGTTCTATTCTACTATTCGCGCCAAGCGAGTGCCCCGCAGTGGCGAAAACTTTTTGGCATGTTTGAAAAAGGATGGCGTCGAATATATCGAAGTCCGCCTGATGGATCTTGACCCCTTTGAGCCTCTTGGCGTAAGTCAAACCACCGTCAGGTTTCTCGATACCTTTCTTCTTTACTGCCTGCTAAGTCCAAGTCCTGTCCACGATGACCAACGTTGCAACGAGGTTAAAACAAACCTCACTATTGCCGTTCACGAAGGCAGACGCCCTGGCGTCACCCTGATCGACGGTGGCGAGCCTAGAGTCCTGAAGGACTGGGCTTCGAGCATACTTAGCGGTATGAGCGCTCTTGCGGACCATCTGGATCAAACCCACGGGATGGACGAACACAGGAAAAGTCTAGAGGCTCAAACAGCAAAGATCGATGACAGCGGTAAAACCCCCAGTGCTCGCATTCTGCTAACGATGAAGGATGAATCAATTCCATTTTTTCGTTTTGCGATGAACCGATCACTGGCACACAAACAACAACATTTAGCCGTGGCTCTATCAAACACGGATCTGGCCGAATTCAACGAACAGGCATTGAACTCCATAGAGGCACAACATCAAATTGAGGCAGGTAACAGCGGAAACTTCGATGACTATCTCGCCAAGATAATGGCTGCTTACGACCCACTTATCGAGAAATGAACCACCTTGGCCACCTGTTCCTGGCGAGATCGGAACGCCGCTTGATGGCAGGGGCGTTTTTAGGTGATTTTGTCAAAGGAACATTGAAAGGGGAGCGACCTGCGGTGCTCGAAACGGGTATCAAGTTTCACCGCTCGGTCGATGCCTTCGTTGACGCGCATCCCGCGCAGAGACGGTCTATCGATCGGTTTGCACCGGAATTTAGACGCTATGGCGGTATCATTTGTGATGTCGTTTACGATCACTTTCTTGCTCAGCATTGGGCGACCTTCAACGATCAAGAGTTCCTAGCTTTTTGCCGAGATGCCTATCAGTCAATCCTTGCTGAGCATCTCAATCTGGGCCCAAAAGCCACCGACACAATTATGCGAATGCAGGAGTTTCGAAGTCTCGAAAATTACCGCACAGAGCAATACATCTCACGATCGCTAAGTCATATAGGTCAGAGATTAAAGAGAGACAATCCGCTAAATCGCGCGTTCGAGGAATTTACCGCACACCGGAAGGAACTTGAAGCGGATTTTTTTGACTTTATGCCAACAACCGACCGTTTCGCCAAGGATTGGTTGCTTGCCAACGCTGAGCATCGTTGACGACCATACCTTTGGTGAGCTTGACCTACTGTGCGTCGCTTTCGGCAAAAGCCGGAAGAATGGGCCCGACCGGAATTCATTAGTGACAGTCGTTTCATGATTCTTTGTAAATTCTAGAACGATGACTATTCCCACCTCTTTCCTTCATAATAGATCACGTTTCTTGATATGCAGTCCGCTCGATGGCTTTACCCAATTCACGCATCATTTTTCTCGCCGTATTTCTTAGCTGCACTTTCATGATGGCGATTGCGCTGTATATGGAGTACGCCATGGGGCTCGAACCCTGCCCGCTGTGTATTCTGCAGCGGGTAATGGTCATTGCCGTTGCGGTTGTCGCGCTAATTGCGGCAATCCACGGACCGGACAAGGCCGGTATCAAAGTCTACAGCGGAATCAGTATTCTAACTGCGGCTATTGGCGGAGCCATCTCAATTCGCCAGCTCTGGTTACAAAGCCTACCTGAAGACGAAGTCCCGGCCTGCGGAGCCAGTCTGGACTACCTTTTAGATGTGTTCCCCCTGACAGAAGTACTGACAATGGTATTAAGCGGAGATGGCACCTGCGCAGAGACCGTCTGGGAACTTTTTGGTATCAGTATTCCAGGCTGGACTTTGGTTGGCTTTGTCGGCCTGATCGCTATTGGTGCATACCAGCTGTTGCGACCACAGCGTTAGTCAGCATGGCGGCGCCACTAATGTGGTCAAATGAGCGTAGCGCCTCCGAAACTTCTGTGCAGCATTTGGTACAATCCAGCTCCCCACGGAAATCATTCTAATGCTGTCATTCAATCAGGTATCTTTAAGGCGAGGCGCGAATCTTTTGTTTTCGGACGCCAGCTTTATCCTGCACCGCGACAGCAAAGTTGGACTGATTGGCGCTAACGGCGCAGGTAAGTCCAGTCTATTTAAGATGATTATGGGCCAACTGGATACGGACCACGGCTCGGTTGAATACCCTGATGGCCTACGCATAGCATATTTAAGTCAGGAGATCCCTGCCAGTGATGAAAC
>Ga0222633_1001533_pt1 | contig 11938 bp, 11 predicted proteins | sample AntAcemetageno48_FD_179816 | JGI IMG/M metagenome (GOLD analysis project Ga0222633, IMG submission 179816) | Saline water microbial communities from Ace Lake, Antarctica - #48 | ecosystem: Environmental > Aquatic > Non-marine Saline and Alkaline > Saline | place: Antarctica: Ace Lake | collected... | reverse complement strand
GTCGCTGTGAAAACGGCGATCGATCGTGTTGAACAGATTCTGGGTTACCTGGCGAAGACCATTAGATCCCAGAAAGCGGTGGGTTCCATTTATCTGGTCGGCGACTCTATGACAGCAGTAGACATTTACTGGGCATGTTTCTCCAATATGCTCGAAGCACTGCCTCCCGAGGTTAACCCGATGCCGGATTCACTCAAGCAGGGATGGAGTGCACTGGCCAAAAGTATCAGCGGATACGACCCGATACTGATCGAGCAGCGTAACGCGATTTTCGAAAAACACCTGTGGCTGCCACTTGAATTTTGAAGGCGGACTGCGACCTGAGGTCGCAGTCCTCAATCATAAAGCTTAACCGATGGACTAGTCGAAGTTAGCCCTGAAGGTCAGACCATAAGTTCGTGGTTCTGTATGGTAAGACGACAACGAGCCTTCGCGGAGCACCGAGTTAAATGCGCCGTTTCGATAATCTTCATCAAACGCATTCTTGGCCCAGAGAGAGACTTCGTACTTGTCTTCAGAAAAACGATAACCGACGCGTGCATTCGCCAGGGTGTAGGAAGGACCTTCCTTGTTTGGATCGTTATCCGTCCCACTTGGGTTCTCATCCCGATGATTGACATCAAGTCGACCAAAAATATAACCCTCGCCGAACTCTCGCTCTGCGACCAGTGACACGTAGTAGGTCCATTCCGGGGTCGAGTCGACCGTATTGCCTGAGGCATCACAAACGCTCGGGAAGCGAGGTTCACCCTGATCCGGCGTGTTGCCAAACGGTGTGCGAATACAGGAACCGCCTTTAAAGGAGTCGTACTCTGCATCAACGTAGGCGAGGCCACCGGAAACCGTTAGCCAGGAATTAACGATGGCCATAGCATCTGCCTCGAAACCACTACTTTTGATCTCACCAGCGTTCTGCAGCACAAAGCCTGTGCCCACAAACGTGTTCGCCTGGAATTCATCGAAGTTAGTCTGGTGAAGCGCGAGATTCAATCTCAGGCGATTTTCGAGGAAGTCGCCTTTCAGGCCTAGCTCATAGGATTCTGATGTCTCCGGATTAAAGATCAGGGGAGCACCCGTCGCAGGAGAAATCCGGTCAATGTTGGTACCTCCTGACTTATATCCCCGGCCATAGGAGATGTAGGTCATGATGTCACTATTCCAGAAGTAGCTGAACTTCAACGTGCCCGTGGTCTCATCATCTGTAAACTTCTCACCATTGACGTTGGGAACAGCAGGTGACAGCGGCGTGAACGCAGCAAAGATCGGCGTGAAGATCGTTTCTGTGAACTGCACGTCCATGTCTTTTTCTTCATCCAGGTAGCGCAGGCCAAAGGTCATCACAAGACTCTCAGTCAGGTCGATATCGGCCTGTCCAAAAATTGCCCAGCTTTTTTGCGCCTGCACAGAGTAGTTATTCGAGCCTTCCCCGGCTGGAAATGCCGGTCCGTTACAGACTTCGTCATTAATCCCCAGAAACGGACACACCGCGGCGCCACCAATGAGTTGTGCGGTCGTCGCACCGCCCGTCAGCAAAACATTCGCCGCGCTGCCCAGCGTCAGGATCTCTTGGTGATCCAGGTCCTGGTCAAAGTAATAAACACCAGCGACATAATGCACTTTGTCGCCCCAGAGACCGGTGAGACGAAACTCCTGGGTGAATGTGTCCTGGTCAGTGGTGCCACCAGCCTCGGTCAATATCGGTAGTGAATTGAAGTCAGCATCGACGTTACCTTCACCTTCATAGGATCTCGTTGACGTAATAGACGTCAACGTCATATCGGGCGTAATGTCCCAGTTCACTTCAATCGACACACCGGATTCTTCGATTTTGGCAAAAGGATCTACATCCGTTGCCACGACCTTGTCATTAAAGCGAGATGCCAGAATCACGGGTGTGCCTGCAAACCCAAGCAGACCAGCGGCTAAATCCAGCGGCAGAATAAAGCTGGCGCCTGGAAGCGCGCCCGTTGGAGGCAATGTACCGCCGGCCGCCAGAAAGTTAGGAACGTTATCACCGGGACCATCGAACGAATTGGACGCAGCACAACAGATTTCATCCAACTCTGAATAATCAGCAATCACGCGAACCGACAGATCTTCACCATTGTCCCAGAGGAACTGCGCTCTGACGTTGTATCGATCACGGTCGTTCGTGTCGGTACCCGACGTGATGTTTTTCACGTAGCCATCTCGCTGGCTTGCACCACCGGAAATTCTGATGGCCGACGACCCTTCAACCAACGGAATGTTCACCGCCCCTTTGAAGTTCGTGAAGCCTTCATTGCCCGCCTGCACCTCAAGGAATCCGCCTACGTCGTTAACATCAGGCTTTCTCGTCAGGAACTGGATGGCGCCAGATGCCGTGTTTTTTCCAAAGAGCGTGCCCTGCGGACCCTTCAACACTTCGACGCGTTCTACATCTACAAGGTCGCCAATGGCGGAGGTCTGCCTGGAACGATAGACACCGTCTATATAGATGCCCACTGAAGACTCCAGGGACAGACTGTTACCAGCCGTACCGACGCCTCGTATATTGATGTTAGTTTGCCCAGCCGTCTGGTTGTTTGCGATCGTCAGGCCTGGCACGAAAAACTGAAGTTCCAGGATGTCATCAACACCCGCCTCGTCCAGAAAATCCTGGCTAAATGCGGACACTGCGATAGGAACATCCTGAACGCTCTGCTCCCGTTTCTGCGCTGTCACTATCACTTCCTCAATGACGTTCTGCTCCGCAACAACGGGCGCTACCCCCAAAACACTTGTCATGGCTATCATGCCAATAAATGCCTTTTTCATGGTTCCCCCCACCTTATGTTTGTTTTTTACTTACATTTTTTTAAATTATGCGTCGAGTTTATCCGTGACGCTCAGTTCACTATAAAACAGCGCTGAACAAACGCAATGGAATAGCGTTGAACAAACCCCAACGCCTGTTTACGTTGTTTCATCGGGCGATTTTATCTTGCACTGCACAATCCCGGGCTAAGCGAAAAATACTCACAGGTTAATCGCGAAGTTCTTTTTCTTTCGCGATGGCCGCCTCGATCTGTTTTCGTTCGGTGCCATCCTGTCGCGCGCGCAGCCCCCGGTCCATCTCATCCAGAACCCTCGCCGCGAATTCGTTACGTTGAATCTTGTCCCAGTAGGCAGCCACATGCGTGGTTGCCAGTATCGGGTTCTCGACATCCAGCATCGGGACAGTACGCTCGCACAAAAATAGTGCGGGAACCAGCGTGCAGTCAGCGCGTGACAGGCTATTTCCAACCGCGTAATCGCCTCGACCAATGTGCTGTTCCAGCGCTCCCATGCCCCGAATGACCTGGCCTGTTAAAAGATCTCGTATGGCATCGACACGGGTTTTCCGATTAATCTGCGGCAGTGCCATGAAAATATTGTTCATCAGGTAGATATCGGCAATTCGGGACACCAACCGAACCTGGGAACGAATCCAGGGAGAGTCTCCCAACAATGACCGTTCCGGATAACAGTCGTCTAAATAATCGGCGATTATCTCGGATTCGGGAATAATGCCTTCCTCTACCTCCAGCACTGGTATTCGACCAATCGGCGAGTAAGCCGACAATTTCCCCATAAAAAATGACGCAGGCAGTTCGAACTCAACGTCTTCGATACCCATGGCGTAGAGCTGCATTCGCACTTTCGCCGAGTAGGGACTTAAATCACCGGTAATCAGTTTCATCATTGTTCTCCGCTGTTTTCTATTAACGCCAAAGGTCTGCGGCTGCACTCTCGCCCGTTGTTTGTTTCAGGCTCTGTATCCCAGACTCTATATAGCAGCACCAAAAGGTAAACTGCAAATTCTGGCCTGTTGGGATACTAGCGAGAAAAACCATCGTCGCGAAGGAAACATGGGGCGGAAATGTGTTTATCAGGGTGACAGGTTCACCTTAAGATAGAATGACGATCGGGCCAGAAGGAGCAAACCAATGAACGGGAATTCAGGAGTTTGGGTAGTCACCGGAGCCGCTTCTGGCATTGGCGCCGCTGTGACAAGCGCAGTAGCCTCAACGGGTCAACGTGTTCTTGCCCTGGACGTCGCTGACAAGGAGGGACGGGCAATCGCTGAGTCTTGCGGCGCGATTTACCAACATTGCGACGTTAGTAGTGTCAGTGACTGGCAAACCGTGGTCGAACGACTGGCTGAACTTGGGGCTCCAACCAATATCCATCTCAATGCAGGTATCCAGATCGCCCCACCCGAGACGCCGCTAGCAGAATACCAGTTCGACGCGATGACGATAGACCGGTACAGACGAATGATGGGCGTGAATGTGGACGGTGTCGTGTTTGGCCTGCAGGCCCTGCTACCCTTGCTGTCGCCGGGGTCTGCTATTGTAGTCACTGCTTCACTCGCAGGAATCACCCCGTATTCCATTGATCCACTCTACGCAATGAGTAAGCACGCTGTGGTTGGCCTTGTGCGCAGTCTCGCCCCTACCCTTGCGGCACGAAACATCAACATTAACGCGATCTGTCCCGGTGGCATAGATACCGGAATCATCCCTGATGCCCAGCGCAGCAGTGAAGCGATATTCATGACACCCGACAACGTCGCCGCAGAAGTTATTCGGCTTATGGACGTCGCCGAAACAGGAAAGACCTGGGCTAAAGTGAGCGAGTCAAAACCGGCATTCATCGTGCGGGCCCCGGGCGACAAATCCTGAAAACGATCAGCGAAATAGTACGACCCTGCGCATCAGGCAGAAGGATCAGTTACCGCACATGTCGATTAATTCCGTTGCGATCCTTTCATGAATTGCTTTGTAGGGATCGCCTTCGATTAACGGGTCTCCAATCAACAGAGGCCATAGCTGATCCTCCATGCCCTTCAGCCAGATCATATCAATCAGCGGCGCGCTGTTACCCTGGCCAAGCCCCGGGAACAGGGTGATCAACATGTCCTGCTCTGGAAATTCCCTGAGATAGTCAAGAAATCGAGGGTCCGCTTCTGGCGGCGCGGTACTGGCCAACATCTCCTCAAAGGTCTGGCGCGGGTTTGTTCGAACTTCCCCGTCAAGCGTCAGAAGGGTCTGGGGCAAGGCCGATCGTACTTTCAGAATTCGCTCAAGGCGGGCCTCGAAGCTACCCTGGTGATTACGCGGGACAGATCGCTCCAGCCTGCTGCCCATATTGCCAAGACCGTACAATTGCGATGGCACGAGCGATTGATAGAACCTGCCCAGTTCAGGCGGAACCCAATCGAGATCCTTGGCAGGATCATTACCCATGGCAGAGTGAACAGCGTTCGCTAATTCGGAGGTGTGGCTCAGTGCAGATTTGCTTCTTGCAGGAAGACCGGCAAGGACAGCCGCGGCACGCCCGCCAGCTTCCGCACTTAGCAACAGGGGTGCCAGCGCAGCGATAAGTTCAGCCCTGGAATGACTCATGACAAAATCATGCGCTTGATCAGTCAGGAGGATCTGATGAGCTGGCCTGTGATAAAACCGACCTGCGGCAACTTTATATTCCGTCCAGTCTTCGTGATAAACATAGTCGTCAATAATCGGCAGCGGCAACATTTCAAGTTCACGCCTTATCTCACACACCGCGACACGCATCGGCTCGTCATCTGCCAGTGGCGTTGGCAAACCGTAATCGAAGGGTTGCTGTGCCTGCCGCCAGCTTCGATATTCGACAAATGACCAGGCGAGAAACATGACCATCAGTACGAGGAAAAGAAATCGTTTATAACGCTGCATACAAACCTCTTATACGAGATCCTATCCTAACGGTTCTGCACAGCCAATGGCCGTTTCCTTGTGATAGCATCTGGGATCTATCACAACATTCTAGCCAACCAAGGGAATCTACAATGCCTCATGAACAACTGGGTTTAAGTAACGACGAGCTGTTAAGTACAACAAGGGCGGTTCGTAAACGCTTGGATCTGGATAGACCTGTGTCTGAGGAAGTGCTGAAGGAATGCATGGAAATTGCCGTACAGGCGCCGACCGGGTCAAACGCCCAGGGATGGCAGTTCGTCTTCGTGACGGACCCCGAGAAAAAGGCAAAAATTGGTGAGATCTACCGCAATGCGTTTTCTATCTATCGTGATATGCCCGTTGCCATTCACAAGCTGCATATGGATAGTGCCGACAATAACCTGACCGACAGCCAAACCCGCTCGGCATCCTCTGCAGATTATCTTGCCGAGAACATGGGCAAGGTACCCGCTCTGCTTATCCCCTGTATCGCCGGACGCACGGACTCACCGGAGACCAGCAACATTATCGCCCAAACCGGGACGCTCGGCTCGATCATACCGGCTGCCTGGAATTTCATGCTCGCCGCCCGGGCAAGGGGTATCGGCACTGCATGGACAACGCTACACCTGATGCAGGAAAAAGAAGTTGCAGACATTATTGGAATACCCTTTGATGATTATATGCAGGTTGCACTCATTCCAATTGGATACACCAAGGGAACCAGTTTCAAACCAGCTTACCGCCCCCCTGTTGAAACGGTTATGCACATCAACAAATGGTAACCAAACGATCACTAATATCAGTAGTTAGGAATTTCTCATGGCATTAAATAAAAGAATGGCAGTGACCTTGCCTGCAGGGCCCAGACTGGCAGATACCGCAGCAAGACTGAAATGGGCAGAAGACAACGGCTACACCGACGCCTGGTTTGGCGACGCTGGCGCACCGGACAGCCTGACACAGATTGCCGCACTTGGCGGTTTGACCAGTAATATCCGAATTGGTGTTGCAGTAACACCTGTGTATACAAGATCGCCGTCTGTCCTGGCTGCAACCGCCAACGTGATCGAACAGGTCATTCCCGGGCGTTTCGTCCTTGGGATTGGATCTTCCAGCCAGACCATCATGGGACAGTGGAACGGTATTCCGCTGGACAAACCACTGACCCGGGTGAAAGAAACGGCGCAACTGGTCAAGCAGATGCTCAAGGGAGAGAAGACTGACTTCCAGGGCGTGACACAATCGAGCAAGGGTTACCGACAGATGCCCCTTGAGAACCCGCCGCCCGTCTATATCGGTTGCCTGCGCCAGAACATGATTGAAATGGCAGCAGAGTTTGGCGATGGCGTCATCTTCAATCTGTGGCCAAAAGGTGCGCTGCCTAAAATGATGGAAGCCGTTAAACGCGGGGCAGAGCGCGCCGGCAAAGACTGGCAGGACGTGGAAGTCGTGAATCGTGCGATGGTTTTATGTACGGATGACAAGGACTACGGCAGAAACCTCTTCAGGGCTGCTTTCGCGCCCTATTATGCGACACCCGTGTACAACAAATTTCTTGCCTGGGCCGGATACGAAGATGCCGCGGCAACCATCAGTGAAGGCTGGGCCGAGAAGAACCGTGATAAGACGAGCAGCGCATTAACCGACGAGTTGATCGACGAGATCGCTATTATCGGAACAGAAGGCGAAATTCAGGCGCGCATTCAGGAGGACGCCGATGGCGGCGTTCATACCAATATCATCGCACCGCTGGCAGGTGGAAAAGAGGATCTTGAGCGAACTTTCGCAGCATTTACCGCAGATAAATTTCAACTCAGTTAACGGTGAGGCCTGGTAAAACAGGCCAAAGCCCGACATAGCCAGCTCGAAGAGGCACTGACAGGCTGATACCCGGGCACACCTGTGTGCGCATTGCGCACGCCACGTTTAACACCCGACGCGCACAGTGCTATGGATTCAGGAGATACAGGGATATAGGTGAATTCAGGCTGGAATATGAGATGCTCTTGCATTGCAACCTGTCCTAACAGGTATCACCGGTACTGCTGACCAGTGAGTCGTTGGGGAGAAAACAAAAAATAAAAATAAGGAAAGTACATGGCAAAGCCCTTCTTAAAACCCGCTGTTCTAATCGCAGTACTCCTGGCCACTGCCTGTGATCGTACTGAGGAAGCTCAACCCACGGCAGATCAATCGATGAGTCCTGACGTAGCAGTAACAGAGGCGCGTCCCGCATCCACTGACGCGTTGGTCAGTCGTGCAGGCCAGGGTATCGACGTTAATACCCATCCAGGAAAGAAGCTATTCGCTGACAATTGCCTGATTTGTCATAACGGACGTGTACAGAAAGCACCCGCAGCGATATGGCTCGAAATGATGTCACCGCAAGCGCTCATCGATGTCATGAAAGACGGCATCATGAGCTCGCAGGCTTCGAACCTGACTTCTGACGAACAGCTTCAAATCGCCGAATACGTCACCCGAACCTCGTTGCAGGACTATGTTCCCCCGGCACCCCCGGCACAATGTGATGCCGCCCATATGGGATTCGAAGGAAACCCGCCTGCGAAAACAGGCTGGGGCCACGATACAAACCGATTCGTGCCCGCCAACGTCGCTGGCATTGCACCGGAAGATGTTTCAACACTGACACTAAAATGGGCCTTTGCTTACCCCGCCGCACTACGCGCTCGCTCACAACCTGCCATCGGGTGGAATACCGTTTTTGTGGGAAGTCACGATGGTACCGTCTACGCCTTTGATCTGGAGACCGGCTGTTCAAAATGGAGCTTTCGTGCTTCTGCGGAGGTTCGCACCGGCATCGTCGTGGATGCAGCCACAGAACGTCTGTATTTTGGCGATGTGCACGGCCGTGCCTATGGCATGAACGCGAAAACCGGCGAGCTTCTCTGGCAGACCAAAGTCGACGACCATGCCAATGCAACAGTGACCGGCACACCATCGTTGGGTGATGGCCTTCTGTTTGTGCCTATCTCAGCCCTTGAAGTCATGTCGGCAGCGGATCCCGCTTATGCCTGCTGCACATTTACAGGGGCAGTAGCCGCACTTGATATTGAAAGTGGTGATATTAAATGGAAGACACGCACCGTCGCGGAAGAACCGAAACAGGTAGGTGTAACGTCTATAGGGACACCCATTATCAGTCCATCAGGAGCACCCGTATGGAACTCACCTGCTTATGATGCAAAACGAAACCGAATTTATTTTGGTTCCGGTGAGAATTATTCATCTCCCGCTGACGAAAACTCAGATGCGATTTTTGCACTGAACGCGTCGACCGGGGAAAAAATCTGGCGAAGGCAGTTCACCCCGAATGACGCCTGGAATGTCGGTTGCGTCATGGGCAACGAGAATTGTCCGGCAGAAAACGGACCAGACTATGATTTTGCCTCTTCGCCACTGATCGTTTCAATCAATGAGGCAATGGATATTCTCGTTGCGGGACAAAAGTCCGGCGATGTGTACGGCCTGAACATTGAGACCGGAGAGATTCTCTGGAATCAAAGACTGGGTCGCGGTGGAACTTCCGGCGGCGTCCATTTTGGCATGACTGCAAACAAGACAACCGTCTTCGTCCCCATAAATGATATGGATGGAACAGGCGGTGGTGACCAGTCACTCTATGGCCCTGGCCTGCACGCGGTGGATGCTTTAACCGGCGAGATCAAATGGCGAACCATGGCCGATGATATCTGCGGAGACAAGCCGAGTTGCGACCCGGGAATCTCTTCCGCGGCAACCACCATTCCCGGCGTCATTTTCGCCGGTCATCTTGACGGTCGCTTCAGGGCTTACGACGCGATCAGTGGTGAAGTTCTCTGGACTTATGACACGACCCAGTCGGTTGAGACAACCACAGGGGTCATCGCTTCAGGCGGCTCCATGAGTGGACCTGGACCTGCGGTTGCTGATGGTCATGTTGTCCTGAATTCCGGATACGGCATTTATAACCACATGCCAGGCAACCTGTTATTGGTATTTAAGGTCGCCGGTGAAGAATGAGAAACAAAGCTGAAACTGTCGGTACAGATCCTGTACCCATTTTTAACTATAATGAGAGCACACGATGATAGGCCAAATAATCAGACTTAAAGCACTGGAAGGAAAGGAAGCTGAACTCGAAGCACTGGTGTCGCAGTTGATGCGCGACGTGACCTCTAACGAGCCAGGCTCGATTTATGATGTGCGCCGGGTCCGTGGTGAACCGCGGACCTATTTTTACTTTATTTCTTTTCCCGACCAGGCTGGATACGACCGCTATATGACAGCCGATTACCACACCCAGATGTCACCCAAGGCGCTTGCTCTTCTGGACGGCGATCCTGTCTTTGATGATCTCGACGCCTTCGACTGATCGCAGGACTTTTTCGCAGGACTTGTTTGCAAGACTTGTTTGCAAGACTTACCAACGATCAAACCGCATGATGTCGGCAACCGGCTTTCGTGTGACCGGTCCAAATTTTCCCTTGGGATAGCCGACGGGAATCAGACAAAGTGCAGCAAATGTTTCCGGGAGGTTTAATACTTCCCTGACTGCTTCCTGATCCCGTAACGCAAGCGTGGTTGGCGCTGCGCCAAGCCCCAATGAACGGGCAGTGAGCAACAGGTTTTGAATACCTGGCCAAACCGAACCCGCGCTGCGATAGACACCCAACCCCTCAACCTTTTCCTGGTAGTCAAAACAGGCCACGATCAACGCGGGGATTTCGTGCATGTGATCCATCTGCCATACCACCGCATCAAGAAGGCGCTTATGCTTTTCGTTAGGCGGATTTGCCCGCTGCGGTGCTATGTAGGGCTCTGCATGTTTGCGATTAAGATCTGCGAGTTTCTTCTTTTGGGCCGGGTCCCGAACGATTATCCAGCGTGCATTCTGGGAATTTGATCCGGAAGGCGCCTGGTTCGCCGCATCAATCAGCTTGATCAGATCCTCTTCAGGAACATCGCGGGACTCCAGCTTGCGCATGGCACGACAGTTATACATCGCGTCGGTAAGAGACATCATTTCAGTCACAGCAACTACTCCACTAGGTCAAATTTTCAGGTGTCACGGTATGCACGCCAGAATCAGGCCTGTTCGAAGGCAAACCGTTCAGTGGTCACTGTTGCCTGGGCCGGGTCTGAATAACGCGGTCCGGATACCGCTTCAGGTACAAAATCCTCGTTCAGTTGCGCCAGCATGTCCGCTGGCAGAACGATAGAGGCTGCATTGAAGTTATCTTCCAGATGCTGAAGGTTCGTGGTCCCGGGAATCGGGATCGCCCCTTTGTCCTGTGCAAGCGTCCAGGCCAGCGCAAGCTGCGCAATCGTGCACCCCAGATCAGCAGCATGTTGCCGGACTATCGCAAGCAGGGGCAAATTAGCCGAGAAATGCGGGTCGGTAAACCGCGGGAACGTACGCCTGAGATCGCCTTCCTGATAGTTATCAGGATCAAGCGGTTCATCAGCCAAATAGCCTCGCCCAACCGGAGAGAAAGGGATGAACGTCACACCCAGTTCATGGCAGGCATCGAGCACTGCGATTTCCGGGTTACGCGTCATAAGCGAATACTCTGACTGCATCGCTGAAATGGGATGTACCGCGTGCGCCCTGCGAAGGGTATCTGCTGACATCTCCGACAGGCCAATCATACGGATCTTACCTTCCCCAACCAGGTCGGCGAGCGCGCCAACCGATTCCTCTATCGGCACATTCGGATCCGGACGATGCATGTAGTAGAGGTCGATAACATCAGTTTGCAATCTTTCAAGGCTGGCCTCACAAGCACTTTTAATGCTTTCCGGCCTCGCATCAAGCAACCGTTTACCGTCTTTAAACCCCATGACACATTTGCTGGCCAGCAGAAATTCGCTGCGTCGGTCTTTTAGCGCCTCGCCGATGAGTTTTTCATTGCCACCCATCCCATAGATAGTTGCTGTATCAAGAAAGTCATAGCCAATATCGATCGCCCTGCGCAGAAAAGCGATGGCGTCATCGTGTTCCTGAGCCGGACCATAGGCGTGACTCAGATTCATACAACCGAGCCCAACGGGGTGAACCTCCGAATTTCCAATTTTTCTCTTTGCGACAGTCATTTTATTCCTTGATTAGTTGCCTGGTTTCAAATTTCAGTGTCTAAGTACTGTGTATGAGTACTGTGTATGAGCACGTGGTCTACTTGTTGCTTCCAACGCCATCAAAGACAAGGCGT
>Ga0222633_1001531_pt1 | contig 11942 bp, 13 predicted proteins | sample AntAcemetageno48_FD_179816 | JGI IMG/M metagenome (GOLD analysis project Ga0222633, IMG submission 179816) | Saline water microbial communities from Ace Lake, Antarctica - #48 | ecosystem: Environmental > Aquatic > Non-marine Saline and Alkaline > Saline | place: Antarctica: Ace Lake | collected... | reverse complement strand
ACAAAGCGTTGAACCGGGTCACTCTCTTCCCTGTAGTACTCGCTTTGACGTGTTCCAGGAATGTCGAAAAACGGCCGATGACCTTTTTACGGTCAAGGATTTCCGCTATTCTGATAAACTCCTCACGGCTGAGCCCAATCTTCTCAGCCCGCGGTCCCCATGGATCTTCGCAAATTTCTTCAGGAGTCAGCTCTTCCTTAATGGCGAGGAGCACTTTCCACTCTTCCGGCTCCAGTTCGACCGTCGTCGTGGTAGTCATCACGGCAGGTTCGTCCGACTTTGCGCCGGGCTCCATCGACTTGCGGCGGACGTGGCCAACTCCAAGCGCGAAGATGCCATTTGCTGGCATCAACACAAATTCGTGTGCTCCGGTGAGTTTCCGGAGAACTTCGGCATGCTCCTCAAGAGATTCACCCTGCGGCACCTTCAGCGTCGTCCACAATTTGTAATCACTTCCCGAGATGTCACGGTCCGTCGAACGCGTCACGACGTGGCCGCTGAAAGGATCTTCGCGAAACATCCAATCGAACGTCGCGTCCAGCTTGTCGTTATCCACCTTCCACGCACACAGCGCCCCGTGAGCGAGCTTGGTCGCAAGAAGTGTCTGCCGAACGCGCCGGATCACCCCGGCTTCGAGCATGGCACGGATCCTTGTGATGACCGTATTAAGATCCACACCTGATTTTTCCGCGATTGCCTGAAAAGGTTCACTGCTGAATCCGCTGACGAGGTCTTCGGAGACAGCGAGGATCTGCGTGTTAATCGGATCGTCGTGTTCGACAGGAATTTTGGATACCGTTTCGGAACTCATAAAGTCGGGCAATCTAGCAAGGCGAAGCGCTCGGGCAAGTTTGAGTTGGCAAAAGCTGGCTTTCCCCGCACCTTGCCTGCGATGGATTACTACATCATTGATCTGGCCTTTCAAGGCAGGGCGGGAGCGATCGCCGCTTTTCTCGTCTCGGGCGACGAAGGCCACTTCTTAATTGAGTGCGGCCCTGAATCCACATTTAAGGCACTTGAGGCCGGGTTGGCCGACCACGGAGTGACGCCATCGGAGCTGAAAGGCGTCTTCGTGACCCATATCCACCTCGATCACGCCGGAGCGGCGGGAAAATTGGCCGCGCAGGGCGTCCCCATCTTTGTTCATCCCAAAGGTACTCGGCATCTCGTCGATCCCGAACGCCTCGTTGAGAGTGCTAAAATGGTCTACGGCGAGAAGTTTGAGCCGCTTTGGGGCGGCATGACACCGGCTCAGGCGGATTTGGTGCACCCGGTCGAAGACGGCGAACGCGTCGAGGTCGCGGGATTGACCATCGAGGCCATCGAAACGCCGGGGCATGCCTTTCATCATCACTCCTTTGCCATTGGCGATACCTGTTTCGCCGGAGACGCCGCCGGAGCTGCCATCGGAAACAGCGGGTTTCTCTCCGTCACCTCCGCGCCGCCGCAGTTTCACCTCGAGCATACCCTCGCAAGCATCGACAAGCTCGCTGAACGGCATTTCTCCACCCTGTACCTGACCCATTTCGGCGCCATCGAGGATCCAGACGAGCATCTCGACGCCTACCGCGAGGCGGTCGAGCTGAATGTAGAGTTCGTCAGGATGCGGCTGGAAGAGAAAATGGAGTCAGAGGCATTGCAAGTTGCCTACGAGGCCTTCAACCTGGAGCAGGCCTTTCGCTTCTCCATGCCGCCCGCCAATTGGGAAACACTCCAGTCCGTCAACGGCACAGGGATGTGCGCAGACGGAATTCGACTCTATTGGGAAAAACGATTTGCTGCTGAATCTTGAATTGCACTCACTCCAGTTTTTCCATAATCTTCTATTATCTGCCACTCCATGAAACGACTGCCTTTTCTCATCGCGATCTGTTCGGTCGGATTTTCTAGTCCGCTTGCCGTTCAGGCACAGGATGAAGATCCACCCACGCCCGAAACCCTATCCGGTCGCACACTCGACATGGCCAATCTGGCGAGGCTCCCATATCGCCAGCTCATCAAGATTGCCCAGAGCGACACGCGCAATAAGCAGGAGGCCGAGAGCTACAAGCTCCGCATTAAAAGCCGCAACGCTGCGGTGAAGTCGAATGACATCGAGTTGTTTCTCGACATGAAAGACGCTCCTCTCGTTCTCATTGTCGACAACGACAGTTTCGTCGAGATCCCCAACCGGAAGGATCTGCTGGACGCAAACCCTGACCTCGTTGCCAACCAGCCCCGCGGATCACTCAATATTTTCGTCGATCTGGAGGTGCCCAAAGTAGCGCCACCCAAAATCGTCGATGGAAAGGTCAGTTATCAGGAACTCTTCCGCCCTCTCGTCGAAATCCAGAAAGAGATGCGAAAAGTCGATCCCACCTTCGGGCTTACCGGCCAACAGCAGTTTGTCCTGGAAGTTGAGACCGGCGAAGAACCCGTCAAAATCACGCGTGAACTGGGTGCCCGCACCTTTCGCCCCAACCCCTCTGGGAAAGTATACATGATCATGGAGTCGTATCTCTACGAGGAAAACCCGCAGGTCGAGATCCCCAACGACGCCAAGATGAACGTGCTACCCGCCTCGCCCGAAGAGATTGACGAGATCCGGTCACGGTAGGGGATAGATGATCGGGACACGCTCATTCCTCCAGGCTTCTCAAAATCTCCCGGAAGCGTTCACCATCCTTCTTGGACAGGCAGCGGATGTTCGTGGGCTTCTGTCCCCGCGTTTCAATCATAACCGAATCCCAGAAAATTCCGGATCGATAGTCGAATCCGGCCACCTTGTTCCACGGGACTTCAGACTCGTTGACCCAGAGTCTACAGAAGCCGGGAGTTGCGACGACGACCTTTTCCTCATTGCAGCGAATGGATTCGCACAGGAATCGACTCCGGATCAACAGAGTCGGTAAAAACTTCGCCCGGATCTCGAATTCCCCGGTTCCGATTCGCCCGTCCGATCCCGGGAATTGAAAGCCACACCACCGGCAGACCTTGGCCTCCTGCGTGCACAGAGTGCAGCTGGCCGCATCGCGGATACTGGAAAGTATCTACGAAGCGGATTTCAGCGAACGAAGCGTCGGCTATCGTAAAGGGAAACCCGGAGCGCATCAGTGCAGTTATCAACTGAGTCGGGAACTTCACGATGGAACCTACCGCTGGATAGTGGAAGCAGACATCCGGAGCTTCCTCGACGAAGTCGATCATGACTGGCTGATCCGAATGATCGAGCAACGCGTCGATGATCGGGCCTTCACCGGCCTGATCCGCAAATGGCTGAAAGCCGGAATACTGGAGCCTGACGAAACTACCCCTTGGGACCCTGAAGAGGGAACCTCGCCGGGAGGAATCATCTCGCCCCTGCTGGCAAACATCTATCTGCACTTCGCGCTTGATCTCTGGATCGAGAAGAAACTGAGTCGCGAGTACCGCGGTAAAGTCCTCTTCATGCGCTACGCCGACGACATCATCGTGGGCTTCGAGTGGGAAAGTGACGCGGAGGATTGCCTCCGGTAGCGGACGGCATCGCGAAGTTCTCGCTCCGCCTCGCGGAAGAGAAAAGCTCGCTGGTGAAAATCAATCGGTGGGAGCCGGACGACAGCGGGAGGTTCACCTTCCTCGGGTTCGACTTCTACTGGTCGCGAACGCGGAAGAACCCCCGCCACAAAATCGTAAAGCGGAAAACCAACAAGAAGAAGTATCGAGCCTCGTTGAGGGCGTTGAAAGACTGGATCAGGAAATCGCGGTCATGGCCGTTGAAAATGATCCTGAGTAGTCTGCGGCGCAAGTTACGGGGCGATTGGAACTACTACTGTGTAATGGGGAACTCGCTGATGACGTGGAAGTATTATCGCGAAGCGAGGAAGCTGCTGTTCAAATGGTTGAACCGGCGGAGTCAGCGGAACAGTTATACGTGGGCGCAATTTGGAAGGCATTTGGGAACGGGATGGAATATCCCGCGCCCCCGCATAGTGGAAAGCCCGACAAAGAACGCTCAGGGAGAGCTCGCGCTTGCGTGAGAATCAACGAATGGATACAAAGGTATGACAGTAATGAAACAATCAAAGAGACTCCGGTTAACTGCGCGTGAACTTGAGGAGCCCGGTGTGGGAAAACCGCACGCCGGGATTTGCGAGGGGGCGTCGAGCAATCGGCGTTCCTACCTTCATGGTAACCCGCAATCACCGCTTCGTTTTCCCTTTTTTCTTTGGCGCCCCGGGTGTTCGCTTCTCGCCTGATTTATCCCACTTTTCGGGGCGGCTCTTCGGCCTCCCTCCGACGCGCTTGGTGCCCGCAATTCGCTTGATCCGCGACTTGACGCTGAAGACGAAGGGCAGGCCTTCCATCGGGTATTCTTTCCGGATCTGATTTTCGAGGAATCTCTCGTAGGTGCGCGTCATCAGGTTGGCGTAGTTCACGAACAGCATGTATTCGGGCACCGGGATGGGGCGCGGCTTATCTTCCCGCCTCTGGGTGGCATAGAGGAGTTTGAGGCGCTTGCTGTGCCGGACGGGCGGGGGATTTCTCTCGATGGATAAATGCAGCAACTTGTTGAGGACGGCGGTCGGAATAGGTTCGATCGAGGATTCGACGACATTGTCGACCGCCTCGAAAATCTTGGTGATGTATTCGCGGTTCTTTGCTGAGATCGCGACTTTCGGCGCGTAGGGGAGGAAGAAGAGGTCGTCGCCGAGCTCTTCGCGAAACTGGTCGATGCGATTCTGGAACCGTGCGTCGGGATGGTAGAGATCGAATTTGTTCAGCAGGACAATGCAAGGCTTGTTTTCGTCGATCACCATCTTGGCAATGCGCCGGTCCTGGGTGGTGACTCCGCTGGAGGCGTCGATCACGAGGAGGCATAGGTCGGCGCGGCGAATCGATTTCTCTGACCGCATCACGGAAAAGACTTCGACGGAGGTGTCGCGCCGGTTGCGCTTACGGATCCCGGCGGTGTCGATGAGCAGATAAGGCCGGTGATTCCGGCGATAGGGGACGTCGACGGCATCGCGCGTCGTTCCCGCGACATCGGAGACAATGCTGCGCTCGTCGTTCAAAATTGCGTTGATGAGAGAGGACTTTCCGACGTTGGGACGTCCCACGATAGCGATTTTAACCGGATCGATTTTGGTTTCTCCCCCGGCGCTCTCTTTTTCAAATCCGAGAGTGGTAAGTTCATCGAAGATGGTGGCTTCGAGCTCTGAAAAATTCCGGCCGTGGGCGGCAGAGATACTGTGTCGCTGGTCGAATCCGAGGCGCGAGAATTCGGCGGCATCATTGTCGGTCTTTTCCGTATCGACCTTGTTCGCCAGCATGATCACCCTCGTTGAACTCTTGCGCAGCACGTTGGCGAGTTCGCTATCGATCGGGTGGATGCCGTCCCGGGCATCAACGACGAAGAGGATGAGATTCGCCGAGTGGATCGCGATGTCGGCCTCGGCTCGCACTTGATCGGCGAACCCGTCGTCGAGGATGGAACCAATACCGCCGGTGTCGACGAGCTCGTAAGGGATGCGGGCCTTGTCCACCTCAGTGGAAATGCGATCACGCGTCACGCCCGGCTGATCGTGAACGATGGCAATACGGCGATGCGCGAGTCGATTGAAAATAGCGGACTTTCCAACGTTGGGGCGACCGACGATTGCGACGAGAGGTTTGCGATTACGGGACATCGGTAGGGGGTGTTGTTGTGTTGAAAGCGCGCAATTGCCGGATTCCTTCCGAGAGGTAACGCCATCCGGACAGGAGTGTGAACACTGCAGCTAACCATACGAGGATTTCCAATACCACGTGGCGGCCATCAACGGTCCAAAAGTCGAGCAAAACCCAGCAGACGCAACTCAACTGTAGAAATGTGCAGATTTTACTCGAAATGAGAGGTCCCATCTCCACCTTGCCGACTTTGGATCGAATGTAGAGAACTCCGAACACGATCAGGAGATCGCGCGAGATCACGAGCACGCCGAACCAGATGGGAAGCGACGTGTTCCATTGAGCGAAGCTGAGCGTGAGGATGGCGCTGAGGACGAGTAGTTTGTCCGCTACCGGATCCAAAAACCGTCCCATCGCTGTGCTTTGATTGAAATGTCGCGCTACCCAGCCATCCAGCGCATCGCTAAGGGCGGCGATTCCGAACACCGCCAGCGCCCAGAACCGCAACTCCGCGTCCTCAGCCCCGCTAACGCTGTAGGCAATGGCAAAGTACACGAAAACCGGGATCAACAGGATCCGGGTGATCGTGATGGAAGTGGCGACATTCATCGGTGGCAGAGACTACACTCCAATTGAGTCGTCGGCAGCTATAATGAGTCGACATCCCCGACGGTGTCGGATACATTTATAGTTCTCGTTTTCCTACCGAATACGCGATGTCAGCCATCCCCGAAAACGCAAACGAAGCCTTGCGCGAAGCGCTTGCACAGAAACGCGTCCGTCACTTTGTCGCAAGCCGCGGCGAAGCGAAGGGCCAGACAGGTCAGGAGGACACTGCGCTATTCGCCGAGCACCTCATGGTCTTGCAGGAGTGCGCTATTCTTCTCGGGGAAAAGCTGGGGATGAATGCCGTTGCGTCTGCCGTTTCTTACGAGATGGAGGAAACCGTCGGCTTCTGCTTTAATCCGAATTCGAACCCCCACGATCCGGAGGTCGCGGGAGCCATCGTGAATCGACGCATGCCGATGCGCGAGTTTGTCTCATCCGTCCGGGATTTCATCAACGAATGAGCCCTCAAACGTTAGCGGCAAACCTGGAAGGGCTGCGGAATTTTCGGTCCGTCTTCGGTATCGTGTTTTCCCGGGGAGATGAAGTCGTCTTCAGCGATGCCGCTGTTCCCGGCGAGAGCCTCGCCGAGCTGGCAATCACGCTGGACGATATTTCCTTCTATTTCAAAGACGAGCAACGTGATCCTGATCAGTTGGCCTTCGGCTATGACGGGGGGAATCTGCTCATTATCCTGGACGTCCGGTTTCGTCTCGTCGTGATGCATCACCGGCACGAAGACGTGGATATCATTGCCCAGGCGGCAAATGCTTTCCTGAAAGACTACCGAATCGGCCTGATCGCCGAACGGGTTTCGCTTGGAGATACGGTGGAACAGGCGGCGATCACGGCAGAAGCGCGCGAAGCCATCGATGCCCCCTTGTCCCGTGAGCCTACTCCCGGAAAGACGGAGCGCGCTCACAAGGCAGTGGATCCGACGCAACCGATCTCGCCGATCATTTCCTGATTTTTTCGGTCGGGCACGAAAAAAGCTGCCTGTGGAGGCAGCTTCATTCGATTCAAAAATATTCGAGAAGAGATCTTACTCGTCGTCTCTTGGCTTCGTGTCCTTCAGCGTGAAGCGGAAACGATTGCCGCGGTTACGCTTAGCGGTTGCACGAGCTTTCCGCTTAGTCTTCTGAGTAGGAGTCTCGAATGCACGCAGGCGACGCATCTCTTCGATAATACCTTCGGTTTCCATCTTGCCTTTGAGGCGCTTGAGCGCACGATCAATTGGCTCTCCTTTTTTTACTTCGATTGCTGGCATCGTTTTCTAGCTGGTTTTGCGGGGGTGGTAAATGTTCCCTCAGGGCTTGTTGCGGCCCGATTCAGGAAAGGTCGGAATCTAGGGGGGCTCTGGCGTTTCGTCAAGGTAGGAATCGAGGTTTGCGCCCGTTCTTCCTCAGGACCCGAACGTTTTCTGAAACTCCTCCGTGAGCTGTGTCACGACCTCCGTATCCTCCAAAGTCGTCGTATCTCCCTGGACTTCTCCTCCAGCCACGATCTCCTTAAGCAAGCGGCGCATGATCTTTCCAGACCGTGTTTTCGGCAGACGATCTGCGAACAGGATCGCGTCGGGCTTCGCAATCGCACCGATCTCTTTTCCTACATGGTTGCGCAGCTCCTTTTTCAGCTCGTCCTGTCCCTCAACTCCGCCCTTCAGCGTCACGAAAGCAACCACTGCCTGGCCCTTGATTTCGTGAGGTTTACCAACGACGGCAGCCTCTGCCACAGCATCGTGAGATACCAGTGCGCTCTCCACCTCGGCCGTTCCGAGACGGTGACCGGAGACATTCAGGACATCATCGAGACGGCCGACGATCCAGAAATTGCCATCGTCGTCGACCCGCGCTCCGTCGCCGGCCAGATAAATGCCTTCGTATTCCTTCCAGTAAGTCTCTTTGAAGCGCTCCGGATCTTTGTAAATCGTCCGCAGCATTCCCGGCCATGGCTTGCGAATGACGAGCTTGCCGCCCTCGTTTGGACCGCATTCTTCACCCATTTCGTCGAGAATCGCAGCATCCACGCCGAAAAATGGACGCGTCGCCGTTCCCGGAGTGGTCGGAGTCGCGCCGGGGAGGGGCGAAATCATGATGCCGCCCGTTTCCGTCTGCCACCAGGTGTCCACGATGGGGCAGCGCTCCCCACCGATCTTGCGGTGATACCACATCCAGGCTTCCGGATTGATTGGCTCGCCGACCGTTCCGAGAAGTCGCAGCGAACTGAGGTCGTGTTTGTCGACATGCTCGTCGCCCGCCTTGATGAACGCTCGGATGGCCGTCGGAGCGGTATAAAAAGTTGTCACCTTGTAGTCTTCGACGATCTGCCAGAACCGGTCCCAATCGGGGGAATTCGGTGCCCCTTCATACATCACCTGAGTCGCCCCGTTCGCCATCGGGCCGTAGACGATGTAACTGTGGCCCGTAATCCAGCCGACATCAGCGGTACACCAGTAGATATCTCCAGGCTTGTGATCGAAGATGTATTTGAAGGTCGACGCCGTAAACGTGAGATAGCCACCGGTCGTGTGGAGAATGCCCTTGGGCTTTCCGGTCGAACCCGATGTGTAGAGGATGAAAAGCGGATGCTCGGCATCGAATCCCTCCGCCGGGCAGTCGTCGGAAACGCCGTCTGTTGCTTCGTGCCACCAGACATCCCGGCCATCGGTCATCGTGACTTCATTCTCACAGCGCTTCAGAACGAACACCGTTTCAACGTCCTTATAACTCTCCAGTGCCTCATCCACGTTTGCTTTCAGTGGCACGAGACCGCCGCGCCGCCATCCGCCGTCCGCCGTAATGATGGCCGTCGCCTCCGAGTCCTCGAGGCGATCCTTGATCGACTGCGCCGAAAAGCCACCGAACACCACCGAGTGCACCGCCCCGATCCGCGCGCACGCGAGCATCGCCACGGCAGCTTCCGGCACCATGGGCATGTAGATTAAAACTCGGTCACCGGGACTGACGCCTTTTGCCTTCAGCGCATTGGCAAACCGGCAAGTCTCCGCCAGCAGTTCTGAAAATGTGAGATCGCGGGTATCACCCGGCTCGCCAACCCAATGGATGGCAACATCGTCGCCCTTGCCCGCTGCGACGTGACGGTCGAGGCAGTTCTCTGCCGCGTTGATTTTTCCGCCATCGAACCATTTTGCGAAAGGGGCCTCGGACCAGTCGAGAGCCGTATCCCACGGCTTCTGCCATTTCAGTTCAGATGCCTGTTCGCTCCACCAGCCCTCGGGATCTTCGATCGAGCGCTTGTGCATTGCCTCGTATTCCTCCATCGACTTGACATGGGCCGAGGCGGAAAATTCTGCAGCGGGTGGAAAACTACGGTCTTCTTTTTGTAATGATTCGATGTTGTTGCTCATACAGGATCTTTTCAGTCGAGCGGCGAAACTAACAAGCCGACCAGAAAATGGAAACGGTAAAATTGGCGTGATTTTTACTGAGAGGTCTGACTCAACAGGGGCAGGTCAGTGACCCAACCCTGTTGACCCGTCAGCCAATAAAAAAGTTGTATGCTGTGATTCGCCCGATTTTCCCGTTAGTAAGGAACCAAGCTGGCGACCATTTCATCGAAGACTGCGGCGACATTTTCGTTGAACGCGAAGTCCTGGATCGCATCGTCCGGTGAGTCGAAAATTGTATCCGGGGTTGTTTTCAGAAGAGGTTCTACCGTCATGGCGATTACAGCAGATCATCTTGAAGTGTATCCCTTAATAGTTACCGATTGGTTACCGTCGGTTCAGTTTGTTCTACGGGACGAGCATTTTATTGAAACGGTAATGAGTCGGTAATGTCGCGGAGCTAGCGTCGACGCGTGGAAATCCGGATTCTTATAACAGAACCGCTCTCGCCTTTCGTGGCGGCGGTTGCATTGGTCATGCTGGCCAGTTGCAAATCGATTCCGGTCGAAATTCCTGCCGCATCCTCGCTCCCGGTTCCCGACATGTTGACGGACGAGCGAGCTGCGCGGCTCGCCTTGGAAAACAACGCGGCATTTCTCGAACTGATGGCAGATCTTGGTATTGCGGAGGCGGAGTTCATTCAGGCGGGGGAGTTGCCGAATCCGGGGTTGGCGGTGCTTTTCCCGCTCGGTCCGAAGCAACTCGAATTCGCGGCGAAGCTCCCCGTCGAAGCCCTTTGGTTGCGGCCGAAACGCGAGTCCGTGGCGCGATCCAATGCTGACATGATCGCGAAGCGTCTCATGCAGGATGGACTCGATCTCGTCCGCGATACGAAGATCGCCTGCGCCGACTTGCGACTCGCGGAGCGGAAAGCACAGCTGGCAAAGGAGGATGCGGCATTGCTGGCGAATTTCGCGGACTTGGCAGGCAGGCGTGAGGAAGCGGGTGACATCAGTGAACTGGAAGTTTCAACTGCAGAGACCGACGCGCTTCAAGCACGCATCGATCGCGACCGGGCGCCAACGGACGTAAAGATCGCGCGGGAGAAATTACGGAACCTGCTAGGATTCAGTGCTCAACGGGCGGATTTCACACTGGCGAAAACCCCCGGTCTTCTGCGTGTCGACCGAAGCGAGGCATCTCTCGTCAAGCTGGCACTCGCTGCCCGCCCTGATTTACGGGCAGCGGAATTAGCAATGGAGGTGGAGGGAAAGCGTTTCGGTCTGGCGCAGGCGGAGGTTTTCAAAGTGGCAGCGATATTCGACTCGAACGGATTTGGTTCGAGTTTCGAAGCTGGACCCGGGCTCGACGTGACTTTGCCGATTTTCAACAATGGGGAAGGGGCTAAGGCGCTCGCCGACGTCCGGTTCCGAAAAGCGGCGCGGCATTATGTATCTGTCAGGGATCAGATCGCAATGGAGGTGCGGCAGTTCTACGCTCGCTATCAGCAAGCCGGACGCGATCTGCACGCGATGCGCGACGAGTTGTTGCCTGCTCTGCGGCGGACAGCAAACCAAACAGAGGATGCGTGGAAGGGTGGCGAAGTCACTTACCTCTACGTCCTCGAATCAAATCGCCGTCTCCAGGCGGCAAGATTGCGCGAAGCGGAATTTCTCGCCGACCTGCAGCGTGCTTCGGCGGAACTCGAACGCAGTATCGGAGCCTCATCTGCAATGGTTTCCGGGAAAGGTGTCATCTCCTCATGAAATCGATTCATCTACTTATATTAGGCATTGTGGTGATTCCCGCCTTTCTCCGATCGGCGGAGGAAACTCAGGCGAAAGTCACCAACGGAGTCAAAGAAGCCGATCTGGCGACAGTCACGCTGACGCCATCGGCAGAAAAGAGGCTCGCCATCGTCACCGAACCTATCGAGCTCAAGAGCATTCCGGCGACACGGCTCTATGGCGGCGAACTGGTCTTCGCCGATCCGGTAAAGGGCGATGGGCAATCCGTGTTTTCGCTTCTCTCACAAATGACCCCGGCCGACCGGCTCAGGCTAGCTGAAGAGCAAATCAACGCTGACGGAATCCTCGAAAGTGTCGGCGTCGAACTCGAAGCTGCTGATCTCGCGCTGAACCGCGCCGAAGAGCTCTTGAACAATAAGGTAGGAACCACCCGATCTGTGGACGAAGCCAAAGCCCGCCGCGATCTCGCGACTGCGGCGCTGGAGGCTGCGCAGGCCAAACGCACACTCCTCGGGCCGCCGATCCTCGCCGCACAGGCACCGATGACGCTTTGGGTGAAAGTTCCTGTCTACGTTGGCGATCTGGAGCGGATCGATTCGGCTCAGAAGGCAACC
>Ga0222633_1001527_pt1 | contig 11984 bp, 12 predicted proteins | sample AntAcemetageno48_FD_179816 | JGI IMG/M metagenome (GOLD analysis project Ga0222633, IMG submission 179816) | Saline water microbial communities from Ace Lake, Antarctica - #48 | ecosystem: Environmental > Aquatic > Non-marine Saline and Alkaline > Saline | place: Antarctica: Ace Lake | collected... | reverse complement strand
GAGAATTCAACCCTGTTAAGTCTGCGAATGTTATGACCAAGGCAATTTTACTGGCATTGATCGCACTCCCTCTTGGGTGTCTTTCAGCAGAACCCTTTCGCATCGTCGTCACCGACCGGGAAAACGGCTGGCCAGTCCCGCTTGTTGAACTCCGCACGACGCATAATGTTCGATTTTTCACGGATAACGCCGGGACGGCGGCGCTGGATTTGCCGGAGTTATTCGATCGGGAAACCTGGCTTTTTCTGGCGAGCGACGGGTATGAAGTGGCAAAGGACGGATTCGGGTATCGTGGTTTCCGGGTGACCCCTGAGCCAAGCGCGACATTCGAAATCAAAGTCGACCGCACGATGATTGCAAAGCGTCTCGGGAGGCTGACTGGCTCGGGGATGTTTGGCGAGAGTCAGAAACTCGGTGAATACCCCAACTGGCGGGAGAGCGGTGTTTTCGGTTGCGATAGTGTTCAGAACGCGGTGCATCGCGGGAAATTGTTCTGGGCCTGGGGCGACACGAAGCTGGCGAAGTATCCGCTGGGGATTTTTGACATGACCGGTGCGACGACGGAACTGCAGCCGCTCAAAACATTTGAGCCACCGTTGCAACTGGAGTTCGATTATTTTCGGGGTGAGAAAGAACTCCCCCGGGGGATCGCGCCGATAGAAGGATCTGGCCCCACGTGGCTGGGCGGGTTTGTCAGTCTGCCTGACGCTTCAGGCGAGAGCAGGCTCGTGGCGCACTATGTGAAAGTGAAACCACCACTGACGGTCTACCGTGCAGGGCTTTGTGTGTGGAACGACGAGACCGGACAATTCAAGGACCTCAAGACACTGTGGGAGAAGTCGGACGCCGTCCCGAAACCGCCCTCCGCGCCGGATGGACATCCCGTTTTCTACACGGACAGCAGCGACAAACAGTGGGTGTTGTTCGGCGATCCGTTTCCGCACCTGAAAATCCCTGTGTCGTTCGAGGCGTGGCGCGATCCGGCACAATGGGAAGCGGTCGACCAGCCGGAGCATCCCGTCTCCGCTGATGGACAAGAAATCGAACCACACCGGGGATCGATCGTGTGGAACGAATTTCGCCAGCGCTGGGTCACGATTTTCTGCCAGAAAGGCGGCAGCCCTTCACTGCTCGGCGAGTTATGGTATGCAGAATCTGAATCGCCCTTCGGCCCGTGGGGGACGGCAGTTAAAGTTTTGAGCCACCAAAACTACAGCTTCTACAATCCCCAAATCCATCCCGGAATCGTTCCTGATGGTTCACCGATTCTTCTCTTCGAAGGCACCTATACGAAAATGTTCTCGAATGCTCCATCAGCGACGCCGCGCTATGATTACAACCAGATTCTCTATCGGATCGACCTCGATGATTCGAAGTTGGCACCGGCGCAGTGAAGGGCGTTGCGGGCACATCGGTTCAGTGGAATGCTCGGCGCATGAGGTTTCTTCCAATTCTTGCGCTCGTCCTTTTCGCGGTAGATTTCGGGTTCGCCGGAAAACGGCCCAACATCGTCTTTATCCTCGCCGACGACATGGGATATGGCGACGTTCGCGCTCTCAATGCCGACTCGAAAATCCCGACTCCGAATCTCGACAGTCTCGCTGTCGACGGGATGACTTTCACTGACGCGCATTCTCCCTCTGCTGTCTGCACACCCACTCGCTACGCAACGATCACGGGCCGCTACTCCTGGCGCAGTAAATTGAAAGCCGGTGTGCTCAATGGATACGGCGAACCGCTCATCGAAAAGGATCGTCCTACCGTTGCCTCCCATCTCGCGAAAAACGGCTACCGCACCGGAGTCATCGGGAAGTGGCATCTCGGGCTCGGCTTTCAGAAAAAGGGAGACGAGTGGGACTGGGCTGCGCCGCTCGACTACTCGCCGGTCGATCTCGGATTTCAGCATTCGCTGGTGATTCCGGCGTCACTCGATTTTCCGCCCTATGTATATATAAAGGGGCACGAGATCACCGGATTGCCTGACCGGACTCAGGAAGCCATACCGTTTCCGGCTTTTTTGAGGAAAGGGGAGTTAGGCTCGGATTTCTCCATTATCGATTGCCTCGACACGCTCGCGGAAAAGGCGTCCGGGTTCATCGAGGAGGAAGCTGAAAAGGACGAGCCGTTCTTTCTCTATTTCCCTCTCACGGCGCCTCACAAACCTGCCATGCCACACCCTCGATTCGAAGGGAAGAGCGGGCTCGGGCCCTACGGAGATTTTGTGATGCAGGTAGATTGGACCGTGGGAGAGATCCTCGCAGCGATCGAAAAGGCAGGAATCGCCGACAACACGGCCGTTTTCTACACCAGCGACAACGGCTCCTACATGCGTCGGCAGACCGATCCGGACGAGCCTGATCATGTCACGGATCATTCGGTGCAAGCCTATTACGAGGGAAACCACACAGCCAACGGTCCGTATCGCGGGACGAAGGCAGACATCTGGGAATCGGGCCACCGCGTCCCGTTTTTTGTGCGTTGGCCTGCTGTTGTGGAAGCGGGATCGACTTGTGATGAGACGGTTTGTCACGTCGATCTCTTTGCGACCGCTTCGGATATGGCTGGGACAAAACTTCCACCGGCCCGGGAAGCAGCGCCGGACAGCTTCAGCATGGTTCCTTTGTTGCGCGGGGAGAATGGCAAATTTAAGCGTGCTCCGGTGGTTCATCACTCTGGTTCCGGCATGTTCGCCATCCGCGATGGCGAATGGAAGCTCGTGCTCGGTGACGGATCGGGCGGACGTGAGGCCCCCAAGGGCAAGCGCTTCGGCACGCCTTTCCAGCTCTATAATTTGTCGGAGGATCAAATAGAGTCGAACGACCGTATTCTGTCGGAGCAAGAAATTGCGATGCAGTTGGAGGCGGAACTGTTCAAGATTCTGGCAAACGACGCGAGCCGGTGAATGTCGGCTCGTGTAGGCGATATGGAGGGTCGTGCTCCGTCGCGACCGACGAATCAATTTCGGTGTTAAACACCCGCGGGAATTGCCGGATTGGGTTTCGTGTAACTTCGCCGACGAAAGACCCTGCGCTGGCAAAGCGGAGTTTGCCTCACCATTGCTCCGCAATCACTCCTCCCAAGGCACCTGAACAGGATGCATCAGATAGGCAATCAGAACCCTAACTTGCTCTTCGCCGAGCACCTGGAGCAGGCCTTCGGGCATCATGGACATGGGAGAAGCTTCGCGTGTTGAAATGTGCTCTTTCTCGATGGTTTCGGTGCCGGTTAGTAATTTTAAGGTGGCGGTCCGGTCGTTTTCTTCGCTGACGACGCCGGTAATGGTTCGCCCATCGTCGAGCTGGAAAATGGACATGCGGTGATCCGCGCCAACGACGGCGCCGGGATCCACGATGTTCTCCAGAAGGTAGTCGAGATTGGCCCGGTCGGAACCGGTGAGATCGGGGCCGATTTGTCCGCCTTCGTCGTAGAGTTTGTGACAGGCTGCACAAACTCCCCGGTAAAGAGTACTACCGTTCGGCAGATCGGCAGAATCGAGATGCTCGCTGGACAGAGTTTCCCGAAGCGAAGTGATCAGGGCTCGCTTTCCCTCGGAAGTTTCCCGTGAGTCACCCCATACCTCGGAAAGTTGCGTGACTGGTTAGGCATCACCGAATGCTCGAATTTGACGGGCGTGGAACGGAGTCAGATCGCTTTTGCTGACTTGATCTCATTCAGCAATGCAGCTGCCCACGCCGGACGCGAGACGAGCGTTTCAATGACGGAGGCCCGTTCCGCGGGATTAAAACCGGCCGTAGCGAGCGGCGAGTGCCTTCCCGATCCCGTCGTCGCCAAAAAGGGCGAGCCCCCGGATAGCAGTTGTGTTCAAGACGCGAACACCGAGCAGTGTTTCGCAGAATTTTTGAAGGTAGTTGGGTCGGGCTTCTATCAGCATTTCCAACGCAGCGGCGCGGACCGCAAGATCGGCTTTTTCGTCGAGCACGGTTGCACGAATGGCATCGAGCGCACGGCCATCGCCAAAAAGCGCGATCAACTCGCGAATGGTATTCGTCGCGGCTGGATCCTTGCTGGACGCCGCAACAAACGTGTCCCAGGACGCAGGCTTGACCGCTTTTCGCCAGCCGAGAAGACCTTTGTTCATGCCGGCAACGACGGCGCTTCGCCATGCCCCGTCGTTGCTTTCAGAAAGGCTGAGCAGGGATCGAGCGCCTCAGGCTCTTCGCCCATCTGATGCGCCAGCGCTCGTGAAATCGATCCGATGAGACCGGGCCATGCTGTGCCGTCAGCGATCTCGACCAGCTTATCGGGATCACTCTCTGCCAAGGGTGCGACGCCTCACCAGACCATCGAACGGAGGTTCTGATCGTTGGCATCTTCAGCCCGGGAAGCCAGAGCGAGACCGAGTTCAGCGCGATCCTTCACGGGAAGTCGTTGCAACGTCGAGGCGGACGAGACCTGATTCGTCGGTTTTCGCCATTTCTGTGAATGTGGCTAGCAGTTCCGGGTCCGCTTCCCGGGATCATTGGTGGGTGGTCCGGAAATGTGGTCGATCTGCCAGTCGTCGGTCAGGACGGAGATGCCCCATTTTCGGAGCGATTCATCGGGATCGGTCAGGAACTGCCGAGCGACCCCCACTGCTTCCGGGCTGCGCATTGTCATCAGCGCCCACAGGGCTCGCAATCTCGTGACCGGCTCCAATTCCGTATTCAAAGCAGCTCCTTCAAAAATGCCTGGCTCGATAGGATTTTCGGCGAGGTGACCGCGTAACTGTCGTGAGAACCAGTCGTTTGGATGCTCCAAAAGAGCCGGAACATCCATTCTATTAAAAGTGGAAAAAACTGGAACAGCCGACTCACCACAAGTGACTCGATAAATCCTCACGCTCGATCGGTGCACGCCGGTATGCTCGTGACGCTCGCACGCGTCGCTCCAGTCGAGAATGCAGGCTGCGCCGTCCGGTCCCGTCGAGATTTCCATGCCGCGAAACCACTCGTCCTCGGCCAGAAACACATCCGGGTCGTGTTTCCCTGCGAAACCGCTGCCCCGTCGCTCCAGCCTCTCCACATTGGCGCGGCGACCGTGCATATTCAGGGTAAAAAGCCGGTCCCGATACTCCTCCGGGAAGTGATCGGCCTGATAGATCATTGCCCCGATATGAGCGTGGCCGCCGCCAAACGCGTTCGCTGCCCCTTCACGCGATTCGGACCACTTTCCGCCCGTGTGCCAATGCCAATGATCCGCGATCGTATCGAGTCGCTCGTAGACGTAGGGATTAGGATCGACGCCGAAAGATTCCTTGAAATACGCCCCGGAATCATGTGCCAGAGGTGGCCGTTGACGGTGTTGATGTAGAACCGCTCGCCGTGCCTGTCCCAATCGTGGTTGGTGTCCTCAAGAATCAGGACCCGGTCGCGCAGACCGAGTTCGAAGCGTTAGGCCCGTTCGGCGTAGGTGAAGTTCTCGGCCACCCACAGTCGGCCGCGCCTATCCCACGTCATGGCGATGGGGTTGCGGACTTCAGGCTCGGCGGCAAAAACTCCGACCAAAAACCCGTCCGGCATCTTCATTTTCGCAGCCGTCTCTTCGGCGGGTGGGGGAGCGCCGCTGGATTCGGGTTCGCTGTTGAAAGGTTCGGGGAACTCGCTGCCGGCGACCGGCGCAGCAAAAAAAGGGAGAAAAGGAGTTTCCGCCTCGCCGATTAGTAATCGGAAGGTAGTCGGTCGTGCAGGAAAAAAAGAAGGCCGTGACGGCGTGTTTAGGCAGTTTGGGTGGAGGTCTCTCGACCTTGTTTGCCCGCCGTCCCCTCAGCAGCACCGTTTTGCAACTTTGACGAAGTCAGGAGCATTTGCCGGCTGGGCTTTTTATCCTGGGAACATGGCTTTACGAGAGAGGTGGCAAGCCATTGGTGAACTCAAACTCATTTCATTCGAAGTAGCATGAGGCGGGACCGTCGATGGAAATTAAATCGGCCACAAAAAGTAGCGTCAGCCAATTTCATGGTTGCTGAATTTTTTCGAATCATTCAGTCCTTCCTACGCCTCGCCCACATACTCTGTGTATGAGGTCGGCTGCGCTATAAAATTGGCGCGAAAAATTTGAATGAATCTCTTATCCAATCCGCGAACGTGCCCTTCCGTGATGAATTCTACGGCCTGCCTTTTTTCATGCTCGGATTGGCTTTGGGACGTGTGCTGAGTTTCATCCTCTATCGAACCACTCATTGGCTCCTGATCGTTTAAGCAGTATTTAGAAGTAGCATTTGGTTTTATTGCAATATCGTAGTAGAGCCCCTGACGACAAACCTTGACAGAAACAAGATGCAAGTATCACTGAGAATCGTTTTTGCCTACTGCTCGGTGCTGTCTTTCGCGGCCTGTTCGAGATCTACAGATCCCATTGCCGAGACCCGGTTTACAGAACCTGATAAGCTTTTCTCGATCCTCGAGAGCAATGTCCGCAATCATCCTGAGTGGGAGGTAATCACTGATATTGACCACGCTCGTCTCGCTGCGGAAAGTGGATCGCCAATGCCTCCAGCGCACGTGCTGATCTGGTCGGATCCGGAACTGGAGTCCGCCTCCTGCAGCACAACCCGGTCGCTGCCGTCGATTTACCTCTGCGAGTCCTTGCATACGAGGACCAAAGTTCCGGCAAAGCGTTGGTCATTGCCAATAGCTTCGATTTTGTGAAGGCACGCCATGGGCTGCCAGCCGATGAAACAATCAGGGAGCGTTATAACGCCGCGATTTTCAAGGCCACCGCGGGGATTCCATCCGAATCGATCACCAAGTTTTCTGTGGACTCGATGAAGGATGCAGGGCTGATCACAATCGATAGTCCATACGATTTTGCAGGAACCAAAGAAGCGTTCTTTGCCGCAATCGATGAGCAGTCCGATACCGTCCATTTCGGGGAAGTAGACTTCACGGCACGGTCCAAAGCACATGGTGTTGCTCTTGACCCTATGCTGCTCATTCTATTCGGCGGTCCGGGCCCAGGGGGGAAGGCGATGAAGAAGGCTCCAACATTGGGCCTCGATGCCTTTTGTCAGAAGATGCTGATTTGGCAGGACGCAGGTGGCGAGGTCCATGTGACGTTTAACGATTTGTTGGCTCTCGCTGATCGGCAGCAGGTGTCCGGCGGCCTGCCTCTTCGTGTGATCAATAGCCGGCTCAAGAAGACCTTCTCCGAGGCTCTGGAACAATGATTGTGCGGCGAGGTTGAGCGCGACAAGGCTCTGGACCGAATGCCAATTACTTGCTGCCCAGTGTGCCTTGGTCATCGAATTTGGGATCCGGGGGTGAGCGCTGATCAGCCGGAGCATGATTCGGATCCGTATCACACCATCGTAGCGGTGTGGCTCAGCCTAATCTTCAAATATAAAAAAGAACTCGAACGCTGTGCGCCCGAGTCCCTGAAAATCCCCAAGTTCTCTGAGAAGCTCACTGTGCGTAGTTCGTCTCGCCGTGCTCGGCGAGGTCGAGGCCTTCTTCCTCTTCCTCCATTTCGACGCGCAGGCCAACGGTCGCTTTGCAGACGAAAACAATCCCAATCGTGGCCACGATGGACCAGGCGATGGTCACGCCCACCCCTAGAAGCTGGGTGCCAAATTGTGACAGTGAGGAATCCGCGTTGATTCCGAGTCCGCCGAACGCTGCAGTTCCCAGAAACGCGACGAGCAAGGTTCCCATGATGCCACCGACTCCGTGGACGGCGAACACATCGAGGCTGTCGTCGATCTTGAGTTTGCTCTTCACAATGTCGCAGGCGAAGTAGCAAACCACGCCGGCGAGTAGTCCAATGATGCAGGCCCCGCCGACGCCGACGTTGCCCGAAGCAGGAGTGATCGAAGCCAGGCCGGCAACCATGCCGGTGACGATGCCGACGAGGCCCGGTTTTCCAGCTCGCCAGGTCTCCACGGCCATCCATGTGAGTGAAGCGACCGCAGCGGAGATATGGGTGACGAGCATGGTCATCCCGGCTTCACCACCGGCGGAGAGCTGGCTGCCGGCATTGAAGCCGAACCAACCGAACCACAGCATCGCGGCACCGATCATGACGAGCCCCGGCTTGTGTGGCGGCGTCAGTCTCTTAGGGAAGCCAGTGCGGCTTCCGAGCATTTTCGCCAACACGAGGGCGGAAACACCTGCGGTCGCATGGACGACAATGCCGCCGGCGAGATCGATGGTGCCGTTGTTGAACATCCAACCCGAATCGGACCAGACCCAGTGAACTGCGGGGGTGTAGACGAAGATCAGCCACAGCGCGCTGAACAGCAGGACTGCTTGAAACTTCATCCGTTCAACGAAGGCCCCGATGATGAGTCCCGGCGTGATGATCGCGAAGGTCATCTGGAACATCACGAACACCGGCTCCGGAATGGTTCCGACGACGCTGTCCGGAGTGACTCCTTTGAGAAAAAAAGCACTGAAATCTCCGATAATCGGCCCGGTGCCCTTGAACGCGAGACTGTAGAGACATACGACCCACAATACTGAGGCCAGGCAGGCAACGGCGAAGCAGTGCATCAGCACGGACAGCAGGTTTTTCCCCTGCACCAGCCCACCGTAGAACAGGGCAAGTCCGGGAAGGGTCATGAGCAGCACGAGCGCAGTCGCGGTCAGCATCCAGGCCGTGTCTCCGCTGTCGATTACGCTGTCCTGGGCAAACAGTTGCCCTCCGGATACGAAGAGGAGAAAGGTGGTGAGAAGCAGGGTTGCGAGGGTCGATGGTCGATTCATTGATAGCGGTTTATGGGATTTTGCCGACCGCTAGTTATCCGGCGGAACGTTTTTGCGTCAATGCAAAAAGCGAAAGAATCGGGAAAAGACTAAACGGGGAAAGGTCAACGACTTACCTCTGTTGGTTGCCGCCCAGTTGACCCAAGTGGCTGCCACCTTAAACAGGGGGGGCAATTCAGGTAGGTCGGGGCATGAACCGGGACGGATGTGAAGTGATCGAAACTCGTCCAGACAAGATGAGCGGAGCGCCGGGTCCTGTTCGTACGGGAATTCCGGTTGTGCCCCTATTTGAGAACCTGATGGCGGGTGCGACGGTCGAGGAGTTTTTGGGATGGTGTCCAGGATCTAGCAAGAGCGATATTGACGCGCTGCTGAGATTCGTAGCAGATTTGGATTCGCAGGAAGCGGCGTGAGCATTCTTTTCGATCAGGGAACTCCGGTTCTTTTTCGCCGGCTTCTTAAGGATTGCTCCCTTGTCACCGCTTCTGAGCAAGGGTGGATCGACCTTTCCAACGGAGATCTTCTCGTATCGGCAGAAGATGCCGGATTCGATGTGATCGTAACTGCCGATCGAAATCTTCGTTACCGGCAGAATTTCGCTTAACGAAGAATTGCAATCACTGTCATTCTCCAGTCTGCATGGCCAATCTTGAAGAGGGGAGCAGAGGCGGTGGCCGAAATTGTTCCTATCTGTCGAGTCCGGAGACTAGGTCGAGATTTGAACGAGGCGGTAGGAAGCGTCAGGTCGAGGCAACTCAGTTATCGCCATTCGCCAATTTTACGGCGAGATATTGGGAGACCATGTCGAGGCGTTCCTTAATATCAAGCGTCTCCAGGAGTCGCTGACGTTCGCAAGAATCGTTAACGAAACACTGCGCGACGACGTCGGCAATGGCTGAGGGATCTTTCACGCTGCGAAGGTGCTCACGGAGCTGGTCAGAAACAGGCTCACCCTTTTCACAGAGCTGCCCGCACATGTCGACGATTTCCAGGGCCCGTTGTGCCACTGCTTCAGAGTCTGGTGCTTCACATGGGATGGGGATCACGGTGGCGACGCGGAAGGGTTCTGTTTGCTCCCATCCGAGGATTTCAACCCGTTGCAAGCCAGACAGGATTAGATGTGAGGTCCCGTCGTTGTGGGTCACACAGGCCCTGACGAGCCCGGCGGTGGTCACAGGATAGACCGGATCGGGATGATCGTCAGAATCGATTCCAGGCAGTGCATGGCCGACGCAAAACATGCGTTGGCACTGGAGCGCATACTGCAACATTTCCCGATAGCGGGGCTCAAAAATGAACAGTGGCATGTATCCATGAGGGAAGAGCGTAGCTCCACCGAGGACCATCACGGGCAGGGTATCGGGGATTTTGGCTTCGTCTTCTTCGGGCATGTCAGAGTGATTACGCGCAGAATTGCCTTAGGTCTGCCGGTTTTTACGGAAAAACCGACTTCTATGGCATCTTTTCCATTGCAAGGAGGGTGATTTGTGATTGAGTGGCGCAACTTAAAAGGGAGGCCTGAAAACGGGCGTCAAGGCGATGCCAGACAAGAGAAAATGAGTGAAACAACCAACAGTACTGAGGAGCTTGCGCTCCATAAAAGTGATACCGGAAGTGCGGACGTTCAAGTCGCGCGCCTCACAGAGCGTATCACCCAGTTGACCGAACATATGTCGGCCAACCAAAAAGACAAATCTTCGCGCCGTGGGCTTCTTCGCCTCGTCGCTCGCCGTAGGAAACTTCTCGATTATCTGGCTAAAACCCAGGACGAGCGTTACCAGAAGGTGATCTCCACTCTCGGCCTGCGCCGGTAGTGTCAATTTTGAAAGCGTCGGTGCCCCCGGCGCTTTTTCCGTATTCGGAGCCGTAACCCCGGCTTTACCCGAATTCGGAATCTATCAGCAATTCCATTTTAGGACACCGTGCCTCTCCATCGTTCTGGATTTTGCACAAGCTGGTTACCCCCTATTTTTAAACCAAAGAAAGAAAAAACATGAGTATTGAAACTGTAACGTGCCAAGTCGGTGCGCAAGAAATGAAAATCGAAACCGGCAAAATGGCTAAGCTTGCCGACGGTGCTGTGACTGTTCAGGTCGCCGACACCGTGGTCATGGTGACCGCTGTTTCCCAAACGAAGATGCGTGAGGGCCAGGACTGGTTCCCCATGTCTGTTGAATACAAGGAAAAGGCAGCTGCGGCTGGTCGTTTCCCCGGTGGTTACTTTAAACGCGAAGGCCGCCCTACTGAGAAGGAAATTCTCACCTGCCGGATGACGGACCGCCCATTGCGTCCGCTTTTCCCCAAGGGTTATCTTTACGACACCCAGATCGTGGCGCTGTTGCTCAGTGCTGACGGCCAGAATGACTCGGACATCCTTGCGATGAACGGTTCGTCGGCTGCACTCTGTGTTTCGGACATCCCGTTCGCGGGTCCAATCGCGGCAGTGCGGATCGGTCTTGTCGACGGCGAGTTCATCGTTAACCCGACTTTCGACCAGCGTGCGGAAAGCTCGCTCGATCTGGTTTACGCCGGAATGCGCGACAAGGTCGTGATGATCGAGGGTGGCGGTGACGAGGTGCCGGACGAGAAGTTTAAGGAAGCGCTGCTTTTCGCTCAGAATGCGATCCAGCCTATTCTCGACGCACAGGAAGAACTTGTCCGGAAAGCCGGAAAAGAGAAGCGCGTTTCTGAGCTGTTGGAAGTGAAAGACGAGATGCTCGACATCGCCTACGAAGTAGCCGGTGACCGCATCGAGGCGGCTCTCTACAAGCATAGTAAGGTCGAGCGTGGTGCCGCTGTTGGCGCGCTTAAGAAAGAGGTGAACGCGAAGATTCTCGAGAAATACCCCGACGCGAGTGATTTCGCGATGTCTCAGGCATTCGATTTCCTGCAGAAGAAGGCGTTCCGCATCAGCATCCTCGACAAAGGCGAGCGCTGTGACGGCCGAGACGTCGACACGATCCGTCCGCTTTCGGGCGAGGTGTCCGTTTTGCCCCGCACACATGGTTCGGCTCTTTTCGCCCGCGGCGAGACACAAGCGCTTGCCATTGCCACTCTGGCCCCGTCCGACGAGAAGCAGTATCTCGACAACTACGCCGGTGGCGAAGACACGAAGTCGTTCATCCTGCACTACCACTTCCCGCCTTTCTCCGTCGGTGAAACTGGCCGTATGGGTGGTCTCAATCGTCGCGAAATCGGCCACGGCGATCTTGCCGAGCGCTCGATCAAGCCTGCGCTTCCTGACGCAGCGGATTTCCCATATGCAATCCGTCTCACCAGTGAAGT
>Ga0222633_1001526_pt1 | contig 11989 bp, 9 predicted proteins | sample AntAcemetageno48_FD_179816 | JGI IMG/M metagenome (GOLD analysis project Ga0222633, IMG submission 179816) | Saline water microbial communities from Ace Lake, Antarctica - #48 | ecosystem: Environmental > Aquatic > Non-marine Saline and Alkaline > Saline | place: Antarctica: Ace Lake | collected... | reverse complement strand
CAGAAGACACCGCTCCAGCCGAGGACGCCGCCGCGGCTGAGGCGAAGCGGAAAAAGCGCTGGGAGAAAAAGGCGCGGAAAAAGCAAGCGCGAAAAGAAAAGCACGACGGCGACGTGGCGAGCGGAAGCGGGTCGGGGAGCGGGTCGGGGGGTGTTGATTCTGAGCCCATCAGCTTCGCCTCCGAAGACGAGCCCGTCGTGAAGACGTCGGAGCCGGAGCCAACGCGTGTTGACGAACTGTCCGTGCAAGAATCCATCGCGGAGCCGGATGAGTTGGCGGAAGAGGCGCCCGAAAACGCGGTGTTTGCGCAGGAGAAAGAAATTGTCGACGCGTTCCAAGTCGAAGAAGACGGATACTCCCACATGACGCACCAGCGCAACGCTGGTGCTTTCGGGTTGACGGAAACGCAACGCGGCTGGGTGGTTGGCGCGGTGGTGCTGGTCACCGTGGCGGTGTGTTTTATGGCCAGCGGGTACAGGCTGGAGCTGGTTCGGGCGTGAGCGGACGGGCGAGGGGGAGTAGGCGCGAGACGAGACGTCCCGACAAGTGTAACGACGAAGAACTTACAGCAACAATAATCCCTCGCCATAAACTGATGCTTTGGGTTTTTCCCACTGCCTCGTCAGTCTCCCCCGCGCTTCCGGGTGATGGCGCGCGTCTCCGCCGCGCCGGCGGCGTTGGATCACCAGGCGGTGGCCACCGCGCTGGCCGCGGCGCTCGTGTTGCTCACGGTGGCGCACTGGCTGGTCCAGGCCGTGCTTCGCGTGTTGAAGTCGTTGCTGAAATGGCACCGACAGGCGTTCGTGCTTCGCCCTGCGCCGATGGCCCCAGGGTACCTGCCCCTGATCGGCCACACCGTGGCGCTTTTCAAAGCCGTCGGGAACTACCCGTGCACGTGGGACTTGTTCTCGTTGTGGGCCACTGAAACCGCCCCGAAACCGGTACGGGTACAGATCTTCACCAAGCACTGCGTGGTGATCGGTGACCCTTCCACGATGAAAAGGGTAATGTCCACGAACGCGGGGAACTACGCCAAGGACACGGGGTTTTCGTACGCGCCTTTCCTTGAGATTCTCGGGACGGGGCTGGTCACGAGTGACGGGGACCAGTGGCGTACAATGCGCGGCCACATTTCAAAAGCCCTACGCGTTGATATCCTGGATGAAATAATAGCAATCGCAAACCGCGCGGCGCATCGGCTTTGCGCGAAACTTGACAAACACAAAGTTTCAGGGGGAAAAATAGACATGGAAAACGAGTTCCGGCTGCTCACCCTGCAAGTCATCGGCGAGGCGGTTTTGAGTCTTCAACCAGCCGAGAGCGACACCCTGTTTCCGGCACTGTACCTACCAATCATGGACGAGTGCAACACGCGGAGTTTGTCTCCGTGGCGGGCCTGGGCGCTGGCGTCCCCGGAGTGGTGGCGGCACAAAAAACGAGTCAAACAACTGGACGGCGCGATCATCGCCATCGTGCGGCAGCGGTGGCGAACGAGATGTGAAAGAAGTAAAGACGCCGCGGTACCGGATGACATTTTAGAGCGCGTGCTTGAGAAAGTCACCAAAAAGGAGTACGGCAAAGAAACCGAAAAGCAGCTGTGTTTCGAAATCAAAACGTTTCTCCTGGCGGGGCACGAAACGAGCGCCGCGATGTTGACCTGGACGCTGCACGAGCTATCAACGTCCACTGGCAAGGTACGTGTTGTATTGTCAGCTGTACGCTTTGTACGGCTAGACTAGACATTCACCAAATCCCGGACGACTGTTTGCCAATACAAGACTGACTAACACTTTCTTTTATTCGTCTCAGATGGAAAAAGTCAAAACCGAGTGCGCCGGGGTTTTCGGGAACGCGGAACCGGGAACGCTCCCGAAGCGGGACGCCGTGAATAGGTGCGCGTTGGGGCTTTCGCCAAATCCCGGCCTCCCTGTTCTCTCACACTGACGACTGACATTTTTTTGTGGCAATAACAGCCTGGAGTACACCCTGTGTTGTTTAAAGGAGACGCTACGGCTGTACAGCGTGGTGCCCGTGGTTACCCGGGTAGCGGTGGAGGATGACGATTTGGGGGGGGTGGCAATCCCCGCCGGTACCACGGTGATCATGTCCCTGCAAGGCGTGCACCACCGCCCCGACTTGTGGCCCGACCCCTTGTCTTATTTACCCGACCGGTTCATGGACGAAAATTTTGACGAAAACGAGGGGTTCAAGTTCCTTCCTTTCATTCAAGGCCCGCGGAACTGTTTAGGGCAGTACCTCGCGATGCTTGAGGCGCGGGTGGTGCTCGGGACGCTGGTGAGCAAGTACGATTTTACATCAGCGTCGGCAAACAACGCGAAAAAACACACGAAAGCCATTCCAATCGCGCCCGCGAACGGCGCGTGGTTCTTCGTGAAATGATGACAGGGGTGATGGGAGGGTAGTTAGTCGTGCTATTTGTGACTATGCAAAACAACACCCGCGGCTATTTGTGACTATTCAACACAACACCCAACGCTACTTGTGACTAATCAATGCGACACCCTATTTGTGACTGCTTTCTTTTCGCGTCTCTGCTCGTTGTTTTTGGAAAGGCACCTCTCATGCTCTCTCATGCTCTCAAATCTAATTCGATCGACCTCATCCGTGCTATACCCCAGGTAGGTACGTCACCGCCCGCTCCTCGGTTTTCGCGTTTTGTCTGTTTTCGCCCCAGCGCCGCGGCTCGGCGCGAAGATCAGCCGCGTTTCGCTTTTCCCGGTCAACGTCGCGCCGTTGTTCATCACACCAAGCACCAGCAACGACCCGACGCTTTCTTCGTACCGACCAATCAACCGCACCCCGTTCGGCAAACGCACGTGCGGTCGTTTCGTGCCCAGGTCGGTGAACTCGAGTTGCGTGCCAGGCACCAACTTGGCTTCGGGAGGCAGCGTAACCACCACCAAGGTCTCGTATGTCGCATCCTCGCCGGACGCGACCACCATCGCGAGCCCGGGACGAGGTGAGGCGGTGACTGACGCGACGACGCAGATCCATAACAAAATGCCAAGAGCAAAAACGCGCCAAAGAAAAATCGTCCAATAAAACTCGGGCCGCGGCCTTGATGCCCTTGATTGCTCGGCTCCCTCACACTTCACCGCACGCGTCGACCCGGCACCCGCGCGTCCGACCGAGTGGTTTCCCTGTTCGTGGGCGTGTGTGACTGCGTTCGCGCTCAAGAGTTACGCGCCACAGGACACGCCTCACGCGTCACCGGTGACATCGACCAAGCGCCAATTCCAATCCCGATTCGATTCAAGGACCATGGGCATCGGCAGCCTTTTTATCGTGAACAACAAAACCGAGTCCTTATGCGCGCTGAAGCACTGGGGCGCGACCGTGGGTCACGTGTCCGTGCTTGAGAAGGTGTTCGCGAGTCACCGGGCTAGTGTGAAGCACAACCTGTACGCGGATGTTTTGACCACCGAGGGGAAGCAGTACTGTTTCCACATCACCAGGGGGGAGATCACGGTGAGGCCTTTCCCAGTTACCCCGTTCCACCTCCCTGATTGCTGCTACGTATGGAGTACAGTCGGAAAGTACGGACCCCACTCCGTGGGACCCCTTTCCAATCCCGAATATGCTGGTAACTCGTTCTGGCGTACTGTGGTAAAAACACACGGTACTGTGTCACTTTACCGCCCGGTCACACCCCGGTACCCGGTCCAATCCCTCGTGACTGACTTCTTCTTTTTCGCAATCAGTACATCGCGACGTGCGAGACGGAAACGGAACCCCTGATGGTAATAGAGTTCCTGACGCAGCTGCACGTGGTGCTGAAAGCGTACTTCACCGACGTCACGGAGTCCGTGTTGCAGGAACACCACGTTACCCTGTATCAGCTCCTTGATGAGATGCTCGATAGCGGCATCCCGGTAAACACCCATCCCGGCGGTTTGAAGGTTTTGGTGCCGCCGCCCAACTTGTTGAATCGAGCGCAGAGCGTGGTGTTCGGGCACCAGGGCGTGCTGGTTTCGGACCAGGACCCGCTGAAGTTGTTACCGTTACCCTGGCGATCCAACAACATCAAATACGCCTCGAACGAGATTTACCTCGACATAATCGAGTCAATCGACGCGACGCTTGATTCGGAAGGGCGGGTGTTGCACAGCGCGATTCACGGCGCGATCGAGGTGAACTCGCGCCTAAGCGGCATGCCGGACGTTTCCCTGTCCCTGTCCAACTCGCACCTCATCGAGGAGTACTCGTTCCACCCGTCCGTGCGCCTGTCGCGGTTTGCCACGGACAGGGTGGTTTCCTTCGTCCCCGCGGACGGGACCTTCACCCTGATGTCGTACAAAGTCAAGGCGCCGCAGGTCAAGGCGGAGACCAACTCGTGGCAGCCCAAGTACATCAAGCAGAATGCGTGGCAGCAGGGAGCGGTTGGCGGGTTCAACTCCCCGACCACGACGCAGGTCCCGTTGCCCCTGTACATCCGCCCGCAAGCCACGTTCGGGAGTACGCAGGGCCGCGTGAGTATCGTGTGCGGCACCAAGCCCGCGTTTGAGAAACCGGTGGAGAGCGTTACGCTGGAGGTGAGGTTACCCGACAGGGTGACTTTCGCCGATCCGAGCGCGACTCACGGGCTCGCTAGCTACGACGACGTAGGACACAGCGTGCGGTGGATGATTGACAAGTTCCCGGTTGACAAGACGCCTTGTCTTACCGTGCAAGTCACTTTGGAGAGCTACGAAGCGAGCGACCTGGCGAAACAGGGGGGGAAGGGAAGTAGTGGTAAGGCGGTCCCGGGGGAGAAAAACGGACGGCGCGTGCGGTTACAGGAGCTGGTTGATATTCACTGCAACTTTTCCGTGTCAGGCGTGGGGGTTTCGGGGATCAAGGTGGAGACCCTGCAGGTCCGGAACGAAAAGTACAAGCCCTCGCAGGGGGTACGGTACCACACCAGGGGGGGGAGGGTGGTGGTGAGGACGTAGGGGAAGGGAGGGGGGTTGGTATCGTAGACTACTCGTAAGCGTTTAATACATCGGTAAAAGCCAGACTGACGTGGCAGTCTTTCGGGAAAAGATATCGATAAATGGCTGGCCGGTGTCTCCTTTCCCTGTCTCACACCGTCGGACGCGTGGTCGTCGCTTGCTGGTCCGAGAACGCGCGATGTCAGCGGTCTCCGCCCCTCTCGGCGTCTCTTGTTCGCCGCGCGCGTCAGTTTTCGGGGTTGGAAAGACACGCGGCGGCACCAATTGTTCCGCGTGCGCGGTTCCCAAAACCGCCCCGGGCGGTGGAAATCGAAGAGCGACACCATGCGTGGGTGGGCCGGCTGGTGCGTCGTGTGTGGCGGATAGAGCAGGTAAGGCTCCGTACGCCAATAGAACAGGTAAAACGCAGCACGCCTCGACGTCGTTTCGCACCAGACGAACGCACAACTCACGTGGAGCCACCGCACACAACGCGGTCGCCGACGACGTGGCGATGGGTTTGTTTAGTGCGTCTCAAAGCGCGGATGCCGTGGTCGTCGGGCAACTCACGGACGGCGTCACGCCGGTGACCTTCGCCGCGGTGCTCGTGGCTGGGCTGGTCACGAGCTTATCACCGTGCACCCTCTCCGTGCTGCCGCTCACGGTGGGGTACATAGGCGGGTACGTACCTCCCGTCGCGGTAACCGGGGACACAACACAAGACGCGCCCGCGCTTGCACGACAAAAACAACGAAAAGAAAACCAACTCAGGGTAAACGGCGCGGCGTTCGCGTTCGGGCTGGCCACTACTTTAGCGTTACTGGGCGTCTCCGCTGCAGCTTTAGGGCAGGCGTACGGCCAGAACCTGGGCGACGGCCTTCCAATCGCGGTGTCTGTTTTGGCGATCGTGATGGGTTTGAACCTTCTGGAGGTCATCGTGGTCGGGTTCCCCAGTTTCGGCCAGAACTTCGACGCGCGGAGTTTAAAAATTCCAGAACCCGCAAAGGCGTTCATAGCCGGACTCGCGTTCGCCCTAGCCGCGTCGCCTTGTAGCACGCCAGTGCTTGCGACTTTGCTGGGCTATGTAGCAAGCTCAGGGGACCCACTCACCGGGGGTGCCTTACTGCTAACCTACACGTCAGGGTACGTCACGCCGCTGTTAGTCGCGGCCACGGCGACGGGAAGTTTGCGGCAAATCATGAGCGCGCGCGCGTACACGTTCTGGGTCACGCCCGCGTCCGGGTTTCTCCTGGTCACGGGAGGGACCTACGGGTTCCTGTCGCGAGTCACGCCGTTGCTTCACGCCGTTTAAGTGTATAGGCTATGTAGAACTACCGCGCGATGTAAAGTGAATCTAACTTCTGAAGATCCCGACCGTGCGACGTGAAGTGAATCTACCACCTTCAAACGAACGCAGAACTACCATGCAATGTAACGTGAATCTAACTTCTAAACGTCCCTACCAGGTAGTGCAACGTAAAGTGAATCTACCTTCTGAACGCGGTGACGTAAAGTGAATCTAGACTATGAACTTCGAAACTCCCGCGCCGTCCGCACGAAGTCGTACAGCGTTTTCCGCCCGAGCTCGCGCAGTTTTTTTATGTTGGCGTTTGGAATGGACTCCGTATCCGGATGTTGGTCCACCGCTCTTGACACATCAACAGTGCGCAACAAGTGCACCGTGGGGTACGGACTCCGGTTGGTGTAGCTTCCCGGGTCCCCCACTTCTTCGCCCGCGAATTGGTAATCCGGGTGGAACGTCGCGAGTTGGATTTTTCCATCTAATTGCGAGTCGGATTCCAAAATGCGCTCGCACCGCTCCACCACGGCGAGGAACAGCAGGAAATCGTCCAAATCTGGCACGGCGTTCACCGTGATTAAAGTGGTGGTGGCCTGGGAAAGACCGGGGGCTTGCCATCTCTCTATCCAGGGTGGGGGATCGGCTCGCTTGCTTTTCGATAATTTGGTACCACTTTCCACTTCACCCACCGCCGCCTCCTCGTCGTCATCCTCGTCGTAGTCGTCGTACGCCGCGTCCGCCTCGGCGTAGGTCATCACAAGCGCGCGCGCTTCGTTCGTGAAGGTTTCGAAGAACAAATCGTGCGTGGTGTGTTCACAAACCACCAGCTTCAGCCCGTCGTTCTGCCGAGGCGCGCTGGCGAACGGACACAGGTTCAACCCGATGACTCTTTCATCCACCCAGCGCATGGTCGCGGTTCGGACATCACCAGGAGTAGGCGCACTCGCACTCGAGGTTGACGCCGCGGCGGTTACCGCGCGCCGCGACGCCACGAGCCGTGCGTGCGGCACAGCACGGGTACCCGAAACCGCGGCGCGAACCGCCGCGCTGATGAGGGCGCGCATCTCGTTCTGACGTTGGCAATATGATGGAAATCGTGCTGTGGGCGACCGAAAAGTGATTGCAAAAGATGAAAAAAACGCGACCCCGTCTGTGTACTCCGTATTCGCCACTCTATGTTGCCTATGTTTACGCCCTAAATGTCTCTTCCCCCCGTTACCCACCCACCCACCAACCCATCACCCGCCATTTCTTTTGGAAACGCACGGGAGCCAGTACACGCGCTCCCCCGTTTTCGCGTCGCCGTCGTCCACCATGGCGATTCCGCTTTTCACGAGCTGGTCCAAAATGGTTTGGGCGCGCGTCTTGTGCCACCCCGGTGCGCCATTTGTCTTTGTGGACTCCAACTGCGACTTCGTAATACTTCCTACACCGCTCTCGCTCACCCACCGAATCACGTCGTTCTGGTCCGTGGACAACTCCGTGGGGACGGATCTTACAACCTTTTTACCCCCGATGGTCAACACCCGCCACCCCCCGCCCAGACACGCCAACCGTTCAATCGCCCGCAACAAGTCATCCTCCGAAATGGGCTGCGCCGCGTTGCCTCTTCGGTGTTGCACATGGCGCATCAATTGTGTCATGTCACACAGCCCGCCGTCGTGATCCCTTGTCGCCAAACACGCCTCCGCGACTTGCACCCCAAGCTCGTAATAAAAATCCCCAAAGCCCAACAGTTCGGTCCAGAATCCTTTGTTCGACGCCAGCGGATCAACACCCACGTTCGCGCACATCGCGTGGAACTGCGCCCGGAACCCCGGGTCTTGCTTTATCTCACTCTTGTGCTTCAGCGCGAACTGCTCAAGAGAGTTGCGGAACTTCAACAGCTGCGCCCGCATGGCCTCCACGCTTTGGCGCTCCGCATCTTCACCAACCGCTTGTATCGCCACCGACGCGTCGCGGCGTTGTTGGATGCCCGCGATGCCGGGGCGACGACGCATTTTGCGTTTCGCGTAGGGAGGCGTGGGCCCGTGCCAGGACTGCGAAGAAAAGGACCACTCACAGGGGCACGCGACACCCGCGCGTGCGGGCGGCGAGTGACTGAAGAGAGCGATGGGCACGAACGAATTTGCGCACGTTGTTCGAACGAACAACGTGCGGGTTTAACGTGATTTAGCGTGAGGATTGATAGGAACAACCTTCGGTCGGTTTCACCTATCAACGCTCGGTACATGTCGTAAATTGACGGCTTGATTGGGGTAGTACAGTCGTCGCGTCAAGATCGCGATTGTATCGGGGGGTTTCGGGCGCCCCGTGTTTATCAAGCCCACTCCTCGCAACACCCGGGCGGTCGACGGACGGCGCACGCGACCTCGCCCCGGTCATCGACGCCACACACACGTCGCGCCCCTGCCACCGAACGATTTCGCGCGTGACATCGGCGTCGGCACCCCGCTCCCCGGTGAACCCCCCCGCGTTTATTTCCCAAAGGTCGCCCCGTGCGATTTTTGCCCTGGCGCGCGCGGAGATGGCGGCCGACATCGCGAGACCGCGCTTGGCGCCGAAGATCTCTCTGGCGCGTCTGCTCATTTGCGCGGCGGCGCTTCTCATCCGTCCCGCGGCGGCGACCCTGGCCTTTGCGGATAAGACCGCGCTCAAGGCTGCGGTGGACAGCTGCCTGGATCCCACCCACGGCGACCCCACAGGCGTGACGTGCTGCTCCAATGCGATCGTGGACTGCGGCGCGGCGGGGACCGACGAGATGGACCAGTGGGACGTGTCGCAGGTGACAGACATGTCGGAGCTATTCAAAGACAAGGCTCAGTTCAACGCGAACATCTCGGGCTGGGACGTGAGTTCGGTGACGACTATGACCGAAATGTTCAGTGGCGCCGCGGCGTTCAACCAAGTCATTGGGTCGTGGAATACCTCCCAGGTCACCAGCATGCGGTTAATGTTCCGTGATGCCGCGGCGTTTGACCAGGACATCGGTTTGTGGAATACCGCGCAGGTCACGGGGATGGGGTACATGTTCTATAACGCCACGGCGTTCAACCAAGACATCGGATCGTGGAATACCTCGCAGGTCACGAACATGATTCAGATGTTCTATAACGTCGCGGCGTTCAACCAGGACATCGGATCGTGGAATACCGCGCAGGTCAAGAACATGAGGGGCATGTTCCAAAACGCCGCGGCGTTCAACCAAGATATCGGTACGTGGAATACCGCGCAGGTTACGAACATGATGGAGATGTTCAAAGGCGCCACCGCGTTCTATCGGGACATCGGCGGCTGGAGCGACGCGTCGCTGACCATGTCCACCGACATGTTCACCGGCGCAACCGCGTGGCTCGGCCGCGTCCAGCCCGGCGATGGATCAACCCACGGTCCGATCAGCGCGTGGAACCATAAACCGTGCCTGAGGGACGAGCGAGCGCAGTCCGGGTGGTGCGTTCCGTGCGAGCCGAACCGAATACACATCGAAGGGTACGACCCGGCTGACGGCGACACGAACTGCGACGAGATGACGTGCTGCCAGGCGAAGATGAAAAAGTTCGGCATGAACATCAAGAGGAAGCCGAAGCCTAATCTGAACCCTCACTTATCTCCGTACTCGTGCGCCTCGGATCAAGGCCAAGTTGTGTTCAGCTTGGTGGATGATAACGACGTCAAGGATCTTCCCGACACCGCCGCGGAAATTGCCGCTGGATTCTATAATCCAAACGCATACTACATTGGCAACGCCGAGCTGGAAACCATCGACATCAAATCTGCAAAGATGTGCCTGGAGCGCTCGAAGGCGAGAGGGGATTCCGAGTGCATCACAAACTGCGTCGACATCGTGGACTCCCTTTTTAGCTGCTCTCCAGGCAGCGTTTCCAGCTCAGGGACGAAAAACATGATAATTGCTTTGACGGGGCAGCTTGAACCGAACACGTGTGATGAATTTTACAACCAAGGAACCGGTTGCGACTCGAGTAGCACCTACTGCTGGTCATGTCATAGGACGGTAAAACTTGGTCAGGCGTCGAGCTACAATTGGCACGCGCACGGCTACGGGATGAATCTTCATCGAGCCGGAGGCAGCGACGAGCTGTTTCATTACCCAGGGAGTGAGTGTCCCGAGGTGTTCGAGAACGGCGAAACCTTCTGGGACTCGTTCTACATCGTCGTGCAGGAGTAGAGGAGTACGATTTCAATGTCCAAATAGTCTTACGCAGCGCCTCATCAACATCGAACCTTCTTCCTCGGCAAGGGCGCCTCGTTGTCGTCGGACTTGAACTCTTCTTCGGAGAAATCCTCCCCTTCCTCGCCGTACTCGTCGCCCTCCTCCAGATCGAGGTCGGAGTCCTCCTCTTGGACCTCCTCTTCATCGTTGTCGAAGTACCGAAATTTCCGAAGTTTATCTTAGGGCGTTCTTGGAATCGTGAACTTCAGGATTTCAAGATGTACCTATTTTGAACAATAGAATGATGGGTACTTCTGTACACCTTGGTTGCCATCGACGGGGGAGGGGGTGTACCGAAGTACCCATTATTCTATTGTTCAAAATAGGTACATCTTGAAATCCTGAAGTTCAAGATTCCAATAACGCTATAAGATAGAGTTCGGAAATTTCGGTACTTCGGTACACCTTCACCCCACAGATGAGCGACGATGTCTGCCGGTGTGCGGTGACACGCCGAAGGCGACTAACCGAAGTTTGGCGCGATCCGTGGTCGCTTCGCTCCAGGTATGGCCCGCCTCCTTTCCAAATTATACTCAGGCCTCACAAGTGTTTGAAGCTGTGAAGAAGGAAAATCCCGTCATCAGCTCGAACGGCAAGTGCTGTTCGTTCTGTAATTGAATCGGCGCAGGAAACCCTGAATGTCGTCAGCCTTTTCTGACGTGCACCGAACTCGAGCGTGCTCTCGAAGATATCCCTCGGTCAATCGTCTCGGAAGGCTGATGAAGCGACGGGCCGTGACTCGACTACAAACAAGGACATACGCTTTGAGGCTTGTCACCTCTGAAGCGAACTTGCCGCCGATCTTCGACTTCGCCGGTTGCTTTGACGTGAATAAAATGTTCATCAATACTGTATGGAAGCTATTCAACGTGCACAACACGCGGCGTATATGCGTGACCTTCGTCAGAGTAGAGACGATAAAGACCGCGAGAACAAACTACGAGTGCTGGGGCGAATACAGGAAGGCTCCGTGCCTCACGTGCATTCCCTCACGAAACACAACATCACCAGAGACGACATCAACGACCTTCGACGTAGGAACGGGTTTAATGACCTCATCGAAACCATCCCGTACTGGGCTGAAGCAACGAGGCTCCGGCGTCGAAACATGGAAGACCCTTCGAGTTACGTCCCAGAAGCTCCTCCAGCCCGGCCCGGCCCTGACCTTCCCGACCGCGTAGGAACGGCCGGCGACGCGAACACGGAATCGTTTTCCGTCAAAGCCATCAACACCCACTTCCGCACCGAAGGACGTGAGATCGGGACGAAGACGAACCAGCGCGCGAAGCAAGGGACCATAAGTCGCCAGCTTGGTCCTCCGAACAGCGGTGAGAAGTCGGGCAGTTTCGCGAGGTTCATGGAGTTCCTCGGTCCGAGGTACTTGGAAGACGCCCGGGAGTTGTTGGGGCGCAACACGTTGCGACGTATAGAGGCAGAGATGACCAAGAAGCACAAGAAAGACCGCAAACCTCCACCGGGTCAGAGCGAGTTTATTCAGCTCAGCACGATGGTGAAACTTCTCGAGAC
>Ga0222633_1001522_pt1 | contig 12039 bp, 4 predicted proteins | sample AntAcemetageno48_FD_179816 | JGI IMG/M metagenome (GOLD analysis project Ga0222633, IMG submission 179816) | Saline water microbial communities from Ace Lake, Antarctica - #48 | ecosystem: Environmental > Aquatic > Non-marine Saline and Alkaline > Saline | place: Antarctica: Ace Lake | collected... | reverse complement strand
ACCTCTTTGACCACCTCCTCCGCGACCACGGCCACGGGAAGTATTACGGGCGTCTTCGGCAGCGTCGGCTTCGTTCTGGTGGAAACCTTCGACATTCTCGACGGGAATCTGGCGCTTAAGCAATCTCTCGATGTCTTTGAGCAATCCGCGCTCATCGGCGCTGACGAGAGAATACGCCGAGCCCTCCTCCCCCGCTCTGCCTGTTCGGCCGATACGGTGAACGTAGTCCTCTGGAACATTGGGCAGTTCGAAATTAACAACATGAGGCAGGTTGCTGATGTCGATTCCGCGGGATGCCACATCGGTCGCAGCGAGAACACGGATTTTGCCCGCTTTGAAATCGCTGAGTGCTTTGGTCCGGGCGCTCTGGCTCTTGTTGCCGTGGATCGCGCTGGACGTAATACCATCGCTCTCCAATTGCTTGGAAAGTCGGTTGGCGCCGTGCTTTGTCCGGGTGAAGACAAGGACCTGATCCCAATCTTTATCGCGAATGAGTTGGGAAAGGAGAGTCCGCTTGTCCGATTTCGCGACCGGATGGATTACCTGGCTGACTTTTTCGGCCGCCGTGTTGCGACGCGCGACTTCGACCGAGACAGGATTGTCGAGAATCGTATCGGAGAGCGTTTTGATGTCGTTGGAATACGTAGCGGAAAAGAGCAGATTCTGCCGCTTTTTCGGAAGTAATTGCAGGACGCGCTTGATGTCGTGGATGAAGCCCATGTCAAGCATGCGGTCGGCTTCGTCGAGGACGAGAATTTCGATCCCGGAAAGGTCGACTGTTCGCTGTCCTGCATGGTCGAGGAGTCGACCTGGAGTGGCGACGATAATGTCGACACCACGACGGAGTTTGTCGATCTGCGGGTTGATTCCGACTCCGCCAAAAATGATCGTGGAGCTGAGTTTCAACCCTGACCCGTAAGCAGCGACGCTTTCGCCGACTTGAGCAGCCAGTTCGCGAGTAGGGGTAAGGACGAGAGCACGCGGTGCGCGTCTGTTGCGATTCGAGGATTCGCTCCCCGCAAGACGTTGCAACAATGGCAACGTGAAAGCAGCAGTCTTGCCGGTGCCCGTTTGGGAGCCGCCGATGAGATCGCGACCCTCGAGGATCGCGGGAATCGCTTTGGATTGGATAAGAGTCGGCTCGGTGTAGCCCTTGGCTTCGACCGCTTCGACGAGTTCGGCACGAAGACCGAGTTCTGAGAATGACATAATAGTTGTATGAATGTTAGTTAGTTGTTGGGTGTGAGAAACACCGGGCGCAGATTTCGTTCAAGCAACAACAAGCGGCATCAAAGCCGAAAATCGGTCGAGAAAAATTTCGCGCGAGAAAGGAGCTACTCGCTGGGTGCACGGGATGACACAGAAGAGCCGTCGTTCACTTCCCCCGATGCGGGTGGCGCACCGATTATTTCTCAGCACCCCGGCCAAGGCAACTTAAGGCCTAAGCTTGACGATCGGAATGGACACCCGATGCGAGGAGAAGTCAAACGGTAGACTGACAACGCTACAATTCTATTCCCACTCGCACACGAACGAAAGGACGTTCCCGGACTGGGGCGAAGCATCGTCCCATTGGTCCCAACGGTTCATCACCACGGAGTTGACTCCGCCCGTATTGTCGGGTCGTTCGTCGCGCCAATCGGTGTATTTGAATTCCGATTTGTCGACCCAGTGCCACTCCTTACCGGTCTCGTCGCTGACGAGGCCGATCCATAAAAAGTATCTGTCTCCCCGCAGACTTGCTACAAACCGATTTTCCTCTCTGATCCCGATGCTGACGAGGTGTCCGCCCAGTCCCACGCATCTATCCCGTGCAGCGCTCCAAGTCAGGTTCTCGTCGATGACTTTATATGTATGGCCTTCGAATTCGGCGGCGTCAGCCGGAATCAGGGAGAGGCGTCGCTTTTCATCTGTCCACGCCGCCATCGGAATCAACTTTCCTTTCTCAACGATTTCGCTGACGAAGGCATGCTCGTTCCGCACAGCCACCGCGTCTCCGACTTTCCCTTCACGGGTGAGTTCGGCCAGCATTCGCTTTAGACTTGCGAGATACTCGTCGATCAACGCGGAGAATTCGTCGTCGAGTCCTTTACCGCGTTCTTCTTTCTCCGCAAAGTATGTTTTTTGAAGTTGCCGAAGGGCCCGGTCGTTTCCCGGATCGATTTCTTTACCGGATACGATCACTTCGATTTGGGCATTCACGGCCAAGACTCCTTCCAGATTCCCGGATTGCTGATGACGCATCTTCAGCTTCTCAAGATTGCTCCGGTAAAGCTCGTTCAACTCAAAAATCGGACCATAAAGCTTCTCCTCCTTCTGATTCAATTCTTGTCGGATAACGTCGACGAGAAGATTGGACGAATCTTCACAAAGCGCCTTTTCCGCAAAGACAACAAGAACGAGCGTCGAAACCAAGTAGTTGGATTGCATTGCTTCAAAGAGTTTAGATTCCCCGATCTTCCCTGTAAAGCCCGGTCGATTTAATTGCGCCAGGCTTGAAACGTCGAAAGAACCCCGGAGGACTCAATTTTTCGAATCCGGCTCCTAATTCAACGACATAAATCGATTTTTTCCTCCCGCCGGGTCATTTGCCGAATTGCTGTTAATTCGATCCAGCTAGTTGGCATCGTTCGGGAAATATCCGCTGAAGCCTTCGCCCCGATCCGGGGAGTGGCATCGGTCGCTCCACCTCCGATTCGATCGCGGGAAACTGAGTCCAAATCCGGCCGCCCCCCCAAAAAAGCCATGATCGATTTGTATTGAGTGTTTTTTCAATTTCCGTCACTCTCCCCTATCTCACTAAGCGAAATTGCAGTTCTCCGCACAAATGAAATCCCCTAAGCCTGAGGCAACTCCGCATGCTCTCCGTGTATTTGTCGCATTAATTTGTTTAGGTGCGACTCCGCTTTTTGCGCAACTGGATTTGGACACTGACGACAACGACTTGTCCGACGTCTGGGAAATTCGGTATTTTGGCTCCATCGGTCAGGACAAAAATGCAGACGAAGACGGCGATGGGGAAAACAACAAGGCCGAGGGCGGTTCGAACACCGACCCGCGGGATCGGGACAGCTTTCTGCAAGTGCTGGACCCCGATTCGTTCATCAACGGAAATGCCGTTTCGTTTTCCACGGTGACAGGAAAAAAGTATCGACTCGATGTTAGTGGAAATTTAGTCGACTGGGATAGCGTGGAGGAGTCCGCAGGGACGGACCTCGATTTCTTCGGCTCGGGCGGCATCCTCAGTGTCGACTTCAGTAATGGTGCGACCCCAAAGGTTAGCGGGGCGGTCACCCGCGAGGTTTGGTTGCAGGCTCCTGCTCCCGGCACAAGCGACCTGAAGGCTTTTGTAAATGGTGCCGGTGCATCAGACGGTACAGAATGGCGATCCTCGCTTAAGGGCCCTTCAGACTACGGTGATAATTACAGCGCCCGGTATGCAGGTTTCATCGTCCCGAAGGAAACGGGCAATTACACTTTTTACATCGCGGGACGGGGTGTTTGTGAATTCCATTTCAATTCAAGCGGCTCCGCACCGACCCCGGTCCTCGCCGCAGAAATTGATCTCGAAGCACAGGTGGCAGATATCGATGAGGAAGAATGGGATCACGTCGCGGGACTCGGTGGATCTGATACGCAGAAGTCGCCGACCTATTCACTGACGGCGGGAACCCGCTACTACTTCGAAGTCTTCCACGCAGATCCCGGAGGAGGAACCGATCACATCGCGGTTGGTTGGGACACACCGTCCTCGCCGGGCATCGAAGTCGTTCCCGGTGATTGCCTCTGCCCGGAGGAGACGTTCGTGAGTTCGAATGGCACCGCTCTATTCGACGGTGCGGGGACCAAATTCGTACGCGTAGCGACTTATGGTTTCGATGATGCGGAAGTGCTGGATTCTGACGGCGATGGCATCGATGACGCCACGGAAAACGAGCTTAACGGCTTCGGATTCAGTCCTTTCTCGGATTCAAGCCCCGGACATGGTGAAGGGAGTGACGTTGACAAGCTGATTGCTCTGCTGAGCTTCGACCCTGCTACTGATACCGAGGAGATTTCTGTGACAGCGATGGATGGTGAGGCGATCGAATTCGAAGATCCGCCGCTGCTTCCGGGAAATATTGTCGACATCGGAAACCTCGGTAGTCAGAGCGGACCGTCACTGGATAAGATTCGATTCAAGGTAAAACGCAATAGCAGCCTCGCCCCGGTCACCGTTTTCTACACCCTCGGCGGCGGGACGGTGACGGGTGAAGTGAGTGCTACACAGGGCGCCGATTTTACTGCGGAGGAAGAAGGCGCCGCAGCTGATGGAGTGCTCACGATTCCAGCTGGTTCGGCCGGGGTCGATGTGGAAGTGACGGTTTCCAAAGACAATACGCACGAATATCCCGAGACGGTGAGTGTCACGATCGATTCACATGCCGATTACGATATCGCTGCGGGAGCCGCAGTCGCCAAAGGCGAGATCTGCGACATGCCGGGCAATGTGAACCTCCTTTTCGTGGGAGCTTTTCAAGAGGATTTCAATGCAAGTCCAGGGACGGGTCGGGCTAGCGGTTCGGTTAGCGGGTACCTTAAGGGGGACAAACGCACGTTCGTGCTGAGGAACGACAATTTCTCGAATCTCTCCGCACCGCAGAACGACACCCACTTTCACAAAGTGCTTGAGAGCGGAGGCCAGCCTGTCGGTGGACCTCCCATCCACGATATCCTCAATCAAGCCGGGACGGATGCGCTATTGGGGCACTATCTCACCTATTCGTGGGACATTACTTCGCAAAATCCTGTCTTACCGACTGGCGGAGGTGCCCCTTCGCGGCAAGTCGTGATCGATTCGCTCTTCAACCAGAACGGACAAACCCAGATCTATGTTAATTTGCACACAGACGACAATGCCGCCGGTGAGTCGATGGCGATGCTGCAGCTCGCTTCGGGATCTGCGAACGAGCCGGCTCCCCCGCCAGAACCCGATGCGCTCGACCTTCTCAGCGGCGACGATTTGGAAAACGAGATCACTCGCTTTCTCAACCAGGCTACTTTCGGTGCCGCATGGGAGGATGTGCAGGCGATCAAGTTGGCCATCGAGGCTGAGCGAACTACTGGCGGAAACTCGAACTACAGCCGGATCGAGGAGTTCGAACTCTGGATCGACGAGCAATGCAAAATACAGCAAAATTTTCTCGCCGACTATGTGCTTGCAGCAGACAACATGGAGTGGAACTTGCGTGGCAAGTGGGATCCAGCTGAATGGAATAGCTGGGACAACACGCACGCGGATCCGGACGTCCAACCGATCATCACGGAGTGGCCCTACATTGATCGCTCGCTGACGAACGCCGCCGCTCCAGGCATGCCCAACACGCACCCGCATTTCTGGGCTAATCAGTGGTATCCGGTCAATCGTTACCCAACAGACAGGGACTGGATCAATTGGATGGATGACGAAATGGCGAACGAAGGGAGCAAAACTGTTCGCAACCTCAGCCAGCCAGTTCAAAACAACCGCCGCCGCGGACACTGGGCTATGATGGTGAACGGCAAGGACCAACTCCGCCAGAAATTCGGCTACTCAATTCAACAGTTGCTCGTAGTGGCGGAAACTTTGAATACAATTCGGGCTAAGACCCTTGGTGCTGCCAACTACCAGGACATGCTGAACTACTATGGCCTACCGTCCGACCGCGATGGCAACGGGCAGATCGACGCGAACGAAGAGGTCTATTTCCGCGATTTATTCGGCTACGTCAATTGGAGTCCAATCATGGGGAAATGGCTGTCCAGCATCCAGAACCGCGCCGCCTACGACGTCGACGGTGACGGCATTATAGATGTGTATCCGGACGAGAATCTCGCCCGCGAAGACATGCAATTGTTCTCGATCGGGCTATTCAATCTATGGCCCGACGGCACCCTTCAATTGCAAACGGGAAACGATCCCAATACTCCACCCGGGTCGTCGGCAACGTATACCAACGATGACATTCAGGAGTTCGCACGTGTTCTCACTGGCCAGAGCTTCAGCCGGTATGTAAGCGACACCCGAAGCAACACGAGAATCTTCGCCAATTTGGGATTTCGTGAAGGCCCCTATCAGTTCGGTATCGATTCCGCCGACAATGGGCAGGTCTTCGACACAGACAATACCAACGGCGACAGTGACCCTAACGACGGGGACGACGGCATTCTCTACAATTCCAATTTTTTGGCCGGGGAAGGTGAAAATTACTACGGCCACCAATTTAACTACCCCATGCGGATGTTCGGATCCTCGGGGAGTGGAGCGAGCAAGATCATCTACCACGACCTCGGGGTAAAAACGATTGCGGGAGGCCGGGTTATCGACAATACGAACCTGCTCTCCAACACCAACTCCCCCGAGGATTCCACCAGCAACAGCATGATCGCGATGGGCAAGGCGGACATTGAGGCTGCCATCGATTGGTTTTCTGGAAAAGTGGATGGAGATGCCGGGCCTGACTTCACCGGGAATGCCGGAGACGCCAATGCTAGCCACGCCTCGACTCCCGCTTTCGTGAGTCGTCGACTCATCCAGAGGATGACGACGAGTAACCCCTCTTCGGCTTATCTTTACCGGGTATCGAAGGCATTCAAGGACAGCGAGGGCTGTATGCGCGATATCTGTAAAGCTATTCTCCTCGATCCCGAAGTCCGGGATCCCGCACTAATCAATGTGAGCTTCGGGATGAAAAAGCCGCCAATGGAGTCCTACATGCAGTTGCTCCGCAGCTTCGAGGCCTACAGTTTGCTGCCGATCTCAAACAACAATTCCGGCCCACCCTTCGACGGAAACTGGCCGACGCCTGAGGGTGGCTACGATCCGGGTAGCTACACCGGACAGGGGCCGTATCACAAAATATTCCTGACGGACTACGGCTATCCGGCGAACCAGGCGAACAACTTCCGGATGAACTGCCACATCTTTTATAACAATACGGACTTGCAGCTATCCATGTCACCGTTCGCGCAGGAGTCGGTATTCAATTTCTACCTGCCCGACTTCACCAAAGGTGCCGTGAAATCGGCGGCGCTGGTGGCCCCCGAAATGCAATTGGCTACAGAGACAGAGGTCGTCAACAATACGAACTTCTTCTGGACGATCACATGGGGTTGGGACTTCTCCCGCAACACCCGATCCGACGGTCAGTCCTTCAACCAGCTCGGCGGAACAACACAGAACCAGCGCGAGGCTTTCACCAGTGGTGGAACGTCCGGCGGAGATTGGGATCAAAGTCATCGAGTCCGAATCGATTTCCAGCGCTGGGCCAATCTGATCTACTCGCAGGCCCCTTTCACGGGGAATAATATCCCGGGCTCCGGCGGGCGAACCAGCGCATCGCTCGAGGACGAAGCTCTCGTGGATTTCCTCGACAAACGGCTCATGGCTGGGCAGTTCAAAGCGAACTATCCCTTCGATACGTCGGACGACGAAGATCCTACCCTCGACGGGTTCAGTCCCCGTGATCCGCTCCATGGCGACGGCAACCTAACCAACGATCTTGATGCACGTAACCCGCGCGAGTGGATCATCCACACGATGACCAATAGCTTCGGGGACGGCACCTCCAGCGAAACCAATCGCATCAACAAATTCCGAACGGCGTTATACCTCATGACAATCACGCCCGAATATCAGGTTAAGAAGTAACACCCACCCTTTTCCAAGATGAATTCTTTTAACATTCACAAACCAAAGTGGAGCCGTCGCAAGTTCCTGACACGGACAGGCAGCGCAGGACTCGGTGTCACCGGAATGGCCTCCACGTTGACCAATCTGAACCTCATCCAGAACGCATCGGCCGCGGCGACCGGGATGAATATGGGTGACTACAAAGCGCTCGTCTGTTTCTTCCTCGCAGGTGGCTGCGACACGAACAACGTGTTGATTCCGATCGGCAGCCATCCCGGACGTAACAAGTATGAGTCGGATCGCCGGTTCGTCGCCGTTTCGGAGGCCGCTATCGCCACCGCGGGCACGGCGCTGAACGCACCATCACCCGCGAACCAGCAGTATGCTCTTCATCCGTCCTGCCAATCGATGTCGCAGATGTTCAACGACGGCGAATTAGCCATGATCGCGAACTGCGGCACACTCGCCGTTCCGATTCCGGAAAACGTCTCACTGAGCGAATACAACGCGACCATTAAGCCGATTCAGCTTTTCTCTCACTCCGACCAAGTCAACGAGTGGTTCTCCTCGATTCCGCAGAATCCATTTGTTTCCGGCTGGGCAGGTCGTGTCGCAGAGTTGTTTGGCAGTTCTGCCTATGCGGATCCCGCGCCGGGCGGTCAAGGTATCAACAAAGACGGAATCGCCTCGATGCTCGTAACCGCCGCCGGCGGAACGGATCTACTGGTTTCTCCCGGTGGGGCGATTCCCCAGTATGCGGTCAGCCGGACCGGGGCGATTTCGCTGGCCGGATATGGCACCAACTATTCCAGTGCCCTCGAAAACGGAGCCTATCGGACGAATTCCACGGGTCAGCGTTTACAAGCGTTCGAGTCTATCATCAATTATCAGCACGAACACATCCTCGAGCAGGGCTACACCGAAGTACTGAAAAGCGCCCGTGAAAACGAGGGGCTCATCGGTGCCGCGACCAATGTGGCCGATTCCTCCGACGCCGGTCCCTTTCCGGACGATAATTTTCTCGGCGACTTGTTCCTCACCACTTACAATGATCGTATTGGAACGACTTTCAGCGCGACCACTCAACTGCCGGTCGACGTGCAGGAGATGCTCATCACCTGCAAGTTGATCGCCGGACGCGAATGCCTCGGCAATACCCGTCAGGTTTTCTTCATGAACAAAGGCGGTTTCGATACTCACGCTGACATCAATACCGCCTTGCCTCTGCTACTCGCCGACGTCGATGCCATCGTAGCCTGTTTCAACGCGGGGATGAAAGCGCTCGATCAGTACGACTCCGAATTCGACTACAACATGGTCACGATGTTCCAAGGGTCGGACTTCAACCGGACGTGGACCCCGAATACATCGGGAACCGACCATGCCTGGGGAACCCACACGTTCGTCGCCGGCGGTGCCGTCGCAGATGCGAACACAGGCGGATCGCAGATCTACGGAAAGTTCCCCGAACTTGCGATCAGTGGCGCCAACGACGTTCCAGGCAACAACAACCGTGGACGCTGGATTCCCCAAATTTCGACCGATCAGTATTACGCCCGCATCGCAAAATGGTTTGGCGTTTCCACGGCGGACATGGAAGCGATCTTCCCGAACCTCGCCAACGGATTCACGAGTCCGTTTGCACCAGAGACGAATCTCGATTTCATCGGCCTGACCTGAGGTTTGGCGAAGTACATGAGAAAATCCGCAGTATTTGCCCTTCTGCTGCTGCTAGTTGTGGGGATCGTAGCAATAGTGCTATTTCGCTCTTCAGACCTGGAGCAAAGCGAGTCTATTGCTTCGGCTGCTTCCTCGACAATGGGAAATGCAAACGGGGTTAATCGCGACGATATCACCAACAACAATGCCCCCTCCTCGCGTCCTGTTATAAATCCAGACGCTGTCATCGTAGGCCGGAAACCCTACGACACGGGCATCGCAAACGATCAACGCGTTCAGACGACCGGGGACGGCAAGCACGTTGTAATCGAGGCAGTTCAAATCGCCAGAGCTCTTCACTCTCCGGAGTCTTCGGCGGAAGATGACCTCGATTATATCGAGCAGATTCTCGAAATCTACCGGCTGTCATTCGAGCAGAATCCTGTGGCCGGCGACAACCAGATGGTGACGCAGGCCTTGCTTGGGGACAATCCTCGCGATCTGGTCGTATTTCCCGCCGATCATCCGGCGATCAGTTCCAAAGGCGAACTGCTCGACCGCTGGGGAAACCCCTACTTTTTCCACGCACTTTCCGGCAGGGAGATGGAGATTTTTTCCGCCGGGCCGGACGGAGAACTCAATACCGCCGACGATGTGCAACGGAGCGCGCGCGATGGTCAGCCGCTCACCGGTGCCGAGCCAGATACGGAGTTGGATGACACGCTATAAGCTAATCATTCTTGCGGCACTGCTTCTGACTGCGGGTGGGGCCGGGGGACAATACAGGAACTACACGCTCCGGTGCCTCGCCCCTCTTTTGGAGAGCATAGATCCGAACGCACCAAAAACGCTGCAGGAAGCACTTTTGGCGGGGCCGCAGCGATTCGCGGAACCGCTTGCAGGAGTCGGAGCCGAAGCTATCACCTTCCCTATTTCCACGAAGTCGGAAGAAGCGCAGCAACTGTTCGAACAAGGCGTCGCATTCCTACATGTGCTCTGGTACAAGGAAGCCGAGCGCGCCTTCCGAACGGTCGTCGAACTCGATCCTGATTGCCCCATGGGATATTGGGGGCTGGCGCAGGCCAACGAGCGGTCGCCGCCGCGGGCCCGCATTTTCGTAGAAGCGGCGCAGGACCGTTGTGATCGAAACCACCCCGGGATAGAGCAGAAATGGATCGCTCTACTTGCCAACTTCTACTCCGATACAGACAACGCGGACCTGGCCGACCGCAGCTCCGACCGGATCCGCGCGCTCGAAGAACTTGCTTTGGACTTTTCCGATCAGCCCGAAGTCCGCGCCTTCCTGATCCGCCGGCTTACCCTCGACCAATTCGTCGCAGGATTGCCGGTGACCTCTACCCTGGGAGTAGACACTCTTGCAAAGGAATTCACCGACGATCATCCGGACCATCCGTCACGTCACTATCGGGTTTTTCTCTGGATGCAGCGACGTCCGGACCGTCTCCTGGGCGAGGCTGCCAAAATGATCGACCTGTCTCCCCGAGCAGCGGAAATCTGGCGTTACGCCGCCGAAGCGCAGCTTGCCGCCGGTCGCTATGCCGAGGCCGCCGTTCTCGCCGAAGCAGCGTTGCGGACAGATCACCGATTCTTGTCGGAAAAGAATCTTATGCCTTGGCAGGCTCAAAACCTAACCGACAACTACGAAGCGCTGGTGAATCTTTTGACCAACGCAGGCAGGATCGACGAAGCAATCACGTGGGCGAAGCGTGCCAGCATCATGCCCCGCGCCCTGGTCACAAACGAAGCCGGCACCGAGCAGTTTTGGGCGAATACTTTGATGATCTCCGGTCAGTGGGACAGGCTCTTGAAGGATCTGGAGGCCGATCCGATACTCCGGGCGTCCGATCGAGCGCGAGACCGCGCCTCCCGACTTGAATGGGCAGGAATCGCTCACCTTGCGCTAGATCAAACAGAGGAGGCGGAAACAGCAGTTGAGGCATTATCGCAGTTGGAGCGGGAAGCCGTCATCGCCGGAATATCGTCATTCGACGAGAACGCCATCGCAGAATCGAGGCGGACTCTCGGAGCTGTCCGGAAGCTTTTCAGTTCCGATAAAACAGAAGATCCTGCGGCTTCCCTACAAAACGTCGCTCTTCCGCTACCAGCCAAAGCGCGCCTCTATGAGTTGTCGGGCAGAAAAGGCGAAGCATTCCAACAGGTCAAAGCCGAGATCGAAGCCAACCGCTACCAATGGCTTCCAACAGCCTACTTCTGCAAAATCGCTATGGAAACAGGACACCAGCGCGAAGCACTTTTCCCGATCAACAGGCAATTTAGAATCGACGCCAGCCTCGCCGATCCCGATCTCAGCGAGCTTGAGACTCTGGCATCGTTAGCCACGCAACTCCGACTACCGGAAGAATGGACAATTCCTGCACCACAGACTGATCTTCCGGAGATGGCAGATGATCCCGGCCCGCTGACTTGGCAGGCACCAGAAGCGCCCGGTTTCGAATTGATGGATCGACTTGGAGAAACTTGGACACTCAATCAATTCTCGGGACGTCCCGTCCTGCTCAACTTCTTCCTGGGGGTGCAGTGCGCGTTTTGCCTTCAGCAGTTTGATACATTCCAGCCCTATCTTTCGTCCTTCGAGGAAGCCGGAATTGAGATTGTTGCCATCAGCATCGATTCCACAGAGAATTTGAAGCAAATTCTTGGCGGAGAGCCAGACGTCGCTCCTGATTTCCGTGAGCGCTTTTCTTTTC
>Ga0222633_1001518_pt1 | contig 12071 bp, 6 predicted proteins | sample AntAcemetageno48_FD_179816 | JGI IMG/M metagenome (GOLD analysis project Ga0222633, IMG submission 179816) | Saline water microbial communities from Ace Lake, Antarctica - #48 | ecosystem: Environmental > Aquatic > Non-marine Saline and Alkaline > Saline | place: Antarctica: Ace Lake | collected... | reverse complement strand
TCGGTGAGTTCAAAATCAAACAGGCTGATATTCTCATGCATACGATCAATGCCCGTAGACTTGGTTAGTAGCGACGTGCCTCTTTGTATCCCCCATCTAAGTACTACTTGGGCAGCCGTTCTATTCAACCGCGCAGCAATACTCACGACAACACTTGAGTTCAACACAGATTCTTTTGCTGCCGCCATATCCAACTGCAGATAAGAAGCTGCACCAAGGGGTGAGAAAGCGGTGACTGCAATATTATACTGCTTAGCAAGTCGAATGAGTTTCTCTTGAGTCAAATAGGGGTGTGATTCAATTTGCAGCACCTCAGGTTTACGCTTCGCGTATGCCATCAAGTCATGCAGCAAACCTGTATTGTAGTTACACACACCGATGTGTTTCGCCAGTCCACTGTCTTGCATCGCCTCCATCGCAGCCCAGGTTTCATGCAAGGGGACTCCCGAGGGTTTCATTGTTGGCGTGTCCTGCCTAGGGTCAAACACCCACTCTGGAGGATAACGCACATCAAACTCGACAAACTCTAGAGCGATTGGAAAGTGTATGAGATATAAATCAAGATAATCTAATTGTAGATCGTCAAGGGTGCGCTGCAGAGCAGCACCTACGTGCTCTTGTCCGTGGTAAGTATTCCAAAGCTTGGATGTGACCCAAAGCTCTTCTCGCTCGCAGAGACCGTCTTTGATGGCTTTTTTTATGCCCTCTCCCACGGCTTTTTCATTGCCATAATCACAGGCACTATCAAGGTGGCGGTAGCCCACTTTTAAGGCCTCATATACAGCTTTGGCGCAATCGTCGGGGGAGATCTTCCAAAGGCCAAAGCCTATCGCGGGCATATCATCTATTAGCATGTACGTTCATCCTGGTGCCTCTAACGTTATTGTCGAAAAGCAGACGCTTAGGGTGTATTGTTTTTGAGAGTATCAAATTTCGATAGCAAAAAGTGCCGTTGAGGAGATTCTAAAAAGCATGAGTGCCGCCCCTACTGAGTTTGACCCAGATCATATTGCTTCTAAGTCCGCCACAGAATTGCAGATGTATCATGCTGAGGTGACATCAAAGGAGCCCATGAAGTCTGTCCTTGAGAACAATCCAGAAATCTACTTTGTGCCGCCCAAAAGAAGCAGTGAATGGGGCACCTGGGAGTTCAAGCCGGGGTCCTATTACGACACCACCACTGGAACCAAGCACACTTATTGGCAGGACAAGGACTTGCCTCGACCAAGTAAAGATATCAAAAGGTTGCGTAAGGATATGTTGGACTGGGGATATTGCATGGTTGAAGATGCTCTCTCCGCGGAACAAGTGGAGGTCATTCGCCGACGAGTACTAGAGCAGGCCGAAGGCGAAAAACTCGCAGGGATTTCCCAAAAAACACCAAGCGGTCAGAATATCAATTGCTGCGTCAATAAAGGGCAGTGCTTTGAAGGACTAATTGAGCAGCACCCAAGCGTCGTTCAGGGCGGCCCGTTAATTGAGCAGCTCGTGACAGAAGCGTTGGGTGCTGGCTGGATCTGCACCTCGCTCATCGCTTCTGTATCCTTGAAGGGTGGTGCGCCACAGGCATTACATCAGGACCAAGATAACAATCTCGACTCTCACAGCCCTATGTCAGTCAACATCCTCACGACGATTACAGACGTTGATGAAAATAACGGTGGCACGCTGGTTATCCCAGGTAGCCATCTTGTTTTGTCTGAGGCAGCGCGAAACAAAAAACCAGTTGGCAAACTACCACCAGCCATCAATATCGATGCGAAAGCTGGCACCATGATCATCACTGATGGGCGCTTATTGCATGGCACCGGAATCAATCACACGGACTCTCCTCGTATTGTGATGTTAAATGGGATGGTCAGATCTTTCTTGCGACAGCAGGAGAACTGGATGTTGTCAGTTCGCCCAGAAGTACTACTGCGCGCAAGTTCTAAACTGCTCCACCGTATGGGCTTCCAAGCAACAAACGCCTCTCAAACAAACGAAGGACACGGGTTTGGCGCAACAGGCCAAATTGATGAAGCGGGAGGGGCAACGGTTGATTTTCGGCTAGCCGCTGATCGCGGCGAGTACCAGCGAGTGGGAGAACTAGGACCAAACTCTACAGGACAAGAATTGAACGCTGCTTACACCCTGCGCGATGTTGTGGGCAAAGCAAGGGCTGGCGGCAGAAGTGCACCGATCGGAATTGGCGGCGTGAAAAAGTTCTAAGCAGAGTATTACGGGCTGAAGTGCTTTTTGACGCACTAATCTAGTAGCAATTTCTAGATTCAAAATCTACCTTGGAATCCCTATGCAACCGAATATTGAAATTCAATATCAAGCAGTACCGCGATTTTCAGCTGGGGATGCTAGCGCTAACGAATATCTAGAGGAACAAGGCTTCGTCGTGTTTGCTAATGCTCTCTCTACAAAAGAGACAAGCACCGCACTGAAATTACTTTGGGACTATCTCGAAGAGCTTGGAACTGGAGTTGATCGAGACGACATTACAACCTGGGATGACAGCCGCTGGCCCACTGCTGTACATGGCGCAATCCTCCCAGGCCACGGCATCGGTCACAGCGCTGCACAATGGTATATACGGGATATTCCAAACGTACATGCCGCCTTCGCTCAAATGTGGGATGACCAAGACCTGCTCGTCAGCTTCGATGGCGTGACGATCTGGCGCCCCTGGACCTATGATCCGGCCTGGCGCACTAACGAGGGCAACAGCTGGCTCCATATTGACCAGCATCCAATCGGCAGACCTGGCAAACACTGCATTCAAGGTTTGGTGAATTTACTGCCGGCAACGCCCGCGACTGGGGGTAATGTCATTGTGCCGGGTAGCCACAAGCGCTTTGCTGATATTCCCACCGACTATGAAGAACGCCTGTCCCGAATCCACCCAAGCATTGATCACTTCAGGTTTCCTAACGACGATCCAAAGCTGCAAGATGCCAATCCGATTATGCCGGCACTTGAACCAGGCGATCTGCTGCTTTGGGATTCGCGAACTATTCATTGTAGTGCTCCAGGTCAGCAGCAACCAGAGAACAACGATAAATTATTGCGCGCAGCCAGTCTTATTTGCATGATGCCGCGAGCCAAATCTAACGAAAAAACTATTGTGAAGCGAAAGTCTGCCGTTGATACAAGAACCTCCACAACCAACTGGAGTGACCGATTTATTAACGCCGACGAGTTCCCAGATATAAAAGCTGTCGATCCGAAACGCTTTAAACTGCCACCGGTACCACAGCTAAACAAGCGGCAACTAAAGATGGTGGGTTGGACTGATGACGAGATGCAGGGCTAGCCACTAAAGCGAGGGCTTACGGATTAGGAGTTCAAGCACCACCTCGTATCAAAACTCGCTGAACACTATTCGCCAGCAGGGTATCGACGAGACTCGCGATTCGCTCAGGCGAGTCCGCAGAACCACGCTTCACCCATACTAGAAGCACACCATGGATCACACTCGCGACGGTCGACACGAGATAAGCTTCGTCCACGTCGTCTAACGGCGGCGCCTTGTTGACAGCAATTGTACGACGTAAAACCTGAGTGATGACCCTGCCGAGAGGCTCGACAAGGAGTCCCGAAGGACAATATCGAATCAACGGTTCGAGGACTTTTTGATGTGTTTCATAAGACTCGAACACCATCATAGATAAGGTGTTGTCTGAGATCGGCATCACCAACATCTCGTTGTCTATTCGAGTAGCGATTTCACTGAATATTTCAAATACCATGCGTTCGACCAGTTGCTCTAAAGAGCCAAATCGCGCGTAAAAGGTCTTTCTGGTTACGCCTGCGATGGCCGCTACTTCTGACACGGTCAGAGAACTGAACACCTGGCCAGCTTGCAATTGTTCGATTACCGCCTGTTGAATGGACGATTCCGAACGCGCTATACGTGGGTCGGTGCGATTGGGTTGGACTGATTGCATGAAGCAGACGTTAGAGCTACCGGCACAGAAAGTAAACACTTGACTACTTTCGTAACCACACTTAAGTTACAACTGTTACTTAGGAGAAACCAGATGAGCGTCAGCGAAGAGCAAGATGTAAACAGCATTGCATTAGACAAAATCGACGTCAGTCGCCCAGAGCTATACCAGAATGACACCTGGCAGGCTTTGTTTGCTCGCCTTAGAAAAGAAGCGCCCGTTCATTATCAGAAGGACAGTACCACCGGCCCCTTTTGGTCCGTCTCAAGTCACGAAATGATTAAGGCGGTTGATTCAAACCATCAAGTTTTTTCATCAGAGAAAGGCGGCATTGCCATTGTTGACCCTTACGTAGCAGAAGAGGGTCAAATGCAGGGGCAAAGCTTTATCCAGCTCGATCAGCCAAAACACATGCCCCAGCGACTTGCAGTCGCGCCGACTGTAGCGCCAAAAAACCTGACCGAACTGGAGCCAATCATTCGAGAACGAGCTATCGACATTCTCGAGAACCTGCCGGTAGGTGAAACCTTCAACTGGGTGCAAGAAGTCTCCATCGAGTTAACCGCGAGAATGCTGACGACGTTGTTCGACTTCCCTTATGAAGAACGACACAAGTTGGTCTATTGGTCCGACCTTGCAACCGCGGTGCCTGAAATCACTGGCGACGACAACATCGACATGGGGAAACGTTATGAAGAATTGATGGGTGCGGCTGCCGCGTTCTATCGACTGTGGATGGCAAAAGCGGGCCAACCACCAAGCTTCGATCTTATATCCATGCTGCAAAATAATCCTGAAACAGCAAAAATGAACGAAGACCCTGAGCTGTTTCTCGGCAACATTCTGCTGCTCATTGTCGGCGGCAACGACACAACCCGCAACAGCATCAGCGGCGGCGTGATGGCGCTGAATCAATACCCCGACCAGTACCAGAAACTTCGCGATAACCCTGCCCTCATTCCCAATATGGTTTCTGAAATGATTCGCTGGCAAACACCTGTGATTCACATGCGCCGAACCGCTTTGGCAGATATCGAACTTGGCGGCAAGCACATCAAAAAGAATGACAAGGTGGTGATGTGGTATCTCTCCGGCAACCGAGACGAATCAGTATTTCCAGACTCAGAAAAACTTATCATCGATAGGCCCAACGCCCGCTCACACGTTGCGTTTGGTTTCGGCGTGCATCGATGTATGGGTAATCGGCTTGCCGAGATGCAGCTTCGAGTCCTCTGGGAAGAAATCATGAAGCGTTTTCACACAGTAGAAGTAGTAGGCGACACCGAACGTTTACCCAACAATTTTATTAGGGGTATCAAGAAAATTCCTGTGCGATTGCACCCTTTATAGGAAACAATTCACAACCAGAACGTCATCTCTAATTTCGTATGCGATTGTGTATATACCTTGTCTGACTAGATACCGCTCTTCGGCTGAGAATTTGATACACACCTCACCCCTGGGCTGTTCAAGCAGGACATCAATCCGTTGGAAAATCAGCGACCTCATTTAGAGCCGAACGTGGGCCAGTGTCGCTGCATGCATTATGTGATTTTATTGCCAGCACTACAAAACCCCTAAATACGGCCGTCAGGATCTTTAGCGGTATCGCTACCCGCCCATCTTGAGGGATTCCCAAACAGGGCGAGTAGAGAAAAAGTTGCGTTGACTGCTACCTCACCATATGCAAAAAGTGCAGATGCCGCTCGTACTGGTCGAGCACATCTTCGATCAAGTGATCCTTGGTCCAACCCATCACGTCATAGTCCTGGCCGCCTTCACGCAGATGAACTTCGGCTCGATAGTAGGTATGGGGGCCTGAGACAAGATCACTATCGTCGCCCCCCAAAGCTTCATCAGGCAACTCGTGTTCTCGTGTCACAATGCTATAAATAAAGTCATCCTCATCACCATGCTTTACCTCGAGGCGAGCCTCGCCGTTTTCTTCGACGGGGAATACCTCTGCAATGATGCCTTGTTTTTTCAATTCTTCAGCAAAGGATTTTAATGCAGGTAGTACGACAACGTTTTGAAAGTCTTCGACGCCTCCGACCGTAGGATATTCGAGAAGATTGCCAAGACGATCCTGCCACTTTACACCCGGACTCGCACTCGTTTGCATCATCAATGCATCACGCTTCTTAACGTCTAGAGACAAGGCTTTCCAAAAACCCCACATAGCAAAAAGCAATGCTACTGAGAAGGGCAATGCGCTGGCGATTGCTGCGGTTTGGAGTGAAGACAACCCACCCGCCAACAACAACACAATGGCGATTAAACCAATAAAGACGGTCCAAATAGATCGCTGCAGTGCTGGGGTATCATCTTTACCGTAGGCACTCAGCATATTAACAACCAGCGCACCTGAGTCTGCCGACGTAACGAAGAACACCATCACCATGATCACAGCGATAAACGACAGCACCTCAGACATGGGGAAGTTCTCAAAAAACTTGAATAACGCGACGGAAGAATCTGCTTGCACCGCAGCCCCAAGAGAGGTCACACCTTGATTGAGGATAAGATCAATGCCGCTATTACCAAATACCGTCATCCAGAACAGAGTGAACAAGGTTGGCCCTAACATTGCTCCAAGGACAAATTCCCGAATAGTTCGTCCTCGAGAAATTCTTGCGATAAATAGGCCTACGAAGGGTGCCCAACTGAGCCACCAGCCCCAGTAGAAGATCGTCCAGCCACCTATCCAGTCGGTCGGATTATAGGCGTACAGATTAAAGGTTTTGGAAACCAGATCAGACAGATAGCTACCGGTATTCTGTACAAAGGTTTGTAGCAGGTAAAGCGTTGGCCCGATCATCAGCACCCCAACTAAGAGCGCAATAGCTAATGCAATGTTGATCTCTGATAGGCGCTTAATGCCCACATCCAATCCGAGTACCACAGAGAACGTGGCCAAAATAGTAGTCACAACCACGAGTATGATCTGCACTGTTGAACTAACGGGTATGTCAAACAGGTACGCCAATCCCGAATTGATTTGCAGCACTCCGAGGCCTAGTGAGGTCGCCACACCGCAGACCGTGCCCAGCACAGCAAAGATATCGATTAGGGCGCCTATAGGACCGTATATTCTGTCGCCAATTAGGGGATACAGTGAGGACCTAAGCGTCAGTGGTAGGTCATGTCGATAAGCAAAGTAGGCCAGGATTAGCGCGACAATTGCGTACATGGCCCAGGCGTGAATACCCCAGTGGAAGAATGTTAACTCCATCGCTTGAGCAGCAGCAGCCGGAGTTCCTCCGACACCATGGGGCGGGTTCATAAAATGCATGACCGGTTCGGCGACGCCAAAAAACATTAAACCAATACCCATACCGGCGCTAAACAACATGGCGAACCATGACACGAACGAGTAGTCCGGCTCAGAGTGATCCGGTCCCAGCTTAATATCGCCGAAGCGGCTAAACGTTAATGCCGTAACGGTAATCAGGATGACGGCGACCACCAGTACGTAGTACCAGCTGGCATACTTAACAATGGTATTCTGAACGTCTTGAAAAAACTCTCCTGCCACGTCCGGGGCCATTGCAGAAAAAGAAACCAGTAGCAGTAGGACCACTACCGACGGCACAAATACTTGCCGATCGATAATGAAGCTTGCTTTTTGTTCTGGAGTTGGTTGTTCTGACATTACGTCTCCCGGTTGGTGAGGGAATCACCCAACGCGTCTTTGAGGGGTTGCAGGTGCGATTCAAAGTTACGCCACTGCTCCAATGCATCTGTGAAAATGGGTTGTCGCACTTGTTCTGAACTTGGTGTGCGAACGTTCCGTTCTGTTTTATGGTATTCGATGCATGCAGTCTCGAAGGGCAGCCCACAGAACTCTAGTAGCCTCCGCACTTGGCCTTCAAGATCGGCCACAACATCCTCATGTTGAACCCGCAGTACATAACCCGGCAGCACCTGATCCCAGTGTTTCATCAATTGGACGTAATCACGGTAGTACTGACCAATATTCTCAAGGGAGTAGGTAAACTCCTGCCCCTCGGCGAATAACTGCTTAAAGCCACTAAAACAACACGCCATAGGCTCGCGACGGGCATCAACTATTTTGGCGTTGGGCAGGATCAACTTAATCAACCCGATGTGTCGGAAATTATTTGGCATCTTATCGATAAAGAACGGCGCGCCCTGACGATGGATGCGGGTGTCCTCAATGAACGCCCGACCAAATTCCGCCAACTGGCCCGCGTTTAGATGAGGCAGGATCTCCGGATAACCGCTAACACTGATATCCGGTAAACCACGTCGCAGGCGATGAGCCAGAGACAAAATGTTGGGTAGCTCCAGCGTACCGTCCACTAGACTATGGGAGGACAGTATTTGCTCCAAAAGAGTGGAGCCCGAGCGAGGTAAGCCCACAATAAAAATTGGATCCGGCGCACTGTAGCCACTACTGGCATGTACTTTAAAAAGGGCTGGTCCGCAAACCTGCTTTTGTAGCTCAAACTCTTCGGTAATCTGATCCGCATCGTAACGACTTTCTGCCTTTTTTTGCTTGTTTCCCTCGTCGTAAAACCGAAACGCCTGTTCATAATTCTCACGATCTTCATAAGCCTTACCCAGAGCAAATTTGATGTAGATCCGATCTAACGGTGCATTCACAGAGCGATCTTCCTGCCCATGCATCATTTCAAGTTCGGCATCGCTAAAGCTGTAGGTTTTGAGATTGGCTAAAGAGAAGTAGGCTTCACCATGTTCGGGATGATGCGCCATAGCTTGTCGGTAAGATTCAATCGCCTCGTCTGATTTACCAATGGTCTTCAGGGCATGGCCCTTTGAGGTAAGCGTGCCAGGATCTGTTGGCACAACGTCAAGAATGCGGCCAAAGAACTCCAATGCTTTTTCGTAATCTCCGGTTTGCATACAGACAATCGCGTACAGAGATTGAAACTGAGGGTTAGCTGGACTTGTTGTCAGCAGCTTCGTTGCTTCTGAGAGCGCAGTCTCATATTTCTGCCGCTTGCGCAGAACTTCAATATAATCAATTCTCGCTTGAGCGTGTTCGGGCGCAAACAAAACCGCACTTTCAAGCAAGAATTCCGCGTCATCCAGAACTCCGAGTTTGACCCCTATATCGGCCAACAAACGCATACCTTCGACGTGCTTCGGTGCTTTTTGAAGGTATTGACGACACAGGTCCTCAGCCCGGATCAACTTACCTTGAGAAACCAGATCCATAACGGCTAGTAATGGTTTGGGGAGTCGCCCAATTCGCTCAAGCTGAAGTCTGATTTGATTTGCCGCTGCGTGGTTACCCTGATTAGCCAAAAGTGCCAACTGCCCCTTCCAACTCGCAATCAAAGCAGGGTTCAGACGCGTTGCATGCTGATAGGCTTTGGCTGCAGCATCTTGGTCGGCGCGAGCCATCTGCAAGTGCCCTTCTTCCTGAAACGCACGACTAAACAAAGGGAAATCGCTTTGCAGACGGGCTAAGGTCGATAGCGCTTTGTCGTGATTGCCGATGTAACGCAAACATACAGCCTGCATATACAGTACATCCGCGTGATCCGGAACTCGCGCCAAGGCATTTTCGATCTGGACAAGCGCCTGTTGGAATTGCTTATCGGTGATCAGTTGCTGAATTTCAGAAAGATCGATTTGCTCTTGTTGTTCTAGTTGTTCTAGTTGTTCTAGTTGTTCTAGTTGTTCTAGTTGCTCTTGGTTGATAAGAACTCCCCCAAAGATTCTGAATCTTCGCGACTGTACAAACCGCTTATTCCGCAGCTTACCTTAATACTCGCCCGATTGTTGTTCGACGAAAACGACGAACGCCCCAAAAAAGGGGCGCCCGACGCAATACACAATCAAGTTTTCAAGACTACCTAAAGTCGTAAGAAACTCTCATGCCAACCGTTGCAGGTCGTGCGTAGGTGACACGCTGAACATCGAAAACGAAGTTTCGTGACAGTTCAGCTTGTTCATTAAACACATTTTCCGCATACAGTTCAGCTGTCCAGTTGTCGCTAGTGACGCCAGCAGTGAAGCCAACCATGACCCAGCTATCAATCTGATCGCGGTTAATCGTAACCACATCACTAAAGGATTCTGACGAATACGCAACGTGAGGCATGATATGCGCCGTTAGCCCAGATTCTAGCGGCCACTGATATCGAGCACTCAAGTTACCCTGAAATTCTGGCGCAAATGCCAGCTCATCGCCTTTCCTAACATCGTTCGTTGGTGTCAGCACCTTGGTGATTTCAGTATCAAGGAATGAGAAAGATGCCTTAACAGTCAAGCCATCAATCGTTGCTGGCGCCCAGGTGATATCTCCCTCAAAGCCACTAACTTCTGCATCCGCGGCATTATCCGAGAAGAACAAGTTAGAGATGCTTGGATCGAAGATGGTTGTTTGTAGACTCTCAATCTCGACAAAGAAGAAGCTACCGTTAAAGCGTGTCGTATAGTCAAACAGATCCAGTTTCCAACCAAATTCATAGTTGATCACATCATCCGTCTCGAGCTCAAAAGGCACCGTGAAATTGTTAGCACCTACAGCTCCACCCGGTCGGTTTAACAGTCCAGGTCGAAAACCTTCAGATGCTGTCGCATAGAAAAGGCTGTCGTCGCTTGGGCGCCAAGAAGCGGTGAATTTAAAGATAGACCCTGAAGCCTCAGCTGTATCTGGCGCACTCAAGGCGTTCACGATCCCTTGAATCTCACCGTCGCTGATCGCGTTAGGTGCGCTAGTGAAAGCGCCTCGGCCAACGCTGTAGGGGTCCGCTGCCAGCAGGATCGCCTTGATCTCAGCAAAGCTTTGACCCTGGTTAAACGTAATGCCACCACCACCGCCACTGTCACCGATAAAGGTGAAGCTGCCGTCACCGTCATATAGATCACTGATGTTGGTACCGAAGCGATTGGCATCTGGCTGGAAAGAATTGCCGAAAGATGCATTCGCACCGCCGACAAAGTCGACTTCGATATCGTAGTAACGGCCGCCAACCGTCAGTGACAACTGGTCGGTGACATCAAAAGTCACTTCACCAAACACACCAAATTGCTCATCGGTTCGTTTGATATCGTTTCGGAAGATCACATCAGCCGGGAATGGACCTGGATCGGAGTTATAAGCACCCGGGAAAGGGAAATTGGCAGAGAAAGCCGTCGCCGGTCCACCAAAGCCTACAAACACGTTAGCAGATGTTGAACCAGGGTAGGTAAAGTCATTACGTTCCGTCAGTTCTAGGTCGCTATAGAAGGCACCCGCTGTCACACGAATACGATTTGCAGCATCTGTGGTGATGCGAATCTCATGGGTAGAAACCTCTAAGTCTGTTTCACTTTTAACGAAAAGGTTTGGTGGCTGACAGGTTCCACTTGATACACCATCAACGAGACCCGGCGCAGGGTCACTGTAGTTATATTCAGGATAGCTGACGGACGAATCGCAAATGTAGTAGGGCAAGTACTGCCCAACGTACATGTAATCGGTGTAATCCACACGCTGATTGGTTTCGCGATCGGTAAACGCGCCGGTGTAAAGTACTTCGAGTTCGCCCACGCGACCAGTCAGGGTCCAGTTATAGTTGGTGTACTTATCCTCGATGCTGTCATCTTCGAAACGCTGAATTTCATAATCACCTAGATTTGGGTCGGCAAAGAACACGCCTTCAGAATCGACGTCCTGTGAACCAAAACCGGCCAATAAACTCCAATCCTCGTTGATATCCCATAACACCGACAGGCGTCCGCCAGCGTAGGTCGTTTCATTAAAGTCTTCTTCCACTAGACCGGAGTTATTGGCCTCAAGGAAAGTAACCCCTGACAAATCTGGGTTACGATTGCCATTGAACGTATCGCCAGCGGCGACGATACCGGCAATGCCAGTTGCACTTTGTAAACCGGCGCGGCGTAACGACACTGGCTCACCATTGGCGCGGATGGTCCCTTCGTCACGGAATCGAGCTGAATCCCTTAAATCACGCGTCCCCAAGACGTTATCGATATAGCCGCCTTGGTTATCAACATAAACCACACCACGTACGGTCAGCACATCGGACAAAGGGATATTCACCATGGCTTCGACGTTATTGCTCATCTCGCCATCTTTCGTAAATGCCGTACCAAAATCGACGCTGGCAAACTGTCCAGTGGGATCTGGCTTAT
>Ga0222633_1001517_pt1 | contig 12071 bp, 8 predicted proteins | sample AntAcemetageno48_FD_179816 | JGI IMG/M metagenome (GOLD analysis project Ga0222633, IMG submission 179816) | Saline water microbial communities from Ace Lake, Antarctica - #48 | ecosystem: Environmental > Aquatic > Non-marine Saline and Alkaline > Saline | place: Antarctica: Ace Lake | collected... | reverse complement strand
CGCCCCCGCGCGCGCCAGCACGGGCGTGAACATCGCCCCCCCCGGCGGTTTCCCCAAGGCGGGCGGGTCTGCGGTCAACGCGGATGGGTCGAGCGCCGGGCCAAAACGCATCAGCAAGGATTTCGTCCCCACCACCCCCAACCGGACGAACACGCGTCCGATTTTCGGATCAGAAATAAAGCCCATCGACGAGCCTGCTGACCGTTTCGCCAACTTTCAGTATCCGCCAATCACCACCGATGGCATGGGGATCTGTATGTTCGACGGCACGTTGAACCAACACCGGCCGCATCTGCAGTACCGGTGGGAAAAGTACTGCGGTTTGAGAAACGCGATTGACGCGAACGAGGGCGGGTTGGAAAAATTCAGCCGCGGGTACGAAGTCATGGGCTTCACCAGGGACGCCACGGGGATCACGTACAGGGAGTGGGCCCCAGCGGCAAAATCCGCGTGCCTTTTCGGTGACTTCAACGGCTGGAGCACGGGCGCGACCGGTGTTTGGATGACCAAGAACGACTTTGGCGTGTTCGAGGTGTTCATGCCCAACAACCCCGACGGCAGCATGGCGATTCCGCACGGCACGAGGGTCAAGATCCACCTTGAGCTGGAAGGCCAGGACCCGGTGGATAAGATCCCGGCGTGGATCAAAATGGCGGTCCAAGCCCCCGACGAGATCCCCTTCAACGGCATTTACTACGACCCGCCCCCGGAGGAGATTTACCAGTTCAAGTACGCGCGGCCGAAGTCCCCGGACGAGGTCCGGGTGTACGAAGCGCACGTCGGTATGTCGTCCATCGAGCCCAAAATCAACTCCTACGTCGAGTTCGCGGACGAGGTGATCCCGCGCATCGCGAGCCTGGGGTACAACACCGTGCAGCTCATGGCAATCCAGGAACACGCGTACTACGCGTCCTTCGGGTACCACGTCACGAACTTCTTCGCCGTGTCCTCCCGGTGCGGCACCCCCGACGAGCTGAAGTACCTCATCGACACCGCGCACTCCTACGGCCTGACCGTGCTGATGGACATCGTGCACTCGCACGCGTCGTCCAACTCGCTGGACGGCATAAACTTGTTCGACGGCACCAACGGGCAGTACTTCCACGACGGGCCGCAGGGGTACCACTGGATGTGGGACTCGCGGTGTTTCAACTACGGCAACTACGAGGTGGTTCGGTTTCTACTTTCGAACCTGCGGTACTGGATGGAGGAGTTCAAGTTTGACGGGTTCAGGTTCGACGGCGTGACGTCCATGATGTACTCGCACCACGGCTTACAGATGACCTTCACCGGTGATTACGGCGAGTACTTCGGGATGGCCACGGACGTGGACGCCATGGTGTACCTGATGCTCGCGAACGACATGCTGCACACGCTGTACGAAGGGCATGCTATTACGATTGCGGAGGACGTCTCAGGGATGCCCGCGCTAGCAAGGCCGGTCAGCGAAGGCGGCGTGGGGTTCGACTACCGGTTACAGATGGCCATCGCGGACAAGTGGGTCGAGGTTCTGAGCGAGTGGGGGGACGACTACAACTGGAACATGTTCGACCTGGTGCACTGCCTTGAAAACCGCCGGTGGGGGGAGAAGTGCATTTCGTACGCCGAGTCGCACGACCAGGCGCTTGTTGGCGACAAAACCACCGCGTTCTGGTTGATGGACAAGGAAATGTACGACCACATGTCCACGCTGACCCCCGACCACCCGGTCGTCACGAGGGGCATCGCCATCCACAAGATGATCCGGCAACTCACGTGCTGCTTGGGCGGAGAGGGGTACTTAAACTTCATGGGCAACGAGTTCGGGCACCCCGAGTGGATCGACTTCCCAAGAGGCGACCGGACGGACATCTCAACCGGGAAGTTCATCCCGGGCAACGGGAACTCGTACCTGCTGTGCCGCAGACGCTTCGACCTGGTGGATATGGACCATCTGCGGTACAAGTACATGAACGCCTTCGACGCGAGCATGCACGACATCGCGAGCAGGTTCAAGTACCTGTGCTCGGATCACCAGGTACGTATTGCATTTCCCAAATCCCGCCGACTGTTTGACCAACAATACTGACACTTTCTTTTATTTATCGTAAGTACACGAGTTTGAAATCGGACGAGGACAAGATGATCGTGGTGGAACGTGGCGATTGCGTTTTCGTGTTCAACTTTCATCCCGTTAACTCGTACACGGACTACAGGATCGGGCTGAAACACGGCGGGAACTGGCGCCTGGTGCTTTCAAGCGACAACCCCGAGTTTGGCGGGTACAGCAACTTGTGGACGTGCAACTGCCCGCCAATCGGGTCGCAGGAGGACCAGTTCAACGGACGACCGGCGTCCATGATGGTCTACGCCCCGTCGCGATCGGTATCCGTCTACGCGCCCGTCGAGGCGGTCAAGTCGCAGCTGGGATGGACGTGAGGTGGACGAGATTACAAAAAAACTAGCCAGAGAGAACAGAGAACTAGACCGACAGAGGGAGAACTAGACAACGGAGCATTTAAGAGCAGGAGAGACTCTGAGACGTTTTAAATGAACACAGCGTTTCTACTATTTGTCACGAACGCCTTGACGCTGTTCCGCCTGGCTATTTACAAGTACCAGTGCTAGTACTCTGTACGCTCGTGGACAAAAAATTCACCCGTCGAACCTCACGGCTTGTGCATCGCGGCGAAATCGTAGTCGTCGTCTTTTGCTTTTGCCGGAACGGGTTCCGCCGGTTTCGGTTTTTTCGAGCTGCCTGTTTTTTTATCCCCCGCTTTCTCTTTGTCTTTGTCTTGGCCCTCATCTCCCTCCATCTGCCCCGCGTCCCGCTTTTTCTTCGCGTCCGACCTGTCCCAGTGCGCCTTACTGGTCTTTTTGATGATGCCCATGAAATAAGGCACGCGCCGCGCCGGCGCTTTCGGGGCTTGCTTTTCAATCTGCGCCAGCGCCGCGGCGAGCACGTCTTTCGGGAGCAAGGACAAGAAACTCCGGAGTTGCGAGTCGAAATCGGTTTCCGAAATCACGCCAGCGGGCGACGCGTTCTCGCACGCAGAGGCGACCATGTCATCAACCACGTCTGAGTCAGTGAGCTGCTTCAGCTGTTTCTTGGCGTTGTCACCTGTTTTTGTGTCGTCGCCGTCACCCGCCTCCGCGCCGGCTTTTTTGCGCTCCGATTTCGGCGTCACGTACTCCGGCCGCGAACAAGGTTCGATACTCACCTTCCGCCCCCGGAACAAGGTGTCGTGGAACTTCCGTGCTTTCTTCGCCGCTTTCTGTGTTTTGAAATCGACAAACGCGAAGCCTTTGAACTTCTTGTTCGTACCGCCGCCGCCCGCCAGGCGCACCGCGTGCACGTCATCCGCGCACCCCTCCCGTCTCAAGATCGTTTTAAGCCAAGGAACGATGTGCTCCACCTTGGTGTCGTACGGCATCTGGCCGAAAAACAGGGTGGTGATTTCGGGTGGGTCTTTCTTTTCTTTGGTGTCCTTGCCGCCTTTGCCGTCACCGCCGTCACCGGCCTTCTTCGCACGCTTGTTCGCCTCGTGCCTGTCCTTCTCCGTGCCTGCCCGTTCGCCGCCGCCGCCGCCGTCCTCGCGGTCGCGTTTTTCTTTCTTCTCCTTCTTGTCTTTCTTGTCTTTCTTCTCTTTCTTACCGTCGTCGCCATCCTCCTTGCGCTTCGCGCCGAAGGGCGTGCGCTTGGCAGGCGCCTCGACGTCGTCACCCATCGCGCGTGTCACTGTCAAGCGAGGGGCGCGGCGATGTGGGGCGACCGAAATTGTCACAAATGTTTTTATCGGAAAAAAAATTCGGTCCAGTCATTTCACTTTTTCTCCGGGACATCGGCACCTCGCTCGTCGCCTGCCAGATCTGGCCTGCGCCTCCGCCTGTGATGGCGGACACCTCCGCCGCGCTCGCGGTGGTCGCAGTGGTCCTGCTGTTCCTGCTTCTGGGCGGGCTGGTGTGGGTCACCAGCCGCGCCACGGCCGTTAGCGACGCCTCCCACGCCAAGCTCAAGGCTGAGGCTGGCGCGGTCGCGATTGAGGATGGCGCCGCTGTGGGCAGACGCGCGTCGAGGGTACGCGGCGGCGCTCGGCGTCGACGCAACCGAGCAGGAGGCGAAGCCGAGGGCGATGACGACGAAGGTGACGTGGTACCACCGCTGGATGACCCAAGGGAAGCAGCGCGACGAGCGCAACAACAAGCGCAGGCACAGGAGCTCGAGACCCTTCACAAAAAACGAGCAGGCCGGGAGGCAAAATATTTGGCCAAGGATTTGGCGCGCGAGGCGACGGAACTCGCGGAGCGGGAGCAAGCGGACAAAGAACGAGCCGAAGCCGAAAAGGCATCTGCGGAAGAGTTTGACAAGTGGAAAGACCTGTTCACGGTGGAGACTAGTGGGACCGTGGAACAACCGACAGCGGAGGACAGCGCGGGTTTGCTGCAGGATTTCGTGGATCACATCGTGCAGAAAAAGGTGGTCGTTTTGGAAGAGCTCGCCGCTGAGTTCGGTTTGCGCACGCGCGACGCAGTGCAACGAGTTCGGTCACTGGAGCAGATGGGCAAAATCACCGGTGTGATGGACGACCGCGGGAAGTTCATTTTCGTCACCCCTGGTGAGATGAGCGAGGTTGCCAACTTTATCAACCGGAAAGGGCGAGTAGCGATAAGCGAACTGGCGGCGAGATCGAGCGACTTCGTGAAGTTGTGACGTTGTGAAGAAAAACAAAAAGAATCACCTTACAAAGTTCACCACGGTCACGAACGTGACGAACAGAATCAGCGCGTTCCACACCGCACCTTGTACTCCGTACATGGTGATGTTGGCGACCATGTTCGCGACTTCCGATTTATCACTCTCGCTCAGGCCGGCGGCGTTGTCCGTAATGGCGCTGACGACCTGGCCCTCGCGCTCCGCCCAAAACAGCTCCTCCTCGGCTTTGTCTATTCTGATATCGTTCAGGTAGTCCAGCACCTTCTCTAGTCGTGTGAGCTCATCCTCGTCCCCAGGGGCTTTCCCGGCAAGCGCTTCTTGGTACACGGAAAGCGCTTTCAGGTCGTTCTTAGGACCCGCCACGGCACGGCGAATAAGGCTCATCTCCATGCCCATCTCTTTCAAGTCGTTGGTGTACGACACCGCGCGATCGACGGCGGACAAATCGGTTTTCGCGGTGTCCCCATCAGGAACCGGGACGAAGGTCTCGCCCGCGCGAGACACCACGCGCGCGCCTCTTCGCACATTGGCAGGCGTCGCACGAACACGACGATAAAGCGACACGCGCGCGCGGGGGCCGGCCGCGGCGCTCAAGCGTAAAGCAGCAGTCGACATGGTGGGTGCCGTCGGCGCGTCACACGGTGTGGCGAGAGCCAGCAACGTGGCTGGAAATCTTCGTCGCCAAAAAGAACGAAATGAATGACGAGTTGGTTTTTGCCGTTTTCCCGCAACGCGTCCGTCGACCCCTCGTCACAAGATGCACGCGGCGACCTGCCACCAGGCGCTCGGCGCCTCGGCGCCCCGCGCTTTCGGCACCACCTCGCGCTATGTGTCCGCGCCCGGCTCCACTCCGCGCGTACCCGCCGTCGTCCCGAGTCGTCGCCTTCTTTCGGCGGCGGTGCTCCACCGAATTTCCGTCGTCGCGCAGGCGCGTGGCGGAGGCGGCGCCGGAACCGCGGGGAAGCCCACGCGCGGCGCCAAAAGCACCCGGCCGCCGGGCAAACCCAAACCCGTGGATGGCGTCAAGCCTGCTAAGCAAGGCGGCGGAGCTTTTTCAAGGGCCACGAAGACGGTGAAGCAGGTAGGAACCACACCCTGCTGTTCCTCATTATCAAGATTGTGCCCCGCCGCACTTTTCGCGTTTTTTGACATTAATCGATTCCATCGCAACGGTTTCGAAAGTGCTGCTTCGATTCTTCGAGATGTCCCGTGACTCACCTTCCCCTCCTTCCCCAAACACCTTCACCACCGCAGCAGGAATGGGACGGCGAGATGTTCGAAACGCTGGCGGGGAAACAGGAAAAGGCGCGGGGCAAGAGACCGAATTCGGTTTCATCCATCGACGATAAAAACAAACACCTTTTTTTCGACGAAGCCATAATCACGGTGTGCGGCGGCACCGGCGGCGACGGCGAGGGGTGGACCAAGGAAGTCAAGGCCAAGGTGGTGAAGAACTTCAAGTTTAGCCGGGGGGGGAACATGAAGAAGTTCATCGAGCTGCCTGCGGCGGAGCCCGCGGACGGGGGCGCGGGGGGGAACGTTTTCATTCGCGTGGACCGGGCGTGCGACTCGCTGTTGCTGTTCCACGACAAAAAGCAATGGAAAGCCAAGAAGGGGTACCACGGGAGCGCCGCGCCTGGCGCTGGGGCGGGAAGAGTGGACCGAACACGAATCGCACCGAAACAAGATGACGTGTACATAGACGTGCCGCCCGGAACGGTGGTGCGGCGCAAGCGGTCGGGGGAGCTGCTTGGCGACATGACCAAGCACGGGCAGGTTTTGTTAATAGCGCAAGGCGGCGCCGGTGGTTTGGCCGCGAGACGCGCGCAGAACGCGGAAAAGCGAGGCAGGAACGTAAAAACCGCGAAGCTTTCGGATGACATCGAGGTGAGTGACATCATGCTGGACGAAGCGACCATTGTCGCGACGAACGGCGAGCCCGGGGACGAGTTCCAGGTCGAGTTGCTGATGCGCGTGGTGGCAGATATCGGCCTCGTGGGGTTGCCCAACGCAGGCAAGTCGTCCATTTTGAAAGCCGTAACCAGGGCGTCGCCCGACATCGCGGCGTACCCGTTCACCACGCTGATGCCCAACCTTGGTGTGGTGAAACCCTCGGACCCGGCCCCCGACCCGGACGACCCGATGGACTTCTCCGCGTACGACACCGACCGGAAAACCGCCGGCCCGGTGCTGGCCGATTTGCCCGGGCTGATTTCAGGCGCGCACAAGGGCCGAGGCCTGGGCAGGGCTTTCTTGAGACACCTCAGGCGCACGCGCGCCATGCTGGTGGTGGTGGACGCGTCCGGGCAAGACCCGATCGGCGACTACAAAACCGTACGCGAGGAGCTGCGCATGTACAACCCCGAGTACACCTCGCGCCCGCATCTGTTGGCGCTAAACAAGATGGATCTGGAGTGGGCGTCGCTGCGCACTGCGGAGCTGGTGGAGGCGATTTCAAAACTGGACCCCGCAGACGTGGGGGACCCTCCCGTCGCGGTGCTGCCGGTAAGCGCCGTGGCGGGAACCGGGATGGACGCGCTCTTGGTGGAACTGGGGAAGTTGATGGAAGACGAGGATGACGCGCGGGTGGAGGGGATCGGGAAACTGCCGCCGCGCCAGAAACTGACCACCGGCGAGGGGACGACGATGAAGATTCGATTCTAATTTTAGAATGGTTTTGCACTTTAAATTATGATCACCGACGCGTTCGCTCTTCCTCTCCTTGCTTGTCACTCCACGCTGCAAGCACCACATCAAATGGGTGGGTTAAGTGTCATTCTGTAATAATGTACATCGCCGACCGCTTCCACACCTCATCCTCATTTCAACTCGTGCGGTTCGATTGTGATTCTCGACACCATTCCGTTCTCCTCCGCGTCTTCATCAAGCACTTCGTAACCTTCCACTAACCACCCGTCGAAGTCGCCGGGCACTTGTTCCTCGAACGTCGCTTCGACGTACGCCTCAGCCAAATCCGTAGCCGTCTCCATCGAAGCCGCGACCGCGACGATCGCGGCGTCGATTCGCTCAGGAGGCTCCGTGCCATCAAGCTCCTGCTCCGTACCGGTATACTTCTCTTGGTGATGAAGCACCACGAACACGTTGCCACCGACGGGTACGGGACCCTCCTCCTCCTCCTCCTCCTCCTCCTCATCGTCGCTTTCTTCGTCGCTCAGCCCCGCGCCGTCCTCCTCGTCCTCGTCCTCCTCCTCTTCAAACACCTCTTCGTCATCGGATTCCTCCTCTTCTGACGCCTCTTCAGGAGCATCGACTTCCTCACCCTTCGCGCGTTTCGCGGCTCGCTCGTCGTCGGACATGGCGGGCGCGATGCGTGTGTGTTGTGTGATTCCGAGTAGGGGCTTTCCAAGAACTCACGAAAAGAACGAAAAAGAAGACTGTCCGATTGCCGAAAAAGCGCACTGCCGTCGAGCTCGCGAGCTACTTGGTACGCTCGACCTTTGCCGTTGGCGACGGATGACTGCACCAATCTAATCCTGGTTTTCGGCTTGCGTGGTGTGTGTGTGATGATGTCTTCAATGTTTGGGTTCAGAATTGGTTGTCGCACCCTTTGGTAACAAGGAGTTTGGGGATACGTCTCATGCATGTTGTGGGACCGTCAAGACCCACGCGTGATGGACCAGTCGCATCATTTTTGTTAAAACATTGGAAGTATCATGCGCGGCGCGGTGCGGGGGGTCGCGGTTTTCTCGAAATCCAATGCCACGAAGGGCAACACGGAGAATGGGTTGGGTTTCGAGGACAGTGGAGTCAGCTTCGACTTGAAATGAGTGGGCTGTTTGGTGGTCTAATCACGGTTCGTGCGTCGAAAAACCAAAGGATCAGCACTGACCAATCATGTGACGCGCTGACGCCTGGGAGGTGATAGATGTGGGTGGATCCCTCGCTACCTTCCCTCTCGGCCCACACGCGCGCGCTGCATTCCCGCACACACCAGACCGTCATCACCATGGCCGCTCTTACCATCTCCGCACCCATCGTGGCCCGCGCCGGGTCCTTCGCCGGCCGCAAGCTCGCTACGAACGCCACCAACGGCACCGTCGGCAAGGTCAGCGCGCGCGCGGTGTGGATGCCCGGGAGCACCCCCCCCGCGCACCTCACCGGGACGCTTCCTTGTGACTACGGCTTCGACCCCCTCGGTCTGGGCAAGGAACCCGCGAACCTTGCCAGGTTCCAGGAAGCCGAGATCATCCACTCCAGGTGGGCGATGCTGGGCGTCGCGGGCGCCGCGGGGCAAGAAGCCATCACCGGCGTGACCTGGATCGAAGCCCCCGTGCAAGATTCCCAGACGTACTTGGGCGCGGAGTCGCCTTTCCCCCTCCCGGTGGTCGTCGCGATCGAGGTTTTCGTGATGGCCTTCGTGGAGCAACAGCGTTCCAACGAGAAAGACCCGGCCAAGAGGCTGTACCCGGGCGGCGCGTTCGACCCCGCCGGGTTCAGCAAGGGCGCGGATTTCGAGACGCTCAAGAAAAAGGAAATCGCCAACGGGCGCGTCGCCATGCTCGCCTTCGCCGGCCTAATCGGCCAGGCGCAGGCCACGAACCTGGAAGGCCCCCTCTCCGCGCTCGGACGCCACGTCGCGGACCCGTGGCACGTCAACGCCGCGGTCAACGCGGCCGCGGTGCCGTACCTGTGAGCGACGCGTGATTTTTTGACGGCTTCGTCGAAAGCGGAAGAGGATGGGAGAATGAGGAGGGGATGACCGGTACGGTCGCGGGCGGGCGTCACTTTCAGTGGAAACGCGTTGACGGAACGTGTGATAGACAGTGCCGTGCACCGCCCGAACAGTATATGTACGAGTTTTGTCGTCAGAGAGGTTTTTGTAACGAGAAGACGATACTCGGTGTGAAAGAATGTTTCGTAAAATCGGCCATGCGCGTTTTTCCGTTTTTCCCACGCGTTCGTTTCCTCGATATTCGTCGTCGTACCGTGTCGCGTGTCCCTCCGTCGCCCTCACCGCGCGTGCGCAGTCGCTCGATGACGAGTCCTCACGCGTTTTTTCGGACACACCTCCGGCGACACCACCAAAGAGGCGCACAAACCTGTCACCGCGGATTTTGAAGTTCTCCGTGTCCCAGAAAAAGTGGATAACCGCTCGGCAAACGAGAGCCACCAGAACTTTGGGTTCGCCGGCTGCCCAAGCGCATTCCTTCGGGCACCTGCGCGCGGTCCTCCCGCGATGGCGTCCCCGTGCGCCGCGCGCGTCGCGGCGACGCCTGGGGTGGGCGCCTCTCGCGTGCGTCGGTCGGCGTTCGGCGCGTCCCGGGCGAACGCGCCGGGTGCACCTTCGTCCTGCGGCGAACCGTCATCTTCGCGGTCGCGGTGGACACCTTCCGCCCGCCCCGTCCTAGACCCGAGCGGCAGGGATACCCACGTCGCATTCGGCGTGGCGCCGTACGCGAGGGATGGCGTTACCCGGGACGCGGCTCGCACCAGGGGCTCGGGCGACGCCGCGAAACGCGAGCGCACGGCGAAGCACACGTTCCACACCGAACACGGACGGCGGGTGTACGTCGAGGTGATCCCGGTTGGCGAGAGTTACCTGGCGAAGTTCGAAGTCGCGGAGGACGTGACGTATGATTTGCGAGGCGAGCCCGTTACCTCAAACTGCGGCGAGCTTTCCCTGCACTGGGGGATGCACCGGGAGTGGCTTGATGAGTGGATGACCCTTCCCGAGCTCCCGAGTGGGAGTGTGTATTCGGAGAAAAGCGTGCGCGGGGATCCGCGCGGGAAATCGGCCGGCGCTGCGACCAGCACGCCGCTCGTTAGGGACGGGGACAGAACAACAGTGGAACACCGATCCGGGTTCCCTCTGAGGTTTGCGCGAACCAAGTTCGAGATCCCGAGCTACTACGCCCCGCTTGAGATGAATTTCGTGCTTGTGGAACGGAAACCGGACAACGAAGACGGGACGGGCGGCGAAACCGTTTTCGACGGCCCGCGACGAAAAACGCAAAGGGAACCGCCAAAGTCCTTCGCCGTGCCGGTAGGCGCGGCCCCGGGGTGCGCGACACCCCTGGGGGTATCACGAGCCAGTTCGTTGGGGCCCACGTCAGGCCCGGGCTGGGTCAACTTCGCGCTGCACAGTTCGCGCGCGCAAAAAGTCACGCTCTTCCTGCAGTACAAACACGCGGGGGACGAGCTTCCCGAAACCATGGAGTTTGCGCTGAACTGCACGACGCACAAAACAGGCGACGTGTGGCACGTCGCGCTGCCCGTTGGGATGCGGGGGGCTATTTTGCCCATGCCTTGTCCAGGGAGCGCTATTTCCAACGACACAGGAAACAGCGGAACTGCTTCCAAAGATACATACAACAACTCGTTGGCCACCGTGTTGTACGGCTGGAAGTGCGACGGCGACGTGCGCGCGGGAGGGTGGCGGTTCCACCCGGGGCTGGTGCTGTTCGACCCGAGGGCGACGTCGTTGCGGCCTCCGCTGGGCGCGTTTGAAGACACGCAAACCGTGGTGCCAGCTTTGATGGGCAGCTTGGCGGACGTGATGAACGGCGACGACGCGAACGCGTACGCGACGCGCGTGGCTTCGAAATCGCGGATCGAAAAGCCGCGCCGGAGGCGCGCGCCCGGCATGGAAGTCGCGTACGAGCTGAGTATCAGGTACGTATTGCATTTCCCAAATTCCGCCGACTGTTTGCCCATACAAGACTGACACTTTCTTTTCTTTATCTCAGCGACTTCACGTCGCACGTCAGTTTCCTTGAATCCTTGGGTACCGACAGTGCGTTTCCGAATGCGTCGCCCCAGGGACCGGCCAATGGGGTCGAACCAGGCACGTACGCCGCCGTGTTGGCGAAAGTTAACCACATCGTCGGCGTCGGCGCGACGACGGTGCTTTTGTTGCCGGTACAGGCTTGTTTAAACCGAGACGGGGGCGACAACTTTGGCCAAAACCCGATTTCGCTCTTCGCGTGCGATTCGCGCTTAGCGGGTGCTCGTGCAACCTCTGGCGAACCCGCGCATCAGCTTCGACAATTAATACGAGGATTGCAGCGACACGGGCTGGAGGTGCTGATGCACGTTTCGCTCACGCACCTGGGCGAGGGTTCGGACGACAAACCAAACACGAACTCGTTGCGGGGAATAGACGCGGAGTCGTACTACCAGCTCGGACCGACCGGGCGGGTGGAGATGAACAATTCAATTGACCCGACCGCGTGCGTGCTGAACCCGTGCTCACTCGTGACGCAACAGTTCGTCGTGGACGCGCTGAGGCACTGGCGAGTGCAGATGGGGGTGGACGGGTTCGTGGTGGACTCGGGTGGGGGGATCGCGCGGGGGACGTACGGACGGAGCTTGTTGTTGGAATCCATCGCGAACGACCCGGTGCTTGGCGGGGGGGAGG
>Ga0222633_1001514_pt1 | contig 12103 bp, 11 predicted proteins | sample AntAcemetageno48_FD_179816 | JGI IMG/M metagenome (GOLD analysis project Ga0222633, IMG submission 179816) | Saline water microbial communities from Ace Lake, Antarctica - #48 | ecosystem: Environmental > Aquatic > Non-marine Saline and Alkaline > Saline | place: Antarctica: Ace Lake | collected... | reverse complement strand
CGGCCTACGAGATGGGCGCGGACATCGCCAAAGTCGCCGTCGTGGTCGAGACCATGTCGCAATTGTTTGATCTGGTGAAATTGGTGGAAAGTCACCGCCAACAAGAGCGCCTGATCTCAGCGATGGGAATGGGACCTCTCGGTAAAATTTCGCGCCTGATCCTGGCAAAGGCAGGTTCCTGCCTGAACTACGGGTATCTCCGGACAGAAAATGCGCCCGGCCAATGGTCGGCCGAGCGGTTGGCCAGATTGTTGGCGGAGTTGTGAAATGATTCAGAGGTAGGTTCGCGCGGCCTCGCGCGATCCATCGTTCCTGGCGTTTGGATGAAGAGTTAGTCCAACGCGCCAGAGCGGTTCGCGCCTTGGGAACGCCGGACAGCCGGGCCGACGTTTCGGTTGCAGCAACCTGTTCGATTCAACAGCGCCGTATGGCATGGGCGCCAAACAAGGCTGAAAGTAACAATCGGTAGATATCAGAGCGATACATTCGAGCGAGATACCATTTCTTTGCACGGGAGGCTCCAGCGAAAAGAATGTCGCTGTTCGGTACGGACCCACCACATTTCTGTGGTGGCACGAACACTCCGCCAGAGAGACCTTAGAAAATTGAACTGGTGTTCCGAGCTTGAAACTAAATGCTTCAAACTCGTCACTTCCTAGTGCGTCGGTGCCGCTACGGTTCCGTCGACCAGCTCACGTCGACGGTTTTCAACAATCGTCGATGCGATATCAAGAATCATTTCTTCCAGGACGAGCCGCAGATGGCTCCCGGCACGGTAATCGGCCGGGGCGATGTATTTGATCCGCCCGGACGAACCGGAAAGCTGGAAGGCTTTGCGAAAACTAACCCGGGTATCATCGCCCGGATTGTAGACCGCTATACCGTGACCACCGAAACGCTTCATCACGGTAAAGCACGGCACATCAGTGGGACCGTCGCCGAGATAAATCATGTTCGGAAACGGAATGGGCCGCAGTTCGTCATTCATGTGGTCGTTGACGTCCTCAGTCGGGTCGAGCATCCCTTTGTTGATGCGGAACAGATACTGAGTCTTCGCGGTGTGGGAAATGACCCGCTTCGGAAAGGCGATGCGTCCGGAGTTGTCTTCGGCAAATTCGCAGCCGAAAATTTCTTTCACGAATGGTTTCAACTCACTGCCATCGATCAGGGCCTTGATGCCACTGGACACGATGTAGTGCTCGATCTTCACGCCCATGGCTCGGTGCTCGTCGCTGAGCAGGACGTCGAGCTCGCCGAACATGCCTGGCAAACCGGGGAAAAATTTCAGCCCTTTTCCAAGCTCCTTGAGTTCGGCATTCGAAGGACCGTCCATCTCGAGGTAGTCGAGCATGGCCTTGAGATAGGCGAGTTCGTTCTCGTAACCCTCTTCTTCGACGAGGACTTTGCACCGTTTCCAAAACTCGGACGGATTGATCCCGAATTTCGGAAATAGCACCTCGTCCTGCATGTAGGTGGGACTAAGTGTCTGATCGTAGTCGTAGACGATTCCAATGATGTTCTGAGGGGCGGCCATCTGGTTAAAAGGTAACACGTTCCAATCAATCACGCTCCCCCGGATTCGACGGCGCGCAGGGCGGAGTCGATGTCGGGATATGTCCACTCGAAGCCGAACGCTTTCAGCACGACGGGGTCGGCCCGCTGGCTGTCGAGGAAGATACTGGACATACCACCGGGGAGTCTCTTTAGCACAAAGGCAGGAACTGGCAGGAAGGCTTTGCGGGAAAGCACGTTGGCGTAGACCTGAGTGAACTCACGATTGGTGACAGGTTCCGGCGCTACGCAGTTCACCCGCCCATGAATTCCGCTGTTTTCGGCACATTCGATAAAGATGCGCGCAGCGTCCGCGATATGAACCCAGGACATCCACTGATCTCCTTTGCCAAGTTTACCTCCCAATCCAATGTTAAAAATCGGCCGCACCTTTTTGAGGAATCCCTGTTCGCCCAGCACGATCCCAATCCGTGGAATGGCCACTCGTATTCCGAGGCGGGTCGCTTGAGTCGCCGTCGCCTCCCAATCGCGACAAACCTCAGAGAGAAAGCCGAATCCCAGGTCCGCTTCTTCATCGAGTTCTTCATCGGCTCGATCGCCATAGAAACCCACAGCGGAGGCGGAAACAAAAACGGGCGGGCGCTGACTGCGATTGAGTGCGGCGAGACATTCGACGATGTCCTCAGTCAGATCGACGCGGCTTTCGTGGATACGCCGCTTCTTTTCCTTCGACCACAACCCAACGATGGGTTCGCCGGCAAGATGAATCAACGCATCGAGTCCAGTGAAGTCGATCTTTTCCCGATCTTGCAGCGAACGGACTTCACCGGCACCTTCGATATCACTATTCAGATCACGCGAGTACGCTACGACGAACCAGCTCTTGCGTCTGGCTTCGGCGATAATCGCTGTGCCGAGAAAACCGCTGGCACCGGTGATTCCTACTTTCATCCTGCATCATGCCCCCGCCTGATGCGCGAGCCATGCGGACAGTATTCGCGGAGTATCGGACTGCCAAGTGCTAACCGAAGCCTCAGGCCCTGCGACTTCAAACGCCGGCTTCAGCTTTTTGGTTGTCGAGGATCTCGACGAATTCTTTCGACATTTCCCGCAACTGCGTCAGTCCGCCCTGAGAATCCGATGAGATATCGGGCTCCATCAGGATGAGTTCGGAAAAACCAGTCACGGAACCGATCATGTTGCGAAAATCGTGACGCAACTCTTTGTCGTGAAGCGAGAAGTCAGTCACGGTATTGAGCTTCGTTCGAATGGCTCGACCAGAATCCTCGATGTAACCGAAAAGCTCGGGGCCGTCGTCGCCGTATTCTTCCACATTCGGCTTCAGACGTGCCGTAACGCCGATAATGTCACGGGTAAGTTCGCGGAGACGGTTGAGAGAAGGGTCGCGGCTAACGGTGATCTCCTGCTCAGCAGCTTCAACGGCCTCGACAGTAGCACTCATTTTGCTTTGCAGTGCAGCGATGACCGGCTTCACACCCTCGTGAGTTGGAAAGACGGAAACAAATCCTGCGGCCTGCGCCTTTTCAAGCAGCTGCGGGGTCCCTGCCGATGCAATTCCGACAAACGGGATATTCGCGAGAGTTCCAATCCCTTTAACAGCCTGAATCCCATTCCAGAGACCAAACTCCGCGAGATCGAGGTCGACGACGAGAAAGTCAGGAGAGTGCTGACGACAAAAATCCACCATTTGCATGGGATTCCACACCACCGCGGTTTGAAATCCTACCTCGCTCAGCGATTTCTGAAACCGCTCCCCTGTCTGGCGTTCGCCGGCTACGATCAAAACTCTGTTCATAAGAACCTGTATAAAATTAGAATTAAATGGAAATAGTCAAATTTCCATAAATTTACCGTTTATTGAGGTTTTTCCAACTTCTTTTTTAAAATATTTATGCAATTTCATTTCACGCGCCCGTTGCAGAAGTTCAGTCGTATTTTAAACTAACGCCGAAGTGGTGAATATTGGCCACTCTGCTCTAAAAACACACATTCCTGATCATGAAGAAAATCCTAGCCCTCCTCGCTGTCGTCACCCTCGCCGGAACATTTCAAACCCGTGCAGCCGACGAAGTTGCCGAAATCACCCTGACCGCTGATAAGATTCAGTTCATCTATGATATCAAAGAATTCACGGTAAAAGCTGGCCAGAAGGTGAAGCTAACGCTTGTGAATCCCGCTGACAGCGTAACGCGTCAGCCGCACAACTTACTCATCGTGAAACCCGGCAAGAAGGATGTCGTGGGAATGGCAGCCAATGCCGGCCTGACGGATCCCGAGTTCATGACGACCAAACAAGCCATCCCTGAGTCAGAGGATATTCTGTTCCATACGAAGCTCGTTCAACCTGGCGCAGAGGAGACCATCGAGTTCGAAGCACCGGCTGAGCCAGGTGAATACCCCTATATTTGCACGTATCCCGGCCACTGGATGATCATGAACGGCGTGATGACAGTGGAATAACCTAATTAAAAGTTTTTATAAAACCCCGGTCGCAGCCCACTGCGCCCGGGGTTTTTTGTGTTCTAAAACACGATTTTTTGGAAAACCTGACTTTTTTCACTTAATATTTTGTAATTACCATAATTTTCATGTATTATTGACTTCCCTTGTTTTGCATGAAGACCCGTATTCAAATTATCGACGATAATGTCTCTCTCACCACACTGTTGGCGAAGACATTCTCCAAGTTCGGCTATGAACCTGTCGTCGAGAACAATCCCCTGCTCGCGATCAACACCGCCCGGCATTTCATGCCCGACATAATTTTGCTCGATGTCATGATGCCCGAGCGTGATGGTGGTCGGGTGCTTGCTGATTTGCGAGCCGACCTGTCGCTTCGATTCATTCCTGTCATTCTTCTCACCGCCATCGCACGCGAAGCACAAGCTCTTGCTGATATGGACGGAATCACGAGCGCGATTATCGCAAAGCCTGTCCAGCTGACGGAACTTGTCGAAAAGATCGAAAGCCAGCTGGCCTCAGTCCGCACCTATTCTCAACAGCAGGAATACGAAGCCGCTAAGATTGAAGGCGAGCCTTTCGGCAATGCTTTTATTGGAGACCAGCACATGCAGCAGCTCCCCGGCGGAAACGCATTCGGCGACACCCAGGCTGCTCTCGTTGATATTGCATCGGTCGACGAGGAAGGATTCTCGGCTGGAATCAACCTTCCCGACTTTTCATTTCCCGAGAGAAATGACGAAAAGAAAAGCGACGGGAGTGCTTGGTAAGAAACCGAGCTTCCCCTACGCCAATCCTGCCTCTCGAAATTTCCCAAGACACCAATCGTACTCCGCGACGAGTTGATCCACGACATCCCCGGAGCGCATCGCCTCGGGCATCACTTCCCAAGTATAAGTCTCCATTTCAAAATGGGTGCAGAGGCTGGGATCATCCGCCAGCAAAGTCATCACTCCAGAGATGTGGTCGCGCGTATCTTCAAACAGAGCCTCGGGTTGCGCATGAAGAGGCACGTGAAAGTGCACCCGCCACTCATCGCCTGCTACACCGTTCGACTCGCGATACCATGCTACAGCATCGGGAAGATCGCGGAATCGCCGTGTGATTTCGCTCCCACTTCTTACAACAACCTGGTGTAAATAGACTTCGTCTTGAAACTCATTTAACCGGGCGACGGACTCGTCTCCCGGCGTCAACTTCAGAGCAGAACTCAGATGAATCTTGCTGAGCCGAATGCCAGAATCACGCAATCGCCCAATCGCGTCAGCAGCTTCCTCAAACTCGATGGCCAGGTGACACGTGTCGTAGTTCACTCCGATGTTTCGCAGCAACTGCGCTTGAGTTTCATCGGATTGCTCCTGCACCAGACGATCGAAGAAGCCCACCGTCTCCGCGCTTGTTTCAAACAAACCGAGCGGTTCCGGCTCCATACCGAGGTGAATATCGCGCCCTGTCTTCTGTCGGAGCGACTCGATGTGCTCACTACATGCCCTGACATTCGCACAGATCGCGGCCCATTGTGCCTCTGCCGTCTCCGGTTTCACGAACTCTTTAAACGATCCCGGCAAGGTGCTGACGCTCACGGAGCGACCTTCAGGAGCCAGCTCGCAAGCCAAATCGAACAGCTGGTTAGTGTAATTCAGACGTTCGATTGTCGTCCAGTCGGGCGCGTAGACCTGCTCCTTCACCCGGCTACCATGAAACGTGCCGTAGGGAAAACCGTTGATTGTAAAAACATAAGCGTTCCTCTCGTCCATCCAGCGACGGAACTCATTCAGCACCGCGACATCCCCGGAGAGTTCAGCGGCGGCCTTGGCGCTCAACCGTAATCCTATACCGTAAGGCTTGCCATCAGCCACACGCTGACGGACTCGATCCGTGTAGCGGCTCAGCCCATCAAAGGTTTCCGCCCAAGTCTCTCCTCGATGAATGTTGGTGCAGTAAGCGAGATCGATTTCGTGTTTCAGCCGCATCCGACTACTGATGCCTCAACCATCGCCACGGGCAAGCCAAAGCCGGAGAGATTCGCGCAATCCGTGCTGGACTTAGCGTCCAGCTTTTTCAACTATCTAGAAAGAAACCCAACCTCCCTCTACACTATGAGCATCGGTTATCCAGATCCGAACACCCAAGTGAATCCGTCCTCCTCGCCGGGAAACACCGGCATCCTCGTTGTCGACGAAGATCCAGCATTCCAGCTGGGGCTGAAAACGTTCCTCAAAGAATATGTCGGCTTCGATCAGGTATTCTCAGCTCGCAGCGGTGCAGAGGCACTCAAGTTGATTGCCTCTGAGCAATCCATCGAAGTCGTGACACTCGACTATGAAATGCCGGGAATGAACGGCATCGAGGTGTTGAAGCATCTTGCCGACACCGACCATCGCCCGCTAAGCGTGATGATGATCACCGGTCATCCGTCTGAGGACCTTGAAGCCGAATTTCGCGGATTCCAGTCCCCCAATCTTCTTACAGCCGATTTCGTCGCCAAGCCGGTGGAGTTTGAAAAACTTGAACCTCTGATTCTTCGCGCTCACGCGGTGCTACTCGCCAACAAAAATGCAACCGAAAAACCCTCTACTGACACAGCCCAAGAAATGGAATCGCCCCCACTTGTAGAAGAAACGGATGACCTCGAGCACACCATCGCGGAGATGGAAGCAAAACTCAGTGCCCAGTCCTTACAACTCGATGAGTTGCAGAAAGGAATGCGTTCTCAGCAAGGCCGCTGGCGATCCGATGTGTTCATCATCCTCATTCTGGCGTTGGCCACTTGGATTGCTGCCGAATTCGGAGTGTTTGAAAATCTGCGGCCAAAATGGGAACAGCTGAAGTCTGACATCCAGGAGAGTGTCGCGCCAGGCGATCCGGCATCGCCGGAGAAAGCGGAAGTCGCGCCTGTTCCGGAATCTGGAAAAACGCCGAATTCAATCCCTGCGCCCAAGGCCCTGGAATCCCAGGCTCCTGCTCCAGTTTCAGGCGGTGATCCGCTCTGACCGTTACAAAGCCAACGAAGTCTTGTAATCGCGCCTTGGCGAAAAACGACAGAAACTGGGACCGTTTTCAACTGATTCCAATATGAACGACCAAGAAGATTCCAATACAGAAGAGCCCAAGCAGGACTCCACCAATCCTCAGTTCGACGATTTCGCCGAGTCGGTTCGCAATGCTTTCCGGACCGGTGGCAAAGATGCCCGCGAAGCCGTAGAGAAGAACATTCCGAAAGCGAAAGAGGAATGTGTCAAAGGCATCCACGATGTCGCCTACGCCGTTTCCTATGCCGCAACATTCGGCACTGCCCTGCTCCGCGAGATCGCTCCGGAGCCGCTTACAGCCGGTGTCCGCGAAGGAAAAGAAGCCGGCCAACGCGCGGCCGATGAAGTGATCCGCAATCGCCAGGAACGCGAATCCCGTAGCGGAAAATTCACTCCGGACGACGATCCCAACCCGGTAGCAGTCTGAACTTCTTCCGGAAGAGAACCCAACAGGGTCAGGTCAATAATCCAACCCTGTTCTGCCCTGAAAATGTTCGATTTGCTATAGCCGTAATGTCTCTGTCGTATGCGATCTGCTTCGGATCCAGCGAGGAATCGAAATACAAATACTCTGATGAGAACGTTCTCTCTCAAGTCGCGAAAGAAGCCGACGTCATCTTTCGAGGTAGAGTAATTAAGCATAGGGTCGTTTACTACATCGATGGCAAAGAGGCTTCTTTGGAAGAAGCGAAGAAGTCTGATACCGGGAAATCGAAGGTCTTTTCTGAGACGGTAGCAACAATAAAAATCGAAACCGTTCTCAAAGGACCGATCGACGGGGATGAAGTCACTTTACGCTGGAGTGACCCTTATAAGACTGACTGCCCTCATATCCCGATGAGGGAATATTTCGTTGATGGCATTTGGTTTTCCATAAACCAACCCGACAACGCCGGAGTCACTCATCATATCGACTGGATACCGGCAAGTCTGCAAGGCCCCCTCGAAGCTGCCATCCAAAAATGGACAGACATTAGTCGTCGAAAGTAAGCCTTATTCTCCTGGAATCTGAGCATGACCTTTCCCAATTTCACCTATGCCGGTGGAACGCGTTATGGAGCAGTCACAAGGCGACCGTGACTCACCCCTCTCAGATCGAGCCTCTAATTCTCAGCCAGTTCGACATCCAACGACATCACGCTGTCGTCCGGCAATTCATCCTCTGAGATATCCGGGAAAGTTACCTCACCTGTCGCTGCCCACTGAGTGCCGCGCTTGAGCGTTTCCTGAAAGCCAAGGCCTTCCATCGAGACTGTGTTGTGACCGAGTGCGGTGTGGAAAACGCGACCTTTACCATAATCGATTGCCATCAAGAGCGGCTCAGTCTCGCCGGAGCCACCGGTTGCTTCGTTGGAAAATGCAGCGGCGAGAACGGTCACGTCTTTAGCAGGTCCGCGAAGGCTATCATAAAGTTCGTCTTGCGCATGCATCCACGCAGCAGGTAACCCCTTCATGATTGGGTGAGCTGCATCCTGAGTGATGACAACGAACTCATGTTGCTTTCCATGCGATCCACCTTTTCCCACAGTGGTATCACCGACCCAATTTCCGTCGCGAAGTCGGAGGTAAGGTCCGGACAACTCGCTGCGACCGCCCCATCCACCAACGCCGATCATCTCGTTGTATTCGCGCCACTGGGGGAAGGAATTGTTCGCGGCGTGCACGGAAACGAATCCGCCTCCCCCGCTCACATATTCCACGAGCGCTTCACGCACAGGCTCGGGCCAGAGTTCACCATTGTAGTTGGAAACGACGACGTCATAGGCGGCAAAATCGGGACGCCATTTCTCCCATGCTGCCTTGGCACTCTTTTTCACTTCGGCAGTTTCGGCTTCCCACTTTTTCAGAGCTGCCGCGAACTCTGCATCCGCCTCAGGAGTTTTTCCCTTCGGCTTGCGTGGTGCTTTGGGAGGACCGGCAGGAGAAGTGGAAACCTCAACATCGAACAGGTCGGAGGAATTATAGATCCCAACGAGGACGGGAGTCGTCTCCTGCCAGGCGTGATTGTTCTGACCATCAACGATGAGAATTTTGATCTTTTCGGCAGCGCCGCTGGTTGCGAGCGCGACGAGTGAGGTAAGCGCGAACGCGAGAATATGAGGGTGGGCAGTTTTCTTCATGACAAAAATGAGTTGGTTAAGGCAGCTTGAGGATGCGGCCAATTTCACGAATTCCTTCTTTTTCTTTATGGAGTCCGTGAGGTGAGTTGTAGACAATGTATTCGGATTCGACGCCACCAATGTGAGAACTGAAATAGGGAACAACATTATCAGTCGTCTCCATTAGAGGTTTTGTTCCCTCGGACACGCTGCTGCCGATAACGGAAAAGTAGCGCACATTCGGGTTGAGCGGCTTATCGAGGAACTCCTCCGTCGCCTTCGATGTCGAGCGTAGTTGATCGACGGATGTCGGGCGCTCATGTGCTATTTCGAGGCCCAGCGGGGTCAAAGCATAACTACTCTTCTCCACAATATCTTCAGTGAGGCGTGAGAGTTGTCTCGGCAACTTCACGAGTCCACCGACGAGTCGGAAGATTGCTTTGTCGGCCAACGTCGATCCTTTGTGTGGAGTGGCGCAAAAGATTACTTTATTGACGAATGGAAGTGGCTCGTAATAAATCATTTCCCGCAATACTTCACGGTCCTCATCAGAAACATTGAGTTCCTCGATCGGAACGTTAAAGAGCGAATTCCACTCCCCGTCCCCACCCGAAAGAGTTACCGCTTTTGACAAAAGGCCTCCCATGCTGTGGCCCACGACCGTGACATTCAAATCATTAGAGCCATTAGCGGCGCGAAAGCTCTGCATTTCCCGGAGCGCTCCGCGAAATTTCGAGGCCATGTAGGGAATCGGAGCACCGGTAGGGTATCCGAATATCCAAAACTCATAGCGTTCACGCAGAGCTTCATCAGCGTAGAATTCATTTAGAGTCTCATCCCAAGTCATCGGGGTGGAGTAGATGCCGTGCACCAAAACGCAGACTTCTTTTTGAGGATCAAAGGCCGACGCACGGTAAAGCCCGAGCTTCGAATCGTATTTGTCGAATTTCAGCAGTGCAGGAAGGTCAGCGAACTGAGTCTGCCGGTCTTGAAAATCTCGGGCGAAAACAGCCGAGTAATTGGCGTCCAGGGGAAACTTGTTACCACCGTAGGGCAAATAACTCTCGCGGGTCGGGTCGAACAGCTCCAGAACAGGCTGACTTTGGGAATCCAAATTCAGTACAGCTGTGGCCGGATACCAAAGCCCTTTCTCGGGTATCATGAAATCTTCCTGAGTTTGTTTCTGCCGGACGAGCAATGAACAACCAATTCCCTCTACATCCGTCGTAGTCTTGAATCCGCGGCGAACATTGATAAACTCCGCAGGCACGACCCGATCGATCAACTTCACATCGCGCACGTTGATCGACTTCACATCCAGTTCCACATCGCCGGAGTTTGTCTTCACCGTCGGTAGTGAGCCCTCTTCCGTTGACCAATTGTTAGCGACTTGAACCACTGACGAGGTCACCGCCTTATTATATTCTGCCAAGTCTTCCGCAGTGGGCATCTTACCATCGCGGATCTGCCCCCAAGTCACGGAAACATCGCTCAAGGGGATGGGCTTGCTCAATTGGGAGTTCCAATTCTCCCTAACCTTGAACTTGGCGGCGCAACCCGTCGCAAACCCTGCTGTTATCAGCAAGGTGAGCAACTGTCCGCAATTTTTCGCCCTGTCCTGCATCGTGTGAGTCTCTTATACGCTAGAGATCGCAAGATTCTAGCACGCAACTGTGAAAGTTTTCTAAAATTTTTTTCTCGAAATTCCCATCTACACCAGCTTAAGTTGAATGACACGGCGCGTGGGCAATCCAATTTCCCCGCGCCTTTTTTCGCTACCGATCCAACCCCGACCTTATGAATTTTGCGTGCCCCACCTGTAACATAACCCTGCAGGCCGAACCGGATCTTGCCGGAAAAACGGTAAAGTGCCCCGGTTGCTCAACCAAGATCCAAATTCCGGAAGACTTCGGGCCCCCAGCACCTGACGCCGCTAACGAAGGCGAGGCGGCCGGGGGAACGGAGGAGCAATATTTCGACGAGATGCCCGAATTAGAGATCTCGGTGGCCCACGGCGACCATCCTTCCAAAGTAAATGTCTGGATCGGTGGCGGTCTCGGGATTGGCGCGACGTTGCTATGGTTTCTCGTCATGAATCTGATTCCGCAGCCCGAAGAAGATGCCGTGCAAGGGATCGGAGGCTACTTGAAAGAACTATTCCTTGATCGGGGTTGGCCGCAGTATGTCACCACACTGCTCATGTTCTGGTGCCTCGGGCTTCTCGTCCTCAAATGGCTCAATATTAAGAAGCAGCGCAGCGCCATGCTCATCCAAACGCTGCCGACTGACATCTCCGAGGAAATCAATCATTCAAACCTGAAAGCATTTCACGACCACATCATCAATTTCCCCAAATCACTGCGGAACACCTACATCGTGAATCGCATCCGCAAAGCGCTCGAGTTTTTCTACGTCCGTCAGAACAATCCCGAAGTCGCACAGATGATAGCGTCCCAGTCCGAGATCGATGCAGCCAAGGTAAACAGCAGCTACTCGATGGTGAAAGTGTTTCTCTGGGCCATCCCCATCATGGGATTCATCGGAACCGTCCTCGGTATCGGAACGGCGATCGGAGGCTTCGACGCCGTCCTCGCCGGTGGCGAAGGCGGAGACATGGATGCAATCAAGGGCCCTCTCTCGGATGTCCTCGGAAGCATGGGAATCGCATTCGATACGACCCTGCTTGCACTTGTGTTCTCTATCATTCTCAGCTTTCCCGCAAGCGCTTTACAAAACGAAGAAGACGACCTTGTCACTGACGTCGACGAATACTGCATCGACCATCTATTGAAGCGTCTCGACGACGGTGGATCTGCTACCAATCTCGGCTCTGACGCCGGCTTGCTCAACGCGATCGGTGAGGCCATCGCTGAAAATCAAAAGAGCGCCATGACCCGTTTTGAGTCTATCCAAAAAGGCATGTCTGAGAGCCTGAAAAACCAGACTGCCCAATATGGAAAAGTCGCCGACGCTGTCGAA
>Ga0222633_1001512_pt1 | contig 12115 bp, 10 predicted proteins | sample AntAcemetageno48_FD_179816 | JGI IMG/M metagenome (GOLD analysis project Ga0222633, IMG submission 179816) | Saline water microbial communities from Ace Lake, Antarctica - #48 | ecosystem: Environmental > Aquatic > Non-marine Saline and Alkaline > Saline | place: Antarctica: Ace Lake | collected... | reverse complement strand
GTTTTTTTGTAACTACGTGCCGTGTATGCGCTACTGCTATCGTTTAGGTACACGGCTGTTATAACTGTAGTTTTTAGGTTGTGTCCAAAAAAAATGTAGTCATCTAATAGTACACCATCATGGGTGACTACTACGTCACCGCCTTTTTTTATGTACTTGTCTTGTAGGTCTTGTACTGCTTGTAGGGTGTATGTTTTCATATATATATATCTTATTGCTATACCTCTATACTATACCTGCATGTCTACAGTGTCAAGCCGTCAAGCTGTGTATAACTCTACACGTACGAATTATACATATATATGTGTGTACATAATGGTATAATGATGGTAATAAATATGACTAATAAAGTACCAGACAATAGAGGTAAGAAATATGTACGCAAGGCAGTAGATCCTAGGCAAGCTATTTTTAGATCATACTATATCAATCCCCAAAGTCACACGTTTATGAACGTGTTGCAAAGTGGGATCAAGGCAGGGTACACAGAGCACTATAGCAGTAGCTTAGGAAGTAAGAACGTGGGCTGGTTTGATGAAATGATGCAGGATGCGACGGTCAATCGTGCGCGTATGCTTAAGAAAGCAGAATCAGCCCTTGATGCCGCTATGAGCTATGATGATGATGATGCACGTATGGCAGCATTAAAGGTAAAGGCAGCAAGTTTCGTGGCAGAACGTGTGGGCAAGGACGTATACAGCAGCCGCCAGGAGCTAACAGACAAAGGTGGACGCAGGCTATTTACTAATGACACTAAGTCAACCGCAGATGTCGCACTAGAGTTGATGTTCATAGGCGTAGCGCCTAGCGAGTAGCACACGTCGCACCCCAAACGTCACACATCACCTATCACAAGGCGTGAAACATTATGTGGATAAGATCACGACCATAAAATACGGCTCATTAGAGCCGTATTTTAATTAACTGAGTATAATGACCATTATACTCAGTTATTATATCGCTGTAATGCGTGCATATCGCAGGGGGGAGGGGGGTGTTAAAAAAGTTTTGACGAGGTTAGATACTATATGGGGTCACAAAAATTTTTGCCAAATTTTCAAAAGTCGCTCTGTACAAATCCACTAAACTGTCCTGTAATAAAATAAGGGGATAACTCCCAAAGCGCTCAGCACAAAGCACAAAGCACAAAGCACAACACAAAGTAGCCCTCACCCCCATGGTACAATTCATACAATGCATATCACAAAAGAGCAACTCGCTTATGCCCAGAACACAATTCAAAACGGGACAGACGAAGAGCGCTTAGCCTTCTTCGCTTTTGACAGCAAAAATTCTAGAACAGTAATCCATTTTAAGTTTATTACTTGGGCGCATACGTGCTACCCGCGATACTTCCAGTCCATTCCTGCCCCTTTTCACGACGACATTATCCGTCACATGATTGACGCATATTACGGAGACATTAAGTACACGAACTTAGGTTTTCGAGGTTGTGCCAAGACTACCTGGACTAAGCTCTTTATAGCCTACGCTATTTTAAATGACATGGATCAGACGCGCCGGTACATGAAGGTGCTGACGAGAAACATTGGTAACGCTAAGCAGATGGTGACAGACATATATAACTTGATTGTAGAGGTCAAGGATTTTTACGGTGACATCTTCCAGAAGGATGGTGACAAGAAGCGAGAAGAAACAATGGGAAGCTTTACCACTGTTGAGGGTGTGAAGCTCCTCAGTGGTACTGTGGGTATGACACAGCGTGGTCACTTGCAAGACGCCTATCGCCCAGACTTCCTCATCTTTGACGACGTGGAGGACCGTGAGTCTATCCAGTCTTTGGCTACTACCGAGGCAACTATCTGGAGGATTGACGAGGCTATTTCAGGATTGGCTGCTGAGGGTTCGTATATGTGTAACGGTAACTATATTAGTGAGGAGGGAGTAATTCAGTGGTTCCTAAACAAGCCTGATATGGTGGTAGATAAGATTACGATACTCGACGACAACGGTGACCCTGCGTGGCCCACTCGGTATGATAAGGAGAAGGTAGAGTCTATTAAGAATGACTCGGATGATTTCTATGGGGAATATATGTGTGACCCAACGCGAGCTGATGCTAGCTTCTTTGACAGAGCGAAAGTCGACCAGGACATCGCGACAGCGCAACAACCCCACAAGGAGGCAGCTGGTGTGAAGTACTGGGGAGAATACCAACCGCATCATATATATGGTTGTGGAGCAGATACTTCTGAAGGTATAGGGCGCGACGCTAACACGTTTTGCTTGTATGACTTTGGAACCTTTCCAGATGATGTGGGTGTGTTGGTAGCTAGTTACTACAACAACCGTATAGCCCCAGACTTGTTTGGTCACGAGCTTGTTAGGATTGGTGGGGAGTTTGGTAACTGTCTAATGGCGCCTGAGTCTAATAACACCGGGCACGCCACTATTGCTGCTATGCGTGGCTACCCTAATATGTTTACCCAACGTACTACTGGTAATAGGTCTATTAAGGTAACGGAGAAGTTTGGGTGGAATACTAATAGGAAGACGAAGCCCTTGATGTTCTTTGACTTTCGCAAGGATTATAACGATGGGAAGATTAAGATATATGATGTAAACCTGCTTAAGGAGATGCGCTCGTATACCTCTATGGACCTGCAAGACACGAAAATTGGTATTGCTACTAGGCACTTCGACCTTCTTATTGCAGCCATTATTGGCTGGCAGATGAAAAAGTACGCTTCTACAGACGAAATAGAGGATGATTTTGTAGAAGAGGAACCATTGTATGGCGATATTGGGATGTAACAGTGGTATAATTAAGACAAATTAACACATTTAATATAAATAGTGCGGGGCAAACACTATATGGCAGTTATTAAAAAGGAAACACGAGACAAAATTGTTGCATTGGCCTTAACCAACATAGATTTTGCTCGTACGTACAAGAAAGGAAAGATATCTACGTGGCAGTTAAACGAAGACTTGTATTATGGAGTCAAAAAGAAAAGCGACGAGTCCCGTGCGAACGTCGACCTGGGGCAAATGCAGGAACACGTACACACGTTACTAAGTAAGATTGATAGTCCCTTGACCTTTAAGTTTGTGAAGCGTAAGGGCTCACAGCTTAAGCGGGTAGAAAGGCTTAACGCTTTAAAGACGTTTGATGGGGACCGTAACTTCTGGGACATGAAAGATATTGCTGCGAAGAAGCAGTGTATTATTTATGGACGAGCGATTATGTCCTACCAAGCATCTAATAGTGAGGGGTATCAACCGCACTTGGAAAACGTCGACGTGTATGACTTCCTATGGGACCCATCCGCTGGTGGGCTGGACTTAGAAAAAGGTCGCTTTGGAGGACGGTATGGGGTTGTAAAGGATAGGTCAGAATTGAAGAGCAATAAGAGCTACATCCAGACTGAGGTAAAGGCTTTGCTACAAGGTCCAGGCAACGCTGATGAATCTTCTGAGGAGGATTTAGATAAGCAAAGTCGACGGTACGCAGTGGAAAGTGATACTGCTAAGATTGAAAATGCAGACCCTGACAAGTACAAGTTTTGGGAGTGGTATCAGACGTTTGAAGGCGAACGGTACTACTTGCTTATGGATAACAATGGGCGAGCTATCCAAGTACAGAAGCTAGTAGAACGTCATCCAAGTGGGATGTGGCCGTTCTGGACTTTTGCAGCGTACCCAGATTTAACTGAGCTATGGACACCTAGTCCCTGCGATTATGTACGTGAGATAATCATGGCGCAAGCGGTATCCATTAACCAAATGATGGACAACGCTGAGCGCGTGAATAAGCCACAGCGAGCTATTGATACTGGTGCTATTAAGAACAAGGCACAGCTTAAGTACCGGAAGGATGGGTACATTGATATGGCTCCTGGTGCAAACGCAACAACTGCCATTAAGATTATGGAGACACCAAGTATCACTACTCCTATTAAGGTGTTTGAAACGCTTGAGACTATTAAGGCAGCAGCTAGTGGAGTTACTGCTGGAGCTAAGGGTGTAGAAGACACTACTGGGCGAGCTACTATATATGAAGGGAACCAAGCGAACGTCGCTGACCGCTTTGCGCTCTTCAACAAGTCATACAGCTTTGGCTACAAGCGCTTTGCGAACTTGTACGAGGCAGGAGTAGATGAGAACCTAACGAAGAAGATGGCGGTAGATATTATTGGTCCTGAAGGAATTAGGATTGAGGATATTAGCCGACGAGATATTTTCCGTAAGGGAGATACCTTTGCAGTAATGACTGAGCAAGCTAACGCAGAGATGCAGATGTCAGAGCAGAAGAAGCGTACGCAAGGAGCATACTACTCAGCCCTACTTGGACGACCTGAGTTGGCTAACCAGAAAGTAGTTGTTGCTAAGCTTGGTCTGGTGGCGGGACTTGATGAAGCAGACATCCGGGAGCTACAGGACTTAGAAGAATATGGCACAGCTAACATTATGGCAGAGGCTGAAAGGGACATTGAAGACATTTTAGACGGTAAGTTTATACAGCCTAATCGGATGGCTAATACGGCTTACAAACAGCGTTTTGTAAACTACATGCAAGACAATGAGGAGGATATGAACCAGGAGCAGGCAGGACGCATGCTACAATACATTAGATCACTAGACCAGGTAGTGGTGGCTAATGCACAGCGTGCAGCACAAGCACAAGCGGCTAAAGAACAGACGGCACAATTACAAGCGGGGGGAGCGGGGAAAAGACCACAGATGAGACAACCTGGACCTAGCCAACCTCTTCAAGATACAATACAACAAAATGTCTAAACTACTTAAAGCAGACCTTTCTATTAAGGAAGAGAACAAAGAAGACTTTAAAGAAACAGTGATTGCTCGAAAGAACCTGACTAACGAATTTACTATTTCGAGTATCGAAAAGCACCTAGCAGGTCTTAAAAAAGTACAGATAGAAGGTGAGAGTAAGCGAAACTTAGCCCAGTCATACGTTGACAATGTTCTACGAAACAATCCATTCATTTCTGAAATGTCTAAGGAGGACCAACACGCAGTATGGATGTACTTTGATAACCTGACTACGGTTAATGAGATTCAACCGCACCTAGACGATTTGTACGAAGACCAAAAGATTCATGGCGAATACCTCGACATTATCTATGACGCTTTTGGCTTCCAAGACACAGTAGTAATTGATACTACTGATGCGAAGTAAGGAAGTGCCAAAGGAGTTAGCTGACCAAAAGGATGAGCTACACTCCATCAAAGCACTAGGAGACACTGAGGGAGGAAAAGCCTTGGTGGCTTCGTTGTTGGCGGATGTGGTTACTGCTGTGCATCAGCTTAAGATTGGGGGAGATAACACAGCGTGTGTTGCCACAATCAAATCAAAGCTGGCACTGGTAGAAACTATTATGGGAGCGAAGGCAGCCGAAGAAAATGTTGACACTCTGATTGCAGAGGCACTAAGCGAATAGCGCTTTGTGTGACTCTACTTACTTACCTTTTCCCCCGTACGGGTAGGTAGAGTCCCACACGGTACTATTGAGGTCTCGTGGTATAATAGACGTACGGTTAGGAAGCGGTAACACTCCTATTGGACTGAACAATTAAAACACAGGAATTTTATGTTAGATGAACAAACTACTCCAGCTTCGGAGGTAAATGAGTCAGAGGAAACTGTAAATGACGAGCAAGCAGAAACAACTATTGGAGAATCAGTAGGAGACGAAACACCAGTATCAGACAGCATTCCTAAGAAACGCTTCGATGAAGTGAATGAAAAAAGGAAGGTAGCAGAAGCGAGAATCGCTGAGCTAGAAGCTGCTACTGGTGAAGACCCTGAAAAACCTGATTCAAAAGAAACTGATTCTGACCTTGCAGCTAGACTAGCAAAACTTGAAGGGAAGGAAAAGGCAGAGAAACTTGAAGCTACTATGGAGAGCAATTTTGCAAAAGCTCTCGAAGAAGCACCAGAGTTTAAAGACAAAGTTAATATGGAAGTTCTAAAGCGTGAAGCTCAGAACCCTGCTAACGCAAACAAAACCTATTCACAACTCCTTGAAGAAGTGTATGGCAACACTATCAGTGGTACGCGCACCGCTGAAACTACCACACCTCGTGGTGGAGCCGAAAACCAAACATTAGACCTTGCACGAGCCGGAAGTGATAATGCGTACTTAGAAGAGGTGTTGAAAGACCCAGCTTTAAAGAAGCAGTACAACGACGGACTTGCGGAAAGGGTAATGCTATAGGAGTGCGGGGGTTACAAAAATAACCCAAACTTACAATGTTAACTGACTACATGGCAGCGTTTGATAACTCTTACCAAGAGATTTATCAGAAGACGCTGGTTTCAAAATCTGTGATGAACACACGTTTTGAAGCAAAATTAAAATTTGGAGAATCAGTAGAACGAGTATCATACAACATTGGCGCTGTGCGCGTACGAGACGTTGTACGAGGTGCTGCATCAACTATTGACGCAATCACAGATACTACTCAACTACTTGAAATCAACATTGAGAAAGAAGCAGTGTTCTACATCTCAGACGGAGAATCAACACAGGCTGGACCTCTAAACCCAGGTACTGAAATCGGAGCTAAAATCGCACACAAAGTCGCACAAGACCTTGATGCACGATGTTTCGCAGAAGTTACAAACGCTGCAAACACATTCGATGAAGGAGACCTTACGACTGGAGTTTCAAATGGAACACCAATCACACTTTCTGCTACAACAGTTCCGCAAATGACATCACGTATGTCTGCAAAACTAACGTACAAAGAAAACATCCAAACTGCTACAAACATGGTGTTTGCAGTAGACTCATACTCAGCAGCAATGATCGAGCAGTACCTTATGGGCAAGGACATCGACATCGCTGGTTCAGTATTCAAGAACGGGTACGCAGGTGTTATCCGAAACGCAGCAATGATCGTTTCAGAAAACCTATTGAGTTCAGCAGTAATGACATTCTCAGGAGTGAACGTTGATACTAAGACTATTGTAATCAACGGTGTTACAGCAACTTCACAGGCAACTGTAAACGCAGCTGGAGGTTACGACGTTAAGGGAACAGCAGATGCAGCAGGAGATTCTCTTGTAGCACTACTTATGAACTCTGACGGTAACGCAGCGGGCACAGGAACAGCATCGACTTACTTCGAGTTCACCGCAGCTGACCGAGAAACCCTAGATGACGCTAACCTTACAGCAGTAAATGATTCAGGTGTAGTTACAATCACAGGTGCTGGACGTCTAGTTATCTCTGAAGACGAAACTAACGGTGCTGTTACAGCTAACACTGTACACTGTTACTTCGGAAAACGAGGAGCAATCGACCTAGTGGTACAAGACCTATCACCAGTTGACATGCGAAAGACAGATGACCGACGAGGTACTAACGTATTCTCTTCATACCTAGCAGGAATCAAGACTTTCACCGATGGTGGAAAGCAGTTCCTCAACGTAAAGATCGCAGCTGTATAAGCATCGACTTTCTACTCTGTCCTGAAAAATTCAGGATGGGGATAGCAAGTGGTATAATATAGGTATGACAAAACTAGAAATTATTGTAAAAGCACAACTCTATTTAGATGACACCAGTGAACTATCTACTCAGGAGTTTAGTGACCTTTTTGATAAGATGTACCGGAAGGTAACACGCATGATGCCGTGGGAAGGGACTAAGCAAGAAGGCACAGGCACTACGAGTACTTCTGTACCGTACATCGCTTTGCCAGAAGGTTTCTTGTACCTAACAGCTAACGCTAATCACTCTACATCTAACTACGAAGCAAGTGGTCCAGTCATCTTTCGAGGTCCAGACTACAAGCAGTACCCAGTAGTAAGTTGGTCAGACCGACGACAGTATCGTAACGCAGAGTACGCCTACATTGACCTTGCAAACTCACGACTTGTATTTACTGCACAGCCTACAGTTGCAGAGGCAGTAGAGTTTGATTACCATGGCCAAGCAACTGTCTTAGCAGACGGTGAATCTCCGTGGTTCCCGTCTGATTACCACGATGCCATCTATCACTTTATGGTATCTGACGACTTTATGATTCAGCAGTCAGACAAGGCTAAGAGCTACGCGCGTGAGAACGAGCGAGAGGGTAACGCGATAATGGACGACATGAAATACTGGAATGCGTCGCTAATCCAAATGTAATATGGCAATAAGCAAGAAAGAGATTAAAGCTTTCGTTTCTGGCACACACAACCTTTTAAACGACGAGCTAATACCAGTCGACGCTGCTTCTAAATCTATTGGGTGGCTTACTAAGGATGGAAAACTGGAGCTAATGTACGGGCGACAAGCGCAAGGCGCTGAGGGAACTTCCGGAAAGAGTTACGCAGAGCACACAGCATATAAAACAGATGGCACATCAGTACGCTTCCGAAAGGTAAGTACTGTTATTCAGTATTTAGATGGTTCTACATGGACCGATGTTATTACTGGACTTACTGAAAGCGACATGACCTTTTCAAACTACGCATCGCTTGCGGGTAACTTTGTGTACATAGGTTCTCCAGATGACGGTTTATTTAAAATTGTGACAGCTAACCCAGGCAGCTATGCAGATGTATATGACAGTGCTAAAAACTTTAAAGGATATTTCTTTATCAACAAAGGGCGTTCTATTATGTGGAATACCGCTACTGATAAAACGGGTCTATATGGTTCGTATATCGACGCTCAAGATTCGGATGTATATACAGCAGTTGCTTCAGAAGCTATTGGTAGTACGGGAGCCACTAACTATACCGGTACTCTTGCTTTTAAAGCAGGTGGATCTACACGCTCTTGTTTTGGCGTGTTGTTTACTGACGGGACTACTACTCTTACCGTTGATTTTACCGGTAATGTAACCGCTGCATCAGCTGGTTCTGGGACAGTAAACTTTATGACAGGTGCGTACGACGTTACTTTTGATGCAACAACAGTTGGCTCGGTAACTGCTGCATACCAATGGGAGGACAGTAACGCGCTTGGCGTAACTGACTTTAGTAAATCAGCGACACGCGCAGCAGGACAAGGTTTTGTGGTACGACAGGATAAGGGAGGCGATGCTATTGAGGTAGTGATTCCTTTTGAGGGCTCATACTTTTCTATGAAAGGTAACTCTGTGTACCAATTTACGCTAGACATTTTAGACGTAAATCCTACAAACGATTTGATACGAACTGACGTTGGTGTTGATTCACTACGGGCAGCAGTTGCAACCGGTTCTGGGATTGTGTTTATGAACACAGGTAATCCAAGTGACCCGCAACTAAACATTCTTAAAAGAAATCCTTTGGGAGATAACTTTGACGTTAGTCCAATGTTTCCACACTTTAGGTTTGAGGACTACACCTACGACGACGTAATGATTATAAACTGGGACAAGTTTGTTGTAGTTGCTTGTAAAGAAAAAACCGCAGAAAACAACAGATTGTTAATGTGCGACGTGCATGAAAACACAGTTGACGTAGCACCTTACGGTATTCGCACAGCGACTCAAGACAACGGATTGCTTTATGGTGGAGACCCGTTATCTAAAACTTCGTACGAGTTGTTTACTGGGTTTGATGATATGGGGGTAATCGTTCCTAACTCATGGAAGTCAGCCGGGGCAACTCATGGAACTACCAGACTTAAACGAACAAAGAACTTTGTGTTTAAAGGGAGCATTGCTCCAGACCAGGTTATTCAAGTGTATGCAGAAGTGGAAGGAGGGGGAAACCAGCTTGTAGGAATTATTTTAGGCTCTGGCGATTATGTAGACTATTCAGCATCTTACGCAATAGGAACTACGTTCATAGGTCAGGACACTATGGGAGGAGGAAGCGATGTGCAGGTGTATGAGTTTTTAATGAAGCTTAAGGTACGACTCCCAAAGTACCGAAAACGAAACCTTACGTTTGTCGCTACAGGACTAGGCTACTGCTCAATACAACAACTAACAGACTTTGACATCTGGAGATACGAAGATAAGTTGCCTAAGAAATATCGCACAAAACAAAACGTAAGTTTAGATGGAGCGACAACCGACGAGGACACACCAACGTACTAATGGTATAATTGTAAGTAATTGAACGGGGGTTTAATTAAATATATGGCAACCCCAAAAATCATAGCAGACTTTGAAACACAGCTGAATGCAGCTATCTCTATTGGAGATACGTCTTTCACAATGTCCTCAGCCACCGACGACGATGGTATAGCACTACCCGATGGTTTGTATTACTTTACGCTCGACAACGGGAGCACTAATAAACAGTACATGGCAGGGACATTATCTGGTACAACTGTATCTAGTGCTGTTAATGTATCTCGACAGGGAGTAGAGTCATCAGGCTCAACTAAAGCTCACCGAGTAGGAGCTACAGTTATTATGACTGACTTCATGACGTACAAGAAGTATATGGATGAAATTTCGTTAGTATCTGCACCCGACGCAAGTGTTAGTACTAAGGGGGTAGTAGAAACGGCAACTCTTGCACAAGTACGAGCACGAACTGCATTAGGAGAAACAGGAGCTGCACTAGCAATTACTCCAGACGTAGCAGTAGACCTACCGACTGCTGACCAGAAAGCTGCTTTAGTAGGTTCAGGCAATGCCCCAGACGGCACAAACACATTTGTAACTACAGATGACCTGAGCGACCCTACATTCAAACCACCACAAGTAGTTACATTCACATCATCTGGCACATGGACTAAAGACGCAGGATTAAAATATGTTGTAGTTGAGGTGCAGGCTGGAGGTGGAGCAGGAAAGGGGATAAACACTTCATCTGACGCAGGCTGTGATGGTGGTGGTGCAGGTGGGTATACAAGGTCCCTTATACTGGCTGCATCTTTAGGAGTAACCGAAACAGTAACTGTCGGGGCATTTGGGGTAGGGGTAGCTGGCTCAAATGGTGGAAGCGGTGGAGATACCACTTTTGGCTCACATTCTACTGCTTCGGGTGGTGTTGGTGCGTCAACATCCAACTCAGGGTATTCTAGGTATGGTGGAGCTGGTGGCGCCGCATCTGGGGGAGACGTAAATACAAAAGGAGAATCAGGACAAGGAGGTTCCAGTGAGGTACGAGGTGGTAGAGGTGGTCACTCTCACTTCGGGAATGGGGGAGAGGGTGCAACAGGCAACACTTCAGGAGGTGACGCTGACGGATATGGAGCAGGAGGGGGTGGTGGAGCTGATACAGCCACAAGCAATGTCTCTGGAGGAGACGGTACAGCAGGAGTTGTAATCGTAACAGAATACTACGTATAATATGGATAATGACACAACACAGTCAAGCAACTTTGGTTTTGACACTACTGGAAAAACTGCAAATCTTACTTTTGTTGACCCATCAATGATGGCTACTGCGCCACAAAGTGCACCAGCGCCAGCACCAACAATCGCTCAGTCTTTTGAACAAAACCCAAATCGAGCAGCTCAGCTTAAGCAGCTTTCGGGACTACAATCACAACTAGCTAGACTACAGGCACAGCAAACAGCAAGTCAAGATTCAACACCAAGCTTTGTGAGTAGTTCTTTTGACCAGGGTACAAACATTGACCCGTTTGAAGAGCAACGTAATCAACGAGAAGCACAGCGCAATCAGCTACGACTACACCAGGCAGAGATTGACGCAACCAACATTATATTTGACGAACAACTAGCTCAGGCACGACTTCAAGGTGAAGGTCGACTTGGGTCAACACGAGCCATGGGTGCACGTGGTGGTATTCTTGGGTCCGACTTTTCTGCATCTCAAAAGCAAGGACAGATTACAGCGAACAACTCACAGCAACGAGCAATCCAAGCAGAGCGACAAGCAAAGATTGGTAACATAATGGGAAGCGTACGAAGCTCTGTTCTTGCAGACATGGAAGACCGACGAGAAGCCTACACGCTAGGCGCAGACGCATTGCTTGCAAACCTTGCTGGAGAAAAGGGACGAAAGCAAAACAACATTCGTCAGTTTGCATTAGCCATGCTGGCACAAGGAATTGATATTACAGACTTAGAAGAAGACGAGTTATCAGAAATTGCAAAGGAAGCAGGAGTAAGCGCCAACGACCTTACGTCAGGGTTCTTCTCAGCTCAAGCATCACAAGCAGGAGAAGAAGGAGAATCGTTTACTCTAAAAGCAGGAGAGCAAAGATTTGATTCAGAAGGA
>Ga0222633_1001509_pt1 | contig 12144 bp, 7 predicted proteins | sample AntAcemetageno48_FD_179816 | JGI IMG/M metagenome (GOLD analysis project Ga0222633, IMG submission 179816) | Saline water microbial communities from Ace Lake, Antarctica - #48 | ecosystem: Environmental > Aquatic > Non-marine Saline and Alkaline > Saline | place: Antarctica: Ace Lake | collected... | reverse complement strand
AAGACCATCAAGGACAAAGCCTACGGCATGTCGAATCCGATGGAATACTTCGCCGAATCCACCGAGGCCTACTTTGGCAAAAACGACTTCTTCCCGTTCAACCGGGAGGAATTGAAACAGCACGATTCCCTCATGCACGACCTTGTCGAAAAACTATGGGGCGCATCGAAACCTTGAGCCCGACACTTCCCATTTCATGAAAATCACCAAATTCACCGTCTACCAGGTCGACCTCCCCCTTCGAGAGGGATCCTATCATTGGTCAGGAGGCAAGAGCGTCTCCGTTTTTGACAGTACTATCGTTCGAATCGATACCGATGAAGGCATCACCGGTTGGGGGGAAGTTTGTCCATTAGGGCCCTTTTATCTTCCCGCTTTCGGCCAGGGCGCCCGCGCCGGAATTTACGAACTCGGACCACATCTCATCGGGGAGTCCCCTCTTGAACTAACCAAGCTCAGTCGCCGGATGGACGCGGCTCTGAAAGGTCACGCCTACGTCAAATCGGCCATCGACATGGCTTGCTGGGACATTCTAGGCAAAGCAACGAAGATGCCTGTCTGCGAACTACTCGGTGGTCGCTATGGTGAATCAGTCCAGCTCTACCGTGCCATTTCTCAGGAATCTCCGGAAGAGATGGCGGCGAAAGTCTCCGGCTACAGGGAGGAAGGCTATCGGCGGTTTCAACTCAAAGTCGGCTGTCATGATGTCGATCTCGACATCGCCCGAATCCACGCTGTTGCCGCCGAATTGCAAAAGGGAGACATCCTTATCGCCGATGCGAATACCGGCTGGCTCAAACACGAAGCGCTTCGCGTCTGCCGCGGCGTCAGGGACATCGACGTCTATATTGAACAGCCCTGCGCCAGCTACGACGAATGTCGCGCCGTCCGCGAGCGCTGGGACGGCCCTTTTGTCCTCGACGAAAACATTGATGGGATGGAGCCGCTTCTTCGCGGTCATGCTGACCAGGCCATGGACGTGGTGAATATCAAGATCAGCAAATTCGGTGGACTCACCAAAGCCCGACAAGCCCGGGATCTTTGCGCCGACCTTGGCATCGCCATGACGCTCGAAGACAGCTGGGGTGGCGACATCATCACGGCTGCGATTGCGCATCTCGCGCACAGCACTCCTGAAGAACTGCGCTTTACCTCGACCGACTTCAACAGCTACGTCACGGTGAGTAATGCGGAAGGTGCTCCGCGGCGAAAAGACGGTGTTATGCAAGCGTCGAGGTCACCCGGTCTCGGAATTGAGCCGCGAATGAGTGTGCTCGGTGAAGCCCTGTTCGAGATTGAGTAAGCGGCGTCTACCCGCTCATTCCCACAAGCAGTGCCCCTGAAATCGCCAGTGCCACACCGACCGTTTTACGCACCGTCATCTTCTCCCGCAAGATCAGCCAGGCGAGCAGGATGATAAACACGGTCGACATTTGATTGTAGATCGCGGCGCGCCCTGCGGTGATGTATTTGAATCCTGCAATCCAACAGAGGGTCGCCAGGAAAGGACCGAGCAGTGCCATGGGAATCGTGTGTTTCCAACTTTCACGCATCTGAAAACCCATTGCGAGCGATTTGCCCTCGCCCCGGATGAGTGCATAAACCGCCAGGGCCAGAGTCGCCACAGCAAAGCGAAACCCTGCAATCCAGGCGAGCGAGCCTTCGCGGATGACGTCGCGGACCATGAGAATGCCGAAGGCCATGATGATATGCGATCCCGCTGCCAGAATCGTTCCGATTACAAGATCGCGTGGATCCTCGATCTCTTTGGTTCGGATCATCCCGACGAAGACCCCTGACACGACGAGCGCGCCTCCGATCAATTCCCACGCACTCAGACTTTCGCCAAAAAGCAGGAATCCCACGAAAGCGATCGACGGCGCATAAATACAATCGGCAAGCGCTTGCAGACTTGCACCGAGCCGATTCAAGGCCGCCGCGAACATGGTATCGGCGATGGAGATTCCAAGAATGGCACTAACAACGAGACGCAGCCACGTCATGCTATCATAGGTAGGCCAAAGCGGATCCCCGACAAAGATGAGCACGGCAAAAAAGCCAAGAATGGCGATGAAGCTCTTGAAAAAAGTGAGCGGGAGCGGCGGAATCGTGAAGCCGCTGATCCGCATTAGGATCACGGAAAACGACCAGAAAAAACCGGCAGCAAGAGCATAGAAATCTCCGGGCGAAAGCATACGCGACTGAGGTAGTGCCTCCCGCTACTTCCTGCACGAATTTTCATCGGCATCTTCAAACGAAGACTTAAACATTCGAAGAGCCCTACAATTTTCGGCTTTCCAAATCCAATTCATTCCTCTTAGGATGAGAACCTTATGAATATCAGACGCCTCATTCTTTCCATCATCGTGGTCGCGGTTGTGATTTATGTTTTTGATTTCCTGTACCACGGCATGATGCTCGGGGAATCTTACAAGGAGACAGCGGATACGTGGCGAACCGAAGAGGAAATGATGAAGCGCATGCCTCTTCAGGCAGCCTGTTACGTTCTGATCGCGATTGGCTTCTGTACGGTCTGGGCCTTCGGCTTCGGGGATAAGGGTGCAAAATGTGGCGCGATCTTCGGTTTCTTTCTCGGATTGATGGCTGTCGGAGGAATGCTGATAAACTTTGTGTTCGTTCCCATTCCAGATCAGTTCATGATTTCCTGGTCGATTGGCGGAATCCTTTCCAGTGTCATTGCCGGAGTGGTCACGTCGTTGGTCTACAGGCCCAGGGCGAAAAACTAATCCAGCCCCGGACCACGTGTCTCCCGATTAAGAATCGGAGAGATCCTTGCGCAGTTCACCTTGCAAAGATCTCGAAAAAGACTTTCTCTCTCGCCGATCAATAAAGCCTCCAAAAATTTCTTATGACAGCAAAGTCGACCCTCAATGTATTGGCGATCCTATTCGTGGGATTTTCTGCCGGGTGCCAAACCATTGAACAGCAAGCCTCTTCGGAAACGCAGCACCTCGGTAACCGGAAGGTCTATGATGGGGCAGATTTGGACAAAAACGGGAAGCTGTCCCACAAGGAAATCGCGACCCACAATCACAAAGCAGACCTCGAAATCTATGACCTTGATCGCGATGGGCGCATTTCCAAATCGGAGTGGTCAGCGGCGCATCCCTCGGCAGCAGAAAGCGATGCCCGCTTCAATCATGTCGACAAAGACAACGACGGTCATGTCAGTTCCAGTGAAGCTGTCTTCTTCGCCACCGAACATGTCACCTTCGACAACTTGATGACGAAATATGATGCCGATAGTGACCAGCATCTGCATTGGAGCGAACTTGATGAGGGCGCCCCAACCGAAATGAGAGTCACTATGTTTTCGATTCCATTCGGCGCCTGAAACAGGAGACCTTACGGATTTCTCTGCCCGGACGCTTACCATTCGTTTCTCAGGACTTCCGCAGAAGCTCCTCTGATTCCCTGACAGAGCAACAAGATTGACTCTTTGTCGATGCCCCCCCCGAAAGCGAGGCTGAATCGAAAGGCGGCGTCCCAAACTTCGCCTTGCCAAAATACTTCGATCACCGGGGAGCAAAGTGAAGATTGGCATCTCCCTCTACAACTCGTTGCTGTAGAGGGATCTTGCCAAGGTTCCGCCGATCGGAGTCCGCGGCTCCGCGCGGCTTAAAACCGTGCCATCCTCACCAGGTGACATTTCTTGACTGATTTTGATCACATCGATTTTCATTTCCAGAAATGTCGCCGCCCCCCGGAAACAGAGCTTGCGTCCCTACTGGAAACTGCCTCAGTTAGCTTGAAGCGAGTTACGAAAAAGTTGTTCCGCCGAAGAGGTCGATCATAAAAAAAGGGAAGGCTCTAAACTGAAATCCGAAGAATCGTTCTACCATCCACACCCTCAGCGTAGTCTCGGAGGGATGAATCGTCGGGACTTTTTAAAGGGCGTGGGTTCAACCGGCGTAGGGCTTGCGCTAGCCGAATCCGGGCGACTCTACGCACAGACGACTCCTTCCGGGCCGGGGGCAATCCGCTTTGCCGTGATTGGAGACTTTGGAGAAACCCTTGCAGACCAAGCATTTCCGCTCGACCGGGTGGCTGCGATGATTCGCAGTTGGGATCCCGAATTCGTGGTGTCAGTGGGAGACAACAACTACGTGCTCGGGCAGGCGGAAACGATCGATGTGAATATCGGTAAAAATTTCACCGAATACATTTATCCGAAGACGACCGACATCCCGGTTGAATACCCCTACCCTTCGGGCGCCCCTTCCTACAACCGCTTCGCGCCTGCATTGGGGAACCATGACTATGCCGACGTCGGGGATGATCACGTTCCGTCACTGGATAATGTGGCCCTGTGTGATCCTTATCTGCAGTATTTTCGAAACGCTCTTCGAACCGGAATGGCGGCCGCACCGAACACGGCGATTACCTTTGCCGACAACGCGACCGGGCAGACATGGAAACGAGGGCTGCTTTCAGGAGACGTCGAGGAATACACCCCGTTCAGCGAAAGCGAAAATTTTCGATTTTATGACGTGAGACTTGGGACGCCAAGCGGGCCAAGTTCGGTCCACCTGTTCGTGTTCGACAGCAACCCCGCTACACCTTACAGCCGCTATGCGGCGGATCGGACAATCCCGAAACGCAACGGTGATCCGAGTTCATTCACTGAGATAGCTACGCAGGGGGCCTGGCTGCAGCAGCGGTTGGCCGACAGCACCGCACAGTGGAAGATAGTGATCTTCCACCACCCGCCATACAATTCGGCACCGGGTGCCGCGACTGCCCAATATGATTACATGAGGTGGCCCTTTCAGGCTTGGGGAGCCACGGCGGTCATCACCGGTCACGTTCACAACTACGAACGGCTTGAGATGCCCGACGCGGATTCGAATAATCAGCCTGTTTATGGTGGTCCCACCATTCCCTATATGGTAAACGGCGCCGGTGGATTTATTCCCGAGCAGGGCTTCGACCCAAGCTTCGTGGTGCAGGGTAGCCAAGTAAGGGTGGCTGAATACGGAGCGCAGTTGATTACAGCGGATGAGGATTCTATCAACTTCCTCTATTTCGACATCAACGGAGTGCTGCGCGATGTCCGGACGATTTACGCTGATCCTCAGACCGGAACAGCGCAGGTTGAATTTGCCGGGCGGGAGTTTCCCGTGAGCGCGGATGCGGGAACCGTCCAGATCCCCGTTACCAGATTGGGGGACGCCACCGCAGCGTTGTCGGTGAACTATTCGACAATGGATGGAACAGCGGTCGCAGGTGTGAACTACCAGGCGGCGAGCGGCGTCATAAACTTTGCGGCGGGCGAGCGGGAAAAAACGATTCCAATTACAATTGAACCTCCGCCAACATTCGAGGGTGGAGCGGTACCTTGGGAGTCCTTAATTTTTTCCATTGGCCTTTCGCTGCCCGATGTGGGCTCTGTTGGATTTTTCAACGTAGCAAGCGTGATCATGGTCAACACGGTTGATACGCCGATTACAAATCAGGAATTGTTCATCGTTCAGACCTACCGGGACTTGTTTCAGATTGAGCCGACTCCCGGTGAAATCACCGCGGCACAAACGGCGATAGGTGTGCTTGATCTTTGGCTGGAGCGGGCCAAGTGGGTCTACGACCTGCTGATTGCGAACTACTCAGTAGAACCCGCTTTTACGGCGGCACAGGTTTATGGTGCCTTGATCCTCTCAGACACGGGAGTCTTGTCGGGCTTGGCGGTGCCACCGAGTTTTCCAGATCTGGAAAATGGCGTTGGGATCGTGCGCGGAACGGCATCAATGGATGATGCACTGACGGCGTTGAGCGCAGAATTTAACGAGAACATCATTGCCTTGTTCAACGACAAGTTTCCCGGATTCGACACCGACAATTCTATTTTCGTCGACAGCGTCTATTTGGCCGTCATCCTGTCTGTCGGTTCGACTCCAACGGCTCAAGACACGGCCTACTGGCTTGCACAGCTGTCTGATGCGAGTCCGGGCGAACGGGATCGAACACGGAATTTGATGCTCGGTCGGATTGCCACGGAAAGTTTCGACCCTCCGCCCGTCAGTGGGATGACCGCGTTCGACCTCACGGTTAACAACCAAAATGAAGTCTTGCTGGGGATCGCGATCGCCGGACTGCTTCGGATCCAGTTAACTTACCGCGAGTTTGCCTCCGGGTATTTAATTCCAGCCAAGATTGGCGGAGAATTGGTCATCATCGACCACATTTACAACCTGCTTCAGTCGCCCGATTATTCTGCCCGATTCCGTGTCACCTCCTATGAAGGTTACATCGACTCAGTGAAAGGAGGTCTCACCCTCGAGGAGCGCGCACCACTGGTGGATCCAGACGGAGACGGTAATACAAATTTGGAGGACTATTCCTTCGCTTTGGTTTCTGGTGGCCAGGACATGGCCATCACTGACGTGGAGATTGTGAACGACGCCGGGCAGCAATTTGCCGTATTCGGATATCGTCAGGCCGCCAATGTGAAGCGGGTCGAATTTATAATTGAAGCATCAACAGACTTGAAGGCGTGGTCGGTGGCCTCCGAGGCGAATCACATGGGCGGGACCGACATGGGAACCTACCTGAAAAAGCGAGTGAGAATACCTGTGCCGACTACATCGGAACGCATGTTTTTTCGCGTCAGGTTACGGCAGATACCCTGAAGGTGCCTAACAGCTTTGCACGCGGAGGCATTTGGTAGCTACCTGTATTCATCTTTCAACCTGATCAATGGGTCACCACTGCTTCGACACCTTGGCCTTCAGCCCGGCTCGATCTGACCTTCCGTTGCCGATCGCATAAAGATTGAATTTGCCGTTGTTTGCCGATCGCGGTCGGTTTCAAGGCACCTTTAATAAGGACTTTTGAGTTAGCAGGGTAATTGGAAAGAAACCAGCCACGTCGTACTGTAGCCGTGACGTTGCCTCCACCCGCTCATCACCTCGCACTTCGCCTCTTCCCCGCGCCCCTGAATCTACTCGCGCACAAGGTCGTCCGCCCGTTAATCGCCAGTCGACTTACAATCCGGTCTTGACCCGATAGATCTTCCGCTGCCGGTTCCCATTCGCGTCAAAGACCTCGACACGCACGGTGACATTCTCCGCCCGAAAGTGCCGGACCCGAGCCACCCACCGATTCCCGTTTAACTTCGCGTTGGAGACCGCTTTCCGCCCACCGGGCGCTCTCACCCGGACAAACACCCGGTCGACCCCATCGGCATCGGCCACCCGACCTTCCAATCTGACCCTACGGGTTCCGAGCCGCTTCGGCGAATTGAGCCGGGAATTGAAGACCGTCCGACCCAGGTTCGCCGGGCCCGGATCACGACTCCCCGCGACCGGATCGACGACCCGCTGAATGGTCGGCTGAATGCTCAAAAAAAGATTGAAAGCCACCCCTGCCGCGTACGTCGGCGTGGTTTGATTTGCGACCATGAAGGTCTCAGCAGGCGCTTGATTGATCGCTCCCATACCCGAATTCGGTGTCGCCTCGAGCGTGACGTAGACGACGCTGTCGTATACCGCCGCACCGCTGGCATCCTTCCAGCTCAACACATAGGCATTCTGAACCCCCGGGGGCCCGGGGACATTGTTGAACTGGAGAGACGGATTGACAGAATTCGGAAGGGTCTGCGAAATACCATTGAAGGTAATCGTGTGCCCCGGAAACGTCCCGGTGAAATTCGGAATAAAGTTCCACGTCACCGGCCCGGTCACCGCCGACGGATTCCCCTTGGTCGTTACCAGCACAGGCATTGCGGCCGACGTCTTTGACCCATCCGTTGAGGAAACCGAAACCGTGTAAGGCGTCCCCGGCTTGAGACCATCGAACGTCGCGGTTCCGACCGTCCCGGACGGCACGTTTTTCGTCACCGCGGGCAGCGGCGGCGAGACCATGACGGTGTAGTTCAACGCGCCCGGAATCGGCGTCCAATTCACCGTGATCGAATCCGTCGTCGAAGATGCCGACGTGAGAATCGGCGCATCGAGCGCGTCATCCGGCAAGATCGTCACGACGAGCTCCGCCACCGGGTATGGTCCGGTCGCGCCCGGATTTAATCCCACTTGGACGATGCTCAGTAGATCGGAGAACGGAAACCCGTACGCGTCCGAGTTCGCCGCGATCAGCTCCGCGTAGTTGTTGTAAAAACCGTCGTCAGTCGACCGGCCTGCGGCATAGGGCGGATTGTAAGGTGTCGTGCCGTACCAATTGCTACTGCTCGCGGGCGCGTATTTGCTCCCGATGTAGCCGAAATTAAACGCGCCAATGTAGGCGGCGTAAATAGCTGAATAGACGTCATTATTGGAAACCGCTTGAGGATTATTTGTCGCACTCGCCACGTTATAATCGCCATTACAAGTGTAGATCGCCTCGAGTAACGTGTGACCCGCCACCGTTAAGGTTTGCGCATTGGGCACCGCCGCCGCACTCATGGTCCCACTCAGCGCAATCGAGCCATCACTCGCGAAAGTCCCCATGTAGCTATACGTGTTTGGACTCGGCGCAACGAACCCGACGTAAGTCCCATCAATCGTGATCGTCTTTCCCGAAAGAGAATTAATGTAGCTTTCCTGGCTCGGGTAATCACCCGGAGCTTTCACAGGAGACAGCACCCGGGCAAACGCCCCACTCGCCGGCACAACCGCCGTGGGAGCCAGCTCGGCCAGCTTCCCCTTGAGAGTATTGAACGAAGTGTAAAACGTCAGATCCTGAAGCCGATGACCCGAGGCATCGACCGTGGACATCTGAAGCGGAATCCCGAAAAAATCCACTGAAGTCAGATTGCCCGCTCCGGGATAAGTAAACTCGACCTTGTCGAAGCGCGTCCCGGACATCACCGGTTCGTTCGACGCGACCGGCGTGTCGTACGAAATGTAGAGCCGCCCCGCGTTGATACTCGTCAGAGTAAACTCGCTATTCGTCAGCGCCTGAAGCGTCGTCGAAGTCCCCTCGGTGATCCCGCTCGTCGACGCGCCGGTTCCCGACAGCAGGAGGAAGACTTTATCGGGCGACTTGCCACTTTTATTGACAATCTTGACCTTGATCGGCGGAGCCGTCGCTCCGCAAGCCAGTGATATCGTCAGCAAAGTCACCAACCCAAACGCAATTCGATTCAACATGCCCAGATTTTCATCCGGGAAACCCCGAATGCAACTTATGGAATGGCCCACAGGAAACTCGATATCGGTCGGGAATTCAAAGCCTGACGTTTCTGGTCTCTGGGGTCAGAAACACCAGAAGTCAGAAAATGTGACCCCGAAAATTGGAGACGTTTTAGACATTCTGTTTCTTCAGAAGAAAGCTCCTGCCGTCCCACGATGAACAACCGCGCCGGACCTGAAACTCTCACTGCACGTAAATCTTCGCGAATCTCAATGGCACATGAAAGGTCTCATCATCTGCCCCGAGCGGTGAGTAGGAGGTGGTTTCCCCATCCTCGGTCCCGCCCCGTTTTCGATAGAGATTGAAATACCAGGGCAGGCTCGTCCCCTTGCCGGATTCGAGTGCTTTTCTTTTCGATTGGAAAGGTTGGCTTCCCACGATCTGGTGAAGCGGATCTTCCTCTGAGGAGGTCACTGGCAGCTTCAGCTCCACCGACCAGAAGTCCTCCCCGACATGAGTCGCCACTTCCGCCTGCGCGGACCAGTCATACCAATTTGATTTCGACACTCCTCGATCAATGTTGACCATGGCACCTGCGGGATTAATGACGATTTGATAGTAGGAATGCTTGTCGGTTTCGATGAGTAACTCGAGATGTTCGCCCTGCCAGATCGCGGGGTCGTTGTTCTCGCGGGAACCGATCACGAGTGTTTCGCCTTTCGGCAGTTCACAGTGGATGCCGAAGTAAAGATGGTCATCCATCCAGCGCACATGAAAACGGGTCTGAAGTTCCGGTCTTCTTGCGGTAGCTCGAAGGTCTCTCAACGAACGAGGGTGGTCGTAAGCGGTCCAGAAAGGATCGTCCAGTTTGCCGTCCAGCTTCAAGGTGTCACGAACATCGCGCCACTTGTCATTCTCCATGTTGATGATGCGATATTCGGGCAGTCCCTCGGGCCGCTTCACGTCCATCTGAGTAGAACGAGCGCGCAATGGGATCAGGAATTCATCGACAAGGGCAATGCGCTGTCCATAGACACTTTCCGGTGACGCGGCGGCTTTCGCTTTTGCAAAGAGATCGAGCGCTTTCCGGCAAACTTCCGCATCGGAAGAGAGGCGGGCGTATTCCCGTTCGCAATGCTCGATGAACGCCTTCATCGGATCGGCGGCAGGGCCGTAGAAACGTTCGTAATACTCAGCGAGAACGGTATCCACATCCTGATCCGCATCCCACCAGAACCGGGAAATGATGTAGGGGTTGAGATGCGCCATACCCGGGTGGTGCAAGCCGCCTTTACCATTGGAAAACCAGACATCCTCTCGCCAGATATCTTCGTGACTTTCCTTAATACCACGCGCGGCAACATGAGGCCAATACTGGGGACGGAAGGCACCACGATTCGTGAACGGAGTGTAGTTCAAGGTCACCGACAGAGGGTTGTCAGTCTTCGCCAGCCACTGACTCCGCAGTTCCGTGGTTTCCCGGTGGAATTCGTCATCCAACTCACGAATGGGGCGACCATTGGTGATCTGCACCCATACGTTGTCAGGAAGCTTGCCGATCGCCAGCGGTGGAAGCCGGTAAGCACTGTAGGCGCCACAAAACACTTTCCGGTCGGGATGCGTCTTTGCCAGTTCACTGGCGACACGAACGACAAAATTCCAGACGTAGTCAGAAGAAATCCCCGAGGGTCCCCGGTCGAGTGTCATCTGAGGCCGACAGCGATCACATTGGCAATGGTTGAATCCATCGTGTGGCATCACCGAAACGACCGGTGCGTCGTAATGATCGAAGGTGAGCCGGGCGAAGGCGACCATCTCGTTGAAGAAGCCTTCCGAGGAAAGGCAGGCATTGGCCGTCCTGCTCTGCGTGTCGCGCTGTCCGTTAGCCAACTGCGCGTAGTATTCCGGATGAGCGGCTCGTTGCTCTGGATGTTCGGTCAGGTCTCGCTGGCCATGATGCAATGAGCCATACTGACTGTTCGCTCCGATCCGAAGATACCAAAGGGCATCATCCATTTCCTGGGAACTGAGTAAAGGGCGACTGATTGAGCGGACTTCATATTCGGGCTGCACCATCCGGTCGACTTCGGGCAGGGCTATGTTCGCCGTTTCCGGAAGGATCTCTCCCAACTCCCCGGGCATGTACCAGCTCACTCCGAGATCGCGGAGAAAGGCATACACCGCATTCAGCGAACCGCGATGATCGTAGGTCCAGATGTCGAGCTGCTTGCTGTAGTTTCGATAAAGCCCCGGTCCGATCGGACACTTCCACGGGTGACCCGCGAGTTCCTCCCAAATCGGCTGCCGGTTCTTCGCCCAATCGCCATGATTCCGCGCCCACGGCTCACGGGGCTGAAAGTCGAGATCATTTCCCACGAGAGCCAACCAGCTGGGCCCGGAAAGGATGCGGAAGGCGTCCCGCGCCAATCCACCGGCTTTCACGCCTGCCTGAAGGGCCGCTTCGCTCTCGCCCACGAAAATGGAGTTCGGGCTTTGCTTCGTCGGCTCGCTCACGATTTCCAACCGGGCTCCGCTGATCTTCTCGATATAGCTTTGCAGTTCCGTTGCGCCAAGCCGGGCGGATCGGGTCGGTTCCTTGGCGATAACGATTTCAGCCCGCGACTCGCCGTTCTCCACCAACCACGATTCCGCGAAGAGCGGGGTGGCGAACATTGCAAGGAGGAGAATCGTGAGTTTCATAGAATAGATAATTTGCTGGTTTTCTGCTTTGGCAACCAACGGACTGCTCACTAACCGCCGCGGAATTCCTTTTTCAACCCCTCCATATTCATGCTGGGGATGGAAGCAAGCGTCCCGCGTCCGCGCCTGGCGTCACGTCCGCTACGGTAGCAGGCGACATTTCTTGACTGATCGTGAAAAACAGGCATTCAACACTCCACCGTTTTCGGCCAACCGTAGACATCGGCTTTCATTGGCTTCCGCTCTTCGTTCATGGTGTGAAACTCCATCGAAAGTTCCTTTTACACCTGATCGAAAATGTTCAGAGGGACCGGCTAGAATGGCGCTGCTTTAGGGCTCATGATCAGCGAAAGGGAA
>Ga0222633_1001508_pt1 | contig 12151 bp, 9 predicted proteins | sample AntAcemetageno48_FD_179816 | JGI IMG/M metagenome (GOLD analysis project Ga0222633, IMG submission 179816) | Saline water microbial communities from Ace Lake, Antarctica - #48 | ecosystem: Environmental > Aquatic > Non-marine Saline and Alkaline > Saline | place: Antarctica: Ace Lake | collected... | reverse complement strand
CCAAGTCAGTCGCTGTGCATTGCGGCAATATGGGCTACAACATTCGCTGTAACTCAGTCCATCCCGGGTTTATCTGGACTCCGCTCGTTCGAAACCTTGTCCCTTTTATGGATCAAGACAACCTCACCGAGGATGGTTTAAAGGCGATGCTAACTGAACGGCATCCAATAGGACGATTGGGTGAACCTGAAGAGGTGGCGAAAGCCATTCTGTTTTTAGCCTCCGACGATTCCTCTTTCATCACCGGTACTGAACTGGTGATTGATGGTGGCTACACCGCCGTTTAGGCAGCGTTGAGTTCCTTGAGAAGCGGCACGGTTTCCGCAAAAGATAAGCATGCGTCGGTAATGCTGACGCCGTACTTGAGGTTGGCTGGGTCATAGTTTTGACGGCCGCTTTCTAGATGGGATTCCAGCATCACCCCTTTAACGGGTAGTCCTGCTTTGATGGACGAACAAACCGATCGTATGACGTCCTTCTGACGGTTGTGATCCTTTTGACTGTTACCATGGCTTGCGTCTACCACAACATGGCCCGCTAACCCTTGATCTACTAGCTTATCGGTAGCCGACCTTATAGCTTCCGCATCGAAGTTGGGCCCAGAGACGTCCCCACCACGAAGAATCAAGTGGCAGTATTGATTACCGGCGGTTTCGAATATGGCTGGCGCACCCTCCTTTGTCAGGGAAGGAAAAAGATGACGATGAGAGGCTGCCTTGATGCCATCAATTGCGACCTGAACATCACCGTCGGTTCTATTTTTGATTCCAACAGGCATAGAAAGCCCCGAGGCTAGTTCACGATGAATCTGGCTCTCCGCTGTCCGGGCGCCAATCGCGCCCCAACTAATCAGATCCGAATAATATTGGCCGAAGGTCGTATCCAGAAACTCGGTCGCGGCAGGTAATCCGCGGTCGACAATGTCTAACAAGGTTTTTCGAGCAAGCCTGAGCCCATGGTTGATCCGAAAACTATTGTCGATATCTGGGTCATTAATCAAGCCCTTCCAGCCGACAACTGTGCGAGGCTTCTCGAAGTAGACCCGCATAATCAGCAGCAGGTTAGGAAACTGATCTACAACTGCCGCCAGCCGATCAGCATATTCCACGGCTGCCTTTGGATCATGAATGGAGCATGGCCCAACAATAACAAATCGTCGCGCATCGCGACCATCCAGTATCGCCTGTATAGCCTCTCGACCAGAGGTAACTGTTGCAGCATTCGCTTTAGTCGTTGGGAGTTCTTCAGCGAGAACCGCCGGACTTATTAGCGGCTTTACGCTAATGATATGAGAGTTTTCTAAAGTGGGCATAATTTACACAACCGCCTAGCTAGATTTCTTAACGAACTGGTGAATTTCTTTGGTGAGTTTTTGCAGGCATTTCTTGTCGGTGTACATCATATGCCCAGCAGGAAAATAGGTATGCTTCACATTATCCTGTAGATCCCCTCGCACGCCAAGATGATCGAAGGTGTATTCCGTCGCGAAAAACGGTGTCGCTAAATCATACAAACCGTTGACTACTAGAACCTGCAGATTGGGGTTCTTCTGCATGGCAACTCGCAACATTTCTGCCGTGTTAACATAGCGGTTTTCAAAACTGTCGTAGCGCCATTTGGGGTGTACTTTAAAACTGATAATTTCATAAGGAAGATCAGATTCAAACTGCAGATCCTTACGAACGAAATCATTCAGGCAAGCACTATAGATGGCTTGAGCGGTATCCATACTCGGGTCGCTCTCAAACATTTCACCGGAATCATTGCTATCTATTCCCGTGATGCGACTGTCGAACCGACCGATCACCTGCTGTTGGCTGCGCAACAACTCTTTGGTAAACCGCATAATCTCGATTCGAAGGTTGGCACCTTCAACGTAATTTTCACTTAAGCCTGTGTACTCACTAAGCTTCTTAACAACCTTTAATCGTTCATCACCAACCAGCCTCGCTCCCTTAAATAAGGCGGCAGTATAGTCACTCTCCGCATATTGACGTACCTCATCCAAAAACTCAGCTTCACTGAGTCTTTGCAAACGAGTGCTGAGTTTGCCATGAAATCGAGCTGCGAGGGCGTAGCTGGGCAAATACAATACGTAAGGCAGATCATTTCCTGGACCAAATAGAAGGGTCTGAAAATTTAGCACCACCGAAACCAGCATGATGCCGTTCAGGGCCATGCCATAGCGTTGTTGAAGGTGGGCTGCAAGACCGGTTGCCCGGGTGGTGCCGTAGCTCTCACCAATTAGAAACTTCGGTGAGCCCCAACGATTCTCTCGGCTTGTTATTAACCGAATAAATTCACCCACGGAATCGAGATCTCTTTGAAAAGTGTAGAACTCGTCAGGCTTTGCATCATCCCCAGCAAGCGGTCTGCTATACCCCGTACCCACGGGGTCAATAAAAACCAGATCACTTTCTAGTAACAAAGAAAACTCATTGTCAGACAAGGCATAAGGCGGCTTCAGTCGCGCAGATGCTGATTTAGTTAAAGGTACGCGCTTTGGTCCAAGCAAGCCGAGCAACATCCAGACTGATGACGAGCCTGGACCACCGTTAAAAGAAAAAGTAATGGGCCGCTTCGATTTGTCCTTCACGCCATCCTTGCTAAAGGACATAAAAAACATTTCGGCTTTCGGCAAATGGCCTTTTTTGTCGTCTTCTTCCTTCAGCACAACGGTGCCAACCTTGGCGGTGTAACGAAGCAGTCTACCGCCCAATTTAATCGAGTGTTGGGTGGTGACAATATTATCCTTCACCTCTGGAATAGGTTCCTGTTTGTCCTTTTTTTCTTCGTCGCTAGTCATCATCGTTTGCCTATTATTTTCTGCGTACGCAACTCGCGTAACTCGTCAGCAGTCAACCCAAGTAAGTCGATTAATCTTTCATCATCCTCACCCAACAAAGGTGGTCTGGTAGCATCTACCAAAGAGCTTCGAGAAAAGCGGATCGGATTGGCGACCATCGGAACGCCATCGACCTGCTGCCTTAATTTTCTTTGCTCGGCCTGAGGACTACTAAAAACCCGATCAATAGTATTGATCGGGCTAACAGGAACGTTGCTATGTTCAAACACAGCCAACCAGTCATCAAGGCTGCGAGTGATCATAATACCCTTCAAAAATGGAATCAAAGTCCCTCTATTCAAAACTCGTTTTGCATTCGTTTCGTAGCGTAGATCCGCCGCCAGGTGCTCCGCGCCGATCAACAAGGTGAACTTCTTGAACTGGCTGTCGTTGGCAACGGCAACAATCAGATGGCCGTCTAATACCTCAAATACCTGGTACGGGACGATATTAGGGTGTTCGTTGCCAAACCGCACCGGCACTTCACCGGTCACAAGATAATTACTGCCCTGGTTTGCCAGAGATGCCGTCACAACATCAAACAACGCCATATCGATATGCTGACCGAGACCGCTCGACTCCCTTTCCTTGAGCGCTGCCATTATCGCAATAGTGCTATACAAGCCAGTCATGATGTCCGCCAGAGCAACCCCAACCTTCTGGGGTTGACCACCTGCGCTATCGGGCTCTCCGGTGATACTCATCAATCCCGCCATCGCTTGCGCCACCATGTCATAACCCGGACGCCCGCGCAGCGGCCCGGTTTGACCAAAGCCGGTGATGGAACAGTAAATTAACGCCGGATTGAGTTGGGATAGCGCTTCAAAGCCAAGACGCTTTTTCGTCAGATCCCCAAACTTAAAATTCTCAACCAAAATGTCAGCTTTTTGTGCCAAACGAGTCACCAACTCAACGCCCTTTGGTTGGCCGATATCAATACAAATTGAGTGTTTGCCGCGATTAGCAGATATGAAATAGGCCGACAGTTCATCTTCACTATCGGGTAATTCTAGAAATGGTGGTCCAAAACCCCGGGTATCATCACCACCAACCGGATGTTCAACCTTAATGACTGTTGCGCCAAGGTCCGACAAAATCTGCGTTGCCCAGGGACCGGCGAGCACACGGCTTAGATCCAGCACGAGAGTACCAGCCAATATGGGCGCGCCTGCTGAAATAGACGCGCCAGCAAATAAGGGAGTGCTCAATGTCATTACCCAGTTGAAAATCGCATCATCCTACGTGAGGGCTCTGCCTGCCGCAATGCAAGTGACAGCTCGGAAAAGACAACCAGCTAAGGTACAGTTGGCACCATTTAATCGAAAGGAAACCAAGATGGGTAATGACGAGTGGCTGGCGCTAAGCATCGAGGACATTGTTGATCCGAACCAAAAGATCATCGACCCACACCATCATCTTTGGCGCAGAGCGGATGGCAATGACTATGTCTTAGCCAATCTTCATGGGGACACCATGAGCGGTCACAACATCGTTCAAAGCGTCTTTGTGGAATGCCATGCTGAGTATCGAGCCGACGGCCCAGAACACCTTAAACCCCTCGGCGAGACTGAATTTGTTGCTGTGCAGGCAGAAGCCAGCGAGCAAACCGGTGGTACCGTTATTACCGGGATTGTTGCCCATGCAGACTTAACGCTGGGTGATGCGGTCGAGGAAGTCCTAACAGCCCATGAGGCTCTCGGTGGCGGCAGGTTTCGCGGCATCCGTCATGCAGGAGCCCACGCGGAGTTTCCCGAAGCATTAACCATTGCCGGGCGAGCGCCAGCCAACCTGTACCAGAACGCAGACTTTAGAACTGGGCTGAAAAAGTTAGGCCAAATGGGCTACAGCTTTGATACCTGGCATTACCACTACCAGAACAAATCCTTTCTTGATCTAGCAAAGGCTTGTCCAGACACTCAAATGATACTTGACCACTTCGGCACGCCCCTGGGAGTTGGCCCCTACGCCAGCCAAAAACAAGCAATCAAAAAGGAATGGAAGAAGGACATCGCGGCCATCGCAGAATGTGAAAATGTTGTCGCTAAAATTGGTGGCCTCGCAATGCCGGACAATGGCTTTGGTTGGGACAAGCAAGAGCGACCGCCTACTTCTGACGAATTCGCAGAGGCTCAGCGAGAATACTATTTACACACCATCGAATGCTTCGGTCCAGATCGCTGCATGTTCGAAAGTAATTTCCCCGTAGACAGGATGTCCCTGCCCTACCACGTTCTTTATAACGGGCTGAAGAAAATCGTTAAGGATTTCACCGAAGCAGAAAAGGATGCGATGTTTTTTGGCACCGCGGCGCGGATCTATCGGCTTTCAGTGCAATGATCTGACTTCCGCCACGAATATCAACACAAAAGTAATTGCCAGGTGCGCGTCGTCTTGATAAGAATTTTGACAAATATTAGCGATTGGAGATCCAATGAGTTTAGAGCTGACCTACCGTGACTCAACCGCGGTAATCACCATGGCCAATATTCGATCAAACTGAATTTGGCCATTTATTTGGTGGAACGCTCAATCGTCTCTATCAGTTCCCAAAACCCACCATCGCGTTGATGACCGGACACGCCATTGCCGGCGGATGCCTTCTCGCCTGCGCTTGGGCTATACGTTACGGAGTAAAAAGCGCATTGGAAAGTGCAGTAACAGGTGCGACAAAGGGAGATTTCAACATGGCGATGAATGAGACCTTGATCAAAATGACCATCCCCGCCTGGGCCAACAATATTATCGAGAATGTGGTGCCTAAGCCTTATGCTGCTACGATGTTGAGTCTGGCGGAGTTTATGAGTTTTGATCAGGCTGAGAAACTTAGCATCATCAGCGAGCGCTTTGACGACGACGCTGCCATGATGAACGCTGCACTGAAGAAGGCAGAGAGTTTTAAGCACCTTTCGATGAGAGATTTCGCCGCCAAGAAGCGTAACATCCGAAGGCTTTAAAGGACCTCGGCGACCAAAAAGGTTGTCAAATTTATTCCCTCAGCAGACCAGAAAGAGACCAAAAAAATACATTCGTTGTGCCATTAACACAAGTATAATAAACTTTGTGTTAACCACCCGTTCCTTTCGTGACCTTACCTTCTTTGTCGTCTTCTTTGTCGTCTTCTTTGTCGTCTTCTTTGTCGTTAGGCATTCTGCTGCTTGTCAGCGGGTTTGTATCTGCAGCTTCCATTGATGAAATGATGGAGGCAGGAAACCTGCTGCGCCTCAACGGTGACATGACCGCCGCAAACGAGGTCAAAGAGGATATTCGAGCAGTTGCTCCCGAAGCACCCCATAGCTATTCCTTCAACCTCAATACCATCGTGACCGAATTGTCCTGGGAAGAATCCCAGACCCGCTTTGACGACGCGCTAGCACTGGATGCAGAACAACTGATTCGACTGTGTACTGAGTCACCAGTAGCTATCGACAATCCAGACTACTACTGCGGACAAGCACACTTTACGCTCTCGTATTTTAACGGCATTCGAGGTAACTACATTCATGCAGGCCGGCATGGCACAACCGCGATTGACTATCTAGAGGCAGCTCTAGTAGATGACCCTGAGCTTATTCGAGCAAAAATGTACCTCGGCGTCGCCTATTACTACGCAGATCATCTGCCGCCATTTATCAAACTCTTTAGTAAAGTCTTGTGGTTTATTCCGTCGGGCAGTTCAGCCAAAAGCCTACCTTATCTTCGCCAAGTCATGGACTCTGAAGATGCCTTTAATGACGTCGCTCGATATATCTACGCAACACTACTGGTCAAAGGTAAGCCGACAGAAGTTGCCGACGCACTGTCGGAATTAGATATTTTGATCAAACGTTACCCTAAGAATGCTCGATTCCAGCTCCGCTACGTTTCGGTTATCGTTGCGGATCAGCGATACGTCGAAACCCTCGAGCGAATCAATACATACCTTGCATCGGAGCATGCTGCTTCCTTGAGTAAAATGGATATCAATCTATTAAACATCTGGGCAGCTCGAGCACACCTTGGATTGGGCCAGGTAGAACGAGCCATTCACTTGCAAAAACAAATCGAGTTTGACCCTAAAAATACTACGGTACCTTCCTGGGGGCTGGCCTGGTACGAGTTAACAAACGGACAACTCGCAGACGTCACCGGCAACCGTAAAGACGCCATCGCCAACTACCAAAAAATAATCGCCCTCGATGAAAAAACCGTCGTCAATCCCACCATCGTGAGTGTGGCCAATGATGCGTTAACAACACCATACAAGTTGTCCGGTCGGAGCCTTACGCAGGAATCGGGCCCTTAACAATGACTCGGTGCATATGTCGCCGCTTGCCCTGATAATCGTTAAGAGCATTGTGAAACAGGCGCCGATTATCCCATAGTGTCACAGAGCCGTTACGCCATTTAAACCGAGTGACGTACTTTTTTTGGGTGAGATGATCTTTGAGAAAATGAAAAATAGGTAGACTCTCTTCTCGGCTCCAACCTTTAATTCTGTGGGTATGAAACAAGCCGCAGTAAATACTCTGCTGGCCAGTTTCATCGTGAGTTCGGATTAACGGGTGTTCAACCTCGCCTTCAGCAAAGTCACCATTAGAGCCGCCATAGCCACCCCCCAAATTCTTCTTAGCCTCTGTTGTGTTGTAGTCGCCACCGCTGCCATGAACTAGCTTCGGAGAATAGATACCCGTCTGCGCCAACAGAAACTGCTTTAGCCCTTCACTTAAATCTTCAAACGCTGAGGTGGCATCGGCAAATTCGGTATCACCGCCCTGCTCGGGTACATCTAATGCATAAAGCACAGTCGCCTTCGGTGGCTGGGCCAGATAGGAGGTGTCGGTATGCCAACCGCCGCCAAAGTTGAGCTTCGCGTCGGGCTCTTTAATGATCGGAATCACATTCGGGTACCCCGCAACTGCCGACATAAAGGGATACACATCCAACTCGCCAAGATGAGCCGCAAAGTTTGTCTGAGCCGAAGGTGAAAGTGTCTGGTCTCTAAAAAACAACACCCCATGATCGAGCCATGCACGATGGATTTCTTCAAACATGGCGTTGGAAAGAGGCTGGGACAGATCGGCACCAGAAACCTCGGCACCAATGGGTCCAACGCTGGTATCTAACTGGATTGATTTGTAGCCCATGACTTTGCCTGACGGATATAGAATACTCAGACAAAAAACTACCACAGCACACCAGTCGAGTCACAGTCTAAGGTTGAAAAAATGATTGAAAGAATAGTTGAGAAAACAGTCGTTGTCTTCGATGGGGACGATGCATCACCAGAAGTCATGGTCCCTGTGGTTAATCTACTGGCACAACTTGGACTGCCTCTTCACTTCAAGCGGCCACTGCTGGGTGCCGCCGCCATAGAGGCAACTGGCGAGGTCTTTCCCACCGCCACTCAACAAGCGATCGATGCTGCGGACACAACTTTTTTCGGTTCAACCAGCGGCAACAGCACCGCCGCCCTGTTCTATTTACGCTGGGGAAAACAAACTTTTGCCAACGTCCGCCCCAGCGAATGGCTACCGGGATATCAGTCGCCGCTAAAAAACCCTGAAAATATTAACTTTGTGATCGTTCGAGAAAACCTTGAAGATCTTTACCTCGGTCTTGAGGGAGATATCGACGACATCGCAGGACTCAACCTGTATTCAAAGCATGCACGCCAATCCCTTACAGATCTCGGCCCGGGTAAGTATGCAATCAAAGCCATCACCGAACAGGGAGCAGAGCGAGTCATTCGTTTTGCCTTTGAACTCGCCCGCAAACGCAATCAAAAAAAGCGCCTGACTGTGAGCTGCAAGTACAACATGCTCAGCGTTGTAGACGGCTTATTTCGAGACACGGCTTTTAGATTAGCACCCGAATACCCAGACGTGGAATTACAAAGCTTTATCATCGATGATTTTCTTTGTCGTATGATCAGCTACCCGGAAGAGCTAGACGTGGTCGTGATGCCGAACCTATACGGCGATATTATGTCTGATGGTGCTGCGGGTATGATCGGAGGACTCGGACTGGCCCCTTCTGGCTGCTATGGTGACAACTACGCCTATTTTGAATCGGCCCATGGTACTGCTCCTGATATCGCCGGTCAGCACGTCATCAACCCTACCGCGACGCTGTTGTCCGCTGCGATGATGTTAGATTATTTATCCTTTGAAGACGCTGCGACGTCAATTCGCAACGCCATTAGAGAAGTCTATAGCAAGGGCCGAGTGCTGACCCCGGATCAGGGGGGCAGCAGCAAAACCTTTGAATTTTGCGAGGCTGTGCAGGAGGCAATGGCAACGTGATGAATCCCACCGCCTATGATTGGAGTCAGTTTTCTATCACGTTCTATTACAACCCCCACATCACCAGATGTCTTTAGGTACTGGACCGGCGCAGAAGAGCTGCAATCGTCAATGCAAGTGGGCTTTATACCCATGCCCTTGCGTGATTAGAATCTAAACTGGGGCTAAGCGCACCAATTTCGGATCGCGTGCTTTGGGTAAGGCCTGATACAACTCAGCCCTTAATGCCTCGCGCTTCTGCTGATAACCAGCGTCATCCCAGAGATTGATACGCTGACCAGGGTCGTTGTTCATATCGTACAACTCCCCTTCACTACCGTCGTACATAAAACTCGGTTCATATACTGTGCAGAGCCAGCCTTCATCGTGATAAATACTCTTGATATGCATATCCGCATGGCCGTGTTCAGAATCCCATTCGGTCAGCATGATTTCTCGGCTCTGTTCTTCAGCAGCTGCATTGCTTGTCGGCAGCACCTTTCCCTCGCAGTAATCGGGCTCGGCTATTCCGGCAATGGCACAAAAAGTACTGGCGAGGTCTAGATGCCCGACTGGCTTGGTCACCTCGGCCGGTATGACACCTTGCTGGGCTGCTGGCTGCCAAATGAAGGGCAACCGCATTAATGCATCAACATGATAGGGGCCCTTAAAAAGCAAACCAAAATCGCCTTGTAGCTCGCCGTGGTCGGTCGTAAAAAAGATGTCTGTATTATCAAACTGACCCTTGGCTTTCAGCCAGTTAAAAACTCGTCCGCAAGCATCATCAATCAGCTCGTTTTCAATGTGTGTATAGGCGTTAATCTCTCGTACCTGGTCCGCAGTCATATTGGCCGGGACAAATTCTCTGGGAGATTCAAGGTTAGTCCAAAGAGATCCATCGTAGTATCCCTGCCAATGCTTAGGCTTGCTGAACAATAAAGCTTGTCGCTGCTCATGAGTAGATTCATAAAGTGAGGGCAGAGGCACATTCCGCCAGTCGACTCTATGCAGCTCTGATTGAGGAATGTCCCAGGGATGGTGAGGGTCGGGAAAGCTCATCCAGCAAAACCAGGGTGTACCTTTAGCCCTGTCCTTAAGCCAATTCACCGTGCGCGCGGCAACCCAATCCGTGTGATACAGGTCTTTGGAAACATCCATCGGCCACACCTGAACACCACCGGTTTCACCTCGACTCGCAGTGTTCTGGCCTTTGTTGGTCACCATAGGATAGAACTTGGCCTTTTCATCAGGATGAGCATTCATAAAGGTATCATAGTGACTATGCCCCTCAAAAAAGTGGTTGGCTAGCTCCATATGATCAAAACCTCGGTGAGGACCCGTGCTTGACTCGGCGGCCATGCGGTTCTCGAAAAACTCTTTGGGATCGCCCAACCAGGGCTCAAAGTGAGCTTTGCCCAATAGTGCCGTATCGTAGCCGTGAGACTTCAAGTGATGGGCAATGGTAGCGGTTTCCTCTGGAAGAGAAACACCATTCATCCAGACACCATGGCTGGCCACATGCTGGCCGGTCATGATGGTTGCCCTAGCAGGCATACAAACGACATTTTGATTGTGAGCCCGTCGGTAGTTAATACCCCGCTCGGACAATCCGTCGATATGCGGGGTTCTCGCTACAACGCCGCCATTGCAGCCTAATGCGTCATAACGCATCTGGTCAGTTGTGATCAATAATATATTGCGTTTCATGTGCCGCACCGTCTCAAAGAGCCTCAAGAGCCCAAAGTATACAAACCTGATTTGACCAATACACTAGGTGTGGGAAATGCTCTGAATAGTGCAACAGCTTGCCTGGTTTACACATCGCGTGATTCGCATAAAACGAATTCAGGAAAAACGCGGATCCGGTGAAAACAGGATGTGGGTCATGATACACAACGACCTGGTCTTTCTGCGGCAACGTTGAGAGCGCAATTGAACCAATATTTAAGTGTCGCTCAAGAAATGGGCGAACCTTATTCCGCAGCTAGAGTCTGTCGTCAAAGAATAAAGGCACTGGCGTGATTAAGGATTTCCAGCGGCGTCTGGTAAAGCTCGAGAACGAGATCGCGCTGATTCGAAGTGGCTTTAATAGCGCCGTTGAACGATACCGAACAAGGCGTGAAACTATTCCCGATCACTTGCTGGCAAAATGCTTCGGCTTCAAACCGAAGTCCCAGCTGGTCTATTCAGAGGCTGCACACAACATTCCAAAAGCTTTGCTGTAGGTGGCTATCAGTCTATTGGCAAAAAAACTACAGGCAAAAAAAAGGGTGGCAATTGCCACCCTTTTTATCTTTCGTTCAATCTAACTTATAGAGAGAACTCAATACCTAAACGAACTTCCCAAAGAGACTGGTTCTCGTCAAGGTCAGTAACATCACGATCTCTGAATCGGCTGTAGACGTACTGGCCGTTTCCATTGATTGCTGCTGTAACCACTTGCTGCGAGAAGAACTGTTGGTCATTAGCTTGACCCCAGTCATCGTTCAGAAGGTTGGTCAGGTTGTAGACCTTGAGGAAGGCTTTACCTTCAACGCCATCTACAAAAGTAGGTAGCTCTTGATCAAAACGGAAGTCGGCGCGGTAGCTCCACTTGGCGTGAGTCTGGTTACGTTCGACAAAACCTGTTCCTAAATCGTTCTTGTCTGCGAAAGCAAAGAACGCAGCCTGATCAAATGATGGATCAAAGATAACGTTTGGATCATTCGGACCTGGTACATAGAGCAGGTGACGACCGAAGAAACCATCGCCTTCCAGAGCACCACCACCCATAACAAAACTCTGCGCCTGGCCTTGAGCGGCATAGGAGTAGATTGTTGCGCGGGTAGTCAAACCGTTGAAGAACTCACGTGCATAGGTTGCACGAAGTGTAAAACGATGCGGAACTACATAGTTCGAATCACCAAGACCAGGATCGTTAACATCCAATGTCGCCAGGTTGTCGAAGTTAGAACCTGCAACCGAGCTGGTCATTGGGCTCACATCTTCAGCTTCTGTGTAGGCATAACCTACCAACAACTCAAGACCAAAATCGAAATCTTTCTGG
>Ga0222633_1001507_pt1 | contig 12156 bp, 11 predicted proteins | sample AntAcemetageno48_FD_179816 | JGI IMG/M metagenome (GOLD analysis project Ga0222633, IMG submission 179816) | Saline water microbial communities from Ace Lake, Antarctica - #48 | ecosystem: Environmental > Aquatic > Non-marine Saline and Alkaline > Saline | place: Antarctica: Ace Lake | collected... | reverse complement strand
TTCAGATCGTGATGCTGGACACACGCTATTTCCGCAGTGAACTGGTCGAGTTGGACAAGCGTTCCCCTCACGGGCCCTATGATCGCAATCGCGATCCTCAGTCGACGATTTTGGGCGAAGCGCAGTGGAAGTGGCTGGAGGAGCAATTGCGAGAGCCTGCGGATTTACGAATTGTGCTCACGAGTATTCAGCTGATTCCGCAGGATCATCACTGGGAGCTGTGGGAAAATTTCCCTCACGAGCGGAAGCGATTTCTCGATCTGCTGCGTGAAACGGAAACCGGCCCGATCATCCTGGCGAGCGGAGACCGTCACATGGGCGAATTTTCGGCGTTGAAGACGGACGATCCGTCGAGTCCCGGCTTTCCTGTTTATGAAATGACCACCAGTGGCCTGACTAACGCCGGTGGTGGTCGTAATGGTGAGCCCAATCGTCACCGCGTCAGTCCGATAAATTTCCAAAGTCGTAATTTCGGCATGATGGAAATCGACTGGGAGAAGCGCACGATGCTGATGGAGTTGCGCGATGTTGAGGGACAAGTCGTCGACTCATTCGAAGTTCCTGGTTTTTGATCGGGTGGCGAAAGGGGTTACTTATCCGTCTGATCGTAAATTTTCCTCCAGTAGTAAGGCTGGATTTCGCGAAGCGATTTCGATGCCCACTTTGAGCAATCTTTCGCCAGTGGGACTGCTGCGTGAACGTCCAGTCCCCATGTCGCAAGCCGTTCCTGGCAGACGCCACATGGAGTGAGTATTGCGAATGGCTTTTCATCGGACTCGCGCGAGACGCAGACGGTCGCAACGATGTTCAGACCTCGCCGGTTCGCTTCGCAAATGGCACCGACTTCGTGGCAAAGGTGGGTTGCCTCGTTGAGGGAATCGAAGCAGACGCTGGTGAGGATTTCGCCGCACTCTGTCAGGATAGCCGCAGCACCTGCCCAACCTTTCGGGAATCTCTTTCGAGCCTGTTTCTCAGCAGCATCGACGAGTTCTTGCGTAACTGCCATCACTCCTCAGCTGGTCAGTAATACTTCGGCAGTGGCTGGAAATTACGCGGCTGGGGTCCGGGAACCTGAGGCGGAGGAATGCGCTGGTTCTGCGATTGGGGCGTAGACGAAGTCGACAATTTCTGCACCGGGGATGATGGGGCGACTGGTTGTGTTGTCGCCGGGAGCGGTGCTCGTGTTGCGCTTCGATTCGGGGCCGCGGGCGGGGGATCGGTCGAAGTGATGGAAGTTTTCTTGTCGATGGGCGCGTCGTGGACGGTTAGATTCGGGTGGTAGGCGATGGCGTCCTGATAGTTCAGCCACATCGCATTTTTGGCTGCGACGAGTCCGAGCAGGCAGGTGACCACGGCCATGCCGAAGCCGAGGCGGTTCCGGTTGACTCCAATCATCACGGTCGCGAGTGCGGCAAGGACCAGAAGTTTGAACTTCCAGGAATTGGCGATCCACTGCTGAGTGTTTTCGTTGAACCCTTTGACCCGTGCGGGTGACTTGAGATTATAGACTTTCTCCATGCGTGGCTGGGCTGCGAGACGCGCGTCCTTGTAGGGGACATGGGTGAGGGCTGCGATCCCGATGACGATGAGGGCGGCAGTTTGGAGTTTCGGCGCTTTGGTGAAATGGCCGGTGATCATCATCGCTACCCCAATGAAGATGCCGTAGAAAATTAGCGGTTCGAGAAGGAGGTAGCGGTATTCGGGATCGCCGAAGGCGCGCATCAACTGTTCGATCTGGAGAATGAATTCGCTCATGGTTGTTGAGTGAGTGGGGGTTCTTAAAAAAGTTTCAGAAGAGTTCGGGATGATCTGCTCCAGAGCGCGGAGGGGGAGCGATTCCGAGTTTACGATAGGCAAGAGGCATGGCGGAGCGACCGCGCGGGGTGCGTTTGAGAAATCCTTTCAGGATAAGGTAGGGCTCGTAGACTTCGTTGATGGTGGCCTCGTCTTCTCCGACCGCGACAGCGATGGAGTTCAGGCCTACCGGGCCACCGTCGTATTTATAGACGACCGCTTCGAGGATGCGTTTGTCCATTTCGTCGAGACCATCTTCGTCGATTTCGAGCATAGAGAGCGCAGCCTGAGCGACGTCCTGAGTGATGATGTTGTCGGCTCGAACCTGAGCATAGTCGCGCACCCAGCGGAGCAGGCCGTTGGCAATACGTGGTGTTCCGCGGCTACGGGCGCCGATTTCCATGGCCCCGGCGTCCTCGATCGGAACCGAGAGCAGACTGGCGGACCGTTTCAAGATAATGACGAGCTCTTCCGGCGAATAGTAGTCGAGCCGGTTGGTGATACCGAAGCGGGAAAGCAGCGGACGCGTCAGCATGCCGGCTTTTGTCGTGGCACCGACGAGAGTGAATTTCGGCAAATCGAGCGAGATCGATCGCGCGTGCGGGCCCGAGTCGATGATGATGTCGAGTTTGAAGTCCTCCATCGCCGGGTAGAGGTATTCCTCGATGGCCGGGTGGAGGCGATGGATCTCGTCGATGAAAAGGAAGTCTCCGCGGCCCACATTGGTGAGAATCCCTGCGAGATCGCCCGCTTTTTCGATTTGCGGACCGCTTGTAATATGGATTTCGCTGCCGAACGCAGTGCAGAGAATGTGCGCGAGTGTCGTTTTGCCGAGGCCCGGCGGACCGCACAGCAGAACGTGGTCGAGAGCATCGCCGCGCTGCTTTGCGGCCTCGATCATTAGCATGAGCCGCTCTTTGACCTTGGCTTGACCGCAGAACTCGTCGAAGTCCGGCGGGCGCAGGCTTTGCTCAAATTCCTGAGTGGGCAGTTCCTCAGGATTGCTTGGAATAGTGTCCGGCACGGTAGATTTCAGGGCGATTGCAGGGATCGGACTTCGAATCGTCCGCCTTGCTAATAAAGCTTTGTATTTACGAGTATTTAAGATATCCTAAAAATTATAGAAGTCGATAGGTTTTGCTTGCAAGGAAATGCTTTTGAGATAAACGATTGCGGACAACAGAAAAAGGCAGTTAATTTGGCACGAAATCAGCCCTAACGGATATCGGTGAAAGGTAATTTCCCGCTTGACCTCGGGCCCTCAGATCTTATCTAAGAAGGTTTGTTTCGAAGAAGGCCTGAACCGCTTTTTCAACAATTTCACAGACACGGAAACACAAAATCTGTAATGATATTTTCGAGACGACCGCGATCGCCTTTCCAGGCGACATTTTCACTAGCCTTGGCAGGTGTGGCATTCATGTCCCTCCTTGGCGTTACAGGTGCTCAAGCCCAGGAGGGTGAGACTGTTAAGGAGATCGAAGTGCAATACGTCGGTACCCAAACGGTCTCTCCTGAGAGAATTCGTTCGAACATGTCGACGAAGGTCGGCGATTCCCTTTCAATGGCATTGCTTGATGAGGATCTGAAGAGCCTTTACGCCAGTGGTGATGTTGAACGTGCCCGCTTTCTTGCGGACACGGTAAGCGGCGGTGTGAAGCTGATCGTTGTTGTGCAGAGCCGAGCCGTTTACGGAGGCGTTCAGTTTAACGGAAACACTCTGATCGATGATGCAAAGCTCGGTAAGAAGGTCGATCTCGACATTAACAAGCCAATCGATGAATCTGTTCTTCAGACGGGACGCGAAGAGATTCAGGAGATGTATCGCAAGAAAGGCTTCTCCGAAGCGATTGTGACTTATCAGATTGGTGCTCCGACTGCCGAGGGGTATTCGATGGTGGTATTTAACGTCGACGAAGGAACGCAGGGAGTTCTTCGCAACATTGAGTTTGTCGGGAATGATTCCTTTGCTGCTGTTCGTCTGAAAGATGAGATGGAGCAGAAGGAGAAGGGCATCACTTCTCTCTTCGGTGGTGGCGTCGGATCGACGGATGCTGAGACTCTTGCCATGGATGTGCGCGCGATCGAGGATTTCTATCGTGATAACGGCTACCTCAACGCACGGGTTGTTAACGTTTCCAGGATGCGGGTCGATGCGAAATACGTCGATGTTGTGATCACGATCGACGAAGGGCAGACTTACCAGGTAGACAGTCTTGCGATCAATGGGATTACCGCCCTTTCGATGGAAACTGATGTTTTCCCTTATTTGAAAACTAAGGCAGGTGACAAGTTTGCAGGGAATAAGCTCAAAGAGGACATTAAGCTGATCAACGACCAATATGGAAGTCGTGGTTACGTTGATACTCGAGTCAGTCCTCGCCTTGAAGAGGCTGGAGACGGCTCAGTCCGAGTTGTTCTCGAAGTGAATGAGGGACGTCCCTACACCATTGGTGAAATTCACATCGAAGGAAATGACAAGACGTTCGACCGCGTTATCCGTCGCGAGTTGCCGCTCGAGCCCGGACAGCCCTATGACACGACCAAGACCGAGGTAACTAAACGTCGTCTTGAGAACATGAACTACTTCAGCAGCGTGGAGATTGTCCCGCTGGATACGAGTTATGTCGACGAGAAGGATTTGCTGATCCGGGTGATTGAGAAGCCGACTGGCACGATTAACTTCGGTGCGGGTTTCAGTTCGATCGACAGCGTTACAGGTTTCTTCGAGATTACTCAGTCGAACTTCGATATCGGTGGCTGGGGTAATGATTGGACGGGCGCTGGACAACGTTTCCGCCTCAGTCTCCGCGGAGGTAATGAGACTCAGGATTTCTCTATCTCGGTTACAGAGCCTTGGCTTTTCGGCCAGCCGTTGGCTCTAACGACCGAAGCCTACTACCGCAATTTGTTGTATCTTAGTGATCAGTTCGATCAGACAGAGTACGGCGCATCAGTTTCGCTGCGTAAAGCGTTCGGGGAATTTACCTACGGAGTTCTTGCCTACCGCGGCGAGCAGATTGAAATCGATCCGGATGCGGGAACGTCTCCTGCGTTTATTGCTGAGGGTGGCGAATTTTTCAACAGTTCCGTCGGCGTTGATATCGTGCGTGACACACGTGATAATATCTTTCTGCCACGTGAAGGTCACAAAGTGTCTCTCGGGTTTGAATTCTCCGGTCTAGGTGGTGATGTGGATGACACGATCTTCACCGCAAGTGGAGCCCAATACTTCACTCTTCCCTATGATACGATCTTGAGCTTCAACGGTCGATATCAGCAGTCTGCTAATGGTGACCACATTTTCACTCGTCACTTCCTGGGTGGGGCAAACACTCTTCGTGCTTATGATTATCGCGACGTCGGTCCTCGTGATCCCGTTACGACTGATGTTCTGGGTGGCAACACGGCTTGGTATGGAACAATTGAAGCATCCGTGCCGGTTGTCGAAAAAATTCGTTTTGCTCTCTTCTATGATGGTGGCGAAGTCAGCGACGGTCCTGCCGGGGCAGTTGGTGGTGGCTTTACTTCGGACTGGGGGGTTGGCCTGCGTCTTTTCGTATTGGGCAGTGCGCCAGTGCGTTTGGACTATGCATTCCCGCTCGAGAGCGACGGATTTGACACTGATGATGGTGGCCGCTTCCAGTTCACCATGGGTGCCCAATTCTGATCGAGGTAGTTTGTAATAAAACTCCTAATAAACTTCCGGCCTGCTCCGTCTCTTGTTCGGCTTCTGGAAAGGCAATTGCTTTTCCGCTGCCGCCAAAATCTCTAATCAAAACCTCAACCGCTCGAACACGAATTTTACACTCATGAAGGTCAACCTGCCTGCTGCCCTCTCCGTCATTGCCGCTGCTATTCTGTTAACCGGCGTCAACGCTACTGCTCAAGATCTGAAGATCGCAGTCGTCGACATGCAGAGCGCTCTCAACGACTACTACAAGACCGATCTCGAGGTTAAGAAGATTAACGACCTCGCTGAAGAAAAGCGTAAGAATCTCGACGAGCGTCAAGCTGCCTACCAGCAGATGACTAACCAGATGGCAGAACTCGACAAGACGGTGCGCGACACTTCGCTTGCTGAAAGTGCCCGGAAGGAATCGATGGAAAAGCTCCAGGCACTTGCTCAAGAGCGGGCTGCCAAGGGAAAGGAAATTGCAGATGCTCAACGCAAAGCATCCTCCGAGGTGATGGAAGCACGTCAGGAGATGGAGGCGACGCTTGTGAAAGAAATTAAGGCTTCCGTAGATGCTATTGTTGAGGCCAAAGGATTTGATCTCGTCTTTGACAAGTCTTTCCTGCCCAAAGCAAACAAAGCGATTCTTTACACCTCTGACAATGTCCCTGATGTGACAGTTGAGGTCACATCATCCTTGAATGCAGGCGCGCCTGCCGGTGGTGCGAGCGAGTAGTCGTTCACGTTGCAGAACCTCGAAATATGAATTTCAAAGCGGCGGTTTCCCCGCCGCTTTTTCGTAGCTACGAATCATGAAGACAACTGCAGGAGAAATCGCCGAATTAGTAAGTGGTGAACTTGTGAGAGGGGAAGCCGGACTGACGCTCACGAACTTTGCTGCTCTAGACCAGGCCGACACCAGTTGTGTTAGCTTTTTTGGAAACTCCAAGTATGCCGACCAGCTTGAATCCACCCGAGCCGGGCTCGTGCTACTGACCGACCTCGATGTTAAGGTTCCCGTATCAGTGGCTTTGATCGTGGTAGAAAATCCGGTCTTGGCCTTTGACGCCATCATTCGTAAGTATGCGGTTACTCCGCCGACATTCGTTTCGGGTATTGCTGAATCTGCATTTGTGGCACCGGATGCAGAAGTCGACAGCGAAACGGTCTCCGTTCAGCCCAATGCGACGATATCCTCCATGGCTGTCGTCGGCAAGGGGACTCGTATCGGAGCAGGCACCGTCGTCTGCGAGGGGGCACGGATCGGTGAAGATTGCGAGATCGGACCGAACGTCACCATCCGCGAAGGCTGCATCGTCGGGGACCGGGTTATTATTCATCCCGGAGTCGTTGTCGGAGCTGACGGGTTCGGTTTTGAGTTTGTTGATGGCTGTCACCGCAAGATTGAGCAGCTCGGTATTGTGCGAATCGGCGACGATGTGGAGATTGGTGCCTCCACAACGATTGACCGCGCCCGCTTCGGCGAAACCGTGATCGGCGAGGGGACTAAGATCGACAACCAGGTGCAAATCGGGCACAACGTTTTCATCGGGAAACATTGCATCATCGTTGCGCAGACCGGAATTTCAGGCAGCTCACGAATTGGGAATTATGTCACGCTTGCTGCCCAGTGTGGCATTGCTGGACATATTCAGATCGCTGACCAGACCACGTGCGGCGGCCGTTCTGGCGTCATCTCCTCTATTACAGAGCCGGGTGGAACTTACTTTGGCTACCCGGCAAAGCCCCTCAAAGAGAACCGGCGCGAGAGTATGCGACTGAAGAAGTTCGGCGGATTGATGAAGCGTGTGAAGGAACTCGAGAAGAAGATCGCTGAAGAAAGTCAACAGGGTGGAGCCCAAAAGGGGTAGGTCGAGCATTCAACCCTGTCGAGGTTTACAGCTCGATGCTCTGGCCCGGTTTGGGGACGATGACCTTTGCGTTGGGCAGCCGTTTCTCCAACTCTGCCTGGAACCACCCCTTGGCAGCCGAATCGCCGTGAACGAGAATCACATTTTTGGGATCACAGTCGACAGCATAGTCGGCTAGCTGGTTACGGGGAGAGTGACCGCTGAAATCAAACCGATGCACTTCACAGTTGATCGGCGTTTCGTATTCCTCGTGGGAGTTCAGTTGGACGGTACCGCCTTGTCCGGCTTCAAGAATACGCCCTCCAGGAGTTTCGCTATCGGCGTAGCCTACGAAAATCAGGGAGTGATCGGCCGAGTTTAAGATGCGTTTGGCGAAACGGTGGGAAACGGTCTTTTCAGACATCATACCGCTGGAAAGTGCGTAAATGCGACCGGGGTGAAACTCGGGTTCGCGGTGGCCACGTTTGAGAATCCTGAGTTCGTCGAAGTCATCGAGAATACGGAATCCCCGGTGAAGGCGACCCTCGTAGTCGGCGAATCCGTCGGCAATCCCGGTCATCTTGGTGCTGAGCCCACCGATATGGACGGGGACGTGAGGAATGACGCCCTCGTCTCGCAACTCGCGCAGCATCAGAATAGTCTCCTGTGTTTTGCCGAAGGCAAATACAGGGATCAGCACGGCCCCGCCACGCTCAATTGTTTGCGCGATCGTCTCTCCGAATTTCTGCTTCTCGCTTTCGCGGGTGTAACTCGCATCGCGCTGATGCTCGCCCCGAGTCGTCTCAATGATGAGTGTATCGACTTTCTCCCTCGGCAGCTCTGCTCCGCGAGTCATCGTTTGGTCCTCAAAGTGAACGTCGCCCGTGTAGAGAACTGAATGTCCCTCGAATTCCATCCTGACCGCAACGGCGCCAAGCACGTGGCCCGCTCGCAAAAACTGGCACCGCACGCGGTCGGTTTCGCCGATGGAAAAGCTGTCGCCAATGGATCTTGTGAGCAAGCCGCTCTCGATCCGATCAAGCTGGCGGTGAGTGTAGAGAGGGTAATCCAGCTCGTTCAGTTCCTCGCGCTGCGACTTCATCACGTTGACGGAGTTGTGTAGCAGGCCAATTCCGAATTGCCGCGTCTGCTCGGTCATAACGACTGCGGCCTCCGGGTGGTCATCCATCAGCACGGGAAGTCCGCCGATGTGGTCGAGGTGCGGATGGGTCACGAAAATGGTGTCGACGGAACCGCGCGGGAGGTCTTCGAAACGTGGGAGAGTGTCTTTCCCTGTGTGTTTCGGATGGGATCCGGCGTCGAGGACGACTCTGGTCTCACCGAACTCAAGTAGATAAGAATTCGAACCGATGTCGGGGTAGCGCGCCAGATGTTGATACCGCATAAAAACTCAAGGAAGCTGGCAGGGTGAGGCCTATGCCTCGTCTAATCCAGCTTTCTTTTTGAGTCGGGCTTCGAAGAAAAATTCTTTGAGCAACATTTTCGATTCTTCTTCGAGAACACCTGACGTCACTTCGCTGGAGTGGTTGAGAGTGGGTTGCTGGAGCAGGTTGAAAAAACCGCCTGCCGCTCCACCTTTCGGATCACCGCAGCCAAAAATGACGCGGCGGATCCGGCAATGGACAATGGCTCCGGCGCACATAGGACAGGGTTCTTTTGTCACGTAGAGATCGCAGTTTATGAGCCGCCAATCGCCAAAGGCTTCCTGTGCCTGTGTCAGCGCGAGCATCTCAGCGTGGGCGGTGGCGTCTTTCAACGTCTCCACCTGATTGTGCGCTCGTGCCACGATCCGTCCCTCATGAACGATCACGGCCCCGATGGGAACTTCATGGGCGAGATAGGCTTTCTGCGCCTGGCGCATGGCCTGGCTCATTAAAAAGATATCGCTCGACAAGTCGATAGCGGGAAGGTCTGGCTCCTCTTGGAAACGGTCAATCATCGGACAAAGCTTTTGCGTGCGACGCAAAGCGTATAGATAATGCCTCACCATGAGCGACTGCAACACACGAATTATCGCCCCGTCCGTTCTCGCTTCGGATTGGAGTATTCTGCGCGACGAGGTACGCCGGGCTGACAGGGCCGGTGCCGACTGGATGCACCTTGATGTCATGGATGGCATCTTCGTCGAGAACATCTCGTTCGGGCCGCAATTCGTCGCGGCGGTGAGACCCCACACCAAACTCCCGCTCGACGTGCATCTCATGATCAAGCACCCTGATCGCTACATTCCGCATTTCATCAAGGCGGGAGCTGATCGCATCACGGTTCATGTCGAAGCCGATCACGATGTGGGGAAGACGCTCGCTGACATTCGCTCTGCAGGACTCGGTTGCGGGTTGGCGTTGAATCCGGCGACACCGTTCGATTCCATGGCGCCGTTTTTAGACCAAATCGATCTGCTGCTAGTCATGACGGTGGTTCCCGGATTTGGCGGGCAGGCATTTATGGAAGAAGCGACAATGCCGAAAGTCGCCGCGGGGCGGGAATTTCGCGAAGAGCATGGTCTGGATTATCACATCGAGGTCGACGGTGGAATCGATTTGGATACCGTCGAGATCGCGGGTGCTCATGGTGCTAATGTCATGGTCGCGGGCACATCGCTCTATAAGGCCGGCGACATGGCGGGAGCAATTTCCCGGATGAGAGGCTAATCGGATGGATGACGAAGTCTTCAGCGTCTCCAGTTTGACCACTCTGATTCGTGGAAAACTTGAGTATCAGTTCAGCGGAATCTGGGTAGAGGGGGAAATCAGCAATCATCGATTGCCGGGATCGGGTCACCACTACTTCACTTTGAAAGATGCTGGCGCACAGCTGGCGTGTGTTCTTTTTCGCGGAGCGGCGGCGAAGAATCGTGTCGAGCTGGCCGACGGAATGCAGGTTCAGGTCTTCGGCAGTGTCTCGGTCTACGAGGCCAGAGGGCAGTATCAACTTATCGCCCAGACTGTGCAGCCGAAGGGTTTTGGCGATTTGCAGGCAAAGTTCGAGGCTCTCAAAAGTAAGCTCGATGCAGAAGGTCTATTTGCCCCGGAGAAGAAGAAGCCGATCCCCACTTTTCCCCGAACGATAGGCATCGTCACGTCTCCGACGGGGGCGGCGATTCGGGATATGATAAATGTCTTCGCTCGCCGCGCACCATGGGTTCGGCTGATTGTCGAGCCTGTCCGGGTGCAAGGGGAAGGTGCCGCAGAGGAAATTGCGGCGGGAATTAAAAAACTGGAGACTGACCCTGATATTCCCCGTCCTGATCTCGTCATCATTGCCCGCGGTGGCGGTAGCATTGAGGACTTATGGTCATTCAATGAAGAAGTTGTCGCCCGAGCTATCGCTGAGTGTGGCATTCCGGTGATGTCGGGCGTTGGACACGAAATCGATTTTACGATCGCTGACTTTGTGGCTGACCGTCGTGAACCGACCCCGAGCGCCGCTGCTGAGAATGCTGTTCCTGACGGCAGTTCATTGCGGCGACACCTCGAGATGTTGGCTTCCTCACTTGAGGTCCAGACGGACGCGGAACTCGCGTCCAGACGTCGGATTGTTGATTCATTGAAACGCGAACTCGAAGCCCGCGAACCCGGGCGGAAGTTACAAAGTTGGGCGCAGTCCCTCGATTACCTCTCAGAGCGCCATCAGGCGGCTGCTACCAATCGATTGCGCGAAATGAGGGTTGATCTTGAGAGTGCCGGGCAGCGACTCCGATCAATTCAGCCGGAGAAGACGCTAATACGTTCTCGAGATTCGGTTGCTCAACTAGCCGAAGATCTGGACAAATTGACCATTCGCGCGGTCGACGAGAATCGCCGTCGGCTCGAATCGATTGGAAACGTGATGCATAGTCTCAGTCCGCAGTCCGTACTCACACGTGGGTTTTCGCTTACCACGGATTCGAAAGGAAATCTCGTCACAGACGCAGAACGTTTGTCCACCGGCGATGCGATTGTTACCCACTTCGCAAAGGGTGAAGCGAGGAGCACTGTTGACGAAGTGACGGCTCGTAAGCCGGATCCATAATTTGTGGAGTGGACTCCAATCACCGTAGGTGATCCCCTCATTTCGGCGCGATCCGTAATTGTATCTGAATCGCCGATGGAGTAAAAATGCCGCTTCCCGCTCCGTTTTTTTAAAAAAACAGGAGTCAGCTAGCGGTTTCCGGTGTTTTACACCCTCCCGTTGCGCGTTCGGGAAACGAAATACGAATATGAACGACCGACTTTCCCGAAAGTTTCGGCTGCCTTGCCGCCTACTTTTTTCGCTGATTCTAACCGGCGGTGCACTCTATGGGCAGGACACTGCAGATGCTCCCGACGAACCGCGCCAGGCACCGTCGGCGCTCCAGCGACCGGGCGGTCCCAGACCGGGAGGTGGACCGATTGGAGACCGCGTTAATCTCCAGTTTCCGCTCAACCCGGTAAACGACATTCTCAATATTTACGAGCGGCTGATCGACAAGCCGATCGTGAAAGACAGCTCAATTTTTGAAGGCCCCCAGGTCAGCCTGGTCACCCCAAGTGATGTTTCGAAAGATGAGGCGATCCGGCTTATCGAGGCAGCTTTGTTGGTCAACGGCTACGTCCTGGTAATCGAACCGGAAGAGGAGAGTGTGAAAGTTCTGCTCGGCGGGGCACGGCAGGGCGGACAGAGTCCTTCCTTTAGCGAAGGGGTCGTGATCTATACCGATCCTGACCTTTTGCCTGACGGCGAATCGCTAGTCGGGTTTTTCATGGAGCTCGAGTACATCGCCCCCGAAGACGCCGCCACCATTTTTAGCAATCACGTCGTCCTGAACGAGTTTGGTCGAATCACGCCTGTGTCCAA
>Ga0222633_1001506_pt1 | contig 12157 bp, 8 predicted proteins | sample AntAcemetageno48_FD_179816 | JGI IMG/M metagenome (GOLD analysis project Ga0222633, IMG submission 179816) | Saline water microbial communities from Ace Lake, Antarctica - #48 | ecosystem: Environmental > Aquatic > Non-marine Saline and Alkaline > Saline | place: Antarctica: Ace Lake | collected... | reverse complement strand
CGACCCGTCCATCTTCAAAGACGTACCACCGGGGTGCATCTGATGCCGCCTGAGGATTTTGATTGAAGCGCATCACCCTGAGCATCATTTGCAGGTGCCCCTGTGCCTGCATGTGACCTCCCATGACACCAAAACTCATGAAGGGCTGATGACTGCGAGTAACAAAACCCGGGATTATCGTGTGATAGGGGCGTTTACCAGGTCCTACCTGGTTTGGATGTCCTTCTTCCAGAACAAAACCAGACCCTCGATTCTGCAGGCTGATACCGGTGCCAGGCACAACGATGCCTGATCCAAAACCGCGGAAATTCGACTGGATCATTGACACCATCATGCCGCCAGCGTCTGCGGTGGTGAGATAGACGGTATCAGGTCCCGCGCCCAATGCTGTTGGGTGCGGGTTAGCCGAACGCCTATTGATGCTCTCAGCACGTTCCTTAAGGTAGGTTTCATCCAGTAGCTGCTCGACGGATACGCGCATATGCGAGAGGTCTGAGAGATGCCGCTCGGCGTCTGCATAGGCAATCCGCTGCGCTTCGATCTGGAGGTGCACGCTGTCGGCGGAATCCAGTGCAATCTCGCTGCCGTGGCAATGCTTCAGAATGCCAAGTGAAATGAGCGCCATAAGACCCTGGCCGTTTGGTGGTATCTCATGCAACTGTGCGTCGAAGGCTGACATGGAAATTGGGTCGACCCAATCGCAGGTGTGATTTTCCAGATCTTCAAGCATCATGGCAGCGTTGTGCTCGGCGGCGTCTGCTGCGATAGCCTCTGCAAGTTCGCCCCGGTAAAAAGAGTCGCCTTTTGTTGCTGCGATTTTTTCGAGCGTCCGCGCATGGTCGGGCAGCTGGGTGAGTTCACCGATTTCGGGTGCATGGCCGTTTGCAGCAAAAGTTGCCTGAAAACTATCGAATTTCTTATAGCGTTCTACGGCATGTTTCCAGAAGACCCCTGACTTTGGTCCTACCTGGTAGCCGTCACGAGCGTAACGGATTGCATCAGTGAATAAATCTGCAAAGGGGAGCTTCCCGAATCTTTCCGACATCGCCACCCAGGCGGAGACCGCGCCTGGTACCGTGACGGCATCCCAGCCCCAGGCGGGTATTTTATCCAGTCCCTTAAAGTGGTCCGGTGTGAGTCCTGCAGGTGATCGACCTGAAGCATTCAGGCCATGTAATTGTTTCCCGTCATGGATCAACGCGAACGCATCACTGCCTATACCATTATTGTTAGGTTCAACCACCGTCAATGTGATGGCCGTCGCGATTGCTGCATCGACGGCATTGCCGCCCTGACGCAGCGCGGCAATGCCTGCTTCAACCGCCAGCGGCTGAGAGGATGCTACAACATTCTGCGCAAAAACCGGTGAACGGTTTGAGGGGTAGGGGCAATCCCAGTCGAGAGAATCCATCAGGCTTTCTACGGTCATTCTTCAGTCATTCCATTCCAGTCATTCTCTAGGCTTTCTTTTCTACCGGTTCAATTGGTAGCTTTGCTTCTTTCCAGGCGGTAAACCCGCCACCCATATGACAGACGTTGTTCATCCCCATCTGCTGGACTGTTTCTGTTGCCAGAGCTGACCGCCACGCGCTGGCGCAATAAAATACAAACTTTTTGTCTTCCGAGAACAGTTCGCGATGATAGGGGCTGTCCGGGTCAACCCAGAACTCGAGCATGCCGCGCGGCGCATGAACCGCGCCGGGCAGTTTACCTTCCCGCTCCAGTTCCCGGATATCACGGATATCGACAATGGTGACAGACTCGTCATCCAGTAATCCTGCGACGTCAGCGACGCTCAAGGTCTCGATGTTTTTTTCGGCTTCTTCAATAAGTTTTTTGTAGCCAACTTTCATGGTGGAATACTCCTGACCCGGTGGTTAACCGTGCTAATGGATTGACGGAAAGAAGGCCAACGATAGATCAGTGGCTCAAGTGCGCCAATAGTTTTCTTCGTCAACAAATTCGGAAAGGCTCTGTTGGGTGTAAAGCTTGTAGTAGCGGCCCTGAATGACCATGAGATCCTCATGGCTCCCCTGTTCGGTGATCTTTCCATTTTCAATCACCAGAATCCTGTCGGCATTTCTTATTGTCGATAATCTGTGTGCGATGACCAGGGCGATTCGTCCAGAGAGCAGGGCATCCATACCCTGCTGAATCTGTTGTTCTGTTTCAGTATCTACAGACGAAGTTGCTTCATCCATGATCAGCACCTTTGGATCAGCCAGTATTGCCCTCGCGAATGAGATGAGTTGTTTCTGGCCTGCACTTAACTTTGAACCGCCCTCACCAACGGAAGTCTGGTATCCGGCGTCCAGTGCCTCAATGAACGCATGTGCACCTGCGCGTTTTGACGCCTGTAAAATGTCTTCGTCGGTTGCGTTTAGGTTGCCGTATCGAATGTTATCGATGATGCTACCGCCGAATATGTGGGAAGACTGGAGCACAATACCCAGGTTTGATTGAAGCCAGTGCAGACTGCGGTTGCGATAATCGACGCCATCGATGGATATTGTCCCGGAGGTCGGTTCATAGAACCGGCATAGGAGGCTCGCGAGTGTAGACTTGCCGCCGCCGGTCGATCCCACGATGGCCAGGGTCTCACCCTGGCGAATCTCCAGGTCAATATTGCTGAGGACTGGATCGCCAACATCATAGGAAAATGAAACGTTCTCAAATGTAATCCGGTTTATCTGGTCAGGGTGGCCGTCAATGGCAGCGTTGGCTGCTTTATCCTGTTTCATCAAAGCGATGACGTCCTCGGAATCCTTGATGTCAGATTCAGCCATGACCAGGCTCATAATTCGTTCAGCGGATGCTTGTGCCATCTGCATTTCTGCGAACCAGTGTGCGAGTTGTTCGATAGGTTCAAAGAAATGCCGGGCATATGTCAGAAAAGCCACGAGGGTACCGGCTGTTATCGCGCCCCAGACAACTTCAAGGCCTCCGAAGACGAGTGCGAGTCCGATGGCGACAGACCCGAGTGTCAGAACCAGTGGCAGGTACAACGCCGCCTGAACAAGATTAGTAACGGATGCTGCGTGCATCTGGTCCGTCAGGCCTCCGAATTTCTTCAGGTTCTCGGCTTCCTTGACGAATGCCTTACTCGTCTGGACGCCCATGATGCTCTCGTTGTAGGTGCCGGTAATCCTTGAATTGGTCTTTCGTACAATCCGTGCGCTGGACAGTATTCTGTGTTGAAAATACAGGCTTATCCAGACAAGCACGGGCAATACTGATAACACGATCAATCCAAGCGTGACGTCCATGATCAGCATGGCGATTGCGATACCCAGCATCATCGTGCAACCCCAGACCAGGTCGAGCATGCCCCAGGCGAGAATATTCGACAGTCGTTCACAATCTGAGGTCATCCTGGCCATGAGCCAGCCGACAGGTCGGAAATCGTAGTAGCTGAATGACAAGCGCTGCAGGTTACAGAAGCCGTCCATTCGAATGTCGTGTGCAACATGCGTCCGGATCTTGCCGCCAAACCAGATAAACCCACTAACCGAGAGTCCAAGCAGTAAAGTGAACGCGCCGTAAAGGGCAGCATACAAGCTAAGATCCGCGTCCAGACCATCTGCTGCAACCGCGTCAATAACGCCCTTGGTGATCAGCGGGAAAGCGATCTCTGCCACCGCAGTAAAAAATGCACACGCCGCAAGGATAATTACTTCCTTACGGTAGTGCAGGGCATAAGAGAGCAGTTTTCGCCATAGATGGAGGTCCATTCCGTCTTTGAAGGAATCGTCGTCGATTCCGTCGTTGAAGTTATCGTCATCGAAGTACACATCACTCATGGTTCTGAACCTCCGCAATGTCCTGTTCTATCTGGTCCTGAATCGCCCCCTGGATTGCGCAGAGGCGTTGATAAACCCCCTCAACTTTAGACAGTGACTCATGGTTGCCGCGCTGGATAATCTCCCCCTCATGCAACATGAGGATTTTGTCGGCATGCATGACGGTTGATAACCGGTGGGCGATGATAATTGTCGTCTGGTGGTGTCGCCTTTTTTTCAGTGCTTCGAGAATCTGGGATTCGGTATCCGTATCCACTGCTGAAAGTGCATCATCGAGAATCAGTATTGGTGGCGCCTTTAACAACGCTCTTGCCAGTGCAATTCTCTGGCGTTGACCGCCGGACAGTGTGACACCGCGTTCGCCAACCTGAGAATCAAATCCCCGAGGAAAGCTCTCGATGGCGTCGAAAATGCGGGCATCAACGGTGGCCTGTTTGATTTCTTCGAAGGTGGCATCAAGGCGGCCTATCTTCAGGTTGCCTTCAATGGTGTTGGAGTAAAGAAAGGGTTCCTGTAGGACAATACTGATCTGGGATCTCACGTATTTTCGATTCAGCGTGCCCAGTTCATGGTCGTCCAGTCGAACGGAGCCATCGCGGTAGTCATAAAGGCGCAGCAGCAACTGTGCAATCGTTGACTTTCCAGATCCAGGTGGTCCAAGCAGCGCAAGTGTTTCACCTGGCTCTACGGTAAACGATAGATTTTTGAGAATTCTGGGGTTCGCGTAGGCGAACGATACATTCTGGAACGTGATTCGCCCGCGTAGTCGGTTCGCCGGGGCGACTTCATTCTGGGATTCGATAGGTTCTGACAGTATCTCTGCGAGTCTGCCCATTGAGACTATGGCTTTTCCTGAGTCGGTGAGTACCCTGCCCATATGTCGAATAGGCCAAATAATCATACCTTCGTAGGTGAGGAATGCGAACAGGGTGCCGATAGTCAACGAGGCATCCATCACCCAGTGACCGCCAACGATGAGTAACAGACCGATTTGCCCAAGGCAGACGATATCGCTGAAGCCATAGTAGATTCCCATCAATCCAATCAGGCGATTGTTGTGGTCCCGAAACGCTCTGTTCTTGCCAGCGAACTTTTCGATTTCGAATTCCTGTCGGGCAAATGCACGAACGACCCGGATACCGGTGAGGTTCTCCTGTATCACTGTCGTGAGCTCGGCCTCTGCTTCGTCCACTGTTTCAAAAAGTTTCTTGACCCGTTTAAAAAAGAAGATCGCGGCAACGAACAATAGCGGCATGGTTGCGAGAGACAGCCAAGCCATTCTGATATCCAGGGTAAACAAAATAGGAAGAACAACGATCAACATGAGGAAGGCTCGACTTATTTCGATGACCTGCCCGGAAAGAAATACCCGGATTGTTTCCATGTCAGAAGTGCAGCGTTGTACCAGGTCACCGGTATCAGCGGTGTCATGGAAAGTAGAAGGCAGGTGCTCGATGTGATCAAAAAGCCGATCCCTTAGTCGCCTGACGATGCCTTCCGACGCGAGCGCAACATACCGGCCGCGCAGATATAGAAATCCTCCGGCGATTGCGGTGAGCAATATCGTTCCTGCCGCCGCAAGTATCAGATAACTCATCATTCCAGGCGCGGCATTACCGGAAAAAAGCTGAGCGATCTGCATGACCCTTGCGTCGGGCGAGAAGTCGTCACCGGCGTGAATAGCATCGATTGAAAAAGCAGCAAGGAGCGGGGCACCGAACATGAAGACGTAGGCAATCGCCATCGCAAGGATTGCCATGCCGAAGGCGCCTCGATAGCCTTCAGTGTGCGTCCACAGCAACCTGACTTTTGTTCTGTCGTTTACAACTTCTACTGTCATTTGTCTGATCCAATTAATCTGGTTCAAATACCGTCCACGCACAGAGTGGTGCACTGAACAATAGACTCAGAGGCAGTGATGATCGCGGTGTAAACAACTTGATTGTTGGGTGCTGACTTTTCCCGTTGCGTCATAACTGCTGACGTCACACGGGTGTTTGATGAACACAGGTGTGACTGCTAGCTGAGTGACTCGCTTTTTGTGCAGCTTGGGTTCATCGGTGGCTCCGGACGACCGGGGTCGAAAAAAAACAATTGAAATCGATACTATTGGAAATGCCAGAAAAAGGCAATGTGGTCTGGTGATCAGCGGTCGATTCCTTTATAACCGATCTTTAAATGTGAATTTGAATAATTTTTAGCATCCAAGGAGAGAGCGAGTGAAACTTTACAATTCCGTTGGTCCCAACCCAAAGGTAGTACGAATGTTTATGGACGAGTGCGGCATGGAAATGGACCGACAGGACCTTGACCTGATGGGTGGTGAAAACCGCCAGCCAGAGTTTGTCAGTAAAAACCCGACAGGTACGAGCCCCGCCCTGGAGCTTGATGACGGTTCGATCCTGTCTGAAATAACAGCAATATGTGAGTACCTTGCGGAGAAGGACGGAGGGTCATCGCTCATCGGTGAAACCGCAGAAGAGAGAGCCGATACCCGCATGTGGACTCGCAGAATTGACCTCGGTATTGTGGAGATGATGACCAATGGTTTTCGCTACTCTGAAGGGTTACCCATCTTCAAGGATCGCTTAACGACGATTCCCCACGCAGCGGATGACCTGAAAGGAATCGCTCAGGAAAAACTAACGTGGCTTGACGGGCAGATGGCTGGAAAACAGTTCGTGTGCGGCGATCGTTTCAGTCTTGCTGACGTGTTGTTGTTCTGTTTTCTTGAGTTTGGGAGTCAGGTTGGCCAGCCCCTTAACGAAAAAAATACAAACATCATGTCCTGGTATGAGCGGGTGGGGTCCAGGCCAAGCGCCGCGGCGTAGATAAGAAGAACGCGGCGTAGATAAGAAGAACGCGGCGTAGATAAGAAGAACGCGGCGTAGATAAAATGAACGCGCGCGTTATCAATTGTTCACGCGTCGGCTGTTCAATGGCAGTTCTAATTGAAAGCCAGAAGGACTAGAATTGTAAAAAAGCATAGAGGTGGGGGTTAGTGAACTCTAAGACGGAGATACCCTTCAGCAGCTTTACCCGTGAGCTCAATGTTCATCTGGATACGGTCAGTTATAACGAGCTGATTCCCCCGGTTGAATATGATGATTTGGGTAATCAGCTGGACACTCGCCGTGAAGCCATTAAGGTTGGATCGGGCGACATTTACCGCCTGCTTCAACCCTACCTTTCAGTACGGTTTTTTGACCAGCTTCGCGCGGTCCTGCCACTCGCTGTTTACCTGACATTATTTCAGCTCCTTATTCTCCGTGAAAACGTGGTCGATGCCTCGATTATTACAGGCGGACTTATCGCTGTGGTCATCGGCCTGATGATCTTCATGGAGGGGCTTAAAGTTGGCCTGATGCCGTTCGGCGAGTCCCTTGGGACTTCACTGCCGGCGAAAGCAAGCCTTGCCGTCGTGCTGGGCGTCGCCTTCCTGTTAGGTATAGGCGTAACGTTTGCTGAACCTGCCATTGGGGCACTGCAGACTGCGGGCTCGCTGGTTGATGTAACGAAGGCGCCGTATTTGTTCACGCTCCTTACAGATTGGTCAGGTACGCTGGTCCTTGTAGTCGGCGCGGGTGTAGGCCTTGCTGCCGCGCTTGGTACAGTGCGTTTTATTTACGGGTGGAGCCTGAAACCGCTCATCTATGCGACGCTGGTTCCTATCCTTGGCCTAACGCTTTACATGTCGACTGACCCGGAGATGACGAAGGTCCTGGGGCTTGCTTTTGACTGTGGTGCGGTGACAACAGGACCTGTGACCGTGCCATTGGTTCTGTCGCTTGGTATTGGCATAGCCAATGCGGCAGGGAAAGGCGGCAACTCACTGTCTGGCTTCGGCATAGTCACACTGGCTTCACTGTTTCCGATACTGGCTGTCATGATTCTGGCGCTCTATGTGTCCACCGAGTACACCCCTGAGATGATAATCGAGACCGCAACTGCAGTTCAAAGCGGTGCGCAGTCGGTTCAGTGGTACCAGGAAACGCCTGGGCTGGAAGTTGTGGGTGGTGTACGTGCGATAGTCCCGCTGGTGATTTTTCTGATTTTAGTGATGACTGTGCTGCTTCGTGAAAAGATACCCAGCCCCAAGATGATCTTCTTTGGGATTTTCCTGTGTGTACTTGGCATGGTGGTTTTTAGTCTGGGCCTCAGCTACGGACTGTCGAAACTTGGTGGACAAAGTGGTGGTCTGGTTCCTGCCGCATTTACACAAATTGCTGCGGTCGAAGATTCACCGCTGTATTTTCTTGGTCTGGGGCTGTTCATTGCACTGGCGTTTGCATGGCTGTTGGGTTTTGGGGCAACCCTCGCTGAACCCGCACTCAATGCACTTGGCATGACGGTCGAGAACCTGACCAACGGTTCATTCAAAAAGCAGACGCTGATGTATGCCGTTTCTCTTGGTGTAGCTTTCGGTATTTCAATCGGTGTTGCAAAGATCATTTTCGATATCCCGATAGCCTATCTTCTGGTGCCGGGTTATGTCATCGCCATTGTGTTGACCATCTTTTCCAATGAGCAATTTGTGAACATAGCCTGGGATAGCGCCGGGGTGACGACAGGTCCGGTGACGGTTCCATTGGTCCTGGCCATGGGGCTTGGGTTTGGTAATGCACTGGGCGCAATTGAAGGCTTCGGGATCTTGTCCATGGCATCCATTGGCCCGATTGTGGCCGTGCTGTCTACAGGGCTCTATATCAAGTGGAAGATAAGCAGGCGACATGCGAGCTCGAAGCTCGAGCCAGAGGAATTTGAGGGGACACCAGAAGTATGAGTACTCGAGAGTTTACCGTCCTGACGGACGTTTCAATGATCACCTGTGTCGTGCAGCGTGGTAAAGCAGAGGCTATCGTCCAGTCGGCCCAGGACGCAGGCGCGCAGGGTGCGACCATTTACTACGGCAACGGCAGTGGGGTTCGTGAACGGCTGGGGTTGCTTGGTCTTGCGGTTGATGTGGAAAAGGAAATCATCACCATTCTTTGTGGAGATGAACAGCTCGATCGCGTATTTGAAAAAATGTACTTTGCCGCTGAGCTGGATCTGCCGGGCGCGGGCATCATTTACGTGACTAAACTTGAAAAAGCAGCAACGTTCGTACCTAAAGAAATTATCGACAGGATCAATGCGAGAACCGGTAATGCCTGAGATTGAATTCGAAACGTCGACAAAACTGATCGCATGCATATTGCCCAAGGGACGAGCGCGAGCACTCCAGCAGTCACTGGTTGATCAGAAAAACATCCATTGTGGAAACTTTCACTACGGTCGCGGTGTAGGGCGTGATTCACAAATTCGGGATCGTGGTATCGGTGAGCAACAGGAGCGGGAAATCTTTGAAGTCATTGTGCCGGCGGAGCAGGCAGATGAGATATTTGAATATATCTTCTTCGAAGCGGGCATGGATGAGCGGCATGGCGGCATGATCTATATGACGGCTGCACCGCGAAGCACCGTGATGAACCTGCCGGTGATTCCGGAACAGGACGATTAACGTCTCCTCGCTTCCATGAGGTAGATGCCCATTCGGGCCACCCAAAAAATCACAATATGAAAACCCAGATAGGCCAGCTGGCCCCAGACGAAGGCGCTGAGTGCATTGCCGCTCAGCGTGCTCAGCAGGATGGCTTCCAGCAATGAGAGGCAGGCAATTCTCGCGAGAATACCTGCCCAGAAATCGTCTATGCGATACCAGAGGTCAACGATTCGATAGCCAGCCGCGAGCAGCAGGATCATCAAGTGAATACCGATGAAGAACATAACAACGGACAGAATCATACAGGCTCCTGCTGGGTCAGGATCGTCACCTTACCTATGGAACCATCAACTGATATCCGGGTTCCTGTGGTGATCTTACTGGTACAGTTGGCGACATCGACAACGCACGGCATGCCATATTCCCTGGCGATAGTGCCTGCGTGTGACAGGTAACTTCCAACTTCGATCACTGCGGCATTCGCAGTGAGGAACAGGGGCGTCCAGGCAGGATCAGTGTAGGGTGCTATCAGAATTTCGCCGGGTTCTATTTCATTATCGGTCGCCGGGTCCATGATGACTCTTGCAATACCTTCGTATCTTCCGGGGGACGCTCCCTGTCCAGACAGGCTTTTCCCGTCGCCATCTTCTTCGACTTCCTCTATGTTAATACCGATAGTTTTAGGCGGCACCATTTTGCCGCGACGAATATGTTCCATGCGCCGCGCTCGAATGGTGTCCTCGACATCTGTCCAGCCAATTTCGCCTGTCTGGAGTTGAACGACTTCGTTCCAATGGAGATAGAAAATGTCATCCTTACATTTCATGACGTTTTTACTGAGCAGTTCCTGTTCGATGCGCAAAATTTTCAGGCGCACTGCATAGAACCCCATGATGTGATAGAACCGTGAGTTTTCCCGGAGTTTCATGTAGTACTTTGTCTGCTCAACGAGGTGCTCTATGAGCCTTGTGCGTGGTTTTCCCAGGCTTTCCCAGGGGAGTGTCTGAAGCTCGTCCCTGACTTGTTGCTTCAGGGATTCACGTTGCGCCTTAACATTACTGTCTGCTTCATCAAGGTTTGTTTCTACCATTAAGTAGTTTCTTACCATTCCAAGGACTGGTGATGGATCTTCTTCCCAACGTACTGAGCTGAGCTCGAACTCCTTTAAGGCGCGATGGCCATGCATTGCGAGGAATTCGGTGAGAGCGGTGATGAAATCAGCGCCTTCGCCGGAGCTGCGTATGCGCTGCACGACATCTTTTGCCGGCTCATTTTTCAGAAGCTCGGTGACGGTTGTGTTCTGTTTGGCTATCTTCGCCAGTCCCAGGATGTCCCGCCCCATCTGCGTCGATAACACGCCTTCTGTACCGGAACAGAGCAGGGAAGCAGTATCGACCGGCAACGCTGGTGTCCATCGGTTGAGTAACGCACGGGTCAACCTCAGCATCAGCATGTATCTTGGTGCAACCAGGTTAACCAGCAGTACCATATTGCCCGCGGGCTCAAAGAACCGAAATTTCAGAAAGAGATTGATAAGCGTGTTGGGTGCGTTGATGCTGTCGTCACTGGCGACCCTGGTAAAATACGAGCGATAGCTGGCCATGAAATCGTCTGGCATGGCGGCAGTACGCCGGTTGAAGACACCCATGATGAGATAGTTAAAGATCAGGACGACACCCAGCATCATCATGCGGGGAATAGAGACCTTGAAGTCAGGGTCCTTCGGTTCTGAAAGATAGGCCAGACGTGCAATGTCCTCATCACTCATGTTGAGCGGAATCAGTGATCGAACATGGTTGAAGTTCATATATATCCGGCCATGGATCACTTTCATCATGGGCAAAAGGTTGACCAGGATGTCTTCAGTGAGTGGCATCAGCGGATCGGTAAAATTTTCCGCGACGGGTTTAAATAAGATGTAGCGGCCTTCCGGTTCATCCGCTTCAGCAGAGCCCATGACGGTAATTGGGCGGGACTGCAGCAGAAACACTTCATCATTCTGAATCGCCCATTCAAGATCCTGCGGGCTGCCAAAGTGTGCTTCCGCCCTGGTGGCGAGTGCAGCAATTTCCGCTACCTGATCATCGGTAAGCGACTCCATGCGCCTGAGATTTGCCGGTACTTCGACAAGGCGAGATCCCTGTTCGGGTTTGATCCGGGCCGGCACCATGAATTTCTTGTCGGATATTTTGATAGAGGTGAGTCTGTTGCTTTTCTTGTCTACCACGTACTGGTCTGGTGACACCCTTCCATCAACAATAGCGGCGCCCATGCCCCAGCTTGATTCGGTAATAATGACGGAGGTGCTGCCGCTGACAGGATCCGCGGTAAACGTCACCCCGGAAACATCTGAACGTACCATCTCCTGAACGACAACGGCCATATAGACGGTTCGGTGCTCAATACCGTGGGTGTGACGGTATGAGAAAGCGGCGTTAGACCAAAGTGAAGCCCAGCATTTCTTGACCATGACGCCAATGTTGTCGGCAGTGACGTAGTAGTAAGTATCGTGTTGCCCGGCGAAACTTGCATCGGCCAGGTCTTCGGCTGTTGCAGAAGAGCGAACGGCATATACCAGGTCTGAAGGGCGTGTTGCTGCGATCTGCTCATGATGGCTTTTGATCTGTTCAAGCAGGGTTTTATCAAGGGGTGTTGCCAGGATGGTGGTGCGAATATCTGTCAGGAATGCTTCAGTATCAGTGGGGATGTCGTCATTGGCGGGAATGTCGAGTCCGCTTAAAAATGCGGCATACTCTTCGGCACCGACAACAAAGCCAGGAGGAACCGGGAAGCCGTGCTTGATCAGTTCACCCAGATTCGCACCTTTACCTCCAGCGGTGTTCAGGTGTTCCCGGTTGATATGGTTTAAGCCGAT
>Ga0222633_1001504_pt1 | contig 12170 bp, 12 predicted proteins | sample AntAcemetageno48_FD_179816 | JGI IMG/M metagenome (GOLD analysis project Ga0222633, IMG submission 179816) | Saline water microbial communities from Ace Lake, Antarctica - #48 | ecosystem: Environmental > Aquatic > Non-marine Saline and Alkaline > Saline | place: Antarctica: Ace Lake | collected... | reverse complement strand
CGCGACTTCTCTGTCACGATGGAGGTCCCGTGCACGAAAGACTTCGCAAACGCCGCCTTTTCCCAGCGTTCCTGTGATCTCATAGCGATTTAGCATCAATGCTGCTTATACGACAATTATAGTGGAAATCAATATTAAGAGATCTTAAATAAGTGAAATTGCGCAGTTTTCCCGGGCTTTGTTTCCCAGGAATTAAGTTGCTGCCTTCGTTTGTATTGGGTGGGAATAATTCGCCCGTTGCGACGAAACTTGGCGATATCACAGATGCCGAAGATCCCAGGCTGATCCGAACGCACTGGAAGCGACTGCGTGATCTCAGTCCCCCCGGCGTGACAGTTGAGAAAATGCTGCAAGCCGGAGAGCAGGAAAAAGTTGGTCGCAGCTTTCAAGGGAAGGCCTCAGACCGTGAAAGGAGTGATGACCTTCACCTGCCGTAGATGGTTCCGGGATTGAGGTCCTCGGAGTAGAGTTGATCGCAACCGGCGAGATTGGCGGAAGCGAGGATCAGTGAATTCCCGCAGCTCAGCGTGCCCGGGAGAAACTGATTCAAACTTCAAGCTGCGAGCGCGCGAAGGAAGAAGGGAGGGCCGCAGCATGATCGCCCGCCACTGACTGATTCAAACTTCAAGCTGCGAGCGTCGGCACAGAAAAACACGGCGCAATCGATTGCTCCGCCACTGACTGATTCAAACTTCAAGCTGCGAGCGAATTCGTGAGCGCCGTAGTATTTCACATTACTTCCCCGCCACTGACTGATTCAAACTTCAAGCTGCGAGCGGCTGACTGAGCGGCGGATCGGAGCTTATGTTGGACCGCCACTGACTGATTCAAACTTCAAGCTGCGAGCGAAATCGATCCTCTCAGAATTTGACCAGGACTTCCTCCGCCCGCCACTGACTGATTCAAACTTCAAGCTGCGAGCGGTAGCCGTGAAACGCGAGAGAGTCAGACTGACTGACCGCCACTGACTGATTCAAACTTCAAGCTGCGAGCGTCGTCGCGCCAGGGTGACACTTTGATCGCACCATCTCCGCCACTGACTGATTCAAACTTCAAGCTGCGAGCGGGCAAGCGGGCGAGGTCTTTGGGGTGTCCTCGCACCCGCCACTGACTGATTCAAACTTCAAGCTGCGAGCGCCTGGTAGGGGAGCAGGAGCGAGTCTTTCGCCGGCCGCCACTGACTGATTCAAACTTCAAGCTGCGAGCGAGGCGCGAGACCCGTCCGAAGTTATGCGCCTCCAATCCGCCACTGACTGATTCAAACTTCAAGCTGCGAGCGGGACAACTCATCATTGGACTTGAAGAAGAGCCACACCCGCCACTGACTGATTCAAACTTCAAGCTGCGAGCGGTGATCGAACCGATCCTTAAGGAGGCAGCAAAGCACCGCCACTGACTGATTCAAACTTCAAGCTGCGAGCGACGTCCAGCGAGCCACTTCTTCTTCTTCTGAACCACCGCCACTGACTGATTCAAACTTCAAGCTGCGAGCGCCGTTCGGAGATGATTGGCGAGCGTTTGTGATGAACCGCCACTGACTGATTCAAACTTCAAGCTGCGAGCGCTCTCACGTTTTCCTCTGGTAGGATACCATGGATACCGCCACTGACTGATTCAAACTTCAAGCTGCGAGCGCATATCCTACCAGATGATGATGTAGATACCCTGCTACCGCCACTGACTGATTCAAACTTCAAGCTGCGAGCGGCTACGGCCACTGTTCAAGTGCAACGAATAATTCCCGCCACTGACTGATTCAAACTTCAAGCTGCGAGCGGGTCGAGTATTAACCTACTGATTGCGAACGTCCACCACCGGGATTTGCGAGCGCCACTAATACGGAGACTCGCATGACGAATAACCATCACACAAATACAACCTACAGTGCCCACCACATAAGCCTTGCGAGCGCACCTAGCGGTGGGCATGCGCATTAGAGCGCTCGCACCTTGAAATTTGAAAGAACAGATATTCTGCTGAAAATTTAGTCAGCTCCTACCAATGGCGGAGGTAAGAGGATCGCTGGCATGTAGCCGCAGAAATATTTCCACATTTCAGTCGAGCTGTAAAGTTGAGTTCACTTAAATAATAGTAACTCGACTTCGCTCGTAATAAGGCTGACCGAGCGCTTCAATCCGAAAAGCGGATCTGGCGTCGACAGGCCCGAGGTGCACGAAAAGAACCTGATCTTCTTCATGATGGATGATATCAGCCAGGGCCGCCTTCAGATTTTCGAGGCGGACACCATCGAGGGGACACTCGAAGACGGAATACTGAAGGCGCGTTCCAAAGGATTCGCAGGTTTTTGCGACGCGCCGCAATCGCTTTGGATGGCAGATGTCGTAGCAAACGAGGTATCGGGATCGTGACATGGCAGCAATCAGCGAGTTGTGAATCCATGATAGTGCTCCGCTTCTCCGCGAACGAATCGCCAGAGCTGGCGTGTCTGAACTTCTAACATCCGACGATAAGACATTCGATATCCGAAGGTAGGATGCTTCACTTCGCTATCGAGACGGCGAAACCAAGCCTGCCAGAATTGCCGCCTCCCGGAATCCCGTAGGAAAACGCCTCGGGAGGTGGAGACAAAATCCTCCTGATTTAATTCTCCACGATTGATCAGGCTGATAACCGTCGAATCGACAATGAGCGGACGAAACTCCTCCATGAGATCAAGAGCGAGTGCGGGCCGACCAAATCGGGGCTGATGGAAGAATCCGAAAAACGGATCGAGTCCCACCGCATCGCAGACCCCGGTCAGTTCCTTGGCAAGGATCGAATAGCCCTGGGAGAGAAGCGCATTGACCGGATCGCGTGGAGGGCGTCGGTTTCGGGTTTCAAAATCAAATCCGTTTACGCCGGTGGATTTGATCATCGTGGAGAAATTCCTGAAGTAATGAGCTGCCGCTGCCCCCTCGAATCCGCGAGCGGTATCTATCGATGCGGCTTCCGCTGCTTTGTCACGAAGTCGCGCCATTTTTTTGAGAGTACCTTCGTCGGCGTCGCCGTTCCGCATGAGGAGAACTCTTTGATTATGAATCTTCGAACGAATGATTTCGCGAACGAGTTCGAGGCGATCTGCTTCATTTCGAAAACGGTCGTATTGCCCGATACGAGCATCCACACCGGAGACGGGAAGCCCGGTGGTGCGCCCGAGATATCGTCCTGCCGGAGAAAAATACGCGATGGGAATATCATCTTCAAGGCACGCTTGAACGGCTTGGGTTGTGACCTGGACTGGTCCAAACAGGTAGATGCTCTGAATCTGCTGGGAAGGATGCCGGCTCACGACCTCATTTTTGAAAGAGACCTGGATCTCGCCGGCTCGCTTTGAAACGCGCGCCCCCGCTTTTTGAACAACGAGAATTTCCCCGTCGTCATGATCGGGTCGGGGAGCGCGGAGGTCTTCTTTGCCTTCGACGGCGTCGCCACTCCAAAAGCGCGATTCATTGGGTAGGCAGATTGGGTAGGCGCTGCAATGGGAGCAGCGGGGATCGTCGATGAGAGGAGGCGGACAGTTCCCGGATTCGGCGACGGCTCGCGCCACTTCCAGCATGGTGAGCGTTTCGTCAATCAGGGAGTCATCAAGCTGAACCGCAACCTGTCGCCGGTCGGCGGCATAGTAGATTCCTGCCGAGGCCAGTTCGACATTCTCCACTTTTTTCAAAAGCAAGGCATAGGCACCGATCTGGATTCGGTCGTAGGGCTTTGCACATCGTTCGCCGTGTTCATCTCTGGCAGCGCTGCCTTTTTTGTAGTCGATGAGTTTAAGTCCTTCTCCATCATCCTCAATCAGGTCAATGACGCCGGTGAGACCGTATCGTTCGCTTTCAACTTGGAGACTGCGGACTTTGGAACGTTCACTGAGATCGAGATCTTCTTTCCAATGGGAGGGCCGATCCACGTTTTTGTGAAGGGCGCTGCCAGCAGCGGTATCTCGGTTTTCGACAAACAAATCTTCGACCCACTGATAGTAAAATAGTCGAGGGCAATAAGCGAAGTTGTGGAGCCGTCTCACCGGCATTGGAGGTGTCGAATCACGCCGTTCGGGACTTCGCCCCGTGTCCTGGGGTGATCTCAAGGAGTGTGATAAATTTTCTTCCGATTGAGTTTCACTAGTCATCGGAAGATAGTTTATACCTATTTTATTATAAAAACCATAAATACTGGTCAAAATAATTCAGCCGATTCAAGATTCAAGCTGCCCGAATAAATCTGTGTGCTAAATTGCATTCATGGCAACTCTGGATGAATTACGTGCGCTACCTTTCGGGGAAAGAATCCAACTGGTTGAGGATTTGTGGGATACAATTGCTGATGAATCCAAGGCAGTTGGTTTGTCTCCAGCACAAACCGCAGAATTAGATCGACGCCTTGATGATCACGAAGAAAATGGGTTTCAAGGGGCCGTCGAGTGGAGCGATTTGAAGGCGAGGACACGTGCAGAGCTTGATCGATGAGGGCGGTGTTTCGGCGAGACGCTGAAGAGGAGTTTCAAGAGGCGACTCGATGGTATGACCACCAATCCAAAGGGCTCGGCATCGAGTTCATGGACTCTATCGATGCAGCTATAGAGCGGATTGTTCAACAGCCGGAATCCTATCCGGTTGTTCACCGCAAAACGCGAATGGCGGTTGTTCGGCGCTTCCCTTATTTGATTCTCTATCGGCTTGAAACTTCAACGATTGTCATCGTTGCCGTTTTCCACGCTAAGCGGGATCCGCGAAGCTGGAAGAGTCGCTGACGTTCGCAACTGTCATCTGGTTTAGATTGCGACGTTGTTTTTGCTCAATCGAGTTTCGTTGATCTCGACAATCCGCTTCAAAACGAGATCATCGGTCACCGTGTGAAGCGCGATGCCGGACACAAGATGGCAGGATTTTCCTTCTATTTCCAGAGTGGCGAGGTCGTACCAATCTGAACCTATCGCCGATTTTGGCAGATGGAAAAAGTTTGGTTTCGCAGCTTTTTGAAGTTTCTGCGATGGATTGCCCTGAAGTGAAATGGCAGTTTCGCTATTGGAAAAAGCGCTCTTTTCGCGAGCATTTTTGAGAACAGGCTTCACGACACCTTTCTTTTGTTCCGTCCGGATCTTGTGTAGGAGATGAAGAGCCCCCGGTGAGGCAAGTGCGCGCAGTCCTACATTAGCGGCGGCGTTCAGATCAGCTTGAACGAGGCCTCCCGAAACGGAGCCTAAGAAGAGCGGCCCACCCGGCTGAGGAAGCAGAAGCGTGTGAGGTTTCTTTCCCGTCTCGCGCTTTTGGTTCTGTTCTTCTAAGGCATCGAATTGCTTCAGTAGTTTCGCATAGAGTTCGCGTAGATCCTTTCTTCCAGGGACCGGCTTCGCCTCTGCTTTCGACTTGAGGCGCTCGCGAAAGAACAAACTCAGTTCACAACTTTCACGACAACGCGAGCCGGGTTCGGATGACTTCGCCGAGAAACGCGAAGAGTACGCGGCGGGTGCTTCTACTACGGGAATCCCGAAAGGCTCTTCACAGAGCATCTTCAATTTGTCACGGACGGCGCGATGTGCCCACTTCATGAGGCGACGGTTCTCGCTCGGGGCACGGCCTTGGCTCGTGAGATAGCGGTCGAGATTTTCAATAACGACGAACTCGACGGGATCGTATTTCTCCATCTTTTCGTACTCTCCATGAATGTCGCGCGACTTGCGCTCTTCGTCGGGGATCTCGTGCTCTCGAAGTTTCACTCCAAGCGCCTGGGCGAGAATGAGGTGTGCGGTTTGATTGACCCGCTGCTCTTTCATTCGGTCAATTTTACGGAGGAGCAATTCAGCCGGTTCTCCCGCTTCGTTGGAAAAGCCGAACCCGATCTTGCTGCGTTCGCCGGGTATCTTGTCGAGCGACCGATTGTAACGCAGAAAAAGAGTGCGGAGTGATTCCAGTTGTTCGAGCCGCTGCATCGAAAGGCCTCGCTGGCCGCGGATTTTCGGAGCTTTTACACCTTTTTCAGGCAGCCATTCGAGGAAGCCGTAGGCAGCCTTGTTCGCGTCGTCTTGCTTCCGAGTTTCCCAAATCCACTTTTTCCCACGAAGTGGTGCGCTGCGGTGAGCAAGTTCCAAGAGAACAGTTTGAAGCTCGTCGCGCAGCTCAGAATAGGCTTCGCCAGCCGATTGACTGAAGTTCGTGAAATGAGCGGGATCAAAATTGTCCTCCCATAGTTTTCGCTGTTTATCGCTCCATTTGGAGGATGCTTTCTTGGATTCGCTCAAACGCGTCTTTTTTCCGGTCTTTGGATCGGTTTCAGGAGCAGAGAAAAGCTCGTCGAGATATGGATGGTTCTCATGCAGTTCTTGATGCCAGCTCGTTACCGATTCGTCAGACCAGTGGCTGAGTTCTGCGAGTAGGGCTGCAACCACGCGGATCTTAGACTGGTCATCTTTTGCCTCGTCGGCGAGCGCCGCCTCCTGACAGGACCAGCGGTGGAAAGTATTGAGCCTGGAGAGGCGCCGATTCGCCAGTGCGATGAGGCTATCGTTCTGTTCAGGAAAGGATCTTTCCTTCTCGTTTCCGCCGACCCACGCCTTCGCCGCCGCATCAGAACCTTCGGAAAAATCGCTATCTTCCGCGCGCAGTTTCTTCGCAAGGTTGATCGCTGCCTCGTACTCGCTCTCTGTTGCGTTCCTCCCAGCGCTTCCGCTGAGCTCGCGAGCAAGAGTTGTCGATCCGGGAATGGTGTTCCCATTTTGGTCCCTTTCTCGTTGCCGTACTTTTTGGTCTTCCCCGGGGAGTCGAAGCATCCCACCGTTTCCAACGATGGCATACCAAGTGTGGCCTCCCGCTTCGCCGAGAATGTGCCACGGTCGTCTTTCCTCCACTCCCGGTTTCTTCGCGGTGATAAAAATTCTCGTGTAGGCTCCCGCCGTGCGTTGTCCGAGATCGATCGAGAGAATCCAGAAACCGTTTTGCTGGAAGGGTTTGCGTTCCCACCAGGCACTTTGGCCCGACTTTTTCTTGTAGGCGTCAGGCCAGTGAAGGTGAAGATTTTTTCCTTTGATGCCGTTGAACATACCGGCCCATACGGTTTCTTTCCCGATCGCTTTCTTGAGCCAACTTTCATCAATCGTCTTGGGGAAATTCAGGAGGAACCGGGCATTGCCTTCCCGATCAAAATCGGGCATTAAACTCACCGCAGATAATCCTGCTGCCTCGGGGACTTCATATCCAAGTGCTGCAGTCATCGGTTGCAGCCATTGAGAAGTTTCATTTCCGAGGATCTGATCCCGGAAGAGCCGGGGTGCTGAGAACGATATCCTGACACGCTGCTTGCGGCAGGTCGCGCCCTCTTTCAGGGCCAAAGTGGTTTCGACGATATTGCCATCCCGGAAGACGACTTTCTCTTTTCCGGTAATATCGGAAAACATATAGAGGCGTCTTGAGTGGCGGGGTTCGGCAGGAGTTAGGTTGATTGCCTCATGCGAACGGTGGTAGTCACGGACGTCCTGATGCAGATTCAAGACTTGAAACAGAAACCGGTTGTAGCTGGGGAGATCTTCTTGTTTGGGGTCGTTCTTTTTGTCCCACAGTGGCCGGAAATCCGGATGGCAGAGTGCGAGGAGAAGCGGGATTGATCCGACTTGTTTCTTGTTCTTCTCGTTTTGCTGATATTCCTTCACAACCTGTTCCAAGTCACCCTGCGTGAGAAACTCGCCATTTTCTTCCGCCAGAGAATTCCACTTTTCAGCAATGTCGCGAAAGCCGCGCAGAGAAGCTGGAGAGATTCGCCATTGTCCGTCCCGATTCGGATAGACTTGTCCGTCCCCAAAGGTCAAATTTGATGACTCAGACCGCACAACGGTGTCGGTGAGTTCCTTCGTGAGACGGCTTTCGAGTTCCCATGTCTTACTTAATAGAGTTGGCTCCAAGGTCTCGGGCATGGCCTCTAGTTCGTCTCCTTCTGTCTTTCGTGGCTTCCATCCGGTCGGCTTGGACCCGCCAAGGAGAATGGTGATGCGTCCACGAAGGTATTTTTCAGTTTCGTTTCGTTCGACTGTCTTCTGGTTGAATTGGTTGAGAGATTTGAGCGCCTCTTTGAACGCGGCAATGTCGAACTCTTTCCAGGCAGGTTGTCCCGTCGATTTAGGACTCCAAGCGTTGAGGGCGGTGAATGCAGGAAATACATACCCCCGCGTGCCACGGGCGAGTTTTACCGGATCGTCGCCGAGTCTTGTGAAGTGGATCCCTTTTGCCGCTTCACCGTCTTGAGTTGCTTTCGGTTTTTTGACAGAGAGCGCAAGAATCGCAGCAGTGATGCTGGAGGGGAAAAGGCGAAACAGGAAAGCGGCGTGGACAAGATCCCAACTGATGTTCCCTCCCTTATTCACTGAAAGGGCGATGTCATCGGGTAACGCCGGGATCTTTGATGCGATCTCTTCAAGGCGACTGAGAATATTTGGCTCCGCGATCAGACATTCCTTTTCAGCGATTGTTTGAGGATCTGTGAAGCGCTTGCGTTGATGCTTTACTGCTTCAATAAGTCGTTCTTTGAGTGCCTCCCCCGTGATCACTTCGTCCGGTTTGCATTTAATTCCTGCCCACCCGATATCCATTTCATTCGCGAGTCCGATGAGTTCAGACTCAGATGGATCTCCATGAAGCAATCCAGCAAGGCGCTCCTTTCCTGTTGCCGATGCGATGGCGACAGCGTCGAAGTCGAAGCTTCCGGAGTAAGGTTTTCCGGCCTCGGTTTGGGCGACGGTTAGTTTAGGAAGATAGTCGCGGCCACCCTGTTGAATCGCGGAGTCACCTGCGCACTTGTCGAGGATCAGTTGGAGCGCCAGCTTCAAGGTGGCGGGATTAGCCGAATTGCCCTCAAGAATGATGTCAAACGCATCGTCCAGCGACCCGTCTTGGTCGAGTCCAAGCCAGAAAGTGAGGCTCTTTTTCAATGACCGGGCATCAGGGAGGCTACGAAACGAATCCCAGGAGTCCTCTATTCTTGATCGAAGATCAGCAGCGAGCCGTTCAGTGTCCGAGTCTTCGTTGTGCTTCCCAGACGCATCTCGAGCGAGGGCGGCGAGAGCGACCAGGTAGTAGTTGATCGCATCCTGAAAAATTTCGTGGTGATCCCAAAGAGGTTGATCCTGACGTTTTAGCGCTTTGTCATCGAATGTCTTACTGATCGCAGTTTCCCCGGATTCGTGAGACAAGAGTTCGAGGTGGGTGGCGCGGCCTTGGTAGATGCGGTTCATGGTGAAATGGGGTGAGGAGTCGGATTAGGCTCTCCTATGCGACTGCGGTGCTTGTTTTTTCGCTGTGGGTTGATGCTAGAACACGGTAGGTAAGATGGGATTATTGCGATAGACCTTTGCTATCTCAATCGTCGTTGCTTTAATTCGCAGTGTGAGCGTTATCGGTTCGCCGAGAAAGTCTTCGACTAAGAAATCGCGAACATCTGGAGGTTCCGTGACGTCGGGGAAACTGACGCGACTTCCGCAAATCAATGGATTAAGAACGCGCAGAAGCTCAGCCTCGATTTCGAAAGAATCTCCCAGTCTGCTTAATGTTCCATCGCATCTGCCACTACAAATGACTGTCTTCATGAACCATTTATAACATCTGAAAGAATTGGGTGTCAATAGAAACTCGATTTGTTTGAACCGAGATTCTTTCACCGCCTCTGATTTAATTCCGAACATATCGGGATTAAATTCCGTCTTCACCGATGGCGGTAGTGAGGAGTTCGGTGGCACATGGCCGACCTCATTCTTACCGATTTCTTCAAGAAAACAAGCCTCCTCCGAAAACAGCGGCTCCCATTTCTCCTCATCTCGGGGAAACTCGAGATCGGTATGGGCGTAGATTCCGGCTGTGTATTCTTCTGACATTTCACCACTTTAGCAGCAGGGGTAGAACAACCGTAGACCCAGGCCTGATCTTTTTTCGGAAAAAGCGCGTTTGATCTCTCATCGCGCTTCAGCTTAGGGAGGTCGGCGACGAGGGTTTCCCGGGGACAGACCCTCAAAAGTCACTCCGACGGGGGAATGTGAGCTTGGAGACGAAGCGAGCGCGTTTTTCGGAACGAAGATCGTTCCGCTGCGGTGCAGGCTCGGGAACTCGCTCTGAACATGAGCGTCCGGGGGATAATTCGGACTACCCGCACTTCATTCGCGATCATCCGCAGGGCATCGGCTCGTCAGGCTCATTGAAGCTATTAAGTTCTTGGATTCTCATGCGGGTGTGGCGCTGCGAAAGGGATTCATGACGCGGACGGTTCCGTAGTGCTGCCCGTGGTTCAAATCTTCGGTATAGAGGACGGGGGCGCCGACCTGCCGCGCGGCGGCGAGGATCATCGCATCCCAGAGCGAGAGTTGCCAGCGCGCTCTGGCCTCAAGTCCCTTGAGAAACAACTCGCGGGTGTTCGCCACGATTCCCCACGCGGAGAAGTCGTCGATGAGGATGGCGGCGGATTCGTCGCTCTGACCGGATCGGGTGAAATTGACAAAAAACTCCTGCAAGACCTGCACGCTGATGGCGGTGCGGGTCGGCTCGCGCAAAGCCGAAGCCACGAGCCCTGCTGCAACGATGCGTTTTTCCCCGGCGTCAGTGTCGTAGGCGTAGAGGAGAATGTTGGTGTCGAAGAACTGCTCAACGGGCATGGGTTTCGTCCCGGGTGAGGGGTTGGTTGCCGAGAGCATAACCCTGTTCAAGCCGGGCGAGCGCCGATTGCGAGGTGGCTTCCGCCTCCGCGCCTTCCCGGTGAAGGATCTCCTCAAGTCCCTGGATAACGAGTTCGCGCATGGTGGTCCGATGCCGCGCTGCTGCGATTTTGATGCGCTCCACGAGTGGCTCGGGTAAGTCTATGGTAGTCCGCATGCTAGGCATATAAGCATAAATGTGCCTGATTTACCAGTGAAATCCGATCTTGAAGCGTGCTTTTGCCCGTTGCACTCATCTTGATATTCCTTCCTGAAAAAGGAGTTATACCATCTTGCTCAGAGGGTCAGACTCTCAAACGCCAATGTCATTTGAGTTTGTCGGCGAAGCGAGCGCGTTTTTCGGAACGAAGATCATTCTGCTACGGTGAGGGCCCGGCAGGTAGCTCTGAGCATAAGCGACCGGGTGACAATTCGGGCTCTCGACCTGTCATTCGCGATTATCTGCAGGGCATTGGTTTGTCAGGCTCTGATTTTTGGAAAATAGCGAACGTTTGGCAGACCTTCGAAATCTTTGTCCTGCGTCCAGAGGGTGGCATTATGAGCCAAGGTGACCGCGTAGATCAAGGAATCAGCGAGAGGGAGCTGATGCTTGATAAAGAGGTCGGCTGCGGAAATGGCGATCGCTTCATCAATGGGGACGACGATGCCGGAGCACATCGCTTGCGTGACTTCGTCGGCTTTAGATGTTGATCGTTGTTTCAGAGCGACCTTGCGGACCTCCGTGATGACTATTGTCGGGATTAACAGCTCGGGGAGTTTCAGGAGGATAGGCCGAAAATGGGGCGTGTTCGGCCCATCGTCGAGGCATTCAATCCAGGCACTGGAATCGAGAATGTTAGGTTTCATCATCGGGGTCAAAATTCTCGGTCCGCTTCCCGTGAAAATTCAAGGGGTTCATCTCCTTTCAGGAACCCGATAAGCTGTTCCGGAGCGAGAATTGGGCGAAGCTCAATGTGCCCATCTTTTTCGATCACATTGATCTGCTGGCCCGGCTTGAGGTCGAGCAATTTACGAATCTCTTTCGGGATGACGATTTGATATTTGGGTGATAAAAGTGACGTAGTCATACATTTCTAATATCGGGTAATTGAATGTGATTTGCAATACTGTTTCGATCAGGGGAAGAAAGCGTTCGGGTCGTGGCAGACCCTCGCGAGACAGGGGTTCAAAAATGGCTGCGAATGATTCCGATGCGCGAGTTTTTTGGTTGATCGGGCGCTGTTTTGTTCTCGCTCACGCTCAAACCTACGGGGAATGGGGAGAGACACGACTGATTCGAGTCTTTCGGTTGATTGGGCGCTGTTTTGTTCTCGCTCACGCTCGACCCTACGGACCTGACGCTACAACACCTCGTTCTCGATCATCCTCAGGATGGTCTGCATTGTGAGGAAGAGAAAGATGCCGCCGGGTAATCCGTAGAGGAGGAATCCGTAGGCGGTTTGGAGGCGCTGGAATTTGCGCTGGAGGACTTTGCCCATGTCATAGATGTCGG
>Ga0222633_1001503_pt1 | contig 12170 bp, 9 predicted proteins | sample AntAcemetageno48_FD_179816 | JGI IMG/M metagenome (GOLD analysis project Ga0222633, IMG submission 179816) | Saline water microbial communities from Ace Lake, Antarctica - #48 | ecosystem: Environmental > Aquatic > Non-marine Saline and Alkaline > Saline | place: Antarctica: Ace Lake | collected... | reverse complement strand
CACTTGTTTTTGGGGTCTGGATAACCCTGAAGATATCGAGAAGGTGAAGAGTACAGAGTGGTCAGCGGTGTTAGTGGATGAGGCTCCGGGTATTGACGTGGAAGTTCTGAAGTTCGTACTGGAAACTAGGCTGTCACATGTAGTTGGACCACATAAGATGATGCTGACTTCTAATACGGATAGTGGACACAGTGACATCTATAGGATGTTTTACAGGTTGCACAACCTTGGACTGGAAAAAACGAAGAGTGGGAAGAAAGAGAAGCGTTGCGAGGAGTGTATGGGAGCGTGTGAGTTCAGAACCATCCCATCTAACACCTTGGAGAATGAGGTGAATCTCCCGAAAGACTACACAAAACGCATCAAAAGGCTGAAATACACTAATAAACGCTACTATGACATTTACGTTATGGGAGAGTTTAAGGAATTTACGAAGAAGATTTTCCCAGAGTTCCAACCAGACAAGCATGTTGTGGATATCCCTGCAAACTGGCAACCCCCCGCGGGGACTACTACTGTATATGGGTACGACCACGGGTATTCCGGTGCGCCGTCGTGTCTCGTAGAGTGTAAAATCCTACCAGATGGGACGTATTTGTTCTGGCGGGAGTTTTATTGGGAGGATCAGCACGTAAAGACGATGGCGCAAGACATGATCGACAACGATATCCACTATGTCCACGCTGCCGACCCATCTATCAATGCCAAAACACAGTATAAGGATGCAGCCACGGAGGGTGGTGGTTCTTTTAGTTCCGTACGGGACCTGTTCCAGAAATACCATATCAGCATGCAGAACGCTAACAACGATGTGTCTGGTGGTATAGAAAAGATGAAATCATTGTTCCTAGAAGACCCAGACCACGATCATCCTATTATAGAAGGGGTAAAGAATTGCCCGTATATTCTTATTGCTAGAAGACATGGACACAACACTTGTCCTAATCTGACAACACAACTTATGTTGTACCAAAATAAGATGACTGCTAGGGGAGAAGTACACCAAACTGCGTGGACGCCAGTAAAGAAAGATGATCATGCTGTAGATCCTGCGCGCTATATCATCAATTCCGCAGCCGGCCCTGGTATCATCACAGAGAAGCTACCAGACGAGAATACTATCGGTTACATTCAGCATGTCATGCGCGGAAAGAAGCTCCGACAGGAAGACGAGATTTCCTCAGCGTTCTAAAGTGTGATACTCTATGAGATAAATGGATCCAATAACCGCATTAGTAATAGTTGTCGTATCGGCGTTCGCAGCAATCGTTGCCCTCACGTACTTCACCTATAGGTTTCTCCGCCGCACTCTCGTGTATATAAAATCGGACACGGTGTACCAAGCAGAGACAGTAGATCCAGTAGACGGTAAGAAAGAAGATGACACCGAGGTTCTCGTCGATGATGACGAGGGACTCGAAGCGACCATGGCAGCGAAACAGGCCGCAGCGTATAGAGAGAACGCTTAGTCATCCCCCTTACTATGAACGACAACATTTTTCAGAACTTCACCAAAGAGCAGGACGATGCATCACGTGTAGAGAGTAATAAGGTGAAGGAGAAATTCAAACGGTTCCTGGGTAAGGAGCTTCAACTGCGTCAGGCATGGGAACGTGCTGCGTATGTTTGTATGATGTTTAAAGCAGGGTTCCATTGGGTAAATGACGAGGGTGTGCCAGATGCCAGAGATCCAAACCAGTTGCGTCGGCACGTCAATGTCTTCGGTACAACTCTTAGAGGTCTGAAGAACCAAATCACATTCAACGATCCTCATGTCGATGTCTTACCAGACAAGGGGCAAAATGCTACGAAGGAGGAGCTCGACTTGGCTTCTATTGTTATAAGATCCGAAGCGGAAGGCGCGGAGAATGGACTCGGTATCAAATCACTCGTAAAGACTATGGTGGATGATTCCGCGCTCAAAACATTCTCTATGGTGAGCGTTATGCCGAACAACGACAAGGATAGTTCACAAATTAGCGACATCATGGCACACGACTCGTTCGATGTGTTCTTTGATAACAAGGATATGACAGAAGCACAAATGGTGGTCATCTCTTCTTACGAGGACAAGCGCTTCCTAGAATCGCGTGGGTACATCAACCTTTCAGGGAAGGTCGGTGGACAGTCTCCTTCACACTCTGTGTTGAAGAACGAATACGAAGATATGCACGGAAAGAACGCGGAGTTCGACAACCACATGGTTCTCATTGATAGCGTCTACTATATTCAGCACGACACTGGTGAAAGCAACGCAGAGGACGCAGAGGTAAAGAAAGACCTCGACCCAACAGTAATGAATGTTGTTTTCTGTGGTGAGGAAGTTATCCGACCACCGATGAAGCTTGATGGGTACAATAACCTGTCACAGCTCTTCTTCCTCTACTACGCCGAACAAGACAAGCATATTAAATATCCGATGCCCTGGATGAACGACGCCGTTCCTTTGCAGAGGTCGCTGAACGACGCGTCGGAAAACATCGATACACTACTACACTGGTACGCTAAAGTGCGCGTAATGCAGCGCCAAGGTTCTTCAAACACCATTCAGTTGGTAGGAGACCGCCATGCGCAGAAACTACGCTACTCCGGAGAGAAGCCAGAATTTATGAACCACCCTGCTGTTCCTGCCGAGTTATTCAGGATGATAGATATTAGAAAGGGGGAGATCGAAGATATGGTGGGTGTGCATGGATCTTCTATGGGTAAGAGTTCTGGAAACCGTGTATCAGGTAGAAAGGAGGCAGTACTCGCAGCGGGAGATAGCGATAACGTATCGGAGCCGGTTTCTAACTTGGAGACCACGCTCGGGCTAATCTTCGCGCAGGTATTGGAGAATGCAGCAGACAATACAATGAAGGTCACAAAGTTCTACGGAGAAGGTGACGAGGAGATTGTTGGTATTGGTACGAAGGCTCTCAAAGCAGTAAAGCAGAAGAAGGGAGAGAATGGACAGATCCCAACAGAGATAAAGCCTTTCAAGAATATTAAGGCGAAGATCCACCCAGGTTCTAACATGCAGCTTGCACAGAGTCGACAGGAGATCCTAGAGGTTATTACTTCTATCTCCGGAGAGGAAATGCAAGATAAACGCGAGGCTCTACTCGACATTCTTATAAGAAAGTACAGCGTTGGCCTCAACCGAGATATGGGTAAGGCGTTCGAACAGAAGCAGATCGAACTCGAGTCAGAGAACGCAGACGAACATATCATCCGATTGGAGATCGAGAAGTTGGCCAGAGGAGAGACTGTTACGGCAACGCCGGAGCAACCACACCAGGAACACATAGAATTTAAGATGCTTGCTCTCCAAGAGATTGGGGAAACGGATGGTCCTATATTCGAAGTGTTCATGGAGAACATTCAGCAACACGACTCCATTATAAACCCAGAGACACAGAAGGCTTCACCAGAGCACGCCTTCGTTGGTATCGACCAATAGATCCTTTACAACATCGGTTTGGTCGGCGTTCCCGCCCCTCTTGTTCTGTCTTTCGGGACAAAGGGGGTGGGGACGTCTAAACCCTATATCGTGATGATGCAACCACGTAAAACGCTTGTAGGTAGTTACACAACTTAATCGTATGTCTAACTCTCTTAATAAAGAATTCCCATTCATTCTTCATTCCAAATTTACAGGACCTCCAATCCTTAACTTTGCGGGAGATGATGGTGGAGGAGAAGGATCCCCTGGTGACGATGGCCAGGATGCACCTGACCCTAATACTCCTGCCGGAGCAAAGTGGAAAGCTATGCGCGAAGCAACGAAAGTCGCAGAGCAAGCAGCCCAAAATGAACGAGAGGCACGTATCAAAGCAGAGGCAGCCGCCGAAGCAACCGAAGCGTTACTCTTGAAAATCCAAGGCAAATCCGCTGAGAAGCAGGAAGAAGATGAAGAAATCGTAGTTCCTGAAGGAGCGAACAAGGATGATGCAGCTTATGTTGAAAGCCTTGTATCCGCAGCCCTTAAAAAGCAAGGTCTTAATGGTAAAGAACTAAAAGAAGCCATTAGTAACCTCACTGGAAACCAGGAACAAATGAAAATCGACAAAACTATGGACGCTGCAAGAACTGATCTCGTAAGCGAATTCGAAGATTCTGTCCCCTTCAATTACGCGGAGTCACTAAAGTACGCCCAAGACAATAACCTCGGACTTGTCGGATCATCCGCTGTACAAGCATTGAGAATCGCTCATAAAGAAATGAACGAAGCGAAGTTCGATGCATGGAAAGCAGATGGAAGTAAGCCGAGAAAACGTGCCCCTAGTCTCGACGCCTCCGGTGGAGGAGAAAAGACGGGAGCCGCAAAAGAAGATGAAGAAATCGCACCTAAGTCAATAGAGGATGCAGCCGCATTGGCTAAGTCCATGCTATCAGACGGTGTATAAGAATCTTTTTTATTCATCTACCTACAAGTGTTATGGCTACTATTTCAACCAGTGAACTAACAAATATCTTGGAGAAGGTGATTGATCCTACTCTTAGGCATCTTCACATCTCTTCAAACAAATCGCCGACCGTTCGTATGTGGAAAGAAGGTCGTAATGGCGGTGAAGGTACAAAACGTGCAACAAACAACACGTTCTACATCACTACTCGTTACGGACGACATTCCAACATGCAAGGTCAGGCAGAAAGCGCAACTCTTATCCGTGGTCGTGGACGTGATTCACAGCCTAGCTTCACAACGAAGACTATGGCGGGTGCATTCACATTCACTCTAAAGGCTAAGAAGTCTTCAGAACAGAGAGCAGGTGCTCTCGTAGACACAGTTATGGAAGAAGTTAGTGGTATGCTCGAGCGAGCAAAGACGATGATGGCTTTCTACGCGAACAACGATGCCACTGGTGTTGTTGGTCAAGTAAACGACGCATCGCCTAACTCAAAGAGTACCATTGCAGTAGACGGTGTACGTGCTACAGCAATCGACTTCCTACTCGATCCAGGGGACAGTTTGTTCCTCGGTGACGAAGCGAACCGTGTCGCAGGTACAGGTGTATCTGTAACAGCAGCTTCAATCGATAGTGCTACACAGATCACTGTGGACGAAACTATCGCAGCAGCAGCAAACGACGACCTTATTTACTACTCTGAAGCGTACGACGTTGCAGGGACAGCTAATACAGGTAAGAACGGTCTCGATGGACTTCTCGCTAATAGCGGGACAGTACAAGGGATCACTATGTCTACTTCTTTGTACTACCATGCTCACATTGATACTACGAGTGAAACAGTATCTACAACTCGTGTGCTTGAATACCTACAAAAAGCTGATGCTCGTGTTAAAGACTCTTCAGCCTTCATCATTACTCTTGGTGATCTATGGTGGAAGTTGACTGACACAATGCGCGGTACTACAGACATCCCTGCCGATAAGGTAAACAAGTTGCTCCAAGGTGGTGCAGAAGGTTTGCGTTTCGAATGGTTTGGAGGTGGAACACCTGTGTTCTACGATCCATTCTGCCGTCCAGGATTTGTTAACGGTCTTGACCTTAACAGCCTCGGATACCGTCAGGAATGGGCTCTCGGGCTTGTTGATGACGCGCGTGGTATGGCTCACCGTATCTCGCAGAAACTAGAGTTCGAAGTCGCGGCTTCAGAAGATGGTGAATTTTATGTCATCGATCCTCGCTCATGTTTCAAACTAAGCGCTAAAACTACTTCGTAATCACTTTATCTAGTCCCCTATACGTTATGCGTACAGATTTCACACCTCCGGCTTGGTTCAGATTCCGATCTCGTCAGCAAGAAGAAGTGGTTAACGCCACAACTTCAAAGCTCGATGCTACTGACCGGATACAGGAACAAGGTATTGCAGACGCGAAAGCGAAAGCTATGCCGATGATGGCGAAAGTCGTCCAAGACCTCGAGGGTCGTCCGGATTCCGCTGTCACAGGCGGAACACGACCCTGGACGCCAGAGGTGTGGGCTAGAGTACAAGCGAACGAACGAAAGAAGCTGAAATATTGGTTTTCTTATTTCCTTCGACTATTCAATCATGCCTAATACGCCAGATCGAAACTACAACGTAGGGCAATCAATGATTAACGATCAACATGATGGTGGGCCAGGTGTGCCTTACCACAATGTTGTAATTACATTGAACGCTCCACTACAAACTGTAACAGCCGCCGCTCTTACGAGTGGTATCCTCGTTACACATACTCTTGATGCTCTCACCACTGGTGGTGCTCTTGTCATCACTAGTGACTCATCTGATACTGGTACTCGTGTACTTGTACAGATTACAAACGATAACACCGCAGCTACAGGTGCCGTTTGTTTGAGTCTGAAGAATGACTCCACAGCAGGGGCAGCAATGTCTATCACTGGTACAGGAGTTCTTGGTATTGACTTCTCCGCTCTTGGAGTTGCTGATTCCATCTTCAAAGCAACATTCACAACTGACGCAACTATGAAAGCTCCACAGACTGTGGCTGCTGACGGTTTCTTCAAGGTTGATGTTGCCGGTACTGCTCACTACGTTCCTGCTTACACAGTAGCCTAGTAGCTTAAACTCTGATCTTTATTCCTCCGGGGGCGGGAAGTATTAGCCCCCACATTTTTATCCGCTTAACTTACTCACTATGTCACCACGCAAACCCAAAGCAAAGGCACCTGTAGAAGCAGTCGAAGAGACCCCTTCGCAGGATCCCTCTGCTCCTACAGAGAACACCCCTGTAGATCCAGTACAACCTACTGAAGAAGTAGTACAACCTACTGAAGAAGTAGTAGAGGAAGACGCAGTAGCCGAACCTGGTGAAGAGGAGCCTGAGCCAGATGAGCCAGAAGTAACTGTATCTGATGCAGCGCGCGTATCACTCTCTAATCTATCTACAAAACTCATCAAAGCGATTGAGTCTGTATCAGACGAAGAGGTTAAGGACGCAGACACAGCAGAGCAGATCCGTCTGGGCGCAGCTCGTATCCTAGAGGAAGCCGTTGGCTCTCTCGATGCGAACCGTGTTGCTGTTCAAGAGCTAGAAGCTGTACTTGGTGAAGCAACCAAGGAAGCACAGAAGCTCGGAGAAGCACACAGACAGCTCACTATTAAGAGTGATTCATACCGTTCAGAACGCGATGCATTCGTTGCACTCAACAATCTAAACGAGGATGAATTCCAAGCTTTAATCGCTGCATCTCGCAGTGGTAAAGCAGAAAAAGAGAAAGCTGAATAATATACGGGGGAGGCTTTCACTCCCCTTTCTCTTTCTAACCACTTAATGCTTCTTTCTAACCTAAAGGATACCTGGAACGCCACAGTCGTCTCTAAGGACGACAGGAACGCCACTGTGGAATTCTCAGGTAAATGGGTAAACTACCTCGGACCCGATGGAAATTGGGCTCCAATAAACTGTAACCTAATACCAACCGCAGAAGGATGGTCCGTGACCGAAGCCCCGTTCAATTTCAATGCTCCTAAGTTCGCCGATGATGAGGCGTTTTTTGAGTCTGATGTCCGATGGGACATATTTGGACAGGATGCGATTACGGACGATCCTTTTGGAATGTATATGCGTGCAACCCAAGCAGACCATGTTGAAGGAGAACTATTCGACATCAATGGTAATGGGAAAACTGATGCTGTGATCTATAAGAATGCATTCCCCGCGTGGGGAGCAGACCTTATCTACTATGTCAGGCATGGTAGAGCTCCTCGCCTAGAGAAGCTAGTACGGTTCAATGCAGACCCGGGCGTTAACGCACCGACATTGGATATAGATTTCGATATTCGATTTACTGCACCTCTTACAATTAAACCAATGAACGATGTATTAACATCGAACGATATAAAGCGTACAAAAGTGCACACAGAACGCCGTAAAAGTGAGGAGAAGAAGGATACACCGCAATCTCGTAAAAAGGCTTTTATTTCTCTATTAGACGAGAGGGAGTCTCTAAGGAAGGTGTGGTCACAAAAAGATCGTATGCGTACACTGAAGTCCATTATGCATCGTCCTAATGGTGCCTCAGAACGACGTGGTATTGGTATGAAAGATTTTATTATATGGGATAGTCATACCGACGTTAGAAACCGGAAACAAAGTTCTATAGAAGTAGAGTATACAAAAGTAACAAGAGACTCTTACCGATTAACAAAATTAGTACCTACTGAATTCTTCGATGGTGCAGTATTCCCTGTATTAACAGATACCACACTAACATTTTTCCCGGACGCGCATGTGGAGACAACTACTGTTGATGGAACAGTATATAGTCAAGGTAACGGTTCTCTTGGTAAAACGTGGTCTGATATACGCGATGATCCAGGTAACAATGTAGAGGATTCTAATACCACAATAGATGTATTAGTTGGAGGTGGTACAGTAGCTAGTCAGTACGAAACATTATCTAGGTGTATTATGCTATTTGATACTACCACCATTCCTGTTGGGTCAGTAAAAAGTTCTGGAACTGTAACACTCCGTACAGAAACTGTATTCGTTCAAGCGGGAGCTAGTGATGAATGGGGAATCAATATATGTGGTTCAAATCCTACATCCAATACAGCATTAGCATCTGGAGATTATGCTAATTTAGTGTTCACAGCTTACTCAGCTACTGTTATTGCGGTTAGTGGTCTATCGGCTGATACGGATGAGGTATGGACTTTGAACGCTAGCGGTCTCGCTGCAGTTACCCTAGGAGGTATCACAAAATTCGGAGTGTGTTTTACGGAAGATATAGCAGGATCCGGGAATTACGACCAGGGATCTAGGGTCGGTACTCGCGGTAATTTCTACTCTGCCGATCAAACAGGGACAGATGATGATCCAACACTTAGTGTTGTATTCACATTTACTATTGACCCTCCTACAAGCCTTGCTGCTTCCGTTGATGATGGTAGTACTACTATTGATTTAACATGGACAGATAACTCTTCTGATGAAGAGGGGTACGATGTGGAGGTAAGTGATACTGGATCTGGAGGGTGGAGTTTAGTAGAAAGTATAGCTGCTAATTCTACAAGTTATAGTCATGCCCTTGGTACAAATTCCACACAAAAGTACTACCGTGTCAAAGCTACGCATGCTACATATGGGGATTCAACATTTTCCTCGGTTGTAAACGCTACTACAGCATCGGCTGCTCCATCTGCTACGGCCGTAGCTCATTCTAATGGTAGCACTGTATTAACAGTTACATGGACAGATAACAGTAGTGACGAGACTGGATTTAGCGTGGAGAGAAGTGACGATGGATCTAGTGGATGGGCAGAGGTCGGAAATGTTGGTGCAGGGATTACAACATATGCTGATGACGTCGCTACGAATGGAGTCCGTCGATATTACAGAGTCAAGGCACAACGCAGTGGCGATAGTGTCGATTCTAACTATTCTGCGACAGCAAATAACATCACAGCTCCAGCAGCACCAACCCCATTAACAGTAGACACCTCTCAGGGGTCTCAACAATTACGGGTTTCATGGACAGATAACTCTTCCACAGAGACTACATTCAGCATAGAACGTAGGAAAGCAGGTGAGGCAGCGTTTGTAGAGATAGTAACAGACACAGCTTCTCCATACGACGATACAGGACTAGACGAGGATACGTTGTACTTCTACAGGGTCCGCGCGTACAACGCGACTGACACTATATATAGTGCATACACAACCGTCGCCTCAGCGCGAACACTCTCTCCAAAGCCTACAAACCTACGAGCATTACCAAACGAGGAAACATCAGTGATGCTTCTATGGGATGGTGTCTCCACGAGGAGTATAGGTGTAAAGGTAGAGCGATCACTAAACGATTCCGACTGGTCAACGCTTGCAACTACAGCAAAAGGTGCTCTGCAATATGAAGATACTGGACTTACCAACGGAACAACGTATTATTATAGGGTATCGTCTGTCGGTCCTGATGGAACATCGGCAGTCACGTCATCGGTCTCTGTCATAGCAAATATGGCTACGAGCGCAGGAATGGAATTTGCCATCAATAAGAAGCTTAATTCATTCCCAACCGAGTAATGACTGCTATACCTTCAGCCGATTCCCTACGAACACTAAACCTCGCGTATCGAAAGATGCAGGAGGATTTCCGTTTGTTCGCTCCGGATCTATTCCGTGGGAGTGCATCCCTTACTACAGATGCTACGAATGGTTATCTGACACCCGCAGTTGGTGTTGGCCTCATCGAAGCTATCTGGGATGGTAACAACAATAAACTAACGAAGATCAACAAAGATCAGCGATTCCATAGGGATGGTTGGTTCTTGGATGGTATGGATAATTCTGGTTCAGGTGAATTTAAGAAGAGGCAGATCGCTGTATACATAAATGGTTCAGCTAAAGTCTCTACCGCGTACACAGTCGACTACCTCGCAGAGTACGCAGACCTTACTGCTACGTCGGATCCTGCATATCCATTCACGGAAAAGGTACACCTAGACATGCTGACAACCCTACAGGCTTACTACTGGATGGTAGAGCAGGGACAGTCTAGGGAGAAAGAGGCAAGGACTCTGAAGAATACATACGAGTCTGATCTGAAGGATGCAATGCTTCACTATCAGCATGACGAACCAGAGTACTACGAAAGCACTCATTCAGATGCAGGAGTAAAGAACTCCCGTCCATACCTTAATCTATAATGGCTTATACAATTGTCCCACCGGCAATAGACGACCAGTACGAATGTCTGGAAATTTCTCGCATAGGTGGACTCAACACGCGCGACCATCCACTATCTCTCGGACCAGACGAGTTTACAGCACTCACCAATGTCTTCACCGAAGGTAGGGGTTTAGAGAAACGTCTAGGGTTAGCAGATTACGGTACAGAACAGGGTACTGATAAGAAGGTTGTCGGTCTAAACTTCTACGAAGATGATACCAATGGGATCATTCCTCTAATGGTATCTGACCAAACTCTCTACAAATATGTCTCTTCCGCGTGGGCCGCATCCGATAAGACGGATCTCACCACAGCGCTCGACACACAAATTATCCCCTTCCACTCCAAGTCCGGAGCGTCACTGACAAGTGGTACTAGCACGGGCGGATCCACTGCGTACCAATTAGAGGATAGTGGCGCAGCATGGACAGAAGGACAGTACCAAGGATTCTGCGTAGTATGCGCAGGGGAAGTGAAATATATTGCAGATAACGATGCAACAACGCTGATCTTGCAGGATAAGTTCAACAGTGATAAGGATGCTGACTACCAGTCAAAGGCATATAACATCCACGCAGTCGCACCTCATTCATTCATTATGAATGGTACGGATGCTGTACAAAAATATGATACAACTACAACAACTGCTATCGATGGTACACATATCACAGCGGGTAAATCTCTACCTATTGCTTCCGTTGGTGCTGTGCACCATGGTCGTATGTGGCTTGCAGCAGGTAAAGGAGATGACAATGACCGCCTCTTCATTACAGACGAAGGTATGGGAGAGAATATTACAACGGATACCAACTTGAATATAAATATCCAGTTCGAGAATGATGGTGACAGCGTTGTCGCTATCGGTAGCGCGCCACTATCTACAGGTGCAGTGATGGTATCTGCAAAGAAGCGATCAGTTCACCTTACAGAAGGTGACAACATCTTGAACTACACAACACGACCAGTCATCCGAGGTGATGGGTGTATCGCAAAGAAATCTTTTGCTACAGGACGTGGTACTGCATTTATGCTTGGAGAGAAGGGCGTCTTCTCTATATCCGATCTTGGCACAGCACCACTCAACGATCCACTCCCTATCTCTCGAGATATCCAACCAACCATCGACGCACTCTCTGCCGCACAAAAGGCAGATGCATGTGGCGCAGTACATGACAACAAGTATTGGCTCGCCATCGGAGGCAATATGTGGTATTACGATATGGAAGAGTCACTCATCCAGAACAAGCACGTCTGGTGTGACGCAGGTATCGACGCTGTGAACTTCAACGTCATGTCTGTTATTGATAACAAATTGTATGCAGGAGATGACACGAAGGGTCAGGTTTATGAGTTCCTTACAGGAAATCAGGACGATGGAGAGAACATCGAAATGGTTATCAGCTCTGGTCGTTTCTCTCTACCTAGCCGTCCTCACATGTGGATCGATCGTATCGAACTCATGGCCGAGAGAGAGACATCAACAGTCATTAGTATGCAACACGCGACAGATGGTGGAGCTTTGGGTACACTTACGAACAAGACATTAAG
>Ga0222633_1001502_pt1 | contig 12177 bp, 9 predicted proteins | sample AntAcemetageno48_FD_179816 | JGI IMG/M metagenome (GOLD analysis project Ga0222633, IMG submission 179816) | Saline water microbial communities from Ace Lake, Antarctica - #48 | ecosystem: Environmental > Aquatic > Non-marine Saline and Alkaline > Saline | place: Antarctica: Ace Lake | collected... | reverse complement strand
GGAGGAGAAAAAAAAAAAAAAAAAAAAAAAAAAAAAAAAAGCAAACCCGAACCGTCTCGTCGTCGTTACTCGCGGGCGGCCAGATGGGAAAGATGTGCGTCGCGATGGGTGACTACATCTCCGGCCCGGTGGTGTTGCCGGAGTGTACTGCAGGCACTACCGTGACTTTCGAAGCCGGGTTCACAATCCGTGTGCCTGACCAGTCTGAAACAAACGAAAACTACGGCGACGAAACCTTGGCGGAGTGGGAGGAACGGTTCGCGAAAAACGAACTGCCCAATCGGCGAATACGCGTGTTCGTGGTAAGGGCCTTTCCCAATCACCACATCTCGCCTCCCTGATTGCCCATACTCGTACCAGAAGGGACGGTTATTACCTCTGACTGTTTGTCCATACATCGCGATATACAAGGCTGACACTTTTTCGTTCACAATCAGGAAATCGAAGCCGTGCCTGGCTCGAAGCGGAACTGGAGAGCGGTTGGGTTCGAAATGCTGGTTGAGACCAAGGAAAGTGGGGCTGAGGGTAAGGCGAGTAAGGTTGAGGGTAAAGAAAGTACTGCAGGGGAAGGTATCGAAGACGCGAGTGATGCTTCGACTCGTGAGTTAAGTGATGCGTTACCTCGCGAGTTGATTGACACCAAAACTCTGGGCGAGGATGAAATCGCGTGCGGCGAGTGGCGCGCCACCACGGGCGTGACGTTTCTCACCACGGAATCGCTGTTAGACGACGCCGCGTACAACGAGATGTGGATTGACAAGTTTGACAAGGCGCGAGAAGATGAGATGATGGGCGACACGCTCGGCGGCGACGTCGACGCCTTTGATGAAGGTACGGCCTTGGGCGTTTCCCAAATCCAGGCACACTGTTTTATCTCTAAAGCTGGTGACTGTTGTCCATACATCGCGATATACTCGTACTGCGAAGGGCGCATTACCGGATGCCGATTGTCCGCCCGTAATTACTCACGTAACATGGCCCGAAAGACTGACACTTTGTTTTATCATCGCAAGACGAGCGCGACGACGGAAACGAGCCGCGAACGGGTCGTGAGGACGTTTCCGATTCCGACGGCGCGCGATACGTGGACCAGCTCCGGGCGCGGGGCGGCTTGCGACGGAAAGGCAGGGGCAGGGTTGTGATTAAAACTGACGACGCCACGGTCAATTCGCTGGACTCGTCGGCCGGTGCGACGGACAACGAGAAGGAGGATTCCAAACAAAAAGAGACGGAGCACACGCTTCGCGCCGCGTTTCTTTCGCAGCCCAAGCCCGTGCCGGACGGTCTGGTGGTGGTCCCGACGTGGGCGGTCGCGGCGAAGGCGCCGTGGACATCCGCGCGTGAGTATTTGATCGGGGGGAACTCGCCGCTTGTTTTGCTTCCGAACCGGGTCTGGGTGCTGGTGGAATCCATCAACGGCGAGTTGTTGGTGGAGGTTGGGGTTTACGCCGGGGAGGGGGGGCTGGGGGAGGCGGTTTTCGACAACGAAACGGACGGGGACGCGGTCGCGGCGCCGGCGCAAAAAAAAGACCCGCGCCGAGCCGTGGCCAGACGGTACGAACGAGGCGGCCGGTTCGCGTCCGCGTTTTTCGTGGAGGAACGGGCGATGTCGAGTGAGGAGCTGGAGTTTGAGTTGGCGCCGGGCGAGGGGGACACGCCGTTGACGTTTTGATGGGGAGGATGTCTTTGACCCCAAAACATATTTTCAATTGTCTTTCGTCAGTAGTCTACAAACTCATTTCAAATCAGACATCAGTACTCCTCGCCCGGACGCGTCAACTCCTCACTCGCGGTCGCGCCGGGGAAACCTTTTTGGTCGGAACCGGCGTCGCCGGGGGCACGCGACCCCGCGTGCCCCCGGCAGCGGTTTAGGGCTTAGGGTTTAGCGCGTCCCCCGGCAACACACTACGGGTTCCAGTCTTGGACGACACCACGCCCGTGGGTGGTACGTAATGGGACCACACGAGCGTTCGCCGTTGAAGCAGCCCGGGGTGCCGAGCAAGGAGACCGCGGCAGCGCACGCTCTTCGCATTGTGAGGACCAGGGCGGCGTATGCGAGCATGTCTCGACGCGGCGGGTCTCTGCACGGCGGGTTGCGAGTTACTACGTCGGCGGGTCCACCAAAAGAATCTGGACCTCCTGGCCCCGTGCACACAAAGCGTTTGTACGCCAAAGGAAACGACCCGCGTTGGCGTCGCGACGACCCTGACTCGCCAAAGTCGCGCCAATCCGGTGCGGCTTGGCACCCGAAACGGGACGAACCCCACTCGAAGGAAATAAGGGCCGCGTTGGCGTACGCCAGGAGCGAAGGGACGGACTCGGAGAGCGGGACGGAGTCGGGCGAATCTGACGATTCGCGGCGTGGAAAAATAAAAGTTAAAAAAACGCGCGCCGTTCGCGTCCCGACGCTCGGCGCGTTCGCGGACGACGACGTGACTCCCGTAACCCCGTCAAAGGCGTGGTTCAATCGTGGCGACAAAAGCCGCTTCGCGGAGGACTTGCGTGCGGTGCGAAATGCACGAATAATAACTCGAGACCTTTCCTTGAACGACCCGGCGGCGTTTGCGCGCGACCGGGTCGCGTCTGCGGCGGCGGCGGCGAAAACCGCGAAACGCGCCGCCGAACTCGACGCGGATAAAACCGAGGAGCTCGTGACGGCGATGCTGACCCGGGCGCGACGCGAATTGGAGCTTGGCGGAGACGACCGCGGGCTTTCCTTTCAAGAAGCACCTCACAGTGTCCCACTGAATGCCCACACAGGTAACAGCCGCGGAAACGTCCACGGCGGTTCGCGAGTTGGCACACCGAACGCCCGCGCGAGCGCGGGTACCGGCGACGCGGCGTCCGCGCTGGTCGCAACGAGGGACGCCCTGAACGCCGCCGCCGCCGCGAACGCAACACTCGCCGCCGCCGCGAAGCGAACGCCGTTCGGGGTGACGAAAACGGCACCGATGACGGAGACGTCAGAGCACCGCGCCGCGAAGATGACGTCGACGCGCTCGCTTGAAAAGACTTCCCCGGAACCTGAAGTAAATCCCGAAAGGGACGACGTCTTTTCTTTCGATTTCTCGCGTTCCACGTCTCTTGCGATGGAAAGCGGGCGCGCGCGACGCGCGGAGGCGTTGGAACAGTACGCGGCGGTGCGTTTGCGGTGCCTGGCGACTGCGGAAGTGACCGCTTTCGCGACCAAAACAAACGACCAAAACAAAAGAACGCCGCGCAATGAGTCCGAGCGCTTTGGAAACTTCCCGAGTCAGCGCGGATCGCGCCGGGTACCACAGCGCGAATCGTGACAAGCACCACGACTCCGCCTCCGAAACCGACTCCCACGACTCCGCGGGACTATCGACCGCCGGGTTGGAAAGCGGAAGGTTGACTATTTACGTTCGGGTGCCTTTTCCGACGGCGACGCCGCCGGCGGACGACGACGCGCTTCGTGTGATCAAATAATCTGACCCCACTTCAAAACTCCGCGATCAAAACGATCGTCGACCCACATCCATCGATGAAATCCTCAACATGTTGACCGAAAAACGGTTAAAGGGACGAGCACGAACACGACGCCCGACACGCAAGACGTGCGTGATTTCCGCGGTGCCTCGACGCGGGACCGCGGTCCAGTGAGATGCGTAGATATGAGTAGATAAAGGCACCTCTCTACCTGTCCTGTTGGCGTTTGTAAAACGAAAAATGTGAAATAAAAAATCGAGACAAACCTTCGGGCGGCGCTTCGCTGCTTCACACCGACCGACACGCGATGAGCCACGCCGTGTCTTCCCTCGCGTTTTCGCGCGCGTTCTACCACCGCGCGCGCTTTCCTCGCGATCGCGGGTACGTCGTTTGGGCCGTGTGTTTATCGCCTCGTCTGGGTTTCCCGAACCGCGCGCCTGATTCAACGACTCATCCCCGGACGCTCTCGATCCCCTGACCCCTCGGTGCCCTTCTCAACAAATCCACAGGCTCGCCTCCCGCGCTCGCGCCCGTTCTTTTCTCACCGTTCGCGCGGAATCCGGCGCGCATCGTGGCATCGTGGATGACCCGCTGGTGCACAGCTCCAGTCTGGTTTCCACCAAGCTCGCGCCCGAGCGCGCGGGCGCGTCACCCCCGGCTTCCCCAACATCATCCACCTCCATCCTGTCCGATCTCGAAATCCACGGCTCCAGTTTGAAGGCGACACAGCTCACCCCCCCCCCGCTCGGCGCGCCTGTGCCTGCGTCTAAAGGAGGTCAGGTCTCCGACTTCGCGTCGCGTGTCAAGCCCGGTTCCAAGAACGCCCCTCCCCTGCTGTACGTATCGCCCGTGTGTCCGCACGCGCACAAAGCGTGGCTCGCGGTTTTGGAAACGAACGTGCCGTGCGACGTGCGGTTCGAGGATTTGGGTAAGAAAAGCGCCAACCTGCAGGACGCGTTTGCGGCTGGGACGTACGAACACGAACCGCTCACCGCAAAGGTGCCGGTGCTGCAGCACGACGGCAACACGTTCGTGGAAAGCGTGTTCGTGGCGACGTACGTGGTGGAGACGTTTTCGGACGCGAACAACGTCGCGTACGCGTCGCCCGCGGAGCGCTACGCCGGCGCCCTCTTCGCGACGCAGTTCAATCAACTCACGCCGCTGTACACCGGGGCGCTGCGAGCGAAATCACACGAAGAGGTGGAGATAGCGCTGGACAAAGTAAGGGCGCAGCTCAGGCAGTGCGAGCGCGCGCTACGCACGGCGCAGACGATTTGCGCCGGGGGCTCCGGCGCGGACGGCGCGGCTAGTGCCGGTCCGTTCGCGTGTAACTCGCGATACACCCTCGCGGAGATCACCACTAGTACGATGATTCCACGACTCGCGCTGGTGCTCGGGTCGTACCGTGGGTTCCGGTTCCACAAGGAGCTTGAACAAATGCAGCTGACACAGTTGGCGAAGTGGGTGGACGCGTGTTCCGACCGCCCCTCGTTTAAAAAAACGCAAGAAATCGCGAGCGACGTGACCGGGAAAGACTTCGGGAGCGCCATCATCGACATGTCCGCGAAATTCGTCACGTTCAGGGGGTGATGGAACAGGGGGGGGAGGCGAGCGCGCTCATCGTCGGCTGTGTCGCTGTGTATTCTTGCATATTTTTTATATTTCATTTGAAAGCGTATTTGCGAGCGCGTCACTTATAGCTCGGAACGTCTCTCCCGGTGTCTTCGAAACGAGAAAATGAAATGAACGAGCGCACCACGAAACTTTCACGGGAAGTTTCGTTTCAAAGCCACGCCCGTGGTTACAGAACGTCAACGAATGCACCGCGTACCCGTAACGCAGTATTATATCGTCCCAGAGTATTCAGTCATACGATTGTGGAAAAACTGTTTTCGCTGGCTACTGCGCGCCCGCGAATTGGTACACGGAGTACAAGTCACGCTTGTTGTCCGCCGTGTTCGCGGCGCTCACGACTTCGCGCTCGCGATGGGCGCGTAGGTCGTTTGACATGTCGTCCCTCTGCGCCTTCATATCAGCGCACATCTTGTCGAACGTGCTCGCAGATATCACGTGGCACACGCGGTCGACGTGCCACGTGATTGGGCCGTATTTGGAGCACAGTTTGTTGGAGCGGGTCATGCCTGAGGTGGAACCGGTGTAGCCCGTGATCTGCGTACCAAAAGCGCCGTCGACGATCATACCGCGCATGAGGTCGGGGTAGTAGTGCGTCTCGTCGTTCACCACGGTGAACACCTGGGACTGCACGCCGATTTGGCGCGCGGTTGAGTTCGCGGCGCTGCTCGGATCGGCGATTTGCACGTCGCCGCGCGCGGAGGAACCCACGGAGGTCGCGGTCGCCGCGTCCATGTTGCAAAAAACCCCGTCGTAAAAAGGGGTCTGGTACTGGTTAACAGTACCGCACGCCCCGAACGCGGAGTGGGGCCAGTGCACTTCGTACGTCTCGCCGACTTTCATGCCTTTGCAGTGCTTCCAGTCGTACTCCGTGGTGAACCTGCTGTCCGTGGCGTCGTAGTGGTAGCAACGCAGGGCGGGCGTTGCGGACGAGCTGGCGAGGAGCTTGCGGGCGACAACAGAGGCGGGGCCGCGGTCCGCGACAACCCCGGCCGCGTCGTACTGCCCGACGCTCTGGTGCTCCGCGCCGAGATGCCAGTGCACGTTGACGGGGCAAAGACCCGCTTTGTAGTACTGCGTGGTGATGAGGTTCGGGTTTCCCGCGACCAGGCCTTGCGTGAAACTCCCATCCGCGTTCATGGTGATGTCACCACCAGCCTGTTCGATCGCGGCGTTGACGCAGTCGTAGTCGTCCCAGCCGCGGGTGGGCTTCGCGCCTGCGCAGAAGTTGTCGCCGGAGAAGGCGAGTCCGTGCTCGGCGGAGGCAGCGGCCTCGACGGAAGAAGCGGCGCCGAGGCCGAGCGCGACGCCGAGGCCGAGCGCGACGGCAGCCTTTGAGACGATGGCACTAGCGGAACGCATCTTGGGATGGACTTCGACGACGGAGGTGAGGGACGTGCGGAGAGTGCGGGCGGAGAGTGGCGTGCGACGGCGGATAACGGGTGCCGACGGTTCAATTTTTTCAGACTTTGTTTGCGGCTTTGCGCTGACCACTGTAAACGTAATTGAAGGCACCTCGAAGGCACAAGGCAGCCAGGGGCACCCGTTTCAAGAGGTTTCTCCGAGACCTTCTTCAATCGTCACTTCCGACGTTCCTGTCGGCCGCGCCCAGGGATTCGTTAATCCTGGGGACGCGTCCGTTAGCCGGACCGCTCGCCGGCCTCGTTCCGGAAGATTAACCCTCCCGCGCGACGGGTAGGGTTTAAGGTGTGAGCAGGCTGCAACAGGGAAAGGAATATTATTCTTCTTCGCTTTTTTATGCCTTTTGTTTCGCGTGAAGCCACGGGTCGGCCCAACACTCGGCAATGACGCCAACGGCGGTCTCGCGGCTCGCGCCGCTGCTTCGTGGCGCGGCGCATCGCGTCGCTGCGCCTTCGCGACACGGCGTTGCGTGTCCACCGCCGCGCGCGTGGTTCCGCCCCCCCTCGCGCGCCGCATCCCGCGCGCAAACCTCGGGCACGCGCGCGTCTTTGGGTGGCGAATTTGCCACGTCACCGTGGGTCGTACCGACGTGGGACGTGCGCGTGTTGTTCGACGGTGAGTGCCCTTTGTGCGTCCGGGAGGTGAATTTCTTGCGGGCCAAGGACAACGGGAGGGGCCGGCTCGATTTGGTGGACATCGCATCGCCTGCGTACGACCCGGGGGTTAACCGCGGGATCGATTTCGTTACCGCGATGGGGACGATTCACGGGATCAAAAAAGACGGGACCGTGCTCACCGGCGTCCCGGTTTTCGACGCCGCGTACTCGGCGGTGGGTCTCGGCTGGGTCTACGCGTTCACCAAAAATGAAACTGCAGCGAAAGTCGCAGGTAAAATATACGACTTCTGGGCGGCAAGAAGGCTGCAGGTCACGGGAAGGCCTTCGCTTACGCAGGTGCTGGAGGCTCGGTCGCGACGCGAGGCGGCGAACGGAGCCACCGCGTGCGCCGCGGAGGCGAAGACAGATGCGAAGAAAGAAAAGCAAGAAACTCGCAAGCCCGGGGTGGCGTCCGACGACGAGTTCGACGCGTTCCTGGCAAGAAACGTGACACGGCAAATCACCGTGGTGGACGCGCGGAACCCCGACTTTTTCGTGGAGCCGGATGACGAGCGCTTCGGCGGTCAGGAGGGAAGCGCGCCGATTGGCGACTGCGGCACTGAAAAGCGCCCGAACGCGATCAACGCGCCTTTCGACCGGGCCACGAAAAGTCTCCCCACGGAGTCGATCACAAAAAAGACAAACGGTGACCTCACATCGCCCATCATAACGCACTGCGGCGGCGGCGGCCGTGGACTGGCGGCGAAGATTTTTCTGGAGGGAAAGGGGTACACCAACGTGGTGAACGGGGGCGGGCCCGCCGTGAGCGCGCTTTGGGAAAAATTCGGCGAGAAGTAGCTTCCGTCTTGTATCAGTGTTTCGAATTGTCATAAATTCCCTCTATTTCATAAATACCCGGACGGGTACTAAGCCCTAAATAAACCGTGTGGTGCTTTTGACCATCACCGGCGCGAGTACCGCGTTTTCGTTCGCCACGCGTCGGCCCGCGCCTAACACTACGTTCGCGCCGGGACGCTCTGATTGGTTTCCAACTCCAACGTTCTTGAAATCGCCCGTAACCCGAGCGAGGTGCGGCTTTGGCGGCGCCGCGAACGCCCTCGCGTGCGCGCTCATCGCCGCGGCTTCCCTGAACCGCCGCCGCGCATCCACGGAAACGTCACAAGGGTCGTTACTCGCGCCGTCCTCCAACCCGGAACTGCGGCCGGTTTTTGTATGCGCAAACAGTCGTTTCGGCGACGAACAAGCCGCGCTTCCGCGAAACGCGGCAGCCGGCTCAACGAAGGACGAGGGCGGTGATTTCGATTTGCGCATCTCCGATTGCGAAAACGCGGACGGCGCAGGCGCGGCGGGGGTTACCACCGTGTTTTTAGTGGGGGGGGGGTGTCCTCCTCCGTCGTTACCGTTGGCGCATCCCACAGCAGAGACGTCAGTGACGGACTCGACCACGTTTGACCCTGCGAAACTTTCGTCATCCATAGTCGCGGCCATCCGAGCGGTGCGCGCCACGGACAAACGCAGCGCCCTCGCGTTGGTATCCACGAACCGCTCCGCCGTTTCCGCCAGAGCGCGCGCTTTGTCGTACGCCCTTCGCCAGACACTGGTGGCGGCCGGCTTTGTTTGTGAAACAGCACCACCGTTGTTCGTGTCGATCCGCCGCCGCACCGAAACGCGTCCTTTTCCCCGCTCCAAGTCGCTCTCTCCGTCCGTTTCGCTCGGGGTGGCGAAGTTTTCCTTCGCCCCAAACTCGCCCACCGATCCGAAAAGCGCACGCAGATTAGCGTTGCTGGTTTTCGTAAGCGCCTCCGCGGTGGCTCCATGGTGGTTCGTGCCGCCGCCGCGCTCCAAGTCCCTGTTGTCCCGGTCGTCGCCAAGAAGCGACCCTCGCTCGTCGCCGCCCCCATCGCCGGTTCTTCGCGGCGGGTCCCGGTGCCGGACCAGCAGAATCGCAATAACCACAACCCCCGCGACGCCAACCACGGAGAGGGGGGCGAGCATCAGGGTCGCCACCGGGCGGTCATCACGCCTGGTGTCCGCGATGGCTTGCTGCACCGCATCTAGGGTCGTGTCAACACGCAGCGCTTCCTCATCCGCCGCCGCCGCCGCCGCGGCTTCAGCAGCCACCGCGGTTTCAGCAGCCGCCGTCGCGGTTTCCTGGTCAACCTCGACGCCGGTCTGTTTCGCCAACGAACTCTTTGTTTCGCCGGTGGCGCGGTGCCTGCTGCGCTTACCGGTGTGCGTCGTGGCAGTGGTGGCAACAGAGAGCGGGTCTCCCACCACGCCCACTGCCGCCGGCGCCGGCACCGCGTCCGCGGGCGACAGGGTTTGCCACTTTTGAAACGAGCGGTCCGTTTCGGGAACGGACGCGGGGAGGTCCAAAAGAAACGCCTCCGAAAGACGCGCGTCCCCGGCGCGCGCGTGCTTGGCGATGTCCGAGACGTGAAGCTCAGTCGCGTCGCCGCCCGTCCACCCACGTTGAACCTGAGCTTTTGTTAAATGCGTGGCGTGCGTATCGGCGTGAGCGTGCGTCTCCGTGGAGTCGCTCGGTCCGCGTTTGGCGCGCTCCGCGTGCGCCGATGCCGCGTGATGAGACGAACCGCGTTCGTCGCCCTTGCCCGCTTTCGCCACCACGCCGTCCAAACCGAGCGACCACGCCGGGTCGTCCGCCGCGGCGTCGAACGTCGCCACCTTGGCGGTTTTGGGAGTTCCGGAGTGGCGCCCGAGCGCCGCGCGCGCTCGCTCCCCAGAAACGACGCGCTCTTCCACCGCGGCGCCTAGCGCGGCAGCGAGACGCGCGGTCACGGCGTCCAGGTCGTCGTCGGGCAAAGGGGCGGCGTAGGGGCTTTCTGTCACTCCTGGATCGCCGGTTTCCACGAGAAACGCGCCGTCTCCCGCGCCGAAAGCGTCGGGACCGGGCGCCGCAGAGTCGTACGAATCGTCAAACGAAACCGGACCCGGCGCGAGCGTGTCTTCAACCGGCCGATCGTCCACGGCTGGCGCGGGTGCGAACGCGAAGGACTCCGGTGTCCGCGTCTCCATAAACGCGTCGTCGATGTCGGTTGCGACGTCGCCGGCGGAAATCACGTCCCCGGCCTCCGCGCTTTCCACGAGTCCCTCCGCGTACTCCGCCAGTCCCTCCGCGTTTGTGTCACCGGACACTGGCCCGAGCGCGTGACTCGCCGCGGTTAAAATCTCCGCCTTTTCGTCAGGCGCCATGGAGGGAGATTCTGCGAAGACCCGAGAAGAAGAATCGTCAGATTCGGAAGAGTCGCGCGATGCTTCACCCGCCGAAGGCGCCTCCGCCGGGCGGAAATCCAAAGGCGCCTCCGCCTCGGCTTCCGGTTGTGATTCACCCCCCCACGCATCCGTTGATTCCGGCGCTTCCGCGTCGACCGATTCCGCCGTCACCGGTCCTCGCGCCTCATCCGGCGCCTCCGCCTCACGCGCTCCCAGTCCCGCCTCGTTTCCAACTTCCAGGCTCGCCTCAAACTCCAAACGTCGCTGCGCTTCATCTTGTTCAAACCGCGCGCGCCTTTCCTCCGTGGACGTAACCTCCGTGGCGCGTCGCGTTTCCTCCTGTTCAGCCGCGACGCGATTCGCCTCACCCGCCTGCGCCGCGATGGCGTCGTTACGGGACGACTCTTCCACCGCGAATCGAGCGTACTCGTCCTGTTGCTCCTCGTACGTCATCGCATCCGTGATTTTTGGTCCGCGCGTCTCGACTTCCTCGACAACCCCACCCGCCGCCTCCCCGCCGACGTTGACGTTCGCGAGCACGTCCGCCGCCGCCGCCGACAACAAATCGTCTCCATCGCCCCCCCCAATTTCAGATCCCACGCCGGCTTCAAACGCGTAAGTCGCGTCGTCGTCGTCGCCGCCGCCGCCGTCGTCGGAGAGAGCGCCGCCGCTGGGTTCAAACAAATCGTCCAAGCCCCGGTCGGTTTCCGTGTCCTCCGCGTCACCGGCGCCGTCGCGTTTCACGTCGTCGACCGCGTCGCCGATGACGTCCTCGAAATCAGCCTCAACCGCGTCGTTAATCGCGTCGGTTATGTCGTCGTCGTCGGAACGAACTCTGGTGTTGTCCTGTTTCGTTTGACGAGTTTCTTTTACCAATCCTGACCCTTCGAACATGGAAACCAACTCCTCCGCGCTGGCAGTTTCGATCGCGTCATCTTCATCATCTTGTTTCGACTTTTTCGTGGATCGTTTCTTTGACGATTTCTGCGACCTTTCGCTCTTGCGTTTCCTCGCTTCTTTATCCCCGGCCCTTTCCAGCGCAAACACCAAGTTGGCCGCGTCGTCATCAACCAGGTCATTCACGTTCACCGCTTTGGGGGTTTTGATTACTTGTTTACCAAGCGACGACGTCGCCGACGTCGACGCGACGCCCCAGGCGTCGTCGGCGTCTTTCTCGCGTCGCTTACCTTTGCTGGTGTGTTTCGAGTTGGTGTGTTTCTTCGACGAGCGTCCCAGGCCCGCAATCAAGCGGGTGTCTGAATTCCGCGTCGTCGTTTCCGAGTCTTTGGTGTCACTCCCGCCGGCGTCGTCGCGCTCGAACGCGGGGAGCGAAAACGAGTTCGCTTTTTCATATGCCGACCCCAGGTTCGCAAGACCAACCCCGGACGAATTCGTCGCCACCGCCGCCGCGCCCGCGATCACAAGCGCGCCGACCGCGAAACTCGCCACGACCCGGTAGGTCACCGTCCACGGCCGAGCCGCGCGTTGTCGCGACGTCCCAAGGCCAACCGCCGCCTGCGTTCGCGAGAGACGATGAGATCGTTGTTGGAAAATTGAGAAGGTGAGCGTCACGCCGGCGGGGTCGGGTTGCGCGGTAACACGGGTGTGGGGGGCGGTCGGGGGCGGTTCCCATTGGTGCTTGGGAAACACACGCGCGCGCGAACGTGTTTCCCATGCACTCGGGGAGCTCCCGGCGGGGTCCGAAGCGCGTGAGCTTCAACGGGAAGCCAGCCTAGGCCGCTGAAAAGCCACGAGTTCGAATGGTATTCAGATCGTGCGATGGGAAACGGGGTGCGGTCTGGTTTCACGCACCGTCTCCGTC
>Ga0222633_1001498_pt1 | contig 12199 bp, 10 predicted proteins | sample AntAcemetageno48_FD_179816 | JGI IMG/M metagenome (GOLD analysis project Ga0222633, IMG submission 179816) | Saline water microbial communities from Ace Lake, Antarctica - #48 | ecosystem: Environmental > Aquatic > Non-marine Saline and Alkaline > Saline | place: Antarctica: Ace Lake | collected... | reverse complement strand
AAAGAGCCCTCAGCGCTACTTGGCACAACTTGAATGGGACCTGAAATAAGCCCGAGGGATAAAAGCGTCACGTAGTCGACCATAAAGAGCCCTCAGCGCTACTTGGCACAACTTGAATGGGACCTGAAATAAGCCCGAGGGATAAAAGCGTCACGTAGTCGACCATAAAAAACCCCCTAAGCAGCCATACCATCCTGGCGAAGCAAGGCCTCAACCTCCGGTTCCCTGCCCCGAAAAGCAACAAACAGGTCCATGGCGTCTTCGGAGCCCCCTTTCTCAAGGATCGTCGATAGAAATTTCTCACCGGTTTGACGATTGAAGATGCCGTCTTCAAGGAATTTGGCAAAAGCGTCTGCCGACAGGACTTCCGCCCATTTATAGCTGTAGTAGCCTGCAGCATAACCGCCGCCAAATATGTGAGAAAACCCATGCTGGAAAGCATACTCTGCCGGGGGGAGAATGACGGCAACCTCCTGCCTGACCTGATCCAGTATCCGCTGAACCTGGTTCTCCTCGTCCGGATCAAAACCTGCGTGTAAACGGAAATCGAACAGACCGAATTCCAGCTGCCGAACCATCATCATGGCTGCGTTGTAATTCTTGGCCTTGAGCAGCTTATCCAGCATATCTTCGGGTAATGATTCACCCGTCTGGTAGTGCCCGGAGATAAAGGAAAGTGACTCCGCCTGCCAACAGAAGTTCTCCATAAACTGACTGGGCAGTTCTACCGCGTCCCAGGCGACGCCATTGATGCCGGAAACCGCCGCGGCATCAATCCGCGTCAGCATATGGTGCAAACCGTGGCCAAATTCATGAAAAAGTGTCACGACTTCATTGTGGCTGAGCAGGGCAGGGTCGTCCCCAACAGGACCGGTAAAGTTACAGGTCAAATAGGCAACCGGCAGTTGGAGTGAACCCGAATCATCAACTCGTCTGACCCGACAATCGTCCATCCATGCCCCACCACGCTTGTTGGCTCGCGCGTAAAGGTCGAAGTAAAACCGGGCGATACTGGCCCCCTCCTTTTTTATTTCATAGGTCAGCACGTCTTCGTGCCAGACAGGCATCTCATCAGAACGAACGACATCGATATCAAACAAACGACGTACAACCTCAAACATACCCTTTAGCACGGTTGGCGCTGGAAAGTAGGGTCGAAGTTCCTCTTCTGAAATATCAAATGCTGCTTTCTTCAACTTCTCGGCGTAATAAGGCACATCCCAGGGTTTGAATTCCTCCGGGCCGCCATTTTCCCTGGCGTACGCCACGAGTGTTTCAACATCTTTCTGGGCAAACGCCTTCGATTTTTCAGCCAGGTTATCGAGAAATCCAAGGACTTCCTCCGTTGAGCGAGCCATCTTTCGAGCGACCGATAGCTCTGCGAAATTCTCGAAGCCCAGCAGCTTTGCCTGCTCCAGGCGCGCTGACAACAGTGCGTGCATCACATCGGAATTATCAAATTCACCAGCGTTCGGGCCCCTATTAGAAGCCCGCGTACCAAAGGCGGTATACAACTCCTGGCGGAGTGTTCGATCATCGCAATAGGTCATAATTGCCAGGTAACAGGGCGCATCCAGCGTCAGAAGGTAACCTTGCAGGGCTTTCTCCTCCGCATTTTTCTGCATCGAGGCCAGTGCATTGTCTGGCACACCTGGCAGGTCCGATTTTTTAGCGATCAGTTTCTGCCATGCCTGAGTCGCATCCAGCACATTGTTATTAAAGGTGCTGTTCAAACCGGAAATTTCACGCGACAGCTCAGAAAACCTGATCTGTTCGGGTTCGGGCAGGTCTACCCCTGACAGACGAAAATCCCGCAGGGCGTTGTCGATAACTTTCCTGCGGGCCTGCGGCAGTGAATCGTATTCAGTTGACTCAGCAATGGTCTGATAGGCCTCAAATAAGGGTCGATTCTGACCAACTTCAGTATAGTAATCCGTGATCATGGCAAGGCAGGCTGTATGGGCGTCTCGAAGCTCCGCCGAGTTCATGACGGAGTTCAGGTGTGAAACGGGTGACCACGCCTGCTGCAGCCTGTCCTCCAGATTTTCCTGCGCTTTAACAACGCTCTCATAGGAATAAGGTTTGGTCTCCAGCAGATTATCGATACCCGCTCTCATCTCTTCAAGTATCGCTTCAACAGCCGGCACAACATGTTCAGGTTTGATGCGCTTAAAAGGCGGTAGCGTGTTGTGTTCAAGTAGTGGGTTCGTCATATCAGGTGCCCTAATCTAATGTATTTCTAATGGTGTCTATCACCGATTGTGTATCAGGCCCGGTGCTGACCTGCCCGCCGAACCAGATCATGAAAGCCAGCGCAGCCTGCTCAACCAACATCCCCAGGCCGTCGGCAACTTCACATTCTGCCTGTTTCAGACACCATTGATTAAAACGGGTGGTGCCGGATCCATAGATCATGTCGTAACATCGCGTGTTTCCAGTAATGACCGATGCAGGAATCTCCAGATCCTGGCGAGATAACCCCGCTGACGTTCCATTAATCACAAGATCGTAAGTTTCCTGCAGGCGGTCCCCTGCAACCGCCATGGAACCTGCAAATTTTTGTTCCAGCCTTTGCGCCTTCTCATGGGTTCGATTGGTGACATGCAGAACAGCAGGATCCTCAGCCAGCAGGCTCGCCAATACACCACTGACTGCACCACCGGCGCCGATCAACAGTACCTGTTTGTCCTTGATTGGCCAGCCGAGATTCTTAACCAGATCGTTCACCAGGCCAGGGCCATCGGTATTGTCACCTCGCAGTTTTCCATCTGCCGTTCGGGAAATTGTATTCACGGCTTCGGCCAGGTCTGCAGATTCACTGGCTTCATCAACAAACTGCCAAGCGTCATGTTTACAAGGCAAGGTGATGTTAAATCCATAAGCCGACTCGAGAAACTCACTGGCCGCTGATGTGAATGCGCCATCTGGCACAAGCACCTTTTCATAAGACAGTGAAATACCCGTTGTTGCAGCAAACTGCTGATGGATGTCCGGGGACCTGCTGTGGGCGACCGGGTTTCCCAGAACCCCTAGTTTATAACGGCTCATCTGATTTTCTCTCCTGTCACCAGATGCCTGATCACGCTGGGTCCACTTGAATTTCCAAGCTGCCCCGGCACCAGATAGTCAATGCGTTCTCCAAAGTATTGCCTGACCTGCAGAGATGTCAGCGCTGCTGGATGTCCAGTGACATTGGCAGAGGTAGACACCAGCGGCCCCGTTGATTCACACAACGCGCGGACAACCGGGTGATTGCTGACCCTTAACCCAACCGTTGGGTTGTTTCCAATCACCCAACGCGGTGCGACACCGTTATCCGGGACAAGATAGGTTACTGGTCCAGGCCAATTATTCTCAAGCTCCCTGCGCATATCGTCGTCCAGCCCAACCAGGTAATCTTCGATCTGGCTGATGTCCGCTGCGACTAACAATAAGCCTTGCTCCCAACCGCGCTGCTTTAGTGCAAGGATTCGCGCAACGGCCAGCGCAGATTCCGGCAGGCACCCCAAACCCCAGACGCCCTCCGTGGGATAAGCGATAACCCCGTCATTATTCAGGCAGGCTGAAATCAAACTCCTGCGCCAGCGCGAAACCGAATTCATCCCTGCCGCTCCGCACGTTTTCGTCTAATTGGCTTTGAATTCACTTGTTGTTCTTTCATCAAAACACCATGCAGGGCTTCTTCCGCGAGGAGCGGACGTTAGCCTAGTCACTACAAGCTTTCAACATGACAAATCAGAACACGCCTATGCCTTACTCGCCTGAAAACGACCACTTTCAGAATGAACCAGACCCATGACTTCCAACATCACCAGAGCCACCGTCAGGTCTTCAATCGGAAGTTCGAGATCTGACATGAGCGTATCCATCGACACGGGGCCTGCCCGCAACAAGTCGAGCAGCTTTTCCTGCTCTGGCGTCAGCCCTTGCACGCCCAATGAAAGAGCAAGTGAATCTCCCGCTCCAATACCCAGTTCTGCCAGAACATCATCGGCTGATTCAATCAGCAACGCGCCATCCCTGATTAATTGATGGCAGCCACGCGCTTGTTGATTCGTCACCAGACCGGGGACCGCCATCACTTCACGACCTTCGGCCAACGCGAGTTTTGCGGAGATAAGGGAACCGCTTTTTAGCGCTGCTTCAATCACAACCGTCGCGCTGCTTAAGCCAGTCACAATACGATTACGACGCGGAAAGTGCGCCGGAAGCGCCGGGCTTCGCAGGGGAAACTCACTCAGCAACAGCCCACTTTGTTGAATTCTCTCTGCAAGCCTCCAATGGCGCCTTGGGTAAACCTGCTCGCAGCCGGTTCCGAGCACGGCAACCGTCGCCTCACCTGCAGCCAGTGCACCTTCATGGGCTGCGGCATCAATCCCAAGAGCAAGACCACTGACTACTAACACCGAATGACGAGCGAGGGTTTCGGCAATGGACATCGCCTGCTTCAACCCGTATCCACTGGCCTTCCTGGCACCAACGATTGCGACTCTTTCGTCATAGCTTGTCAGGACAGACCGGTCACCTGCCGCAAAAAGAAAGAAAGGTGGGTCGTGTATCTGTTTCAAAGCCGCAGGATAGTCATCATCCTGGAGCAATATCAGGTGGTGATCTTCCGACGAAAGCCAGCTGATGTCCTGTTCGACTTCCCGCTTTAGTCTGTCATCAACAACCAGCGAGGCCTCTTGCTGGAGTACTTCACGAGGTGAGTGAAACGCCAACAGTCTGGCGAGTTCCCTAGGTCTATTGGACATTAATCGGCACAAGGCAAGCAGGTCAGGATCCACAAAGGGCTCACGACAAAAAGGAAGGTCAGCATTTTAGGTCAGGAAATTGTAAAACTTGAGGGAAAGACCAGTTATAGAACCCGGATACCTGCTCGAGCAAACGTGAGCTAAAGACTATCTACTGTGAGATAAAAGCTGGCTGATAATCAATAAAGGCTAGGGGTTGCGAACCACATCCCCTATGCGTAAGGGCTCAGACGTTTGCAGAACCAGGCCATAGGCCATTTTTTCAAACGATCGAAATACCATCAGGATACCGGCACGTTCCGTGGGTAATTGTACATACCCCCCCTCGAATTGATCTCGAACAAGTGCACCTTTCTTGGCAATAGCCAGCACGGTACCCACCTCGACACCCGCACTGAGACCACGATTCACAACGACGACGTTATCCCGGCCTACCTGGGTAACGCCACCAAGGACCGCCAGAATAACTCCCTCAACCTTCTGGTCAGGTGGCGTTGGATAAAACGTCGATTCAACCCGTCGCTCTTCCGTTGGCATCAGCCGGTCACCGATACGAACATCTTCCTGCACGCTTTTCATGATGAAGGTCACGACATCATTTTCTCGGGCTACCGCTTTGGCCAACCCAACCTCAACCGCTTCATAACCCAGGATTTCTCCGGTTTCCGGGTCTACATAGACTTCGCCTTCCCGAAAAACACCGTAGGTAGAGGTGTCTTCGTCCCAAACACCCCTCGCATAAAACTGGTCGCCCGGACCAAACACAAGAGACTCGAGCTTTCCAGCCAGAATTCTTGGTGCAAGAGCAAGCGTGTCCTGCTCCACGATTTGTCCGGTCGTCATTAAGCTCGCCACTGCATCGAGTGGAATAGCGGGGATCGCGCTTTCGAGAGGCGATACTCTGACGGCGGGCTGCATTATTTCGTTTCTGTCGCCCTGGCGAATGCTCTGCTGAGGCTTCAGTTTATAAGTTCTTTCACCGGGGCCGCGTTTTAGCGACATCTGCGGATCCCCGCCCACATACTTGAGGAATATTTCATCCCCCGGGTAAATCAGGTGAGGGTTCTTGATATCGGGATTAACGTGCCAGATTTCCGGCCAGTGCCAGGGATCCTTGAGGAATTGGGAAGCAATGTCCCACAGCGTATCGCCTTCTTTCACCAGGTACTGATCGGGATGTCCTTCACGCAACAGTGAATCTTCTGCGTCTGTTTCCTGCTCGCCATAGGCAACCCCTGCCAGACACAGCATTATCAGAGCAATTGACGATACCAGGCGAATCTTCATAGGCGAATCCCACCAGCAAAAAGGGTACAATATCAGGTTATAACACCCTTGACATCCGGGCGCATATCCCGTGAATTATCAAGGTGATCATAATCTTAGCAGCACAAGTTGTGCTTTTACTAGAGGTATATAGCAAAACCATATGGTGCCATTAGAAATTCTAGAATTTCCCGATCCACGACTACGCACCGTGGCCAAACCTGTCAAGGAGGTAAACGGGAAGATTGTTACTCTGGCCGACCAGATGCTGGAAACCATGTATGAGGCTCCCGGTATTGGGCTCGCGGCTACACAGGTGAACTTCCATCAACGGCTGATCGTGATCGACGTATCGGAAACCAACGACCAACCGCTTATTCTGATCAACCCCACTATTATTGCGGGAGAAGGCGAGATTGAAACGAACGAGGGATGTTTGTCGGTGCCAGGGTTCTATGAACCAGTGGAGCGATTCCAGCAGATCCAGCTCGAGGCAATAGGTCGGGATGGTGAGCCATTCACTATGGAAGCAACCGATTTACTGGCCGTCTGCATACAGCACGAAATGGATCATCTTGAAGGGAAACTTTTCGTCGATTACCTTTCCAGCACCAAGCGACAGCTCATTCGTAAAAAACTCCAGAAGCTGCAGAAACAGCAGGCTTAACTCAAATTGAAAACAGGCCTGACCTAACTTGAAGATCGTATTTGCTGGCACACCCGGTTTCGCCGCGGGTTTCCTTGAGACTCTGGTTGAAAGCGATCACGACATCGTCGCCGTTATTACTCAACCCGATAAGCCAGGTAAACGCGGTAAAAAGTTGCTGGCAAGTCCCGTCAAACAGATCGCAGAGAGAGCAAAGCTCCCGATAATGCAGCCGGCGAGATTGGCACTGTCGGACATTCAACACCTTGATTGTGACCTGATGCTTGTCGTGGCTTTCGGTCAAATCCTGAAACCTGACGTACTGGCTCACCCGAGGCTTGGGTGTATCAATGTCCATGCGTCTATCTTGCCAAGATGGCGCGGCGCGGCGCCGATTCAGCGCGCCATTCTCGCCGGTGACCAGGAATCGGGGGTCACACTGATACAGATGGACGCGGGTCTGGATACAGGGGATATGCTTGCGAAAGCTATTGTGCCCATTTCGCCACTCGATACCACGGCGGACCTGTTCAATAAATTTGCGAAGATCGGACAACCACTTCTGTTGGAAACCCTCGACCTTGTCGACAAGGGAGTCGTCCAAAAAGAGCCACAGGATAATGATGCAGCCACCTACGCCCACAAAGTGCAGAAAACGGAGGCAATGATAGATTGGCACCAGGATGCGCAGCAGGTCGATCGGGTTGTTCGCGCTTTCAATCCCGACCCTGTCGCCTTTAGCTTTCTTGATACAAACAGGGTCAAGATTCATGCAGGTTGCCTACATGAATCCAATCTTGGGAAACCGGGCGAAATTCTTGAGCTATCCTCAAAAGGTCTATTAGTGAGATGTGGTGACCAGGCCTACCTCATCGAGAGAATCCAGCTTGCCATCGGAAAAGGAGCGATCCTGTCTGGCGCAGATATGCTCAATGGTTGGACTGACACACTAAAAATTGGCTCAACATTCAATGAAAAAATCGAATGAGTGAATACCTTGAAGTCGCAAGCTCACTGTCACGGATGGTAGAAGAAGACCGTCATCTGGGAGACTGCCTGGAAAACACAAGCCCAATCGCCCAACAAATTTGCTATGGCGTAACCCGAAACTGGTTCTATTACGACCGTGTAATAGATGCGCTACTGGACAAACCGTTACCCGAGAAACACCTGGACCTTTGGCTGATTCTCATGGCCGGCCTGTACAGCATGGACCATCTTCACCGCCCACAGCACGCCTCCGTCAACCACGCTGTTGAATCGGTAATAAAGCTGGGTAAACCCTGGGCGAAGGGCCTGGTTAACGCGGTTCTCAGGCGTTATGGTCGTGAAGCGGATACCCTGAAGCAAAAAATTGTCCAGTCAGATGAGGCAAGGCTTAACCATCCGCAATGGCTGATCGATCTAATCAAGGCTGACTGGCCTGACCATCCGGAAATTTTCGAGCACAACAACAGCCAACCGCCAATGACTCTAAGAGTTAACACGTTAAAAATAACCAGAGACGAATACATTGCCAGGCTGGCCAGCGAAACTATTGAGGCGCGGGCCGGTATCTTTGCCCAGACGGCGGTGATACTTGACAAAGCCATGCCTGTCGACGCGATACCCGGCTTTAGGGACGGTGAAGTTTCAGTCCAGGATGAAGCACCACAATTGACGCCAGGGTTTATGAACCTGAAACCAGGCCTAACCGTTATTGACGCCTGTGCGGCGCCGGGGGGCAAGAGCTGCCATCTCCTCGAAAGCGAACCAGGCATACAACTCACCTCAATTGATCGTGACAGAAAGAGGATTCACCTGATTACCGAAAACCTGGAGCGACTCTCGCTGCAGGCTAACGTGGTCACACAATCCTTCGAACAATATACAACCGACATCAAGTTTGATCGAATACTGGTAGATGCACCCTGTTCTGCAACCGGCATCATTCGGCGACATCCCGACATTAAGTTGCTGCGCACCAAATCGGATGTTGATAAGCTCTCATCCATTCAGCGAGCACTTTTAGACAAGGCGTTCGACTTACTCACAATCGGTGGTGAGCTGCTTTATTCAACCTGCTCGATACTTCGCCAGGAGAACGACAAGGTTATCGGTGATTTCCTTGACGGCGACGCCAGCAAAGAACTCATAACACTTGGTCATCCAGGGTGCAGTGAAGGCTCCACGCTGATCCCAACGGAATTCGGCCTGCAATTCCTGCCAACCGACCAGGAACACGACGGTTTCTACTACGCTGGTATTCGTAAGGTAGCTACATGAAGATCATCATTCTCGGAGCCGGTGAAGTCGGCGGCAATCTTGCCCAGAACCTGACCCAGGAAGCGGGCGACATCACCGTCGTCGATACTAATAGCGATCGACTGAGAGCGCTTCAGGACCGTTTCGATATACGGACGGTTAGAGGCATGGCCTCTCATCCAGATATTCTGCGTCAGGCCGGAGCTGAAGATGCTGACATGCTCATCGCCGTGACGAATAGCGATGAGGTCAACATGGTAGCCTGCCAGGTTGCCTTCACCGTCTTCAACACGCCAACCAAAATTGCCCGAATACGTTCGTCGGCCTATATAAGAGATGGCGGAATTTTCCGCAATGACGCCATACCAGTCGATGTCATCGTCAATCCCGAGGCGATTGTTACTCACGACATCAGGCGCCTAATTGATAATCCCGGCGCATTGCAGGTCATGGATTTCGCAGAGGGTCAGGCACAACTGGTTGGCATCAAGGCCTATTACGGAGGCCCTCTGGTCGACCAGGAACTGCGGTACTTGCGCCAACATATTCCTACAGTCGATACGCGGGTCGCCGCAATCTTTCGCAAGAACAGGGCAATCATTCCCGAGGGTACTACCGTCATCGAAGCAGATGATGAAGTCTTCTTTATTGCCGCAAGCAAAGACATCAAGAACGTCATGTCCGAAATGCGTCGTGCCGAAAAGCCGAATAGAAGAATCGTAATCGCAGGCGGCGGCCATATCGGCGAACATCTTGCGCGCACGATTGAGGGTCGATATGGCGTCAGGATTATTGAGCACAACAGGCAACGTTGTTATGAACTGTCAGAAACGCTGGATCGAACGATTGTTTTGTCTGGTGACGCTTCTGATCGAGATTTACTGTTGGAAGAGAACATCGAGGAAACGGATGTTTTTTGTGCGGTTACCAACGACGACGAAGCCAACATCATGTCATCCATGTTGGCGAAGAGTCTGGGCGCAAGGAAGGTCATCACCCTGATTAACAATCCAGCGTATGTCGACCTTATCGAGGGTGGAACGATTGATACCGTCATTAACCCTCAGCAGGCAACACTCGGATCTATTCTTACTCACATCAGGCGAGGTGACGTCGCAAGAGTACATTCGCTGAGGCGAGGTGCTGCAGAAGCGATCGAGGCCATCGCACATGGCGATAAATCGAGCTCAAAGGTGATTGGTCGAAAACTCGAGGATATCGACCTGCCACCGGGGACCAACATTGGTGCAATTGTCAGGGGAGATGATGTCATCATCGCTCATGACGATATCGTTGTAGAGTCGGGTGACCATGTATTGCTCTTCCTGGTCGACAAGGGACGCATGAAAGACGTGGAGAAGCTTTTTCAGGCTCCACTCAGTTTCTTTTAAGTAAAGTATGCATATACAGATAGCCATAAGGGTTCTGGGCATCCTGCTGATGATGTTCAGCCTGACGATGCTCCCCCCGCTACTGGTTTCGCTCCTGTACCAGGATGGCGAGACAGGTATCTTCACCAAGGCATTTGTGATCACGTTCGTCGTTGGGTTTTTCCTATGGCTGATGTTCTACAAAAACCAGGCAGACATGCGCATCAAGGATGGGTTCCTGGTGACGGTGTTATTTTACATTGCCCTTGGCGCTTTCGGGGCTCTCCCGTTTATCGACGAACAGGGGCTCGGGCTCTCTGTTCCTGACGCGCTGTTCGAATCTTTTTCAGGACTTACAACGACAGGTGCAACCGTCATCGTAGGGCTGGATGAACTACCGAAATCGATCCTTTTTTACAGACAGCAACTTCAGTGGCTGGGCGGGATGGGGATCATCGTGCTTGCGGTTGCGATATTACCCATGCTCGGGATCGGCGGGATGCAGCTCTACCGGGCAGAGACTCCCGGACCGGTTAAAGATTCCAAACTGACCCCTCGTATCAAAGAGACCGCGCTTGCTCTCTGGTCTATCTATCTTGGTCTCACTATTGTTTGCGCCCTCGCCTACTGGAGTGCGGGAATGACGGGCTTTGATGCTATCTGTCACAGCTTTTCGACCATCGCGATTGGAGGTTTTTCTACTCACGATGCCTCGATTGGCTATTTCGATTCGTGGGTTATCGAAGCCATCGCTATTTTCTTCATGATTCTGGCGGGAATAAATTTTGGTCTGCACTTTTTCAGTTTGAAAGAGCGATCAATCCTGCATTACTTTCGAGATGATGAGGTGAAATTTTATCTCTCTATCCTTCTCACGGCGACCTTGGTTGTTGCCGGAATACTCTGGTACGAGCAGACCCACACGCTCGGCCAGGCGATTCGGTTTGGGCTGTTTGAAGTCGTATCCGTGTTTACAACGACCGGATTTGCAACAACGGATTTCGCGGCATGGCCAAACATGCTGCCTTACCTGGTGTTTTTTGGCGCGTTCACTGGCGCCTGTGCCGGGTCTACTGGTGGAGGCATGAAGGTCATTCGGGTCATGTTGATCTGCAAACAGGGACTACGCGAAGTCCATCGACTGATCCACCCCAATGCTGTTTTCCCGGTAAAGGTTAACCATCGGCAGGTCTCCAGTAAGGTCATGGAAGCGGTCTGGGGATTCTTTTCGATCTACGTGATCGTCTTTCTTTTTATGCAACTTGCGCTGATCATGACCGGCCTGGATTTTGTCACGGCTTTTTCAGCCGTTGGCGCAACGATCAATAACCTGGGCCCGGGCCTCGGGGCTGTTGCTCTGAATTATGCTGATATATCCGATGCAGCCAAGATCCTGCTTTGCTTCACAATGGCGCTCGGACGCCTCGAAATCTTTACTCTGCTGGTACTTTTTTCGCCCATGTTCTGGAAGAAATAGTTCTGGAGAATGTAGTCCTGGTGTCCTCTAAAAATTTCCTGCACGCAGACCCCGAATGAATAAAGTACGAGACAAATGGAATCAGACCTATTCAAGAGATCGGCTTCCGGGATTGCCTTCCCCTATGCTCACCGATAACGCCGATATTCTACCAATCGAGGGAATAGCACTTGACCTGGCATGTGGGTTGGGAGCAAACAGCTTATTCCTTGCGGCAAGAGGACTTGAAGTCCACGCCTGGGATATATCAGAAATCGCGATCAGTCATCTCGCAGAACGTGCCGATTCACTCGGACTGAATATACAAACACGTGTTCTCAATATCACACCAGCAGCACTGGAGGTTGAACGTTATCACCTGGTGGTTACCACTCATTATCTGGACAGGTCACTGCCGCCGGCAATCATGAAGGCGACTCGTCCTGGAGGGCTCATCTGTTAC